>ERZ773242.3354-NODE-3354-length-11632-cov-5.159800_pt1 | contig 11632 bp, 14 predicted proteins | sample MGYA00511077_ERZ773242 | MGnify/ENA primary metagenome ERZ773242 (study PRJEB29015, sample SAMEA2737754) | human gut metagenome | biome: human gut; feature: human-associated habitat; material: faeces | place: China | collected 2012 ... | reverse complement strand
CGCATGCACCGTCTCCGGACGGGCATGCGCGGGCCATTGCTTTCAAATATGTGGAAAGATAACATTGATTTGCCGTGAACACTGAGCTAATCTGTAGATAATGCCAACATATTCGGGCGGCACGGCCCGAGCATGGCAGCCGCAGGCAGCTTTTTACCCTTTTCATGTCTGTGGGCTGCCGCCGCGCGCGGGAATCGGCGGGCGGTCTTGGTAAATATATAAAAGGAGAAAGATTATGAAGAAAGTGCATCAGGAGGCTCGCATCGAGAACGTCTATCAGCTGGAGGGGCGGGTGCCGGTCGGCAAGGCCATCCCCTTCGGGCTGCAGCATGTGCTGGCCATGTTTGTGGCGAACATCGCACCGCTGATTATCATCGCCTCCGTGGCCGTTTACAACGGTCAGGTGTTCACCACCATTGAGACGGCGCAGCTGCTGCAGAACTGCATGCTCATCGCCGGCATCGGCACGCTGATCCAGCTCTATCCGATCTGGAAGATCGGCTCGGGTCTGCCGGTTGTCATGGGACTGAGCTTCACGTTCCTCGCGGCCTGCATGTCCGCCGCGTCGCAGGATTACGGCATCATGGTCGGGTCAATCATCGTCGGCGGTATTTTTGAGGGCATCCTCGGCCTGACGGCGAAATACTGGCGGCGGATCATCTCGCCGGTGCTGTCGTCGTGCGTGGTGATTGCGATCGGCCTGAGCATTCTGAATGTCGGCGTGTCATCGTTCGGCTCGTCGTCGGCGTATCCGCTCGGCTCGTGGCAGAACCTGCTCGTCGCGACGATCACGCTCACGGCGGCGCTCGTGTTCCACACGACGCTCAAGGGCGTCGCCAAGCAGCTCTATGTGCTGCTTGGGATGCTGGTGGGGTACGTGGTGTCCATTTTCTTTGGCATGGTGGACTTCGCGTCCATGGGGCAGACGATCCAGTCGCTCGGCGTCGTGGCGATTCCGAAGCTCTTCGCCTTCAAGCCGCAGTTCCAGCTGGGTTCGATCCTCTCATTCGCGCTGGTGTTCATCGTCTCCGCCGTGGAGACGATCGGCGACACGACCGCGACTTGTACCGGCGGCCTCGGCCGCGACATCACGGCGGAGGAGGTCTCGGGCTCCCTGTGCGTGGACGGCTTCATCTCCGCTGTCTCCGGCGGCGTGTTCGGCTGCTCGCCCATCACGTCGTTCAGCCAGAACGTGGGCCTGATCTCCATGACGCACGTTGTCAACCGCTTTACGATCATGTTCGGCGCGCTGGCGATGATCCTCGGCGGTCTGTTCCCGCCGATCGGCGCGTTCTTCACGACGCTGCCGGACTGCGTGCTTGGCGGCTGCACGGTCATCATGTTCGGCTCGATCATGATGTCGGGTGTGCGCATGCTGCAGGACGCGGGCATGAACCAGCGCAACACCCTCATTGCCGCGACGTCGATCTGCCTTGGCGTGGGCGCGACGCAGGTGGACGGATTCTTCGATAATCTCCCGTCCGTGTTCGGCGAGATCTTTGCGGGGAACATGGTCGCGGGCGTGTTCGTGGTGGGGCTGATCCTCGAGATCTGCCTGCCGAAGGACATCAGCAAGTACGAGATATAAGTCAATACAAAAAGGATCCCCCGGCTGTGCCGGGGGATCCTTTTTGTATTGAGATTCTCACTTCGCTCCGCGAACTCTGTGAGACTTTTATGGGTGAAGAAAATTCAACCGGGGTTCAATTGCGGTGCGGTTTTTGACGGAGATGACAAAAGCACTGAAAAAATTTGCGCGTTATGCACAGAAAAACTGCGCGTCAGGGGGCGGTTGAGCGGAATTGAACCGACGTCAAAAATTGTTGGCTTGCTTCTTCCCATCGGGGCGGTTAAAGCCCAGCCCGCTCTCGGCAAGGGCGACAAGGCTGGTGTCGTCCACGGACGTGAACGAGGAACCGGCGGTGATGCCCATGTGCCGCGCGACGGCGAGGGCGATGCCGCGCCGATGGCGCGGAGCTTCGCGGTGAGCTGGGAATTGCAGAAGCCGGACACAACCTCCACCGTGATCCCCGGGTGCAGGGCGTGGAAGCTCTTGAGAATGCCGGGAATCCAGTTGATGCAGGTGCTCGAGCAGGTGCCGAGCTTCACGCGGCCGGAGGAGAGCCCCGTCAGGCCGCGGACGACCTCCGCGAACGCCTGATCGGCGCGGATGACGCTCTGCGCGTAGGGCAGAAGTGCCTGCCGGCGCCCGTCAACTCCCAGCCGCTGCTCCCGCGGAAGAACAGCGGGACGGATAGCTCCTTTTCAATCTTGGAGAGGTTATGGCTCACGGCGGACTTTGTCAGGTGGAGCAGATCCGCGGCGGTGGTGATGCTCCGGCACTCGGCCACGGCCAGAAAGTTGAGATAATCGAAAAGCGTCATAGAGAAACCTCCTTGCATGGTGGGAGCAAGGCTTCCTGTATTATATCCGGAACCGGCACGCTTTGCAAGCGCGGCGGGGCGGTCGCCGACCCATTCAAATCCGAACAGGAAGAAGAGACAAAGCCATGGATTTTTCCCTGACCCGTGAACAAGAACGGATCCGCAAGATGATCCGCGCCTTTACCGAAAACGAGGTGAAGCCCATCGCGGCGGTGATTGACCGGACGCACGAATTTCCAGCCGAGAACATCCGCAAGCTGTTCCGGCTGCGCGTCATAAGCATGACCGCGCCAAGGGAGTACGGCGGCGCCGGGTCCGACCAGCTTTCCGCCGCCATCTGCGCGGAGGAGCGGGCGAAGGCCTGCGCCTCCACGAGCGACATCATGGCCGGGCATACGCTCTGCTGCGTGCCGATTCTGGAGCACGGGACGGAGGAGCAGAAGCGAAAGTACCTGCCAATGCTGACAACGGGCGGCGTCCTCGGCGGTATGGGCATCACCGAGCCGAACGCGGGCTCCGACGCGTCGAAATCGCAGACGCAGGCGCGTCTGGCGGGCGACCACTACGTCATCAACGACTCGAAGATATTTTCATCACGAACGGCTCCAAAGCGGGCGTGTTCGTCATCTTCGCCATGACGGACAAGTCCAAGGGGACGAAGGGGCTCTCCGCCTTCATCATCGAGAGCACCTTCCCCGGCTTTTCCGTCGGGAAGATCGAAAATAAGATGGGGCTGCACGGCGTCCACACCTCCGAGATCGGGATCGTCCCGAAGGAGAATCTGCTGGGGCAGGAGGGCAAGGGCTTTAAAATCTGCATGCAGACGCTGAACGTGGGGCGTATCGGCATCGCCGGGAATCTGGGGCTGTAGGGCGGAAAGAAGTTGACCGCCGCGCGCCGCTGTGCTAAGCTGGTGAAAAAGCCGCACGGAGGACGGAATATGAAATTTTTGCAGTTTTACAGGGACGGGCGCCCCACGCTGGGCGTCATCACGGAGAAGGGCGTTGTGGACATGTCGGCGCACCCGGAGCTGCCGCAGACGATGCTGGCGCTCTGCCAGAGCGGCGATACCGCCGCGCTCGCGGCGCTGGACGGGCCGTATCTGGAGGAGGAATCTCTAACGCTTGCGCCGGTTGTGACGGGGATGGAGAAGATCCTCTGCATCGGCCTGAACTACCGGGCGCACGCGGCGGAGTGCGGCATCCCGCTGCCGGAGAGCCCCACCGTGTTCTGCAAGCTCCCGAACGCGCTGGCCGCGCACGGACAGGCAATCGCCCTGCCCGCGGCGGAGGAGATCGACTATGAGGCGGAGCTGGTGCTGGTGATGGGAGAGGGCGGGCGCGTGTTCGCCTGCACCTGCGGCAACGACCTCTCCGTGCGCGAGTGGCAGCGCGCGTCGGGCCAGTGGCTCTGCGGCAAGACGTATGACGGCTTCGGCCCCATCGGCCCCTATGCCGTGGACGCGGAGAGCCTGCCCGCGGGAGGGCTCGGGATCTCCTGCCGCGTCAACGGCGAGCTGCGCCAGCACTCGAATACCTCTGACCTGATCTTTTCGCCGGAGGAGCTGGTGCGCTATCTCATGCCGCGTATCCCGCTGAAGGCGGGCGACGTGATCTTCACCGGGACGCCCTCGGGCGTCATGCTGGGCTACCCGGCAGACCAGAAGCGCTGGCTCCGCGCGGGCGACACGGTTGAGGTCACGATTGAAGGAATCGGCACTCTGAAAAACTCCTTCCAATAAGAGCATACACCCCCGAGCGCTCAAGCGCTGGGGGGTGTATGCTCTTTCAACTTGCGGCTTCGCCGGTTTCATCCGTCTGCGCGGCGAACTGGCGGCCGGTGTGGTCGATGGTGTAGCTCTCGTGGAGGATGAGCTGGCTGATGGGCAGGACGGTGTAGCCCTCCCGGATCATGCACTCGAGAATCTCAGGCAGCGCCTCGGGCGTGTGGAGCGCGGCGTTGTGGAACAGGACGATCGACCCCGGCGCGAGCTTCGAGGTGACGCGCTTGCAGATCGTCGGCGCGTCGTAGTCCTTCCAGTCGAGACTGTCGACGTCCCACTGGATCGGCTCCATGCCCATCGAGCGGATAGCGGAGATGACGTGGTCGTCGTACTCACCGTAGGGGCAGCGGATGAGTGTCGGCGTGACACCGGTGCTGGCGCTGATGCGCTCGTTGCTGGCGGTGACGTCGGCGATGATCTGCTCAGCGGTGAGGGTGTTGTAGTGGTCGTGGTGGTTCGAGTGGCTCATGACCTCGTGCCCCGCGTCGTGCAGCGCCTTGACCGACTCGGGGTATTTCTCCGCCCAGTCGCCCACGACGAAGAATGTCGCCTTGATGTCATAGCGCGCGAGGATGTCGATGAGTATTTGCGTATCCTCGTTGCCCCACGCGGCGTCGAAGGAGATGGAGCAGAACTTGCCGTCCGTGCGCTCGACCGAGTAGATCGGGAGCTGCCGCTTCGCGGCGGCCGCGCTGACGGAGCCAGGGTAGCTGACGGCGTAGAAGATTCCGGCGGCCAGAGCCAGCGCCGCCAGCACGGCCACGACCCTCCGCCTTACGAGAAAGACCTTTATTGAGCGCTTGCGCATGCTGCATCCCGTCCTTTACCGATTTGGTAAAAGCGTATGCCGCGCGCGGCGGGATTATGTCTCCAGCGCCGAGAGCACGTCGCCGAGCAGGTACAGCGATCCGCAGCAGAGCACCGCGCCGTGCGCGCCCGCGCGCGCCTTCGCAAGGCGGACGCCCTCCGCGATGGAGGAACACGCCGTGACGGGCTTTCCGAAGGCGCGCAGCCCCTCCGCGAGCGTTTGCGCGTCCAGCGCGCGGGGGTTATCGGGCGTGACGGTGACGAAGCCCTCCGCGAGCGGGGCGAGGGGGGCGAACATGTGCTGCCAGTCCTTGTCCGCGAGGACGCCCGTCAGCACCGTGAGCGGGCGGCTTGGGAGATAGGTGCGCAGGTTCTCCGCCAGCGCCTGCACGCACTGCGGATTGTGGCCGCCGTCCATGAGGAAGAGCGGCTCGCGCCGCACAACCTCGAGCCTCCCCGGCCAGCGCACGCGCGCGAGCCCCGCGCGCACGGCGGGCTCCGGAATGTTCCAGCCGCGTCCACGCAGCACGTCCACCACCGTCAGCGCGACGGCGGCGTTTCGCAGCTGGAAGCCGCCGAGCAGCGGCAGGCGCAGCATCGACCGTTCGCCGAAGCTGAAAATCTGCCGCTGGAGCGACGCGGCGGTCAGGCGCAGGGAGGAGAAGTCCACCCGATGCAGCGGCACGCCCAGCGCGCGGCAGCGCGCGGCGATGACGTCCTCCGCGGCCGCGCCGGAGGGGTAGAGCACTGCGTCGCAGCCGGGCTTGAGAATTCCGGCCTTCGTCGCGGAGATTTCTTCGACGGTGCCGCCGAGGTACTGCATGTGGTCGAGGCCGATGTTCGTGAACACGGCGGCTTCGGGTGCGGGGATGACGTTCGTGGCGTCGAACTCGCCGCCCATGCCGACCTCGCATACGACGATGTCGCAGCGGCTGCACAGGAACCAGAGCATGGCGATGGCCGTGACGAGCTCAAACTCGCTCGGATGGTCGGGCATGGCGTCGGCCTGCGCGCGCACCTCCTCGGTGAGGGCGCAGAGCGCGTCGTCCGGGATCTGCTCGCCGTCGACCTGGATCCGTTCGTTAAAGCGCACGATGTAGGGCGAGGTGTAAAGCCCCGTGCGCAGCCCCGCCTCGTGCAGGATGGAGGCGAGCATGGCGCAGGTGGAGCCCTTGCCGTTCGTGCCGGTGACGTGAACGAACTTCAGCTGCCGCTCGGGGTTTCCGAGCCGGTCGAGCAGGGCGCGGATGCGTGTGAGCCCCGGCTTCGTCCCGCGCCAGTCGGTCGTGTGGATATAGGCGAGGGTTTCGTCGATGTTCATGCCCGCTCACTTCCCGTCACTGCAACCGGCGGCCACAGGCGCACGGCGGAGAACACGCCGCTGCGCCCGAGCATCCAGACGATCAGAATATCCGCCGCGCCAGTCACGGCGAACTGCACGCTGCGCGAGGCGAGCTGGGCGAGGAAGAACGCCTGCTTGCTCGCGCCGCCGTAGATGAGGGCGAGCGCGCCGCTCTGGTAGAGCACCGACCCGAAGACGAGCGCGGGCAGGAACGCCAGCGCGATGCGCGGCAGCGTCAAACCGCGGCGGGCGAGCATGGGGCGGAAGAGTCCCGCACACAGGCCGTACAGGATCGGCGGCACGCAGAAAATGGGGTTATAGCCGTACGGAGAGAACAGGCAGCCGATGAAGTCGGCCGCGAAGCCCGCCATCGCGCCGGGGATGGGGCCGAACAGGAGTCCCGCGATGAACAGCGGCACGGCTTCGATGGAAAAGCGCGTCAGCTCGTTCGGAATGAGCGACATGAGCCGCGAGAGCACGACGCTCAGCGCCGTCAGCAGTGCGCACCCGGCGAGCACGCGGACGGACATGGCCTGTTTGGGGTTGTTGGACATAAAAAAATACCTCCTGACTTTGATAAAAGTGGGAGGTAGCAGTTATCATATGCAAAAAAATGATGGCGCCCGCTGTGGAAGCTGGAATGGCATCGCGGAGCAAACGCTCCTTCGTCCGGCGGCAGCCTCCCATCCGTCCGGCACTTGACGCGCCATCCCTACACATAGGGCGGTCGGGCCTGCTGCGGCCCAACGGGGTTTATTATAAGCGCATTGGAAGGGAATTACAAGAGGTAACTTTTGATTTGCAATTTGCAGGTATATTCTTCGTTTGCTGCCTATAAATGTACTGCAAATATGTGATTATGTACAAATATAAGTGTAAAAAACAACAAAAAACGATATATAGAGTTGACATTAAGACACTATTAGTGTATTTTTGCGTTAGATAACTGTAAGGGGGAATGAACGAGACGAGCAATCGAAATTGAAGCATAAGTTATGCGGACGATGAAATGAAGAGGTTAAAGTGAAAAAGATTGTAGCTGTGTTTTTGGCTGTGTGCATGATCGAGCTTTTAACCCTACCGGCATATGCGTTGGATTTAGAAAATAATAAGTATATATTGGCATCTGAGTACAAAAGTGCTGATTCAGAGGTACAGAAAAGAATTGAGCAGGACTGTAATAGCTTTTCTCAAATGGGACTCGATAAAGAGTGGGTACGTATTGTCAAAATAGATGGTGTAGACGACAGAGAGATTTTATATGCAGTATGCAGCATGGACAATACAGCATATGTAACACTTAGCTATCATGCGGGTGCCATTATTGCGAACATGTCTGATCCAGATGGAAAAACGACGGAATTAATATATATTTCTCCGACAAATATCTGGATCAATGGGCAACGTGTGGCATTTGAAACCGAAGAAGTTGAGGTGGCGCAGCAATTGAATACTGCAAGAATGCATAACAGACAATATAGTACAACACCATTGTATGGCAGTGCATCTGAATATACTAAGAACAGGTATTACAAAGAAAAGCAGAGTGTTACGTTTTCTAATTTTATCAAAGAACTTGTATGGAGTGCAATTGCTGTTGTTATCGCGGCGGCTTTTAGTGCTGCCGGAATGCCGGGAATTACGGCAGGGATTATAAGTGGACTGGCTACCGCGGTAGCTAACGCGGCGGATAGCGCACCGTCATCAACAGTTGGTTCGTTTTACTACTATGGGTCAGAGCATATTACTTCTATTGGCGCAGATCGGCAATATAAGTATGAGGGGCGGTTTTATCTGCAGGAAGGGTTGAAGGGAGCAAGCAGCCCCTTTACATATTATTGCCATAGCTACTACTCTTGATTGCAGATAATCTTGGGGTGAGAAAATGAGTAAGGATAATAAGATAGCTGCAATACAGCGGCGAAAGGCATTTATCGCCATTCTTTCACTCTATGTCGGATTTGTGCTGGCGCGGATGGCTTGGTATTTTTCTGTACAGTGCGGTTTGGTGCTACAGGATGATGTATGGATACTGTATGGGCTGATTCCGTCGTTGGTATTTGCTGTTGCTGCTATCTGTTTGCAGATTCGGGCTTTATGGAGTTTGTGTCATGAGATGCAGAGAGGCGCTCGTGTTGCCGATGTGATGTCCGCTATTGCTGTTGCAGCCATATTGGCTTGGGTAATAGCGGTACTCGTAAGCGGGTTGTGAAAAGTACATATTTGAAAACCATTCGCGGCAGACATAACGTCTGCCGCGAATGGTTATGCAGTTCAAAATCAGAACAGGATCCGATCCGGCTCCATTTTCCGCAGCGCCGCCTTTGTGTGGTTCACAAACTGGTTGGCGGCGGGGGAGAGCGTGCGGAACGAGCGTGCGGCCATGACCAGCCGCCGCGACTGGGGCGGATCGAATGGGCGCAGCACGGCAGCGTTCTCCTTATCCGTCAGCATAAGCGCCGCTTCGATGCTGATGCCGAGGTGGTGCTGTACCATCGAGAAGATGATGTGGTCGAGATTGGACGTCGCCTCGATGCGCGGGGTGAAGGAGGCTTCGGAGAGCACCTTCGCCACGTCGTAGTCCAGCCCGCGCGGGTTCGTCGCGAGCAGCAGCGGCTCGTCCTTCAGATCCTCGAGCGCGATGGCGCGCTTTTTCGCGAGCGGGTGCCCCGGATAGAGCACGACCATCATCGGATCGTCCACGAGGTCGATATACTCAAACGGGCCGCCGCGGATCAGAGGGAAAAAGCACAGGTCGACGTAGCCGTTGTCGGCCGCGCGGAGCAGAACCTCGAGCTTTTTCAGATCCATCGCGTTTCCTCCTTTGAAACTGCAAGGCTGATTATCTCTATTTTACAGAAAGAAGCGGACCGAGTCAAATGCCTGCGCGCAATCAAACAGTAATAATCTGCGGTATGCGCTCGCGGATGTCCTTTTCCATCACACCGTCCGCCGCGTCGCAAAAGCCGAGCCGCGCGAAAAACGGGCGCAGCGCGGGATCTTCGCAGCGCAGGCGCAGGAAGGGAAGTCCCAACTCGCGATAGCGCTGCACGAGCTGCCCCATCGGGGGGATGCCGAAGCGCCTGCCGCGCCACGCGGGCGTGAGCCAGTACCAGTCGACCCAGCCGGCGTCGCCCTCTGTGTGGCTCTGCAGCGCGCCGACGGGCTCGCTGCCAAGGCGGATGAGAGTCGCTTCACCGGGGCGCGGGACGCCGAGCTGCGCACGCAGCGCATCCGGCATGGGGGCAAACTCCGTGCCCTGCTCGACGGCGTCCTCGTTTTTCCACCAGGTCTGCTTGGCGAAGATGGAGAGCTCGTCGCTGCCCGTCAGGTGGCTGTTGTCGTCGCGGAAAACGACGCGGAAGCGGCCGTTTTCGTATTCGAGCAGCGAGACGGCGGTGTTGTCGCCGTGCGGGCTGGTGCCGACCTCGCGGAGCGTCAGCCCCTGCAGCGTGCCGAGGACGATGCGCAGCGCCGCGCCGTGGGAGAACAGGGCGATCGTCTCGCCGTCGTGCGCGCGGGCGACCTCCTCCAGTGCGGGGAGATAGCGCTCAAGCACCTGCCGGGCATTTTCGCCGCCCTCGGGCTGCCAGAGGTCGATGCGGCGGTTGAAGTGATAGAACTCCTCCGGCCACAGGCGGCTCACCTCTTGCCATGTGTGCCCCTCCCACGCACCCATGTGTACCTCGCGGAAGGCAGGAGAGGTGTGCAGCGGGAGGTGCTTCGGCACATAGACGGCCTGCGCCGTCGTCTGTGTGCGGTAGAGGTCGGAGGAATAGACGGCGTCAACGCGGATGCCCTCGAAGCGCTGCGCGAGCGCGCGGATCTGCTTCGGGCCGCGCCAGTCGGTGATCAGGCCGTTATAGTGCCCGTGGGCGATGCGGTAGAGGTTGCCCTCCGCTTCGGCGTGGCGGACGAGGTAGATTTTCGTCATGCCGCCGCCCTCACAGCACGGGGACGAGCTGCTTCATCCGGCGGATGGCCTCGTCGATGGCTTCAGCGGGCTTTTCGGCGTACTGGAGGTCGCCGTCCGCGAGGAGGGCGCCGTGGCCATAGTCGTCGAAGGCGGGGAGGGCATTCTCACCGTCGCAGCCCGTGAGCAGGAGGAAGCTCTTCTCCGCGCGGCGGCGCAGCTCCTTGATATCGAGCGAGTAGCCCGTCTCCACGAGCAGAGCCGCGCCGTGGCGCGCCATCTGCCCGGCGGCGGCGGCATAGAGCTTGCGGTCACCGGCCATGAGGTTCTGCAGCTGCGCGGCGGAGGGATTAGCCGTGCGCACGGCGGCGAAGGCGGCCTTTCCCTCCGACACGGCACAGCAGTCCGAGCCGATATAGGGCATCACGGTCACGCCGTCGGCGTTCACCTCGCCACCGACCCAGACGTCGGGGTAGACGGTGCGCGCGTCGATGATGGTGTACATGCCCTGATTTTTGGCCATGTTGACGAGGTTGCTGAGCACGTCCATGCCCATGAAGCCACAGCGCAGATAGCAGTCCGCCCGCAGCAGCACGGCGGGGAGCTTCCCGGCGGCGAGGGAGATGAGCTGGCTGCCGTGGTAGCGGAGCGTCTCGGCGCGGGACATGGGGCAGTCGCCGTAAAGATCGGTGAAGTTCTTGCGGATCTTGGGGCTGACGCGCTCTAAGTCGGGGTTGAGCTGCAGCGCGATGGGCGTTTTGCAGCTGCGGATCAGTTCTTGCAGATGTTCGATGGACATGGCTGGCTCCTTTTTATCCTGAAAATTTCGTAGTTCTTGCGATTAATTTATCTATTATAGCGCAATTTCCTGCATTTGGCAACGCCGCAGCGTGTTTTTTTGCGCGCGGCGGGCATACTAACGGCGTACCAAAAAAGGAGTGGAGCAATATGTGTATGTCCTCATTCCTGCGCGGCGTAGCGGTCGGCATGCTGGCCGGCGCCGTGCTGGAGATGGTCGTCTGCCCGTATCCGAAGACCAGAAAAACCGCTGTCGGCAAGGCCATGCAGCGGATGGGTAACGCGGTGGATTCGGCGCTGGAGACGGTCGCGGAAAAAATGAACTGAAACCCGAACGCAGGGGTATCGCAAGCAGAGAGGGGACGCCGCGGCGTCCCGCTTCTGCTTTTTTCGGGAAAAAGATGATTTTACCCCTTGACAATCCGCGAAGTTCTGCTATAATAATCCATGCTGCTTGTCAGCGCAATCGAATATGCAGTGGTATCGAAGAGGTCATAACGAGCACGACTGGAAATCGTGTTGTCGTCAAAAGCGGCACGAGGGTTCGAATCCCTCCCACTGCGCCAGAAAAGCCTGAACGATGCCATGCAGTGAAAGCCGCATGG
>ERZ773242.3347-NODE-3347-length-11654-cov-4.909647_pt1 | contig 11654 bp, 9 predicted proteins | sample MGYA00511077_ERZ773242 | MGnify/ENA primary metagenome ERZ773242 (study PRJEB29015, sample SAMEA2737754) | human gut metagenome | biome: human gut; feature: human-associated habitat; material: faeces | place: China | collected 2012 ... | reverse complement strand
ATGATCCCATTATTTACAAACGTGTATAAATAAGTGATGAACATGGTGACAACTTAGAAATTTAAGGAGGAAACAATATGGTAAGCAAAAGCTGGAAAATATCTCAAATTATTCAATTCATAGTTTTCTTATGTGTTAGTGTTTTCTTGTTTACAAGAACAGTAGATGGACATGGTGCTGTACAGACACTAGAAGCAAAGCTGATTAGTTTTGCTGTATGGGGAATTTTTTATCTCGGTGTATTAGTCATAGAGTGATTGATTTACTTTATTGTTCGACGTTCTAAACACTAAATTCCAGTTTGATATACGCGTTTCCGGCAGGGCTTGTGGCAGGTGTGCCCCAACAAGAAAACTTTGGAAACACGCAGGAGCTGAAAATCAAAACAAAAGAGGGCTGTGCGTCAGCGGATATTTTCCGTTAGGGCGCAGTCCTCTTTTTGCATGCTATGATTTTTTGAAAAAAGATGTTTGATCGGCAAAACGGCGGGGTATACTATGTATGCGACAGGATACCCCTAAGGGGTATTTGAAGCGAAGTGGGCGTGTTGCCAACGAAAACGCCGACTGAAATTTTGATTATGTGGGAAATATTGCTAGGCGATATTTCCGGAATAACGACAAAAGCCCCTTGCGAAGCGCCGCGCATGGGTGCGCGCCATGTGCGCATGAAAATCTGTATGTCGTTATGCGTACTTTTGTGCTTTTGTCCCCTTTTTTGTCACATTTTTATCACGCCGCGCTCTGCAGACGCATAAACTGGTATCGTACCTTTGCCAACGGAAGGTAACATTTCATAACGGAAAGGCTGTGTGAATTTTTATGCCCAGAATTTTTTTAAGTCCCTCGACACAGGAATATAATCCCTATGTCACCGGAGGGAATGAGGAGCTTTATGCAAATCTGATTGCAGATGCCATGGAGCCTTACCTCAGAGCCTCCGGCATTGACTTTACTCGCAATGATCCGAACGGCAGCGTCAGTACGTCCGTAGCCGCGTCAAACGCCGGAAACTACGACTTCCATCTGGCGATCCATTCCAACGCCGCGCCCGAGAATCTGGCAGGCATGCTCCAGGGACCGGATGTCTATTACTACCGCGACAGCAGCCGCAGCCGCGCCGCAGCCGAGATCTTCGCCAACAATCACAAGCTGATCTATCCGATTCAGTAGCTTGTGTCCGCCGTACCGACCACGACCCTCGCCGAGCTGCGCCGCACAGCCGCACCGGCTGTACTGGTCGAGGTCGCCTATCATGACAATGTCGATGACGCCAACTGGATCACTTCCAACATTGATCGTATCGCCGAGAATCTGGCGCTCTCCACCGCCGACTACCTCGGCGTGCCGTTTGTAGAGCCGTAGCGCAGGCTTAGGCACCGGGGCTGCCGCGGTCTGCGATGCTGCCGGAAGCGGCAGCATCGCCCGTAAACAAAAAAACGCCGGGAGTGTCCGCAAACGAGCGGTCCCGGCATTTTGTAATGTGCGCGACTGTATTTTGATTTCATTTTCGCATGGTGGAAACGCACCGCGCGTGATTCCGCAGAGCTGCCATTCTTTCCCAAACGAGCGAGCAGCGTACTTTGCTGACATTTTGCATATTTGGTGCAAAATGTCCAAAGTACGGCGAGCGACTTGGTGAAAGGATCAGTTCGAGGACCTAACGAGAGGTGCGTTTCCACCATGCGTACAGCATATTTACGAGGCATCATTTCTGCATGTTACCGCCGTTTGCTCAACTCCTCTTCAAAGCAAAGCCCGTACCAGTGTGCAGGCTGGTATTTCGCAGTATCTTGAATGCTGCGGTCGCAGAAGTCTGCCGCGGCAAGCAGCGCGTTTTTGATATTGCCACCGCTGAGCACCTCGCCGCAAAGCGCCGAGGTGAACACGTCTCCGGTTCCGTGTAGCTGCCGATGCACCATCGGCTTTTCGATTCGCACGATTTCCGTTCCGAGGCGCGCCAGATAGCCAATCTTGTCGCCGCGGCGTACGCTGGTGATGATGACGTTTTCGTTGTGCAGCCCCGCCAGCAACTCTTCATTGCTGACCGCCTCCTCATCCGGTGCATCTCCCAGCAGCAGACGTGCCTCCGTCCGGTTCGGCGTGATGATATCCGCCATTTCGCAGAGCTTGCGCATCTCCGCGGCAAAATCCTCCGAAAAGCAGGAATACAGACTTCCGTTATCGCCCAGCACCGGGTCTGACAGCACGATTGTCTGCGGCCCCGAAAAAGTGCGGATAAACTCCCGCGCAAAGGCAATCTGCTCTTTCGTGCAGAAAAATCCCGTATAAATGCAGTCGAACTGCATGTCCATTTCCTTCCAGTGCGCGGCGATCTGCCGCATATCCTCCGTCATATCCCGCATGACGAAACGGTCAAAGCCGCCTGTATGGGTCGAAAGCACCGCCGTCGGCAGCGGCACTGTTTCGATCCCGTAGGACGAAATGATCGGAATCGAAACCGTCAGTGAACACTTGCCGAAACACGAAAAATCGTTCAAAAGCGCGACGCGCGTCAGGCCGCTCCCGTTAATTGGTACCATGGCTGAATCTCCTTATCGTTCGCAGATGTCCCGCGCCACGAACACACCGCTCGCAGACGCATGGGAAAGGGAATGGGTCACACCGCTGCCGTCACCGATGATATACAGCCCCTTGTGGCTGCATTCCAGGTGCTCATCGAGCTCGACCTCCATGTTATAGAACTTGACCTCCACGCCGTAGAGCAGCGTATCGTCGTTGGCTGTGCCCGGCGCGATCTTATCCAGCGCATGGATCATTTCGATGATACCGTCCAGAATCCTTTTTGGCAGCACCAGACTCAGATCGCCCGGCGTAGCCGCAAGCGTCGGCACGACCATGCTCTTTTCCAGTCGTTTCTCGGTGCTTCTGCGCCCGCGCTCCAGATCACCGAAGCGCTGCACGATGACACCGCCGCCCAGCATGTTGGAAAGTCTGGCGATGCTCTCGCCGTAGCCGTTGCTGTCCTTGAACGGCTCCGAAAAATGCTTGGAGACCAGCAGCGCAAAGTTGGTATTTTCCGTATGATGCGCCGCGTCCTCATAGCTGTGGCCGTTGACTGTCACGATGCCGTTCGTGTTTTCGTTGACTACGATACCGTTCGGATTCATGCAGAACGTCCGCACGTTGTCCTCGAACTGCTTGGTCCGATATACGATCTTGCTCTCGTAGAGCTCATCGGTCAGATGGGAAAAAATCACCGCAGGGAGCTCCACGCGCACGCCGAGATCGACGCGGTTGGACATCGTCTTGATGGTCATTTCCTCACAGATTTTCTCCATCCACTTGCTGCCGCTGCGGCCGACGGAAACGATGCACTTCGCGCAGTGATATTCCTCGTCCTCGGTAAAAATCCGGTAACCGTCCGCATCACTGGCGATGGATTGTACCGGCGTATCGAAATAAAAGTCGACTTGAGATTTGAGTTCGCTGTATAGATTTTCCAGTACCACATAGTTGAGGTCTGTACCCAGGTGCCGCACCGATGCGTCCAGCAGCTTCAGCCCGTTCTGCATGCAGATCTTCTTGTATTTGGTCTGCGTTGTCGAAAAAATCCGCGCACCCTCGCCGCCATGGGTCATGTTGATGGTATCCACATAGTGCATCAGCTCCAGCGCCTGCTGTTTGCCGATATGTTCGTGCAGCGTGCCGCCGAAGTCGTTGGTGATATTGTATTTACCGTCCGAAAACGCGCCTGCGCCGCCGAATCCGCTCATGATCGAGCAGCTTTTGCAGTTGATACAGGCTTTGATCTTCTTGCCGTCGATGGGACATTTGCGCTTTTCGAGGCTGTGACCCGACTCGAATACCGCTGTCTTGAGGCTCGGGTCCAGCTTTTGCAGCTCATAGGCCGCGAAAATACCGCCCGGGCCCGCCCCGATAATGATAATATCGTAATGTTTCATCTATGAAACCTCCTCGTCTTGTTTCTGCCTGCGCCCTTGCCCCCCCTGCAGTGCCGCGCAGTGCCGCGCGCCGAGCAGCGGGTCAAGGCTGTAAATCGCAGCGTATATGCTCATACATAATTAAGTATAGCACACCTTTGCTGCAAAATCCAGTGCTGGTTGAAAACCGACACGCATAAAACCGACACGCATAAAACCGACACACTTGTTTCATTTTTGTCCCGTCGGTCATACGCGCCTGCGGCAGTCAAAAAGACAATGGTTTTCGTTAATCCGCCGAAAATCATTGCCTTTTTCTTTCTATTATATAAGGATATGCGCTACTGTCTTCGTTTATGACTGCTAAATCACATAATTATTCGTGTAGAGCGCCTGCTGCTGTTCGAGCAGGTCCTGCAGCGTAATCTTTTCCAGGTAATCCTCGATTACCTCCTGCAGACCTTTCCACATCGGGAGTGTCGCGCAGAATTCGCTGCGCGTACAGAGTGTGGTATCGCCGTCTAAACAGGCGACCGGCGCGAGTCCGCCTTCCGTCAGCGCGAGAATCTCGCGGACGGTATATGCGCGCGGTTCTCTGGCCAGCCGATAGCCGCCCTGATAACCGCGGTTGGTGCGGAGGAAGCTGGAACGATTCAGAATCGGTACAATCTGCTCCAGATATTTTTTGGATATGTTCTGCCGCTGTGCGATGTCCTTAAGCGCGATGAATCCATCGCCTTGATGCTCCGCCAGGTCGATCATCATGCGCAGCGCATAGCGCCCCTTCGTTGAAATCTTCATCTTCTGTTATTTCCTCCGTTTCTTTATCCGGCTGCGCGGCTGTTTCGCCTCGCTTGTTTTATGTGCCACACTTCTGCCTATCTATCGCCTGTCCGCTGAGGCTTAATCTGCAAACATCGGTGTGGACAGATAGCGTTCACCGGTATCCGGCAGCAGCGCTACGATGACTTTGCCCTTGTTTTCCGGTCTCTTTGCCAGCTCTCTTGCCGCGTGAACTGCTGCGCCGGAAGAGATGCCGACCAGCACGCCGCCTTTTCTTGCGAGTCTTCTGCCCATCGCAAACGCGTCCTCGTTCTCCACCGGAATGATCTCATCGTAGATCTCGGTGTCCAGAGTCTCCGGCACGAAGCCTGCGCCGATGCCCTGGATCTTATGCGGGCCTGCAACGCCCTTGGATAATACCGGAGAACCTGCAGGCTCTACCGCAACGATCTTGACGTTCGGATTTTTGCTCTTCAGATATGCGCCGACACCCGAAAGCGTGCCGCCTGTGCCGACGCCTGCAACGAAGATATCGACTTTACCCTCGGTGTCATCCCAGATCTCCGGTCCGGTGGTCGCAATGTGCGCTTTCGGGTTGGACGGATTGGTGAACTGGCTCGGAATGAAGCTGCCCGGCGTCTGCAGCGCCAACTCCTCTGCCTTGGCAATCGCGCCCTTCATGCCCTGCGCGCCGTCCGTCAGCACCAGCTCTGCGCCGTATGCCTTGAGCAGGTTGCGGCGCTCGACGCTCATCGTCTCCGGCATGGTGAGGATCATCTTGTAACCTCTGGAGGCTGCTACGGATGCCAGTCCGATACCGGTATTGCCGCTGGTCGGTTCAATGATGACTGCGCCCGGCTTGAGCACGCCCGCTGCCTCCGCATCGTCTATCATCCTCTTGGCAATCCTGTCCTTGACGCTGCCCGCCGGGTTGAAGTACTCCAGCTTGCCGAGGACGGTTGCCTCCGGTGCTTCGTCATCCATGTATGCGTTTAACTGTAAAAGCGGTGTGCCGCCGACTAAGTCTGTAATTCTTTCATATGTTCTCATGGTTCTGATCTCCTTTTCGTCATTCTCTTTCTGTCTATCATTCTATATGGATCTTATATACCGGCAGACTCCGCCTGTATCGCAGGAGATACCTCTGCCCGGCTGTTTTCCCTGTTTATTTGCTGCAGCCCCTGCGGCAACATCGAAATCCGCTGTAGTAGAGCTGCATCCTGCTGCCGTTCCTGTTTGTGCTCATGTCGGTTGCTCCCTTTTCTTAAAACCTATATGTTTTATAGGCTTATAGTAGCACTTATTGCCTACTTTGTCAATCGGTTTTTGCATATTTTGAAATTTCCTGCATATAGAAAGCAGGCAAGCTGCAGATAAAGGGATTTACCGCGGCTTGCCCATACGTTCTAAAGCTTTTCAATTTCGGCAGCGGAGAGCCCGGTCGCCTCCGCGATCTGCTCCTTCGTCAGATTGAGAGCTTTCAGATTCTTCGCAATCTCACGCTGCTTTTGCGCTTCACCTTTTTTGAGACCAACTGCTTCGCCTTTTTTGAGACCGACCGCCTCTCCTTCGCTGCGACCTTGTGCAAGCCCTTGCTCTCTTGCCACGGATATCTCGGTGTTGTACTGCAGCTGGTATTTCAATCTGGCTTCTCTGCGCTCATATTCCAGTTCGTCCTGCGAAACCTTGCGATAGGTGTTTTCCGTCATGTCCATGTCCTCCTCCGATAGGATTTGCCGCACATAGTCCTGGTATTCCTCATCGCCGGCATACTTCAGATAAGCGCCTAATCTTTCAACTTCTGTCAGACTGCGCACCGGCTTCGTGACGTCGATCTTTTCCAGCTCCAAAAAATGAAACTCCACTCTGTCGCTGAGCAGCAGTCCGCTGTTTTTCTCCCGCACCGCAAAGATATTATGGCAAAGTTCCAGCTCGGGAAAGAGTTTGCCGTCGATGATGGATACGACTATGCTTTTCCTCATCTTATCATATTTTTCGCCGCCCTGCAACGAAGAATTCACCAGTCTGCCTCCGTAAAAGAGCGCGCGGCTCTGATAAAAGCCGAAAGAGTTTGCTTGCATTTCAATATTGAGTAATTCTCCTGCGTCGGTCTCTGCTTTGATGTCCATGACCGTGCCTTTTTCCATTTCCCGTTCCGGGGTCTCGATAGGATTTTTGATGACGATGGCGCGGATCGGATCCTGCTTGCGCGCGAGAATGATGTTCAAAATTTCCATCAGCGCGCCCTTGGATTCCGCTGTGTCCCGTCCGAAAACCGCGTGAAAGACGTAATCGTCTGTCAAAGGCATTTTGCCGCGAAAGGTATCGCGGAACAGGTCGAGCTTCTCCGGCGCGTCATGGTTGTGCTTCTGTATTTTTTGTTTCATGACATCCTTTCTTATTCTTTGTTTCCTGAAACATTCTTTAATTCCAATAATTGTTTGCTCGAGCTGTTTCTACCTTAACACATTTCAATTTCCAGTTCAAGTGCTTTTTGGAATTTTTTTATCAAGGAAGATTTATCCGCCTACAGGATTCTCCTTACAATCGCAACAGCCGTCCGGCTTCTTTTGAAATCCCCTATGTGTTCGGATCGTTTAGTGTTTACTCTGCATTCACTTTTTAGCGTGTATTACGGAAAAAGAGAGTTTTTATTACAGGCGCTTTCGCACGCACAAGGCAGCCGAGGAAATCGGCTGCCTTGCGCGGTTTGATTTGAATTTGCCTTCAAATCGGTTTGAGTTATTTTGGGTTACAAAACTCTTTTCCTATTTGGTCCAGAGTCTGCTTGCGTATTTGCACTGCTTCAGCGCGGTCTGCGCTGTTAAATTACCGTCCTTGTCATAGACCATGACCTTGACTTTGTAGTAGTACAGCGTGCCCTTCTTGCCGTAGGTATTAACATAGGTCGGTGCTTTTTTGGTCAGCACTGCCTTGTAGCCTGCGGACTTTTTCGTGCTTCTGTAGAATTTGTATTTTACGGTATAGCCAGCGTCTGTGATGCCCTCAAGGTCGCTTTTCACAACGAGCTTGACATTCTTCTTCGCAGTTCTGGCAGAACGTGCTGTCAGACGCAGCTTGGAAACCTCGCGGGCAATCATCTTATCAGTTTCTTCCTTTCCATCCTTTTCACCGGCTTTCGCCCGGAAAGTGATGGTCGCCTTGTCACCGGTCTTCAGACCTGTGAGCTTCTCGACCTTGCCCATTTCCTTACCGTTTAAGACTACGGATGTCAGTTCGTATCCTGCAGCCGCGGTGATGGTCGCCGTTTTGCCGTCCGCGCTGAGCTCTGCCTTACCGGAGCCGATGATGGTGATCTCCGGCTTCTGCGTTGTCGGTGCATAACTGCCGCCGCCGGAGAAACCACCGGAGGTTGCGGGGATGTTCTCGGTCTTTGCATAGTGACAATCGGTGCAGGTGCCGGTGTGGGTACCATCACCATTGTTCGTCCAACTGCCGATGGTGTGGACTGCAATCTGCGGATCATCGCCTGCCGTGCAGTTTCTGTAATGCTCGCTGTCATTGAGAGATGTCCACGTCTGCAAACCGGTATCGTGGGTATGGCCGATAGGCTTATACGTAGCGGCTACCGTCACATGATGGCTCGGCATGGTGAAGGTGTTGTCGGATGCGACAGTAACATTACCCACCCAATTGTCAAACACCTGCCCGGAGGTGGCGGCGTTCGCAGTCAGAGTAACCTTCGCGCCGGGGGTAACACCTGCGTTAGGGGTAGCACTGCCGTTGGTCACCTTGACGGAATAGGTCATTGCGGGAGCATAGCCGCAGAGCGTGCACATGCCGCTGGCATCCAGCGTATGATTTTCTGGGTTGCTGTCATCGCCAGCGGTGCAATACTTGGTGTGTTGTGTTTCATTAAGCTGGGCATAGGCATAGCTATGCGTCGTATGAGCCTCAGAAACATGGAAAGTGATATAGACTGTGCTTGTCTGGATTTCTGTACCGACTGTGTTCTTAACACGCAGTACAACATAGTAGGTATTAACCCCACTCGGAATCGTGAACGATGCATGAGCGTCCGTACCCAAAGAGGTGAAAACACCCGAAGTTGCCCCCCACGGGTCATTTGTAGTTCCCTCCCACTCATAGCTGATGGTGCCAAGCACCGGCGTCTTTTGAATCTTGTTGTAGCTGTCATAGTAAATGTCATGATCATTCAAGTTAAAGCCTGTCGGGATTGTAGAGAATGTTGCAACGCCGTTAAAGGTCTCGCCGGCGGTCACATCGTACTCAGCTTTCAGACCCAGCCAGCCGTTAGGCGTTACATTTTTTCCCGGTTCCGGCCACAGTTTGGCAGGATCGGGTGCATCGCCGTTAACAGCTGCCAGAAGGATTGCCGGGGTGAGGTTCGTGTTAGTTCCCTCTGTTACTGTAATCTTCATCTCCTTGGAGTTTTGGGTTGCGCCATATTTGTCCGTTACCACGCAGCGGTAGGTCTTTTCGCCAACATCGGTCGTAGGGGCGGCATAATCATAGGCTGTTTCACTGGTAATCTGATCCCAAGTGTCGCCATTCTTGACCTGCCACTGATATTTCACACCATGCCCCACTGCCTTAACAAACAGACGCGCGGTCGCGTTCTGCTTTACGGTCAGATCGCCAGACTGATTTGCAATGGACAGACCGGGGGCGCTTACCGTTACGGTGAAGTGGTCGCTGGTAATGGTCACATTGCCGCGCGTGGCTTCGAACCAGCACTCATAGCTGCCTGTATCAGTAAATCTGAGGGAAGCGGAGAAACTGTCCGTCGCGGGGACCGCAACCGTTGCGGATGCCTTGACCGTTTCCGTGCCGTTCTTTTTCGCAATCAGCTTATAGGTGATGGGTTTGCCGCTTTCGCCGCCCGTTGCCTTGGCATTGAGCGTCAGCGCGCTGTCCCCGATGGTATAAGTCTTGTTATCCGTATCAACGCTATCCCACACGAGAGCAGAAACAGCCTTTCCCCTCACAATAAGGGTCAGAGAGGAACCGTCCGCTACAACAGTAGAGCTGCCAACAATAGAGTAATTCTCGTTGGGGTCATCGCAGAAAGGCACTGCGCTTGTAGAAGCCGCAAACTTATAGTTCTTTTCGGGCTTCAGAACGATTTTGCCATAGTAGGCCGTTCCTGCAACGAAGGAGCTTGCGTCCGTGGTGCATTTATCGTCCGTATACCACTTGATGCTCTCCACGGTGTAGCCGCTGCCGCCAGCCGCAGCGTTGGGGGCGGAAGTTCCGGGTGTCAGTGCCGCGCTCAGTTTAACAGGGGCACTGGAAATCTCCGTTATCACCGGTGCGGGATTCACCAGCAGCTTGACGATATGCTCGTTGCCCATGATGCCGACGGAGCTTCCGTTCTTATCCAGATTCAGCTGCAAATCATAGGAATAGACCTTGGGGTCTACGCCCGCAGGAATGGTGATCGTATGCGAGGTTTTATCGGCAGCGATGGTATCTGTCTGCTGTACTGCGGTAGAACCGGAGATATAATGCTCGCACTTGGTTCGATAGCTATAGCCTGCGTCTTTCAGCTCCTGCGCCAGAGGATACCACTCGAATTTGAGGGTATGCGCCTTGTCGTTGTACAGCTCCTCAAAGCCGCCATTCCAGTCCTTGGCGTAGTTGATCTCGGTGCCGTCCAGCTTGACGGACTTCATGCCCCATGCGTTGGGGATGATTCTGACGGGGTTGGAAGCAGTGCCCTTCAACCACATTTCATAATCATAATCATCTGTCTTTTCCAAAACAGCAGTGTAAGCATTGGGACCGGCAAAGGTGCCGTCAGGCGTAACAACTGCGCTGTAGCCAAAGCATTTATCCAATCCCAGCGCAATATTGGGGTTGCCTTCCGGTTTGTTGTAAACAGTTATTCTGTAATCTGCATGAAGGTCTAATTTGCCCTTAAAGGTGCCGCCATTCAAACGGTACGGCATATAAAGACTTTCCTTCCAAGGCCAGTACTTCAAATAAACAGTGCCCTCAAAGGTGCCGCCGTTCACCGCAACAGCAGGAGCAGAATTATTCTTCTTTTCTATATACAGCACCTGCACACCCTTCTTGAAGGTGCCTCCGTTGATTTGAACAGAGCCGTTGGTGTCTGGATATCCAATCAGCCGTACCCAGCCGTCGAAGATACCGCCGTCAATGACAACATGGCTTACTTCATCTCCATAATTAAATTCTCTTTCTTGTTCACAAAGTGCGTATCCGTGACCTTCAAGATCACTGGCGCCCCCACCATACGCATAATGCTCCGGTTGGCTGATGGTCACACCATCTTTGATCGTAACATTACTCTCTAAATAATCAATCACATTGACATTGGTTCCATAAGGCTTGGCAGTAGCGCGGAATGTGCCGCCTTCCAGTGTCAAACTGGACTGATTCATATGAATTAAATACCTGTCGCCTGCACCAGTATTTTCAAATTCACCCGTGATTTGACCGCCACCTTGGCTGTCCTTGATCGTCAGGTTGCTTCCATAGTATACGCGTATGAAAGTCGGCATACTACCTATCTTGGTCATCAGCGACAAGGTCTTTCCGTTCAGGTCAAGAGTGCAGGTTTGACCTTCGAAAGTCAGCCAATCGGCTATGTCCAAACCGCCGCCCGAGTAGTGGAAGTCTTTGGTGTCAATGTCTTGACCCAGCTTAATGTATTCCTGCTTGTTTTTGACTGCCGTTTGCAGTTCTGCGTAGGAATTGACGGTGACCCACGTCTCCGCCGCACTCGCCGCCATAGGCGTCATCGTCAGCATCACCATGAGTATCAGCAGGATACTGATGGCGCGCTTTCGTATGTTTGTTTTTGTCATCGTATTTTCTCCTTTCCTTCATAAAATGAACAGTTTCGTTCGCTTCCCCGTATCAGTCGTCGTCATGCGCGCGCAAACAGGCGCGTCCCGCCCGAAGAAACTTCGGTCAGACCGCGCCTGTAAATCGACTGTGGTAATAGGGGCAGCACAAA
>ERZ773242.3343-NODE-3343-length-11656-cov-3.170072_pt1 | contig 11656 bp, 10 predicted proteins | sample MGYA00511077_ERZ773242 | MGnify/ENA primary metagenome ERZ773242 (study PRJEB29015, sample SAMEA2737754) | human gut metagenome | biome: human gut; feature: human-associated habitat; material: faeces | place: China | collected 2012 ... | reverse complement strand
GAGCATAACCTTGCCAAGGTTAGGGTCGCGAGTTCGAGTCTCGTTTTCCGCTCAGGGAAGGCAGGAGGTTTCAGTGATTACTGGAGCCTTCTGCTTTTTTAGTTTATACATACTGTAGCGGTCGTTTTCCTCCGGGATGCCGAATTAAATAGGCCGGGCTCTTACTCATTTTCCACTTTGTCTACGGATTAAATACAATGGGGAAAAAGGAAAACAGTGATAGTTAACTTTCATTTTCTTTTTTTTATGGCAGTTTTTAAGTACTTTTGCATGTCTTAAAATCAATTTTATAACGTTCCAAACTATTATATAAATATATCATGAAAAAGACAATAGGCATAATCTCTATTTATTTGTTGTTTTTACTGGTTGGAAAGCATGTCCATCTACAAAATGTGTGTACGCTTTTTGATATAGATTTATGGCGGCAAGGAATGTCAAATACTAATAGCTCAGACAATTTCTACTTTGATGAAATGAAAGGCACTTTTAAACCCTCTTTACATATATTTCTTCCTGTACCTGAATCAGCTATGGGACGTGTGATTGCAGTGTGTCCCGGAAGCGGATGGGGAATTCGGGAAGAAGGAGGATGCCCAAATGATGGTTGTAACAATATACCATATAACAAAACAATAAATGTTTAGCGATTATGATACAAACATTAAAACTACACGGAACTGATAAACAGCTTTATAGGCTTGTTGGTCCCCTTGTAATGGACCCTGAGATACTGAAATCGAACAATAATTATCCTTTTAAGACAACAGACCAATTTCTATGGTTCATTGCCATTAATGGAAAAGAGGTGGTTGGTTTCATCCCGGTGGAGAAAAGGGGAGGTAATATAATCATGAATAATTATTATTTCAATCGAGGCGGGGAAGAAGCTTTTTCCCGTCTTCTAGTCGATGCTTTAGCTGTTTTTGATGAAGAAAAAAACGTATATGCGGTTGTCCAGATTCAACATCGGATGATTTTTGAGAAATATGGTTTTAAAATCGAAAAGAGTTGGAAACAATATATAAAGATGCGGAGGAGTGAATGAAGAAAGTAACGGAAGCTAAAAATGTCTACGAGTTGGCGCAAGAACGTTTGCGGATGATCTTTAGTGAGTTTGATAATATCTATGTCTCTTTTTCGGGAGGAAAGGATAGTGGAGTACTTCTAAATCTTTGCATTGATTATATACGTCGTAACAAACTGAATCGAAAAATCGGAGTTTTTCATATGGATTATGAAATCCAGTACCGGATGACTATCGATTATGTAGACCGGATGATCGAGGCGAATAAGGATATTATTGAGGTGTATCGAGTATGCGCTCCTTTTCGAGTGGCAACGTGTACTTCCATGTATCAATCTTTTTGGCGTCCATGGGAGAAAAGCAAAAAAGAGCTTTGGGTACGTTCTATGCCCGAAAATTCAATGACGGAGGAAGATTTCCCATTCTTTAATACTACCATGTGGGATTATGAATTTCAAATGCGCTTTGCCAAATGGATTCATGATAAGAATGATGCTGTACGCACTTGTTGCCTGATCGGAATCCGTACACAGGAGAGTTTTAACCGTTGGAGATGTATTTACTTGAACCGGAAATATCAGATGTATCACACATACCGCTGGACTTCTAAAGTAGGGAATGATATTTACAATGCTTATCCTATATTCGATTGGAAAACAACGGATGTCTGGACGGCTAATGGTAAATTTCATTGGGATTACAATGTTTTGTATGATATGTATTATCGTGCCGGGGTCAATCTGGAACGTCAACGTGTAGCCAGTCCCTTCATTGGAGAAGCAATCGAGAGTTTGGCTCTTTACCGGGCTATCGACCCCGATACCTGGGGCAAAATGGTAGGACGGGTAAATGGGGTGAATTTCACAAGTATGTATGGCGGAACTCATGCAATGGGATGGCAATCTATCAAATTGCCCGAAGGATATACATGGAAAGATTTTATGTATTTCCTCTTATCTACTTTACCGGAAAGAACGCGGAAAGCATATTTGAGGAAGTTGTCGGTGAGCGTGAATTTCTGGCGGACCAAAGGTGGGTGCCTGAGTGAAGCTACAATTCAGAAACTGATAGCCGCCAAAGTTCCTATTATTGTAATGGATAATAGTAATTATAAGACTTACAAAAAGCCGGTACGTATGGAATATCAAGATGACATCAATATTCCTGAATTTAAGGAAATCCCTACTTATAAACGCATGTGCATATGCATTCTGAAGAATGATCATGCCTGCAAATATATGGGGTTCTCGCCAACTAAGGAAGAGATAAGCAAAAGAAGTCAAATAATGGAACAATATAAAAATATACTGCAATGAGTGTGAAAACAAGCCCGGTGTACGCTGTAAAGGCTGTGCCTGTAGAGAAGGTAATAGCCAATGATTATAATCCGAATATCGTAGCTCCTCCGGAAATGAAATTGCTGGAACTATCTATATGGGAAGACGGATTTACTATGCCTTGTGTGTGTTATTATGACAAAGAGAAAGATCAGTATATTCTGGTGGATGGATTCCACCGGTTTTCTGTACTAAAGACATCGAAACGTATTTATCAGCGTGAGAACGGTCTTTTACCTATAGTGGTCATCGACAAGGATATCTCTAATCGTATGAGTTCTACTATTCGTCATAACCGTGCCCGTGGAACACATAATATAGAATTGATGTGTCATATCGTGGCTGAGTTGGATAAGGCTGGAATGTCCGATCAGTGGATTATGAAGAATATAGGTATGGATAGAGATGAGTTACTCAGATTGAAACAACTTTCAGGTTTGGCCGATCTTTTTGCTGATCGTGAGTTCAGTGTCCCTGAAAAAGATGCTCCTTTGAATGCTAGAGAATCGACAACGGTATAAAATCGTATAACTGATATTCGTTTATATACCAAAGGACTGGAACGCGAATTGCACAAGAACAAGAAATGATGATTTGTGTGATTCGCGTAATTTGTGTAGTATGTATCTCATGACTTAAAGGTATCTCCTTAAAATCTTAATGATTATTCGTGTTTCAATATATGAATCGAAAGTCTGCCCTATGCTTCCTTACATTTTCCATACCGTATAGAATTAAATCAATTTCTTTTTTGTCTCTTTCTTTTTTATTCAAATCGTAACCTGTTCTACGCTGATTTGCGTAAAATGAAACTATTCGTTTTCTTTCCTATTTATTTTTGCATTCTGTAACTCTTCTCTTTATATGTCTCGTTATTGGCGTGGCATTCAGCTATCTTTCAACGATCAGAGAAATATAATTATCCCATCTGAATGATCGTAATCCCCGATATTTGCAATATACAAATTGATTAAGATTTGAGTCGTAACATACATATATATAAAAGAATCAATATGAGGAAGATTTTTCTTTTAGGAGTTGCAATTTTACTTTCAGTTACAATGAATGCCCAGCATGTAGCATTGAAAAACAATTTGGTTTATGATGCCACTACTACTCCGAATCTTGCATTGGAGATAGGATTAGGGAAGAAAACCACTTTGGATTTATATGGAGGTTATAACCCATTTACGTTTGGAGATCATAAACGGTTTAAGCACTGGCTGGCACAACCCGAGTTTCGCTACTGGGTGTGCGAACGTTTCAATGGAACTTTTTGGGGTATTCATCTTCACGGGGGTGAGTTTAGTATTGCGGGTTTGGCTTTACCTTTTAAGATATATCCCGGTTTAAAAGATCACCGATATGAGGGTTACTTTTATGGAGTAGGAATAAGCGTGGGACATCAGTGGGTATTTAGTAAACGATGGAGCATTGAAGCGAGTATCGGGATTGGATATGCACGGATCGAATATGATAAATACAAATGTGTGAGTTGCAGCCCGAAAGTAAAGAGTGGTGCTAAGAACTATGTCGGCCCGACAAAAGCAGCGGTCTCACTGATTTATTTTATACGATAATAAGGTTTATTCGGAATTATGTCCAATATATAAATTAAGGTATGATTATGAAGAAAAGCATAATATTGATATTTGGTTTCCTGCTGAGCAATCTAGGATTGCAGGCGCAAAATACTTATGAAGGAAATATCATTTTCAGCTCTCAACGGGTGGTTAGGAAAGGGGGTATTCTGAATATAGAAGCTGTCATGGATTTGAGTAACATGAAATTGTCTGCACAACAAATGGCAACACTTACCCCTGTGATTGTTTCAAATGATGGGGTCGAGTCTCATCAATTTGCTCCCATTATTATTGCTGGAAAAAAGCGTTTCAAGATATTGAATCGTTCACAGGCTTTCGGTACCGCTACGTTATCCGCTGAGCCTATGTATACAGAGAGGCGCTGTAACGATAAGTTGCAAACGATTGATTTATATTTGCGAGTTCCTTATCAGAAATGGATGCATGAAGCCAGGCTTGTAATTAAGGAGAAAGTGACTGGTTGCATTGACTGTGACAGTGGACAAGACGAATATACTGTAATGGCCTCTATTTTGAATGAGCTGTTTATTCCTAAATACGAACTTAGTTACGTGGTTCCTCCGGTGGAACCGTTAAAACAGCGTACAGAGACGCATTCGGCTTTTCTCAATTTTGAGGTGGATAAGTATGTATTGCTTCGTAATTATAAGAACAATATCAATGTATTGACTGAAATAGATAGGATTGTAAATGAGATACAACATGACCCTAACCTGACTGTCACTGAGTTTACAGTGGTAGGGTATGCGTCTCCTGAAGGTAACTTCAATAGCAATATGGCTTTGTCTAAAAATCGCGCTTTTGCTTTTGTCGATTATCTGAAAGACAAATTGAACGTGAATGAATCACTCTTGACGGTGGAATGGAAAGGGGAAGATTGGAACGGTCTTAGTAAGGTGGTGGCTGAATCATCTATTCCTGAAAGACAAGCAGTTTTAGACATTCTTGATAATACTCCGGAAGTCATTCTTCGTAAGCAGAAGCTAAAAACATTGAATGGAGGTATTACCTATAAATTCTTGCTTCGGGAATATTACCCTTCGCTTCGTAGGAATGACTATAGTATCTCTTATGTAGCCCGTCCGTTCAATGTGGAAGAAGCAAGGACTCTGATTAAAACTAAGCCGCAGTATCTCAGTCTAAATGAAATGTTTTTGGTAGCAGAAACCTATCCGAAAAATAGCAAAGAGTTTAAAGAAGTGTTCGATGTTGCTGCACGTGTTTATCCAGATAATCCGATAGCACAACTTAATACGGCTTCTCTCGAGTTGGAGAACGGAGCAGTAAATGTAGCCATCGAACGGTTAATGAAATTGGATGTGCCGGAAGCTTGGAATAACCTCGGAGTGGCATATGTTATGAATAAAGATTATCAGAAAGGAAAAGAATATTTTGAAAAAGCTGCTGAGGCAGGGGTAAAAACCGCTGTGTATAACGCGGGCCAGCTAACTAAGTGGCTGGAAACCCAAGAGTGATGATGTATTCATTTATTAATTAAACAATTACGATTATGAGAGTAGAATGGAAAAAAATGTTGTTGGGATTTGCAGTATTTGCAGGAATGACAATGATGTTATCATGTAGCAATGAGGAAAATTATGATCCCGGTGGTGAACCTGGAGTAACGGAAGAACCTACGGAAACAGCTTTCCTGTCATTTTACGTAGGGGCAGGTTCACTGGCCGGTACCAGAATGATTGCAGTCGATCCTACGGATCCGGGGAGAGAAGAAGAGCAAGTGGTTGAACGGGTTCGCATGGTGTTATATGAAAACAAGGCAGCAACAGTACGATACTCCTGGGATCTGGATGCGAGAAGAGGAAATGGTGGGAGCTTTGAGGGATCTCATGTGGTACCAAACAGCGGTTCTCCCGATCGTTTCATTACTATCGGACAAGAGGTCGTTCGTCAGGATTATAAATTACTGATTTTGGTAAATGCTCCTCCACAGTTGTTGGATGTTACGGAAAAAGGGAGACGTTTGGAGGAATTGTATCGGGAAGCGAATGTCATGAAAGCAGACTTAACTACTCCTAATGGCATTGCTGCAGATAATAATTTCTATATGACGAATGATCAGGGACTGATAGATGTTCCGAAAGACGAATTGAAACCTACAAAAAATGACGCTGAAGTTTCTCCGTTTATGGTACATGTGGAACGTGCTGTGGCTAAAGTTGTGGTTAAGGAGCCTGAATCGGGTATTGTGGTAACTCCGGATGGAGATGCAATTTCGGATCTGTCATGGGGACTGGATATTACCAACAGGTATATGTATTGGATGCGTCAGATGACTTATACAGCATCCGGAATGATGGAAGGACCGGGAGTCAGCCGTCGTGAACGTTATGCGATGGATCCTAACTTTGAAGGTCTGCACCATTATGATGAAGTTACTCTTGGTAATTATTTTGAATATTTGGATGTTTCTGATCCATTGATGGATTTACCGAAACAGTTCGGAGAATATGATTATGTCGCAGAGAATACAATGGCCGCTGATGAACAGTATAAAAATGTAACGACACGTGTTATCTTACGTGGAATCTACAGACCTAGTGGCATAAATCTTCCCGCGAATACTCGTAGTGGAGCAACGGGTATAAGCTTTTTCACTTTTGAAGGATTGGTGTTTAGTGTACAGCAGATGGCAAATCTGGTAAACAATCTGCCGGGTGATCCGGGCGAACTTTCCGAACCTGTTTTGCAAAGGCTGCATGCTGTAATTATTGGTTTTCCAGATCCGTCCAGACTGACAAACCCACAAGCGTCTTTTTCAGAGAACGGCATTCGGTACTATCACAATGGGGTATCTTATTATACGATACAGATACGCCACTTTGATGATGGTCAGGTAAGTGAGCCCATGGGGTTCGGGCGGTATGGAGTAGTACGTAATAATGTTTATAATATTACGGTGAGAAGTATCCTTGGACCCGGTGAGCCTGTAATTGAAAAACCTGTAGAACCGAATGATGATCCGGCATATATCTCGGCAGACGTGAATGTTTTGCCTTGGTCAGTTCGTACGCAGGATGTAGAAGATTTATATAATTAATTCCGAATTATTATGAACAGATTTATCGGATACATACAGGTTGCATGCTTCTGCCTTCTGCTATGTGCTTCCTGTGTCAGAGACGGTATAGATGAGGATTGCAATTCTTACGTTCGCTTTGTATACGACTATAACCTGGAATACATAGACTTGTTTCATAAACAGGCAACAAAGATGAATTTGTATGTATTCGATGAAAATGGTGTATATGTTACGGAACTTAAAGAAGAATCCGGTGCTTTTGCACCGGATTATCTGATGCCTCTTCCCGAATCATTCAGAGGAAAGAAATTTATTGTAGTAGCTTGGTCAGGTCTTTATGATCAGTCGTATGATAAAGAACTGTTAACTCCTGGCGTATCCACACTTCAAGATATGGAAGTCAGGGTGAACAACTTGAAAACCCGTAATGGAGAAGGGACAGTCGATCGTGAATTGCATCCACTGTGGCATGGGAAGCATACAGAGATAAAGCCCTTGTATAACAACGATATAACCACCGTCTCCTTGATGAAGAATACCAATACATTCCGCATTGTCATGCAAATGTTAGACGATGCTTCTATCGATGTGAATGATTATGATTTTCGTATTATTTCTCCTAATGGTCGTTATAATCATGGCAATGAATTGCAGAATGATGAAGAAACTGAAAAGGTAGAATATACCGTTTACCATACTGAAAACGATGATGAGACGGGTGCCATTGCGGAACTAAACACATTGCGGTTGATGACAGTAAAGGATAACCGTCTAGTCATTACTCATAAATCCACGGGAAAAAGCATTTTGGATATTCCTTTGAATAAATATCTCAATGCCTTACGCTTGGAACAATATTCCGGCCTTTCTTTGCAGGAATATTTGGATCGTTCAGATAAGTATGGGATCGTTCTCTTTTTTAAAGGAATGGATAGCGAAGGGAATTATATCAGTGTCGATATGCAGATCAACGGTTGGTTAATCAGAGAACAGAATGTGGAAGATATTTGAACTGGATATAGGATTTGAGAAGGACTAGGAGATGTGTCGAAACTCCTCTTTTATCGAAATCACCCTTGTTACATAATTGAACTGCACTCCTAAGTTTTGTGTCCAACTTTTGGGGTGCAGTTCAAAGTGCGTGTGGTCTTTATCATAAAGTCACAAATAACTTTATGCAATGCTTTCAATAATTTTCCGTTGTTGTTCAAGGAAATTGATGCGTTGTGCTTCCCCACTTTCGGAAATCAATGTCGAATGCCTTTTTAACGATTGTATCCAATTCTTTTGCAGATTACATATCTGTGGATTTTGCGAATCCATCGAGTTTATGGAATATACTCTGAATAGGCATATTTGGAAATCACTCTTCTCAATATAACTGTAAGTTGCTTCAAAATTGATGTTAGATAGATAGAAGGCAATTTTATTGCCATTACTGAATTCCCCTTTTACAGACCATTGTTCCAGTTCGTGTAACAATTGCAGGAGTTCACTTTTCAGTTGCATTATGTCTTCACCGGATATAAGATTTAATCCGGAAAAATACTTTATCTCCCGAATGAAAGCATGAAAAATATTGCTATCCCAGATAAAACAAGTCTTTCGGCATTGTTTCACTGTGTCACTTAATTGTTTGTGTACCGATATCACTTTTTCCGGTACATACATCCCTGATAATGTATGAGGCGGTCTTATCTTTCCATTCTGGTAAATCCAGCGGCAAAGTCGGAATTTAGACAAATATTCATAGGTCGAATAAAGTGTGAAAGGCACAATGTTGGCTGCCGTATAAATAACAGTACTGCTGTCGTTTTTTACAAAGTTGAAAATCTTGAGATAACGTTCCAGTATTTCATAATAACAATCTACCGGTTCAGGCGAATGTTGCAGATTCAAATCGAAAGTAGCTCGGTTTTGTAAATGATTACCGATGATTTGGTCGATGGATATACCTAGTTTTTGGGAGATCGTAGCTATTTCATCGAAAGTAAAAGCTACTTCTGCTCTTAATCGTCGATAAACGGCTTCTTTCCCTATACATAATGCATCGGTTAGGAAATTGGCTAGAGTCTCTCCCGGTGGGATACGTTCTTTCATCTCTATGATGAGTTCGGTTACAATATTATTCTTCATAAGTTCACCTTTGTTTAATGTATTATAAATACTTCATTTATTGAGGCGTTCTTTGGCCTGCTTGCAAATATAAAGCTTTCATGCCGGACAATGGTGAACTATAATGTATATCGGAAGAAGACGCTATTTCTGATTAGGTCTTTATAAATGAAATGATTTGCAGAGAACGAAACATAGAGTAAAAAATTGCTTACTGAGTTTCGTTTTCTGAAAACGACAAGGTCGATTATTTTAAAATTAGTTGGTAAATGAAGTTTATAGTGAATTTATTATTTCTCGTTGTTGTTTGAAAAACTGGATACGCTGCATCTCACCGCTTTCAGAAATAAGCGTGGAGAATTTCTTGAGAGACTGTATCCAAGCTTTCAAACTTTGGCACATACCGGTATCATGAGTTGTCAAGGAATTGATGGCATATACCCGGATCATGCTCATCTGTACACTATTGCTTTCAATGTAACTATACGTTGCTTCAAAGTTAATGTTTGAAATATATATGTTCACTTCATTGCCAGTCGCATACTTACCATTATTGGCAAGGTCTTCCAGTTCATCAATTAATTGTAGCGATTCCTCTTTGATTTTAAGTTTGTCTTCTTCCGAGAGAAGATGAATGCTGGTAAAATATTGCAAGTCGTTCACCATGTGAGCAAAAATCATATTATCCCAGATATAGCTTGTACTATGTACATGTTCGGAAGCATAAACAAATTCTTTTTGTATATCCAGCAAATTTTGTGGTATTTCCAGTTCATCAAAGTGCTTGCATTTGATATTTTCATTCTGATACATCCATTTGAACAAACGGAACTTGGACAAATGCTTGTGTTTCAGATATAATGTTTGGGGAATTATATTCGATGAAGTGGCTAGTTCTGATGTGGGATCTTCTCCCATAGCTTTGAACATACCGATATATTTATTGATGATTTTGTAGTAAGTTTCAAATGGATTTTCATGATGCACCACATTCATATCGAATACGGCGTTTTCTTTGAAACTGACACCTACCATTTTATCGAGAGATACTCCCAGTTTACGTGAAATGATGGCGGCTTCACCCAGGGTGAATGGAACTTCACCCCGCAACCTGCGATAGATAGCTTCTTTGCCGATGTAGAGGATGTCCATTAATGTGTTTGCTAGATTACTCCCTTCGGGTAACTTTTCTTTGACTGCTTCAATCAATCCGGTGTTAAGTTCGTATGTTATCATGAAATTATTTCCTTTCTGTTTGTTTGATTAACAAAACAGCTAATCGAGTTGTTTCGAAAATCGCAACTATTTTCATCTTGGAGCTTTTAATACCCTGTATTCGGGAGAAACGCTCTGAATTCACTACCATATGGAATTCCTCATCAGTTTTTCCTTTAAAATAATATGTTTATATATTTGCATAATTTAGGCAAATCGTCTACATTTGTCGAGGCATAAATGAAACGTTAATACATGAAAAGAATTTTAGTTAGCGGTGGAGCGGGATTTATTGGCTCGCATCTTTGCACCAGGCTGATTAATGAAGGACACGATGTTATTTGTTTGGATAATCTTTTTACAGGATCGAAAGATAATATCGTGCATCTTATGAACAATCATCGTTTTGAATTTGTGCGCCATGATGTAACATTGCCGTATTCAGCAGAGGTAGATGAGATTTACAATCTTGCATGTCCGGCTTCTCCCATACGTTATCAACATGACGCAATTCAGACAGTGAAGACATCAGTGATGGGCGCAATAAATCTGTTAGGTTTGGCTATGCGGTTGGATGCTAAAATTCTGCAGGCTTCAACAAGCGAAATATATGGTGATCCTAAAGTACATCCCCAACCCGAGAGTTATTGGGGTAATGTCAATCCTATAGGTTACCGTTCTTGCTATGATGAAGGGAAAAGATGTGCTGAAACGCTTTTCATGGATTATCATCGTCAGAACAATGTTCGCATCAAGATTATTCGTATTTTCAACACATACGGTCCCTGTATGTTACCCAATGATGGTCGTGTAGTTTCTAATTTTTTGGTACAAGCATTGCAAAATGAGGATATTACGATTTATGGTTCCGGATCTCAGACACGAAGTTTTCAATATGTGGACGATTTGATTGAAGGTATGATCAGAATGATGGATACGGATGACAGTTTTACCGGACCGGTAAATATTGGTAATCCAAAAGAGTATTCCATACTTGAATTGGCTGAAAAAGTTATCAGTATGACTGAATCAAAGTCAAAGATAATTTTCAAACCTTTGCCTGATGATGATCCGAAACAACGTCGTCCGGACATTACTTTGGCAAAAGAAATGTTGGGTTGGTCTCCTACAGTCGAATTGGAAGAAGGACTCAGGCGTATGATTGATTATTTCAAAGATTATAAGGTGTAACAACAGATAAAGCTAGATAAAAATGAACATGGAAATTAACCCTTCTGAATATAAAATACTCATTGTAGATGATGTAATGTCGAATGTACTGTTATTGAAAGTACTTTTGACTAATGAGAAATTTCAG
>ERZ773242.3334-NODE-3334-length-11685-cov-2.953224_pt1 | contig 11685 bp, 7 predicted proteins | sample MGYA00511077_ERZ773242 | MGnify/ENA primary metagenome ERZ773242 (study PRJEB29015, sample SAMEA2737754) | human gut metagenome | biome: human gut; feature: human-associated habitat; material: faeces | place: China | collected 2012 ... | reverse complement strand
GAGCACTTGACTTTTAATCAAGGTGTCCGGAGTTCGAATCTCCGATGGATCACCAAAAAGAAACCCAACAGCTACAAGCCTTGTAACTGCTGGGTTTTTTCATTTTTTGAGGGCGTTATCCAAGGGCGAGAGAAAAGCAAAATTAACTACCGTTTTTGAGGGAATCAAGTGCACATACTTTTTGACCATTTCGAGCGAGGTATGACCGAGAATCAACTGCAAGCTGTAAATGTCCCCGCCGTTCTCTAAGTACCGTGTAGCAAAGGTATGGCGCAACAAATGAGGGTGGAGCCGAGGAATATCAGTCTGAACTTTCAGACGCCTGAAAAGCTGTTTTACAGTGCTCTGATTTATGGGAATCAAGGTGTCTTTTACGAATAAAGGTGTCTCGATGTTCGTTGCAGGAACAATGGAGCAGTATCTCAGTAAGGCTCTTTTGCTGTTCAATCCGAGAAGAACGAAGCGTTCAGCGATACCGATATTAAAATCAGCATTAATCTTATTGTTGACATTTATACCAAAGCGTGATATTTTTAATACAGAATCGATATTTGACTTCCCCCACCGGCAATTGGAGCCTTAAGGCCTGAGGTCAGATATCGGTTTTTATTTTTAGACGCAGATAACTAATTATCATCTGTGCTTCGCTTTTAGAATTACTGCCGCGCGGAAAGTATTAACACGATTCTCTTGTTATGATAATATTATCAATGCCGAATGCAGTGCCTGTCGGACGACTTTCTTTTGATTGCCTGTCTGATATCCTGCATTCGGCGTTTTTTTATATTTCCGGCTTTAAATCGCGGTTTTTTGTTTTCACATTTTTTGAAAAAAAGTGTTGACAACGGGATTTTTCGTGCTATGATATAGGTGTGCTACGACAGATAGCACACTTATTCTGATTTTGGTGCACTGCGGCGCGCCGGAATCAAAAAGAAAGGAGAATCGCTGTGGTCTTAATCGACAAGCAGAGCCGCGTGCCGGCATACGAGCAGATAAGAAATCAGCTGCTGACTCTTATCCTTGTCGGTACATTCGCTCCGCACTCACAGCTGCCGTCTATACGGTCCATTGCCGCCGACGCCGGTGTGAACATAAACACGGTAAAAAAGGCATTCTCCGACCTTGAATCCTACGGCGCTATCTATACCGTGCCCGGAAAGGGAAGCTTTGTCAGCGAAAAGGCTTTCAAGAGCGACACGGTACACGATACGGCGGTTTCCGAAATTTCGGACGCCATTTCGGCGGCGCGCGCCAAGGGACTCAAAAAACAGGAAATCATCGACATACTCAACGAAATCTACACTCAGGAGGAAGAATCATGATCGAAGTAATCGGCGTTACAAAACGGTTCCAGGACTTCACCGCAATTCAGAACCTGTCGCTGAAGGTCGAAAAGTCGTCAATATACGGGCTTGTCGGCTACAACGGCGCGGGTAAAACGACTCTTCTCAAGACGGTCGCCGGAGTCTACAGAGCCGACGAGGGCGAGGTCAAAATATTCGGCGAGAATGTTTTTGACAACGCAAAAGTGAAGCAGAGACTCTTCTATGTCCCCGACGACCTCTATTTCGAGCCCAACGCGACAATAGAGAGCATGGGCAAATTCTATGCGGGCTACTATCCCCGCTTCAGCTTCGACACCATGCACAAGCTCTCAAAGGTATTCGGGCTCGACACAAAGAAGAGCATACGCGGCTTTTCAAAGGGCATGCAGAGGCAGGCGGAGATAATCCTCGGAATGTCCACGATGCCCGAGGTCATTCTGCTCGACGAGAGCTTCGACGGACTCGACCCGGCAAAGAGGAATCTTATTAAGAACCTCCTGCTCGAATACATGGCGGAGGAGGAATGTTCCGTCATAATCTCCTCTCACAATCTCCACGACCTCGCCGATATGTGCGACCACATTGCGCTGATAAACGGCAAGAGCATCGTTATGGACTGCTCGGTTGACGATATCAGCGGCTCGCGCTGCAAGTTCAGGCTGGTCTTTGACCGCGACCTCGAAGAGAGCGATTTCAAGGATCTCGACATCAGGCACTTCTCGAAGGACGGAAAGATAATCACCCTGAGCGCCAACGGCGACATGGACGAAAATGAGAAGAAGCTTCAGGATATGAAGCCGCTGATGATCGAAAAGTTCCCGCTCACGCTCGAAGAAATCTTCCTCGAGGAGATGGAGGGCAGCGACTACGACTTCAAGGACATCTTCGGCAAGCCCGAAGAGAAGAAATGAGGTGTCACAGATGAAGAAATATAAGAACACATTCCGCTTCTCCGTCGCTCACGCGATAAAGAAAAACTTCATTCTCCCCCTTGCAACATTTGTGCTCAGCATGATTTTTTATCTCACCGGCTTCTGCTGGGATGTATTGAGCGAAGCAAAGAACAAGGCCGCTATCACCGGTCAGAACGTTATGAAGTTAATGCGCGAAGCGTACGAGGTCTTTATCTTCGACTCGGAGCGCGCGGCATATGAACCGCTCATCTCGTTCTACCCCGCTCTGCTCGTTGTGATATCGCTGTTAGTCGGGGTTTTGCTTTTCAGATTCGTTACCAACAAAAAGACCGTCAACGTCTATTACAGTCTCGGCATTAAGCGCGCCGACCTCTACACAGCGCGTCTGGTTGCAGGCATAATTATGATGCTCGCGGCAACACTCATCCCGCTCGCAGTATCGCTCGGAATCAACCTCCACTTTTTCGGCTCGTCCGTCATGCTCTGGCGAACCTTCCTGTTCTATGCGGTGCACAACGTGATATGTGTGCTCGCCGGTCTTACAATATCGGCGGCGGTCTCGAGCTGCGTGGGTACGGTTGTTGAATCGCTTGGCTTCTCAGCCGTTCTTGCGGCGTTCCCGAGCGTTGTCACAATGTGCGTGAACTACAGCGTTCCTGCAATTCTCAACGGCGCTCCCTCCAAAACTTACTACGGCATATATCCCGTCGCTTCAAGCTTCGGCGAGAACTATCTGGATATGACGAACAGCACCCTGTTCGGCCGCGCTATCGCCCATATAAATCTGCTCATGCTCAACAGAAGCTCTTTTATTAACTCATCTTCCGTTGAAGCTATGACAAAAGAGGCGGCAAAAAAATGGGCCGCGCCATCGCTGACTCCCTATATTCTCTGGGCAGTTCTCATCGCCGCGTTCTTCGTGTTCGGTCTGTTCATGTTCAAGCGCAGAAAAGCCGAGATATGCGGTTTCCCCGGCAGAAGCGCGGTATTGAACTTCGTGCTCTGCATGATTGCCTCTTTCGGAGCTGCTTCGCTGATAATATATTTTATAGCATACACATCGCAGATAAGCAGATGGATAATGATAGCCCTGGTAATCGTCGCAGCTTTCCTGGTATTTGTTATACTCGATGTCATTCTCCATTTGAGCTTCAAGGCTCTTAAAAAAGACTGGAAGATAGGTCTTGTACACGTCGGTCTCATGGCGGCGTTCCTGCTCTCGCTCTACACCGGCTTCTTCGGCTACAGCAGCCGCGTGCCCGATGTTCAGTCCATCGAGAGCGCATCCATCTCCGCGCCCAACGCACTGATGGGCAGCTACAAGCTCGGCAACGGACTCCAGTCCGGATATAACAGCAACCTTTACTTCGGTGAGGACGAACTCAAGGACTACTACTATGTCGGCAACCGTTCGAACTCAATCGTCGAGGGCTTCAAGGACAAGGACGACATTAACACTGTCCGCGAGATACACAAGGCTATGATAAAGGCCGGAAATCTCAACAAGACAAACAGCGACTCCGACGACTACTCGAAGAGAGTCACGAGCCAGAAGGTTATCATAAAGTATAAGCTCAAAAACGGGCATGAGCTTGTCAGAGTTTATAACTATGTTCCGCTGACCAACTATCCCACGCTCTATACCCTTGAGGATACCAAGAACTGGAACAGCAAAATCAAGAACGAGCTGCTCAACATCGACGCGAAGAGCATGATACCGATACTTTTCTCCGCTCAGATGGACAAGAGAACCGCTGTTGACGAGGAGCTGACCGCAGGTCTTGCGCGCGCGATATATAATGATATCAGCACGCTGAGTTCCGACAAGTTCCTGACAAGCAACGCGAAATATCTCGGCTCGGTTGCGTTCTATTTTTCTCCTCAAAACACACCGGACGAGAATGACTACGACATCGCCACTACCGCAGCAAAGCCTATGCCGGAACCAAGTATTGTGGAAGATCTTGATATGTCAAGGCAGGATAAGGTCAACGAGCTTTCGGCGCAAGGAGAGTCGAGCGGACATTATATCTCACTCGGCGACTACTCAACAGTTCCGATAACCTCGGAGATGACAAACACGATAAGCTTCCTCAAGGAGCACGGACTCTACGAGAAGCTCACAGACGAGTCCCCGATAGTCAGCGTCAGAGTTAAGGACATGGGTCACTCGACCGACTCCGTGAACGCAAGATACGGATACGGCTATTCAAGCCCGATATTCAACGCTTTCTGGGATGACGGAAAATCAAAGGCAGTTTCAAAGACGGATTCCACCGGCTACACCTATCAGGTGAGCAGCTACAACAGCGGCGATTTCATGCCGAAGGATGCCGTAACCATAACAAACAAGACTATTGTCGAAAAGCTCGCCGCCAACGCCTACGGCTACCGCTTCGACCTCACGGGCGGATACCTTGTTGAGTTCAAGCGCGAGAACGGCGCTCTTACGATAATGTACGTTCCCAAGGGCAGAGTCGAGCTGAATCTCGACACAGGCAAATAAATTTCAAGCGGCGGCTGCGCTGAAACGGGTGCGGCCGCCGAACTGAGCAGCATCGGAGGGATAAAGAGTGAACAAATCAAGAGACGGCTTCAAAAGCCCATTCGGCTTCACAGTCGTTCACGCGATAAGAAAGAATTTTGCTTTTCCGCTCGCGGTCTTTGTAATGAGCTTGGCGCTCTACCTCAGAAGCTTTTTCGGCAGCGACAAGATAAGACAGCTTACGGCGCTGAAGAGCGGCGGCTCGGCGACGTTGGAGCTTCTGCGCGAATCCGGAAAATTTTTAATAATCGGCGGATCTGACAACTATATGCTAACGGATATTCTCTATTTTTACACGGCGGCAGTCGTTGTTCTCTCCGCCGCGCTGGGTATAATGCTTTTCAGATTCGTCTCAAGCAGGGCGAAGAACAACATATATTTCAGTCTCGGCATCAGCCGCGCGGGTCTGTTTTCGGCGCACTGGCTGGCGGGAGCGGTCATGCTCGAAGCGGCCGTGCTTCTCCCGCTCGCCTTTTCGGCAATGCTGAACCTTATATACTTCGGCTCGTCCGTGATGCTCTGGCGCACGCTGCTGTTTTACGCCGTTCACATGACCGTGACGGCGCTTGCGGGATTCTCTGTTGCGGCGGCAGTCTCCGTCTGCGTGGGAACCGCAGGCGAATCGGTACTGTTCTCGCTCGCATTCATAGCGTTTCCGAGCGCTGCTGTATATTTTCTCAATAACACTGTACCGAAGCTGCTCTTCGGCGCGCCTCACAATTCAAACTACGCACTCTATCCGTCGGCGAGTCACAACCAGGATATCAGCATGGCCCTCTCCCCTTTCGGGCGCGTGTTGTCGTATCTCAATCTGCTCTCGCTCAACAACGACGTATTCATCCGCTCGGGCTCGTTGGTCTCGGCCGACGGGTTCTCTAAAATCACCGCAGACGAGCTGAAAAGCTGGAGCGCGCCGTCTCTTGAGCCCTATATACTCTGGGCGATACTGACCGCCCTGCTGTTCGTTTTCGGGCTTTTGATGCTAAAGCGCAGGAAGGTGGAGATATGCGGCTTCAGCGGCAGGAGCAAGGCGTTAAACTTTTTGCTGACCGCCATGCTCTCTGTTTCCGCAGGCTCGACTATCGTCGCCGTTAATTTTTATTTTTCGCAAATCACCGACAAGCAATATCTTATAACGGGCATAACAACCGTGCTTTTGAGCGCTGTTATATTCGTGGTTTTCGATATTATGCTCAACCTCAGCTTCAAGGCACTCAAAAAGGATTGGAAATACGGGCTTGTCCATGTGGCTCTCGCGGTCGCCGTTATGCTCTCGCTCTACACCGGGTTCTTCGGTTACAGCAGCCGCGTGCCTGATACCGACAGCATCGAGAGCGCATCGGTATCCGCTCCGGACATACTTCTCGGAAGCTACCGCACAAGAGCAGACGAGCTCAAATTCAATACAAACTCCGGCTACTATCTCGCCTTCGACGAGGACGGAAACCCGGTTGGCATAAACAGCGGCTGCTACTATCGCAGCAACGCCGACGAAAGACGCATAATTATCGACGGATTCAAAAGCGAAAGCGACATTAACGCCGTGCGCGAGCTGCACAAAAGGCTCATCGCCTCGGGCAGAAAGGTTGTTTCAAGCAGCGAGGATTATTCCGAAAGAGCCGTGCGCAGCACTGTTATTATAAAATACAAGCTCAAGAACGGGCGCGAGATAATAAGAGAATATCAGACAGTCGGGCTCGGCGACTATCTCTCGCTCTATTCAATAGAGAACACCGAGAACTGGAACAACAAAATCAAAAACGAGCTGCTGAACATAGACAGCGAAAAAGTATTCCCCGTTTTGTTTTCAAAGCAGATGGACGAAAAGACGGTAATTGACCCGCAGTTCACGCAGGGGCTTGCCCGCGCGATATATAACGACATAACCGCTCTGGGCGCGGACAGAATACTCTGTTCCGACTCGAAGTGGCTCGGCGCGGCGGCTCTGTACCGCGACATAGCGTCGGACGGAGTCAAAACCGTGACAGCAGCCCAAGCCTACTCGCCCGACACAGACGACGAAGATGCCGAAACGCCCGAGGATGCAATAAACAACGCCTGGAAAGCCGGCAACTACGGCGAGATGATGACCAACGGCTCGGAATACGGCGATTTCGGCAAGTTCAAGTCCGTTATTCCGATAACCGAGGAAATGACAAATACCGTCAAGTATCTCAAAGTCCACGGGCTTTATGACCTGCTCGTTGACGAATCGCCTATAGTCGCCGTCAGAGTGGCGGACATAGGCAAGCTCACCGTCGACGCACTTGAATACACCACGCCGATATTCAACGCTTTCTGGGACAACGGCAAATCAAAGCCGGAAACCGACCGCGAGACCGGAGAACAGATAAGCACATACACGAGCGGCGACTACATGCCGAAAAATTCAAGGGAATTCACCGACGACGCAACGATAAACGCACTCGCCGAAAACGCCTACGGCTACAGATTCGACCTCACGGGCGGATATGTTGCCGAGTTCAGACGTGCCAACGGCTGCAGAACGATAATGTATATCCCGAAAGGGCGCGTCGAGCTGAATCTCGGTTAAATATAAAAACTCCCTTAAACACACATAGCCCCGGGCTTCACGGAAAATCTGTGAAGTCCGGGGCCGTTTTTATATTTACACATGAAAAAATGCGACCCCGAAGGATCGCATAAGTTCAGCTTTCAGATATTACTTGTCCTGTATTAAAGGAAGAGAAGAAGCAGGGTTGCAACGAGTGCGAGAACGAAGAAAGAGATAGCGATAATCTTCGTGATAAGCACAAGCTTCGACTCCATAGTCCTGCTCTTGTTCTTGCCGAAGAAAGTCTCTGCGCCGCCTGCGATAGCGCCGGAAAGACCGGCAGACTTGCCCTCCTGAAGAAGGACAAGAACAATAATAGCGACCGAAAGAAGAATGAGGACTATGCCCAATATAATCTCATGTACTGCCATGAAGTTAACCTCCAAACACAAATTGCTAAGATATTTTAGCATATACTTTGACACATTTCAATAGTTTTTACAAAAACTTTTGCCGAACGGAGAAATTTTCCTTCCGAAAGATGTATTATCAGCGCGCGGCTGAGCAAACTACTCTCAGCGGCAAGAGTCCGAAGTCAATGCGTTTGCAGGGCTTTTCCCGCCGACCGTTTTGCGGGGAAGCCTTGCAAACGGTCTTTTTTATATTCCGAGCTCAAGCTGTTCGCCCTTGTCCTCCGCGCTCAGCAGCGCTCCGGCGGCGGGCAGGTTCTTTGTCTTATATCTGTACGCCTTGGCGAACTCCCCTTCTTTATACGCGCGGACGGTCATAACTTTCTGACCCTTCTTGAGGCTCATAACGCCGACTCCCTGAGTGTCCTTGGTAGTCTTGGGCGAGATTGCGCCGGTGTTTATCAAAAGGTGTCTGCCCGCGGAAGAGATTATAACAAGCTCGACATCGCTTTCGATATGGAGCATCGCCGCGGCGGGCGATTTGTCTGAATAAGCCTTTATGAGCTTCTTGCGGTTTGTCTTCGTCTGATAGGCGGAAAGCTCGACCTTCGCCGCCTTTCCGTTTTCAAAGAAGAAGAGCATATGACCCGAATAATCCGAGGTCACGACCATATAGACCGCCGTCTCGCCCTCGTCCATGCCGAGCGTGCTAGCCACATAATCGCCGAGTGCGCTCGCCTTTGTCTCCTTGAAGTCGTTGACGCGAGCCTTGTAGACCTGGCAGCGGTTCGTGAAGAAGAGAAGCTCTTTCGCGTTATCCGTGACCACGGTCTGGGCGAGCTCATCGCCCTCCTTGAACTTCTGCTCGCTGCTCATACGCAGGGACTGCGGGGTTATCTTCTTGAAATAGCCCTGCTTCGAGAAGAAGAGCGTCACGGGATAATCGGGTATCTGCTCCTCCTCTTCCTCCTCTGCGATATCGGAGGCGTAGATAATTTCCGTCTTTCTCGGCTTGCCGTATTTTTTGATAACTTCCTCAAGCTCGCTGATAATTATCGCGCCGACTCTGCCGCGCTTTGCGAGGATATCCTCAAGATCGGCAATGAGCTTTTCAAGCTCTTCGATATCCTGCGTGCGCTTTAAGATATATTCGCGGTTTAAATGACGAAGCTTTATCTCCGCGACATACTCTGCCTGGATGCGGTCGATTCCGAAGCCTATCATGAGGTTCGGGACGACCTCCGCCTCCTCTTCGGTATTTCTGACGATCTTTATCGCCTTGTCGATATCGAGGAGTATTTTTTCAAGTCCGCGCAGCAGATGCAGCTTGTCCTTAGCCTTTTTGAGGTCGAAGTAAGTTCTGCGTCTGACGCACTCCATGCGGAACGCAATCCACTCGTTGAGCAGCTCTTTGACGCCCATGACGCGGGGCGAACCGGCAATCAGGACATTGAAGTTGCAGGCGAACGAATCCGAGAGCGGAGTGAGCCTGTAGAGCTTCTGCATGAGCTTGTCGGGGTCAGTTCCCCTCTTTAAGTCTATGGTTATTTTAAGACCGCTCTTGTCCGTCTCGTCGCGGATATCGCTTATTTCTCTTATCGCGCCCGCCTTAACTCTGTCGATAACCTTTTCTATTATAGACTCGCTCGTCGCGGTCGAGGTCATCGGAATTTCCGTTATATCAATGCAGTTGTTCGACTTGTCATAAGTATATTTGGCGTAGAGCTTGAACGAGCCGCGGCCTGTGCGGTAAATCTCCTCAATCTTCGCGCGGTCATAGAGTATCTTCGCGCCGCCCGCAAAGTCGGGTGCTTTGAGGGTATCCGCAACGCAGTGGTCGGGGTTTCTGATAAGCTCGATAGTCGTGCGGCAGACCTCTTCGAGGTTAAAGGAGCATATGGAGCTCGCCATGCCGACGGCTATACCGGTGTTATTATTGACGAGCACGCTCGGGAAAGTGACCGGCAGAAGCGTCGGCTCTTTCATGGTGCTGTCGTAGTTATCGACAAAATCGACGGTGTCCTTGTCGATATCCTTGAAAAGCTCGGCACTTATGGGGTCGAGCTTCGCCTCGGTATATCTCGAAGCCGCCCACATCATATCGCGCGAATACGCCTTACCGAAGTTACCCTTTGAATCGACATACGGGTGCAGCAGAGCTTCATAGCCGCGTGAGAGCCTGACCATAGTCTCGTATATGGCGGCGTCGCCGTGGGGGTTCAGCTGCATGGTGCGTCCGACTATATTAGCCGACTTTGAGCGCGCACCGGTGAGCAGACCCATTTTGTACATTGTATAGAGTATCTTTCTGTGCGAGGGCTTGAAGCCGTCTATCTCCGGGATGGCGCGCGACATAATGACGCTCATCGCATAAGGGAAATAGTTCGTTTCAATGGTATCGGTTATCGGCTGTTCGACAACTTCGCCCGCGCCGATGATATGAACTCCGCTCTTGAGCGGATCGATTTCATTTTTCGGGGGTTCTTTTTTGCCTCTTTTTCCCGCCATTTATATCAAAATCCTTTCAATAGTTAAGCTGTTACGAAACATCCGCCATGTCGATATATGCCGCGCCGTCGCGTGCGATATGCTCTTTTCTGCCGGCGAGATTGTCGCCGAGCCAGAGATCAAATATCTCGGCAGTTTTCTGGGCGTCGGTCGGGTCGACGCGGATAAGGCGGCGGGTGTAATTGCACAGCTGGAAGAACATAAGCAGATTCAGGTGGTGGAGGGTATCGCGAAAATCGAGAGTGTTTCCCCCACGGCGATCAAGATTGTCGAGGCCGAGATGAGCAAGAAATTCTCCAGCATTGTTACCAGCACAAATGTCAAGGTAGGCGGCATCGACTATGTGGCCGATGTCATGAATAATTTGGACCGGACCAGCGAGAAAAATATTTTTGACGGCCTTTCCGAGCATGACCAGGATCTGGCGGATGAAATCCGAAAAAGAATGTTTGTGTTTGAGGACATCATCACAATGGACGACCGCTCTGTCCAGCGCTTTGTGCGGGACTGCGATCCCCGGGATCTGGTCTTGTCGCTCAAGGCCTCCAACAGCGAGGTGGCCAACAAGCTGTTCAGCAATATGTCCACACGGATGGCACAGAGTATCCGGGACGATCTGGAGATCACAACCAATGTCCGTATGAGAGATGTGGAAGAGGCGCAGCAGCGGATCGTTGGAATTATCCGGGGACTGGAGGAAAAAGGAGAGATCATCATTCTGAAGGGCGGAAAGGACGATATCATTGCTTAATATATGGAAGCGGTCGTCCCACCCGAAGGCTGAGACATATCAGTTTCCAGACACAGAAGAGCTGGAGCCCAAGGAACAGGAGACTGAGGAGGTGCCTTTGCCCCAGATGGAGGAGCCTGAGCAGGGCCCCCCTGAGGAGCCGCCTGCCAGCGCTGCACCTTTGCAATACGCACAGGTACAGGCGGATCAAATGCTGCTGGAAGCCAAGCGGCAGGCAGAGAAAATCCTGGGGGATGCCCGGCAGGAGGCCCAAAGACACGCAGAGATGTTGTACGAGGACGCCCGCAGAAATGGCTGGGAGACCGGACACGCGGAGGGAGTCAGCCAGGGATCTGCCCAGGCGCTGGAGGAAAACCGGCGCGTCTGCGAGGAAAAGATCAAAGCGCTGTCTGAGGAGGTAGCTCAGTTTCTTGAGCGGGCCAACGCGGCGCTGGACCGGCAGATGGATGAAAACATCGGAGAGCTCAGAGAGCTGGCGATTGCCGTCGCGCTGAGCCACAAGGCGAAGCTGCTCGTCGGTCATCGTGGGCACCGTCGTGTCTTCGGGGTACAAGAGCTTGTTGTCGTCTCCGCAAAACACCTTGACGACATCGACGCCTTCGCCAACGGCGCGCCGAACCGCTGCTTCGATGCGACCCGCCCCATCTTCCTTGTGAATGAGCACGCAGGCGTTCTGCATGACGAGGGCATCGTCGCCGTACACCGTGCTGAGCG
>ERZ773242.3324-NODE-3324-length-11734-cov-3.223649_pt1 | contig 11734 bp, 5 predicted proteins | sample MGYA00511077_ERZ773242 | MGnify/ENA primary metagenome ERZ773242 (study PRJEB29015, sample SAMEA2737754) | human gut metagenome | biome: human gut; feature: human-associated habitat; material: faeces | place: China | collected 2012 ... | reverse complement strand
ATGTACCTACCGCCAGTGGCTTTAATAATGAGACGCAACGTAAGCAGTTGATTGCCGAAGCGCGTTTTATTCGGGTGTGGGCATATTATGCTTTATGGGATCAATACGGACCAGTGCCTATCCGGCGGAGCATTAATGATCCCGATGTCTTAGGGCGTCCTTCGGAAGAGGAGTTCAGGACTTTCATGGAGACTGAGTTCAAAGAGATACTGGGTGATATTTATCTGGAAGGTGAAGAACCCGCTTATGGTCGTGTAAATCGGGGTGGTGTTCGTGGATTACTTTGTTTATGGTACCTGAATACTCATCAATGGCAAAAGTGTATCGATGTAGCGGATGATATTATCAAGAGTAAGAAGTATGAACTTTGTAAAGACTACAATGAGATGTTCGCTATAGAGAATGAGAAGAATTCGGAATTTATGCTTGTCTTCTCTTATCTTGCCAATAGCGGTGCGACGAATGTGTTGCTTGCAACGACATTGCCTACGGGATTCAAAGAAGGTTTGGATGGCTATCTGGAAGGTGTAGTGAATTCTCAATGGTCTAACTTTGCTTCCAATTACCGTATGTATAAAGCTTTCTATGATAGTTTTGATGAAAAGGATCAGCGCAAAGGTCGTATTTTGACGAAGTACATAAACGCGAATGGCAAAACAGTGGATCTTCTGGAAGATACGCCAACGAATGGTAAGGGAAATATTCGCGGTACAAAATATCCGCCCGATCCAGCAGCCAAGGCAAACGAACATGGCAACGATTTCCCGGTTGTCCGTTACGCAGAAATTCTGTTGGCTAAAGCTGAGGCGATGAATGAATTGTTTGGTCCGAGCCAGGATGCACTCGACCTGATAGATGATGTCAGAAACAGAGCCGGATTAGATGATCTGAAGTTGAGTGATTTTGGCGATAAGAAAAAATTGCAGGATCAGATTTTGGATGAACGTAAATGGGAATTCTGGTATGAAGGCAAGAGAAGAACGGACTTGATCCGTACCGGGCGCTTCATTACCGATGCACAGAAACGCGGAATTAAGAATGCACAAGACTTTCATGTCTATTTCCCGATCCCGCAATCGGCTATTGACGCGAATCCGTTGCTGAAGCAGAATACAGGTTATTAATAAACCGCAAGGGGATGTGTTGGTAGCTGCTGGCTGCTGACACATTTTCTTACATCAAATATTAAATGAAATGAATAAAACAGCTTTATTGTTGACAGCATGTGCCGGAATGGCAAATATGGCAGCTGCTCAGACTCAGAAGCCCAATATTGTTATCATCTATACGGATGATATGGGTATTGGAGATTTGTCATGTTATAACAGTGGTTGGGTAATGACTCCCAATATTGACCGTTTGGCTTCCCAGGGGTTAAAGTTTAACCACTATTATACATCTTCTCCGGTAAGTTCGCCTTCCCGAGTAGGTCTGACGACGGGTATGTTTCCTACCGAATGGGGGATTAATACATTCTTGAACAACCGTAAATACAATGCCAATTGTGAGCAGTGTGATTATTTGGACAGTTCGGCTCCTACGATAGCTAAATCATTGAAGGCTGCGGGATATTCCACAGCTCATATCGGTAAATGGCACATGGGGGGTGGCCGTGATGTGGATGATGCTCCTCAGATCCCCAAATATGGTTTTGATGAATACCTGAGTACGTATGAAAGCCCCGATCCTGACAAGCTGATTACAGCTTCTAATTGGATATGGAGTGAGAACGATAGTATCAAGCGTTGGGAACGTACCGGTTATTTTATAGATAAAACCTTGGATTATCTTTCACGTCATAAGGGAAAACCTTGTTTCGTGAATTTGTGGCCGGATGATATGCATGATCCATGGGTGCCATCGGCAGATTATTATAACAAGAAAGAGTTGTGGTCAACGGAAGTTCCGTTCCGTCAGGTGTTGGAAGAGTATGATCGCCAGATCGGTCGCTTCATGGATGGTCTTGAAAAGTTAGGGCTAGCAGAGAATACAATCGTCATTTTTACCAGTGATAACGGTGCTTATCCAACATTCAATCAAGTACGTAGCAACGGTCATCGCGGTTCTAAGAACAGTATTTATGAAGGGGGTGTGAATATGCCTTTCATTATTGTATGGCCGAATAAAATTAAAGCCGGTGGAGTGGATGATGAGAGTGTGATCAATGCCGTTGATATATATCCGTCATTGTGTGCCATTACAGGTGCAAAACAAATTGCAGGCTTTAATTACAGTGGTGAAGATATGAGTAAGGCGTTGTTAGGGATTAAGCACCAAGCTCGGCAGAAAGACATGATGTGGGATTTCGGTCGTAATCGCTACTTCAATCGTCCGGCACAGGTACACCAACAAAGTCCGCATTTAGGTATCCGTCGGGGAGATTGGAAGGTATTGGTAAATGGCGACGGAACGAATCTTGAACTTTTTAATATTAAAGAAGATCCGAACGAAACTACCAATATTGCTGACAGACATCCAGAGTTGGCTTCGGAGATGTCGAAGAAAGTAATACACTGGTATTATACGAAACGGAAAGTGAGGGGGGAGAATTAAGATTCCTTGTATTGTATAATTAGATAACTGCGGGATTCAAGTGTAAAACCTGAATCCCGCAGTTGTCTAATTATGTAAAGTAAAGGATTCTCTTCTCTTTCCATCTAATATTTAAAACTGCTTCCTCCCAGAAACTCCCTTAGCAAAGAGGAGGGAGGTATTTCTTTGTCCTGAACAGGAAGGAAATATTTGATGAATTTTAGTAACCGGTAAGCTTCGGCATATTCCGGGCAGTTTCTTGGAACTCCGGTCAGGATAGTTTCTGCGTGAAGTCGGAGTACTGCAAACTCAAAAAGCAAAGCAGAGTTAAACATAACATCGGCATTCTCTTGATAAGGGAATATCCATTTATCTTCTCCGGCACGTACGCTGGGCCAGCGTGAAATAGTTTCCTGTGCAGAGTATCCACGATAATTGAAGTCGCGGATGATGCGGCGTAACAGCCGATTATCGGTTGTAGGAATCCAGTTATGATCGTCCAACGAAATAGTAGTCAAGGCAGACACATATATCTTGAACTTGCTAGCATTAGGAATTTGCGGAGTCAGTTCCGGGTTCAAGGCATGAATACCTTCCAGAATAAGAATTGTGTGTTCGTCTATTTTTAGCTTATCACCTTTGAATTCCTTTTTCCCAAGTGCGAAATTAAAGCGGGGCAATTCTACTTCTTCTCCTCGCAACAATGCCTGTAATTGCTCATTGAACAATTTAAGGTCAAGGGCATATAAAGATTCATAGTCATACTCTCCATTTTCATCACGGGGAGTGTCTTCCCTGTCAACGAAATAATTATCAAGCGAAATGGGATAGGGCCTTAATCCATTGGTCATCAATTGGATGGATAGGCGCTTGCTAAAAGTCGTTTTTCCAGATGAAGAAGGTCCGGAAATCAATACCAGTTTCACTCTGTTTCCATTTTCACCACGGTTAAAGATCGTATCTGCTATTTGTGCTATTTTCTTTTCTTGTAAAGCTTCTGCTACATTTATAAGATCTGTGGCATGTCCTGCTTCACAGGCAAGGTTGAAGTCACCGGCATTGTTCAATCCCATGATGGAACTCCAGTTTAGATATTCTTTAAAAACATCGAGCATTTTTTCCTGTTTTACTACCTCTTCTAAAACCTCGGGATTGTCTTTATTTGGAATACGGAGTAACAGACCGTCATAATACTTCACCAGATCGAATAGTTTGATAAACCCTGTACTAGGTAACAGGTTACCATAATAATAATCTATGGTATCTCCCAAGGTATAATAATAAGTATAGAGAGAACCGGAAGTTTCGAGCAGTTTGACTTTATCGTTCATACCGCGTTCACTGAAGATACGTACAGCTTCGGCTGTATGACATTCAACGCGATGGAAAGAAATATTTTCATCAATAATCTCCTGCATTTTCTTTTTAATCAGAGATACATCTTCCAAAGTGATGGGATGACCGATGCGGAGATTACAAAAATAGCCTTTGGAAACAGGATGCTCAACATATAATTTCCCATCCGGAAAAAGCTCATTGACCGCCTTGTATAGTACAAAGCATAGAGAACGCACATAGGTGCGCATTCCTGATGGATCTCTGATATCCAGAAACTCTACATCCTTATTATTGTAGACACGAAAGTTAAGACCCTCGGAGCGATTATTGACCTTGGCACTGATAACCTGATAAGGGAAATTTAGATTAAAACCGTAATAAATATCCAAAAGTGAACTTCCTATAGGGAATTCTTTATAAATATTATTATTTTTGCAACAGATTTGTAACATGTGTTTCATGACATCTCTTTTTTTATCATTTACAGGTAAATATAGGGGTTAATAATAGATATGACAATAAAACTCTCTAATTAATTAAAGGATGGAATATTCTTTTTATGATTTTTTAAAGTTACTGGGCTCTCTAGCGCTGTTTCTGTATGGAATGAAGATCATGAGTGAAGGCCTTCAGAAGTTTGCCGGTGACCGTTTACGAACCATTTTGACGGCAATGACTACGAACCGTGTGACTGGAGTACTTACAGGTATACTTATTACTGCTCTGGTCCAATCTTCCTCAGCTACCACGGTTATGGTGGTGAGTTTCGTAAATGCTGGACTACTGACTCTTTCACAATCTATCGGTGTAATAATGGGTGCCAATGTCGGTACTACAGTTACTGCTTGGATTATTTCTGTATTCGGATTTAAAATCGATGTAGCTGCAATGGCACTTCCGCTTCTGGCATTTGGCGTTCCGCTTCTATTTTCGCAAAAAAGTACCCGTAAGTCTGTCGGGGAATTTATTTTTGGATTTTCTTTCCTTTTTATGGGACTTGCATACTTACAGATGTATGCACCGGATTTAAGTAAGAATCCTGAAATGCTTGCATTTGTACAGAATTATACGGATATGGGATTTCTCTCAATCATTATTTTTGTATTGGTTGGAGCCGTGATTACTATGATTGTGCAAGCATCTGCTGCTACAATGGCTATTACTCTTATTATGTGTGCTAATGGCTGGATCAGTTTTGAATTGGGGGCGGCTTTAGCGATGGGGCAGAATATCGGTACAACAATTACGGCCAATCTTGCAGCTTTGACCGGAAATACGCAGGCACGGCGTGCAGCACTTGCGCATCTTTTATTTAATGTTTTTGGCGTAATTGTCGTGCTTTGTATTTTCCATCCTTTTACAAGGGCTGTAAGTTGGTTTGTTACAGATTTTATGAATCAGCATAACCCGGCAACACAAGTCGCTTTTGAATTGTCAGCCTTCCATACAGCGTTTAATATCTTCAATGTACTTCTACTTATATGGTTTGTAAAGGGCATAGAACGTGTGGTTTGTATATTGCTTCCGTTGAAAGACACCGACGAGGAATATCGCTTGCGCTATATTTCCAGAGGATTGCTTTCTACTGCAGAACTTTCAATTCTTGAAGCACGCAAAGAAATTCATCTGTTTGCTGAACGTACACACCGTATGTTTGGGATGGTGAGGGATCTTTTACATACTGAAAAGGATGATGACTTTAATAAATTGTTCAGCCGTGTAGAAAAGTATGAAAACATTAGTGATAATATGGAACTGGAAATAGCTAACTATCTAAATCAGGTGTCCGAAGGGCGGTTGAGTTCGGAAAGTAAGTTACAGATACGTGCCATGCTTCGCGAGGTGACTGAGATTGAAAGTATAGGTGACAGTTGCTATAATCTAGCACGTACTATTAATCGGAAACGGCAGACGAATCAAGACTTTACAGAGAAACAGTATGAGCATATCCACTTTATGATGAAGCTTACAAACGATGCTCTTGAACAGATGATTGTTGTCGTTGAGAAGCCCGAACATCACGGTGCAGATGTCAACAAATCGTTTAATATAGAAAATGAAATCAATAACTATCGTAACCAATTGAAGAATCAGAATATTCTGGATGTGAACAATAAAGAGTACGATTATCAGATGGGTGTTTATTATATGGATATTATTGCCGAATGTGAAAAACTTGGTGATTATATCGTAAATGTTGTCGAAGCGAGCAGTGATGTGAAAGAGAAGAAAGCATCCTGATCTGAATAAACGAAAAGGAGGCTGTCCTTAAGATTTTATAAATAAGCAATCACCCACGCTACTAAAATAGCTGTAGCGTGGGTGATTGTTTTAAAAGAGGAGTTTCAATGCTCCTTTTTTTCTATTTTTAATTTTTCAATTAATCGTCTTCATAGATCTCAAAATCTTCTTTCCCTACCCCGCAGAGTGGACAAACCCAATCCTCCGGAATATCTTCAAAAGCTGTGCCTGGTTCAATGCCACTATCTGGATCGCCTTTTTCGGGATCATAAATATAATCACAAACTGTGCAAATGTACTTCTTCATAATGTTTTATTTTTTTAATTGGTTATATTAATAATAACAAAATAGGGAGTTGTTTGTTCATTAATATCTATTTTTTTATAGCAGAAAAGTTGTACCTTTGCCTCCACACAATCAATAATATCAGGCAATTTGAAAGACTTATGAAAGTAGATGTTCTATTAATCGTTTTATGTTTGTTTTTTTTAATTGCTTTCCTTTATGAGAGAAGAAGGCGTATACATACACGTCTGGTTTTACAGAAAGAAACGGACGAGTTAAAGCGAACTAGTGATATTGCAGCGGCTATTCTTAAAAGTGTACATGCATTTGTACTGTTAATAGACAGAGATTTTACGGTGTTGAAAACAAATTATTACAGGCGTACCGGTACAAAGAAGGGGTCTAAAGAGAAAAAAGTCGGAGACTTATTGCAATGCCGGAATGCACAATCTGTCGCAGGTGGATGTGGAATGCATGAGTTATGTGTATCCTGTCCTGTTCGTAAAGCTATCACGCAAGCTTTTACCGATGAAAAGAATTTCACTGATCTGGAGACTACTATGAATTTATGTATATCCGATAATGAATCGATTGAATGTAATGTATTGGTTTCCGGCAATTATCTTTCTCTGGATGGAGAAGATTGTATGGTACTTACTGTACACGATGTAACTGATCTGAAAAGAGCCGAGCGTGTTTGAGAGAAAGCATGACAATTGATTAATACTATTCTGATGACGGATGATTTATATTTCTAATGATAGTCGATTTGTAGAGGCTTTTAAAGATAAAGTGGATTAATAATAAGAGAGTTACAAAATAAATGTAGTATTAAAAAGGATACTAAATCTAGTTTTGTAGATGTAAATTGTTCCCTTGAAACTCATAGTTTATGCTTTGGTTTTCTTAAATTTGGTGAAGAAAAATATGTTGTATTTAATACCCAAATGCTATGAGATCAAGATTATTACTTCTAATGGCAGGCATATTCTTTACTGCCCTTCTTTTTACTGAAAACCTTTCAGCGGAAAATGATCCGGTCGTAACCAAAGCAACGGTGAACGCCTACGTTCTGTCACTTAATGACGACCCTGGCATCTTTCTGTTCGATTTGAAAAATCCTGGTAACTTGGAAATGAAGTTTCCTCTTGAAGCTAACGAGATTGCCAGTGCAGGAACTTATGCTAATGGCAAATATTATGCAATGATTCTTACTAAAGACCAAAAGCCTATAGGTTTGTTTGCTTATGATTTGCAAACCGGCTTACGGACATTGGTGAATGACATGTCGGACGCGGTTTCGTTTTTTATAGACATGACATATGATTATACCACTTCGTCGCTCTATGCTTTATGGTATGATTATCCGAATACGACACTGTTACGTGTAAATACCGAAGATGGATCACCAACATTGATCAATATTTATCAAAATAAAGGACTCTATGCCATAGCGGCTGACATAACAGGGCAGCTTTATGTTACTTCATCTAATGGATATGTTTATTCCATAGATAAAACAAATAACGAACTAGTGGAACTGTTCTCTACTGAAATTTATGGTAGCGGCTTTCAAAGCATGGATTTCGATTTGAACAGCGGGCGGTTGTATTGGATAATTCATCGATATGGTAATCCGTTGTTTTACGAAATAGATCTGGCTCAACAGAGCATTCAACCGATGAATAATTTCCCATCCGGTTATCAAATGGGTGGTTTACATACGGCATTTACGAATGCTGTTTCGGAGAGTCCTGCTGCGATTGATAACTTGTCTGCCCAATATGGTGAAGATTTCTTGTCAACATTGAAATGGACAAATCCGACTTTGACTCTTGCGGGAGAAGCATTGCCTGATTTGTTGTATGCAGAAGTATATCGAAACGATACTTTGGTGGACAAATTAACTAACGTTTCCAAAGGAGGGACTTCGGAATGGACAGATTTATCTGCTCCTAATAAAATTAATAAATATAAGATAATCACTTATACATCTGATGGTAAAGAAGGATTTCCGGCATGGATATCTTCTTTCTCAGGGCAAGATGTTCCCGGCAATCCGACCAATGTTGAAGTATCAAAGCTCAGTGAAACGAGTGCTTCTATCACTTGGGAAGCTCCTACTAACGGACTACATGACTGCTGGTTTGATCGGGAAACGTTGACTTACAAAATAGTCCGCCAGCCCGATAATACAGTTCTGGCTGAACAATTGTCGGCCACAACCTATACTGATGAAAATGTTACGGAATATTCAAACTATACGTATCAAATTATAGCCCTTAATGCTCATGGTGAAGGAGGAAGTGCTTTATCATCTACCGTTTCGTTGGGAGAGAGTATTCATCTTCCTTTTACTTCTACTTTTCTGACGGAAGAAGACTTTAACCTGTGGAGTGTTTATAACAGGGATGATACAGAAGCCAGTTGGTCTTTCGGACAGACGTATAAAGGAGAAGGATGTGCTACCTCCTCATCCTATGTCACACCTTTCACAACTGTCGATAACTGGTTGGTATCTCCTCCTTTATATCTGGAAAAGGGAATTAGGTATGAATTGTCTTTTAAAGCATATACCGCCTATTATAATAGTGAAACGTTCAGAATAACTCTTGGAACAGCGCCTGATCCGGAAGCCCAAACTATTATTGTCAAAGATTTGTCTGTTAAAAACTACTATGGTGAATCTGTAACTATTATTTTACCTGAACAAGAAGAGGATGGGAACTATTATTTAGGTATCCAACATTATGCCGAAGTAAGTAACTGCATGATGTTACAAGTCAATAACCTGCAACTTAAAGAACAAGATAAAGGAAGTGTGAACGGAACGATTACCACAGCCACAGGTCCTATTGCAAATGTTACGATTACTTTAAACGGTGACAGGACTTATACGGGTAAGACGGATGCTGATGGAAAATATGATATTAAAGAGGTCATTCAAGGAGAATATGTGTTGAAAGCAAGTGTTTTGGGATATGAAGAGTGGGAAGAAAATATAACTGTAACTCCAGAAGTGGCTTTGAATAAAGATATTACTTTGGAAACGTTGCCACAGTATAAAGTACAAGGAGTTGTGAATGATAGTAAGGGAAATCCTGTCAGTGGGGCAACGATAATTCTATCAGGGTATAATTATTATCGTACCTCTACGGATGGAGACGGAGCATTCAAATTTGATCAAGTGTACCAGAGCCGTGAATATAAATTGGAGATAAAAAAGAATAACTTCGAATCGAAGAGTAATTCATTGATAGTGGAAAGTGATGTACAATATGATCCGGTTCAATTAGTATATAAGAATTTGTCCCCGTATACGATAGAAGCAACAATGACTCAGGAAGGACAAGACGAATCGGTTGTGATTAGCTGGAATCGTCCTGTCGATCTGACAGCATATGCTTATGACAATGACCAGCCTTCTACGCCTATCGGTTATGACATAGGAAGAGAAACACATATTTTGGGTGCCGTCTACCGGGAGGCTACTACACTTTACCGTATTAAATGGTATACCATGAGCCATGATGAAAAGAAACCTTTTGTACATGTTTATATCATTGATCTCGATGAACAGGGTAATCCAACGGGAGAAATGCTTTTCTCACAAAAGGAAGTGCCGACCGAAGACGACCAGTGGACTACATTCGAATTACCCGAACGGGTCAGCGCGCCACGCGGTTTTATGATTGCACTCAGCGGAGAGGGCAATATTAACCTTGCTAAAGACGATAATCCCGAAATAGTAGGTGGTAAGACACAGTGTTATAGCACAAATTATGCGTTCCCTGATGGATATACGTATTTTGAAGATGCAAAATGGACGGGGGCTTTAATGCTACGTGCCGAGGGAGAGGCGATTGAGAAAGAAGAACATCCTATTAATGTTACTTATAACCTGTGGAGGCTTGCACAAGAAGATAAGGACCATCCGGATAAGTGGACACAAGTTGTTTCCGGTACAACCGACCGGACTTTGAAAGATAATTCGTTCCATGCATTGCCTATGAATACTTATTTATATGCAGTTTCAGCTTCTTACCCGGTGGACAATCTCGTTTCTGAGAAAGTATTTTCAAACCCTGTTTATCACCAGCAGTTCACAGACGTTACGTTTAATATAAACACTAATTCCGTTCCGGAAGATGCTGAAGGGGCTTTAATCAAGCTGGATGATGTGCGGGGGAACCATTATCAAATAACTGTAACCGATGGTAAAGCCTCCTTGCCACATATCTGGAAAGGAATCTACACCTTGACTTTAACCCAAGCCGGATTTGAGCAACAGGTAGTATCTGTAGATTTAAGTGCGGAGAGTGAATATGAATTATCTTATACTTTGGTTCAGATCATTGCACCGGTAAGTAACCTTGATATCCTGCCCACGGAACAAAAAACGGAATGGAAATTGATGTGGGATTTATTTGGAAATATTGAAGACGGATTTGAGAGTGAAGCCTATGAAGACTTTGAAATTAATCCCGTTGGAAATACCGGTTGGCAATATATTGACAACGATGGTTTGGAGACTTATGGATTTGGCGCAACGACCTTCCCGAATATGCGTGCAAAGATGGCTGCCATTCTATTCAATTCGAATACAACGGAACCTCCATTGGCTATTCATACGGCTCATTCAGGCGATCGTGCCCTGGCGTTCTTTGCAGCAAGGGAAACAGAAGATGAATCGGGAAATATCGTTCTGCACACAAGCGATGATTATCTGATCTCACCGGAATTGAATTTTCACAAGGATTTCACCTTTAGTTTCTATGCAAGAAGTTACAATGACGAGAATGGATTGGAAAGAATACGTGTGGGCTATTCTACAACCGATACCCAATTGAATAGTTTCACTTATATTGATAAAGAACTGATCAGTGTACCCACGGAATATACAAAATATACATATGTCATTCCGAAAGAAGCTAAATATGTGGTATTGAACAGTTCTTCGCCGAGCGCATTCATTCTTTTGGTAGATGACATTTTTATTGGGACAGATCAGGTAACTTCTACGGAAGAACCGGGATACGGTACATTCGATGGCTATAAGGTGTATGTAGATAATGTCTGTGTAGACACGACTCAGGAAAATAATATCTTATTGACCGGATTGACAAACGGTGATCATACGGCATCTGTCACCAAAGTGTATAAAACAGGTGAATCCGCCCCATTGTCTATTGACTTTCATGTGGACAATCCGGATGGCATCAATGAAGTGAACTCCGATTTCGGTATCTACGTGATTCCGGAGAATAAGCTGATTCTTCAAGGTGCTTATAAGCAAATGAAACTGTTCACCGCAACCGGCACGTGCATGATGGTTAC
>ERZ773242.3323-NODE-3323-length-11734-cov-4.156263_pt1 | contig 11734 bp, 14 predicted proteins | sample MGYA00511077_ERZ773242 | MGnify/ENA primary metagenome ERZ773242 (study PRJEB29015, sample SAMEA2737754) | human gut metagenome | biome: human gut; feature: human-associated habitat; material: faeces | place: China | collected 2012 ... | reverse complement strand
CTCATAGAAATTCCAATTTCCAAAAATAAGATGGTGGGAATATCTATAAGCGGAGAGCGGGATATAATAACAGATAATAGGTTTCCAATAACAGTTGGTATGTTAGAGGTACTCAAGGAAATATCAGATAAAGTAGACTATGTTATTATCAGCATAGTGCGTGAAGATTGCACTAAACTCCCTTACGCCGTGTATGCAATTGATGGCAGTAAATTTGAAGAATCTATAGCGGCACAGTTAAAAGAAATATACCAAAGCTTTACATATTCTTGGCAGGAAATGCCGGTTAAAGCAAAGATTAAGCTAAATCTTAAGCAAAATGACAATTAATAAGGAGTGAAATTTATGCCGGGATTATATACCGAAGCTGATTATGAAAACTCTGTAATCGAGCTGTTCAGAAATGATTTGGGATACGAGTACGCATACGGTCCCGATATTGAAAGAGACTTTTACAGTCCGTTATATGAGGAAGTTCTGCTTGACTCTCTGTACCGTTTGAACAGAGGGTTACATGATGATGCCATTCAGGACGCATTATTCAAACTAAAGAATTTTGAAAACGGAGAACTTGTGCAGAAAAACGCCGTGTTTATGGACTATCTGCAAAACGGTATCCCGGTAAGATATTTTGTTGACGGTGAGGAGCGTTCCTCTATCGTCCATCTTGTTGACTATAAAAATCCCGACAATAACTCCTTTATCGTTGCTAACCAATGGACTTTTATTGAGAACAGCAATAAACGCCCCGATGTAATTCTCTTTTTGAACGGCTTGCCGGTTGTATTGGTTGAGCTTAAATCTCCGTCCCGTGAAGAAACGGACGCTTCCGAAGCGTACAGGCAGCTCCGTAACTATATGAAAGAAATTCCGTCTATGTTCATTTACAACGCAATTTGCGTAATGAGCGACCAGTTGACCTCAAAAGTGGGTACAATTACCTCCGGTGAAGACCGCTTTATGGAGTGGAAAACAAAAGATGGTGATTATGAAAACACGCAGTATGCACAATTTGATACTTTCTTTGAGGGTATGTTCCAAAAGGCACGACTGCTTGATATAATCAAAAACTTTATTTGCTTTTCTAACGAGGGTATAAACTCGTTTAAGATACTCGCAGGGTATCATCAATATTTTGCGGTCAGAAAAGCGATTGAATCTACAAAGCACGCTACAGTTACCAACGGTAAAGGCGGTGTATTTTGGCACACCCAAGGCAGCGGAAAGTCGCTATCTATGGTGTTCTATGCCCATTTGTTGCAAGAAGCGTTAGACAGCCCGACGATTGTTGTTATCACAGACAGAAACGACCTTGACGACCAGCTTTACGGTCAGTTTGCAAAGTGCAAAGAATTTTTAAGGCAAGAGCCAATGCACGCCGAAAGCAGAGAAAACTTAAAATCTCTCCTTGCCGGCAGACAGGCGAACGGTATTATTTTTACCACTATGCAAAAGTTTGAGGAGTCTCACGAAGCGTTATCCGAACGCCACAACATTGTGGTTATGGCAGACGAAGCACACCGTGGACAATACGGACTGACTGAAACCGTAGACGCAAAAACCGGTAAGGTTAAAATAGGAACTGCTCGCATTATTCGTAATTCACTTCCTAATGCTACATATATCGGATTTACAGGCACTCCTATTTCGTCTAAAGACCGCAGTACCCGTGAAGTATTCGGTGACTATATCGACATTTACGATATGACACAGGCGGTTGAGGACGGTGCTACACGCCCGGTTTATTACGAAAGCCGTGTTATCAAGCTCAATCTCGACGAAGCAACGCTGCGGCTGATTGATACCGAGTATGATATTATGTCCGCCAACGCAGACGAAGAAGTTATCGAAAAGAGCAAGCGTGAACTCGGTCAGATGGAAGCAATCCTTGGCAATGATAACACCATCAATTCGCTTGTAAGCGATATACTCGACCATTATGAAAATAACCGTGAAAATTTGCTCACCGGTAAGGCGATGATCGTTGCTTACTCTCGCCCTATTGCTATGAAGATTTACAAGCGTATCTTAGAACTCCGTCCTGCTTGGACGGAAAAGGTAGCGGTTGTAATGACTTCCGGAAACAACGACCCAGAAGAATGGCGTGAGATAATCGGCAACAAGCACCACAAGGACGCGCTTGCAAAGAAATTTAAGGACAACAACAGTCCGCTTAAAATCGCAATCGTTGTAGATATGTGGCTCACAGGCTTTGATGTGCCGTCCCTTGCCACTATGTATGTTTACAAGCCGATGTCGGGACACAATCTTATGCAGGCGATTGCCCGTGTAAACCGTGTATTCCGTGACAAAGAGGGCGGTCTTGTTGTTGACTATGTGGGTATTGCAACAGCTCTCAAAAAGGCAATGAACGATTACACTGCCCGTGATAAAAAGAATTACGGCGACACCGATGTTGCAAAGGTTGCGTTCCCGAAATTCCAAGAGAAGCTGTCCGTCTGCCGTGATAAGTTCCACGGTTTTGATTATTCCAAATTCCAAACCGGAACAGACCTTGAAAGGTCTAAGACTATCAGCGGCGCTGTCAACTTCATCATGGGCAGAGAAAAAGTTGATGATAAAGACTCATTTGTCAAAGAAGCACTTATGCTTCATCAGGCATTGTCCCTCTGCTCCTCTATGGTTGATGAGGACGACCGTATCGAAGCAGCTTTCTTTGAGTCTGTGCGTGTACTTGTTTTGCGACTTGCCAATACAGGTGTCGGCAAGAAAATATCCTTGCCCGAAATGAACGCAAGGATTAACGAGCTTTTAAAGCAGAGTATCAAAAGTGACGGTGTTATCAACCTGTTCTCAGACATTAAAGAGGAGTTTTCTCTGTTTGACCCGAAATTCCTTGAAGAAGTTGCCAATATGAAAGAAAAGAATCTTGCTGTTGAGTTATTGAAAAAACTTATTGCAGAACAGGTGTCCATTTATCGCAGAACAAATATCGTTAAATCCGAGAAATTTAGCGAGATTATGCAGCGTTCGCTCAATGCATATTTGAACGGTATGCTGACTAATGAAGAAGTCATTGAAGAAATGCTGAAGCTGGCAAAGCAGATTGCAACAGCACAAAAAGAAGGCGACCAACTCGGACTTACAGCCGATGAGCTTGCATTCTATGACGCCCTCACGAAGCCGCAGGCAATTAAGGACTTCTACGAAAACGACGAACTCATAGCCATTACAAAAGAGCTTGCCGATACTCTGCGCAGGAACAAGACGATTGATTGGCAAAAGCGTGAGTCGGCAAGAGCAAAAATGCGTATGCTCATTAAGAAACTTTTGAAAAAGCATAAGTATCCGCCGGAGGGTATGGACGACGCAGTTCAAACGGTTATGACTCAGTGCGAACTTTGGACAGATAATATGATGGAAGTATAAAGTGAGGTGCATTGAATGGATAAAACAGAAAATTCTGAATTCGATTTTGAAGCATCTTCAATGGACAACATTATTCTGTCCCCTGATTTTGAAAAGCTGAAAAGCGAAGTAGAGAGAATGCGTACAGTGCTGTCAATGCTTTTGCTGGAACGTGATGAGCTTCAGTTTGTTATCTGCAAAAATATTGAAACAGAATATATGCTAAAACTCGGCAGTATTGAGTACAAGACATATGAGTCACAATGTACTTTTCTGCGACTAAAGCGTAAAATTGAATTGATTCAGGCAAAGAAAAACAGGCAGGAAAAAATCATAATTTCTGATATTGAAGAAACGCTCGATATTGAATTTGCCGAGTATCAAAAACAGCTTGACGAGCAGATTGATAAAATGAACGATGCTCTCAAACGAAGCAAGGCGGAATTCCTGTCAGACGAAGATAACAGGGAACTTAAAAAACTCTATCGTAAAATAGTAAAATCGTTGCATCCTGATATTAACTCTAATGTTTCCGAAGCACAACTTCAATTATTTGATAATGCGGTATCCGCCTATAAAAACGGCGATTTAGAAACATTGAGGATTATAGGCGAAATGGTTGGCAACAATCCATTGCCTGAACAGAATAAAGACGCTATGACACAACTTGTAGAAGACAGGGAGCGTTTACATGGACTGTTAAAATCTATAAGAGAAAGTATTGATAATATTAAAACAGAGTATCCGTACACCATGAAAGATATTGTTGAGGATACAGAGAAAACCGAACAGAAGAAGCAGGAGCTTGAAAGCATCATTAAACAGTACAATGAACTTATCGTTATTTTAAAGACGAAAATCAAAGAAATGTTGAGGTGAGATTATGGGAGATTTGGTAAAGTCCGGCGGTAGCGGACTTGTAGGATTGCTTCACGGTAAAAACGGCGAAATTTCCATACCGAAGCCATTTGAAAAAGATATATTCCTTTTTGATACATATGTAGCAGGTACAACACATATTGAAGGTATTGAAGAATTAGAGCCTCATTTGAATAATGATGATAGATTGGAATTCTTCAGAGAGCCTGATAATCAATACGATAAACAAGCGATTGTTATTAAAACGGCAAACGGCGTTAAAATCGGTTATGTACCAATGCAAGATAATGTAATTTTTGCCCGTTTGATGGATGCAGGAAAGCTCCTTTTCGGAAAGATTACATCAAAGGAAAAGAAAGACTCGTGGGTAAAAATATATATCAAAGTTTTCCTGCATGAGTAAATGTTGAAATCTCACTAAATCAAAATAACAGCGAACAAAATCAATTAAAGTTGGTTTCGTTCGCTGTTTTTTTCATTCCACTGTAATAAATTCAAGTGCCTCTTCGGCTGATATTTTTCTTGCAAGGTATTCATTTCTTGCCTGTTCGGCTTTGCCGAGCCAATGGTAATATTGCGTAAGAGAAAGGATGTTTGCGGTTGCATTGGAAAAGTCATTTGTTCGCTCAAATCGTTTGTACATCTTTCTCTTTGTTCTGTCAAAGGTCTCTATAACCGAATCCCGAGTGGCGTCACGCTTGTGCTTCAGGGCAGGCGCAATTTGTTTACAGGTCTTATTATTACGGATAATTCTGTCACAGTACAGGGTTGTCCGTTTTGTTTTAGGTATAAAGTATTTGCCGCAGCATTGGCAAATGGTAACGCTCGGCTGGCTCTCAATAAACCGCATCATCAAGAAAATATAGTAATCTATCAGCGAGCGAAAACGGTATTGTACAGTAACTTTTTCGTCCAGTGTTTGTATTTGCGTGAACTCTGCAGTTTTAAAAATGCTGTACTTATTTTCCATATCAAGCGGTGTTCCGCAACGCAAATCATACAGTATGTCGCTGATAAGAAATTGCAATTTCATTACCGATGACAGACAATCGGTAATTTTTGCCTCGCTGTTTATTAAATACATTGCCGAGCCGTCATCAGGCGGAAGCTGGTCTTCTAAAAGTGTCCGCAGTAATGTTCCGTGCAGAGGATTTGACTCTTCCAAAGCCTCAATCAATTTATGAACCGTTTGCAATATTTCTGCATAAGCATCAATATCTATGCCGGCTTCTCCGAAGTCGCCGTCTGTTATTTCAACGAAAGACTTTTCGCACATATTTTCAATATGCTCCAACAACTCTGCGTAGTATTTAAAATTCAATTCGGAAAACGCTATGATTTCATCATTGACCGTAGTGCGTTTCAATTTTATTGTCTCACCGTTCTTTACGGTGAGATTTCTTTTTAAAGTTCCGTCTTTATTTATCTCTACATACAAACCGCATATATTTTGCAATGGATTTTCACCGCCTTGTCTCAAAGTGTTTTTGTGTGATTTTCAGCATTAACACTTTGATATTTAGAAGATTTAAAAATTACAGTATTATTGTAACAGAACAGGCGAAAAAAGAAAAGCCTTTAAAAATTGAATAGTCTGCTGTGAGGATACACGGTGTGCACTTTGCGATGACAGCATCATATTTTTATGTGTTCAGGAGGAAAGGGCTGATTGCTCCCGAAAGGACGGACGAGCGAAGAAGGCGGCTGTGAAATACGCGGTCAGGAAAAGGGCGCAGGAACAAAACAGATATACAGACAAATCGGCAATCAGGGAAAATGCAAACTTCCTCTTGCACGGAAACTGACACTGCTGAATTTTGATATTTGAAAGGTGAGAGATATATGATTGTTTTGGAAACATCAATCAAAAAGAATAAAGGAGTGAAAATTTATGAACGAAAGAAAAAATATGCTCACCGTGGTAGACGGTGAAACACTGATGGATATGAAACTTCCGCCAACGAAGTTTTGTGTTGAAACACTTTTGCCGCAAGGCATTTCCATACTCGGCGGCGCACCGAAAATCGGCAAATCTTGGTTGGTACTTGATTTGTGCGTCCGCATTGCAAAGGGTGAAGCGATATGGAATTTATCAACACAAAAAGGCACAACGCTGTACCTTTGCTTGGAAGATCCATTGAACAGAATACAGCAAAGACTTTGTATGCTCACGGATGAAGTCCCTGAGAACGCATATTTTGCAACCATGGCAGGAACGCTGGCGGACGGGCTGTGCGAACAGATACGGAATTTTGTTTCAGAGCATCCCGATACGGTATTGGTTGCGATTGATACTTTTCAAATTGTCCGTGCAAATACCACCGACACATCCTACGCAAACGATTACGATGATGTAAGAAAAATAAAACAGCTTGCAGATGAATTGAAAATTTCTATTCTACTTGTGCATCATTTACGAAAGCAGGGTGACGGCGATCCATTAAACAAGATATCAGGTACGACAGGAATCAGCGGAGCGATGGACGCAATTTTTGTGCTTGACAAAAGCAAACGGAATGCAGATACGGCAACGCTCGTTTGTACGGGCAGAGATATTGAATACCGTGAAATGGAGATGAAACTGTCAAAAGAAAATTGTGTTTGGACTCTCGTTTCAGACAGCCTTGAAAATCCGCAATTGATACTGCCTGATGAAATGGTAGCACTTACCCAATTTATGAAAGCACAAAAATCCTTTAGCGGAACGAACAGTGAATTCACCGAGCTTTTCAATTCGTACTATGGCAAAAGGCTGTCTGCAAAAAGTCTTAAACAGATGATGAACCGATGGCGGTATTCGTTGGAAGAACAAAGTGTACAGTTTACAAGCCATAGGAGCAACGGACAAAGGCTTTTGGATATTTCTTATTCTTCCGACCGTGACGAAAGTGCCGTAAGTGACGTAAAGATATTGGACGGTAAATCCTGCGTTCCTTCCGTCCCTTGCGCCCCTGTAAGCGAACGTGAGGCTCTTTCAACAGGAATTACAGAAAGTACCCGACAGCAGAATAAAACGGCGAAATTCGGCGACAGGAGGCAAATGTGAAATACAAGCGAAATCGAACGCAAAGCCTGACAATCAGGCTGACACCGGCAGAAAAGAAAATGCTTCAAAGCCGTGCTAACGCCAAGCATATGAGCATGACAGATTATATTTTGCTTTCAGCTCTTAAACAGGGCAACGCAAATAATTTTCGCCCTGTGCATATTGACAGGCAATCAAAAAATTCAGCCTAAAATACAGGGTCGAAAATAAAGCAGGAGAAAGGGACGGTGCTGTCACACCGCCGCAGGTCACATCGGACGGCAGAGCCGACAGAGGAAAACCGCTATGTTAAGCCATTCTAAGACACCGCCTGTGTAATTTGCACAGGGGTGTCGCAAACCGAATATCACACACAGAATGTGTGCGAATAAAGCGAAATCGCCGACTGTTCCGCCGTATTTGAGGTGTGAGACTCGGCACGCTATAACAACAATAAGGAGAAAATCAAAAATGAATGAACCAAATAACGCAGTAAGGAAAACGGTATATCTCGATGAAGAATTGACAAAAAGGTGCGAGATTCTGTTCGGCGAAGCAGATGTATCTTCCTTTTCTCAGTTTGTTACAAAAGCACTTGAAACGTATATTGACCGTTTGATTTGTGAAAATCACAGCCCGTTTATTACGGAAGAATTGACAAAAGCAATTCAAAATGAGGTTCGTCCCATCGCATCACGTATGTCAAAAGGACTGTACCGTTATGCTGTAATTCTTGATATGCTCTGTCAAATCATTGCTTATCAGGATACCGAATGGTCACCGCACGAATTAGAATTTGTAAGGAAGCAAGCAAATGTGAGAATGGCAAAAACGCGCGGTAACATTAATTTGAAAGAATTGCTTGATGATAATTGGCAGTTTGTAAACAATATGGAGGACGCTGAATGACGAAAAAAGAATACGAAAAATCACTTTGTAAATATCCTACGGCGCTGACTGTCGCAGAGGTTTCTGAAATACTGAGAGTCAGCACGAAAACAGTCTACAAGCTTATCAAAGAAAAAAATCTGCCTGCTGTTAAAGTTGGCAGAGAAAATCGTATTGCAAAATCACATTTGATAAATTATCTTCGGCAAATTGATAAGGGAGATTCGAACCCCAAGGTTTATTTAATCGAAAAAACTCAAAATAATGTCTGGACTTGCAAACAGTCTTGTGATATTGTCTGTGTCGGCGCAGAGCCGAAAATCAAAAAAGGAGTGATAATAAATGGGAACACAAAATACACTTGCGGCAAGCGTGCAACCTAAAAAAGGCAGACTGTATGCCGTGATACAGGTAAAAGAAAACGGCAAAGCAAAAGCAGTTTGGCGCTCTCTCGGTTTGCCAGAAGGCACAGGAAAATCCAAGGTCAACAAAGCATTCAGGGAGGTGGTGAAAAAGTTTGAAAATGAATATGCTGAGGGGCTTGCACGAAATGGCAGACCGTGTTCAGACATTCCCATGTTCGAATATATGTGTGCATATCTTAAAAAGGTTGAACCAAGCCTTCAAAAAAGCACCTTTCAAAGCTACCATATGATGGTTTACGGAAAAATCAGGCGGTATTTTGAATCGAAACAGCATCTGACCGTCGGCTCGATAACTGCAAAAGATATTGAAAAATTCTATGAGCATCTGTTCGCACAAAATGTGGTTGCCAACACGGTCATAAGAAGAGCTTGTCACTCTGCTGGAGCTTACACGCTCGGACAGCATCTATCCTGCCATTATGCTCGGCGGCGGGCTTGGTCTTAGAAGAAGCGAAGCGCTGGGCGTGCGGTGGTCGAGAATTGATTGGGACAAGAAAACGGTTCTGCTGGATACAAAAATCATTGAATATAAAGCAAACGGCAAAACGGTTATAGATCCTGTGGAAGAAATGAAAAACAAATCGAGCCGACGAACGCTCCCGTTGCCCGAGCCTGTGCTCGAAATGCTTTCAGAAGAAAAAGAAAAGCAATCGTTATACCGTAAGATGTTCAAGGGGAGCTACAACCGAAAATATGATGATTTCGTATGTGTCAATGAGCTCGGCGAGCTGATAAGACCGTCCTATGTAACACAGCATTTCAGCGACCTGTTAAAGAAATACGGACTTAGGCATATCCGCTTTCACGACCTTCGACATACGTTCGCAAGTATTCTTATCGGGCAGGATGTACCGCTTATCAATGTGTCAAACTTCCTCGGTCACAGCGATTTGTCTACCACGGCAAATATTTATGCTCACCTTGACAAAGCGAGCAAGCAGGCAAGCGCAAATATTATTACAGGAATACTGAATAAAGCAAAAGATTGATGCACCTCGGACTGAGGTGCATTTTGCTAACCGAAAGGATGATTTTATATATGACCGAGAAAAATTATATGAGTGGATGTCAACTCCGTCAATACCTTCACATCTCCACACGCAAAATGAAATATCTGATGGATCATAATTATATCCCGCATGAGAACACGGGACACGCAACACACAAGTATAGAGTACTCAAAGAAGATGCGGAGAAATTCAAATTCCGTATGGATAACGAAATAGGCTTTCTCGCAGAGCTGAACGGTATGTTTTCAAACCGTACCGAATGGCATCCGCTCCCGATGTTTGAAGCCACCGCGGAAAACTGCGAAGCCTTTCGGCGGTGGCTAAGTTCACAGTGGGCAGAGCTGCCGGAGGCTCTGCCCACGCAGACGGCGGCGGAATTGGTGGGACATAATCCGCAAAGCATACACAAGCTTATAAAAGAAAATGTACTGCACAGAATTAAAATCGGTGCAGTACAGTACATACCCAAAACGGAGTTTATCTCCTATATGGCTTCGCCGAAAAAATTATCCACCCCACGCACAGAGAAATATAAAGAACTCATCAAAGCCTTTAAATATAAGCAACGCAGAGAACACGAAAACGAACAGCGTAGATGCAAAAGAAAAATGAAAAGAGGTGAAAACATTGATAAAGAAGAATGTTCTGACTCAAGAACAGATAGCCGAAAAACTTGACTATCTCCGCAAGCAGCGTGACAGTATTGTCATAGGTGAATACAGAAACTATTTATATAAGCTGTATATTTACCTCAAAAAGCGTTGTGCCGAAACCGAGGACGGCAGTTGCAACTCATACCCGTGGCAAATGCTCGTCGCCCTTGGGAGAGATGATCTGCACAAATCCTATCTTGGATACACCTACTGTGATGACCTCGAAGCACTTGGATATATCAAGATGCAAGGATATGGCAAGGATGAAAAGATTTTTATAATAAAAGAAATCGATTTTTAATCCCTTGCCGTAACAGAATGCCCCGCCGAAAAACCGGCGGGGCAACTATTTTTGGTTTAATCACGACCATTTTTATGAGCCATTTTTTGCATATATTTTAGATAATTTGAAATTCTTCCAATCCAATATTCTGCTTCCTCTATCGGCATTGTACTAACTTCTGTCGAACCATGCCTTAGATCAGGATAAAATCGATGCATAGAGTTGAAAATTGAGTTGCCTTCCTTGACAATATCTTCGAGACCCCATATTTGTTCACCACGAAGATTCTTGGTAGCATTACCAATTTCATCATCATTACCATAGGCTTTAATTACGGCTTCCATTGCGCTCACACAACTTCGTACAGCATCTTTTCGCGAACGTTCGTTAGTTGCATGTTGTAACGATATTATAGCATTTTCGAATTCATCATAAGCTTGTTGAGAAGCAGATTTCACTATAGCCTTTGTTGCAGACATTTCGTCTACTATGTCAGAATCGTCCTTTACACACCAATGCACACGAGCATTAAGAATGTCAATAAAACAAAAAGACGACATACAAAAATTTTCCCTGTATGCCGTCTTTTTTCTATTATTTCAACAGCGTCTACTTACAATGCAACGCCATTTTCTTTCAACAATGCCCGTGCGGTATCCACAGAATCCACACCCGTTGCATTTTTCACTGGTGCAAATTCCTTTTCCCGTTCTACTTCATACAGCAGGCAGTTTTCCTGCATATGTACCATATCCAGCACCAAAGTTTCCAGCTTATAGCCGTTCGGCTGTTCTGGCTTGACGGTTGCTGTGCCATCCGCTGTCAGGCAAGCAACCTTCTTGAATGCCCGATGCAGCGGCAAGCTGCAATCCAACGTCTTACAGAGCTGATCCACTCGGAACAGATAATTCAGGATAACACCATACCGATAAGTCAATGTGCCATCCGCTTCCCGCAAGTTCCGCATATCATCGGTCATTTCAAAATATTCTACGATTGACGGCTTTCCATCTTCCAGACACAGCACGCCAACCTTTTCATCTGGGCTTGCCTTTGCAACAACCTTGCTGCCAGACGTGCAGTTTGCTGCAATCGTTGCCCCGATAAAGCAAGGGTCTGCCATTCTCTGCAAAACATTGTCCACAGCGAACACGTTCAGCCATTCAATGTTCTGTTCTTTCAGCACATTCAGCAAGCTAGCA
>ERZ773242.3321-NODE-3321-length-11744-cov-12.523911_pt1 | contig 11744 bp, 11 predicted proteins | sample MGYA00511077_ERZ773242 | MGnify/ENA primary metagenome ERZ773242 (study PRJEB29015, sample SAMEA2737754) | human gut metagenome | biome: human gut; feature: human-associated habitat; material: faeces | place: China | collected 2012 ... | reverse complement strand
GGGAGAAAAAATCCGTGTCTTTGCGGAAGCACAAGAATTGGAAAGACTCAACCTGCCCAAAGTACTGGGACGCCTCCTTGATTATGTGCACTGTACAAGCATAAGGAAAGTGCCGGAAAGAAAAGTACAGGAAAGAAAAACTTATGCCATATATAGCAGGTACCAGCCTGAAGGCTCAATCCGGGTAAAAGCGAAACGCTATGCAAAAAGACATCCGGGAGTAACGATTGAAGAGGCTGCCCGGCTTCTGCAAGGAAAGAGAAAATCTGTCAGACTGCCTTACATACAGATGAAAAGCTTTTCCCGCGGAGGAACATTTAGCCTTTTTATAAAAAAGCGGGTAGAAGAAGAATCTGCCTTGACAGAATGCGGAACCTATGGTTTAAGTAATAACAGAACCGTTCCGGAATTTTAACCCAAATTTTTATGGCGTTTGAAAAATGCGATTAAATCAATATATTTCAAGGCAGGAATAAATTTGGGTCAAAGTGGGAAAAAGATGTATAAGCGCACGTACTGTCGGCTTCTTTTTCCGCTCCAGCATCGTTAACTGCCGCATAGGCAGCTTAGAAAAGGTACGCTGAATGCGCTTCCGCCTAACTGGGGTTAACTGCCGCATAGGCAGCTTAGAAATTTAAGAGTTTTTTACCGTCTTGATCTTATCGGTTAACTGCCGCATAGGCAGCTTAGAAATGCATGTCATAAAAGTTATTCTTGTGCAAGATGTTAACTGCCGCATAGGCAGCTTAGAAAACAAATCCATTAATCCGTTCGGCCTCGGTGTAGTTAACTGCCGCATAGGCAGCTTAGAAATTCCGCCGCTGCAAGTGAATTACCACATGCTGGTTAACTGCCGCATAGGCAGCTTAGAAACAGATCCCCACATGCTGAAACCCGCGGCTTTCTGTTAACTGCCGCATAGGCAGCTTAGAAATTTTCGCGGGGCAGGAACCCGCCCGCAGGCGTGTTAACTGCCGCATAGGCAGCTTAGAAAATCATCATCACCCCCTTTCGGTGTTCCGTTCTGTTAACTGCCGCATAGGTAGTTTAGAAATGATGAAAAATGCAATTATATATTTTTTTACAGTTAACTGCCGCATAGGTAGTTTAGAAACATATAATTCATTATGCCTTAGTAACATTGAGGTTAACTGCCGCATAGGTAGTTTAGAAAACAACATCATCTTCGTTGGGCTATCTGATAGTGTTAACTGCCGCATAGGTAGTTTAGAAAAGCTGCGCCAGCACATCACCAATCCCCAAAATGTTAACTGCCGCATAGGTAGTTTAGAAATGTGACCGGATTCGGATTCCCCTTGAATGACTGTTAACTGCCGCATAGGCAGCTTAGAAAATAGGCTTTTTAATTCTGTTTTGTGTCGTGCTGTTAACTGCTGCATAGGCAGCTTGGAGAGGTTCGGTTTTGTTTATCTGATTTGTCACTTTAGAGGAGGATTTTCATAAATCATTAACTTGTTTTGAAGTTTTGGGTATGATTAAATATAGTGTAAAGATAAGATTTTATTATATGATGGTGAGGATGAGGAAAAATGAGTGGGAAAATTTCTTTAGCGTTAAAGGCGGGACTGCTCCATGATGTGGGGAAGGTATGTATACGTGCTACACATGAGAAGAAAAGACATTCTGTTCTTGGTGCGGATTTTATTAAAACATTTTTAAAGGATACAGAAGCAGATGAGCAGCTGCTGCGATGTATAAAAAATCATCATGGAAGGGAATTGTCCGTTGCCGGATTGAGTGCCGATGATCTGGCATATGTCATATATGAAGCGGATAATATTGCGGCCGGAGCAGACAGACGGGAAGTGGAAGGAGATCTTAATGACAGGGGTGTGAAGTTTGATTCCGATTTGTGCCTGGAAAATATATTTAATGTCTTTTCGGGGGACGCGGAACCGTCTTATTTTTCTTTACGTGAATTAGACGCGATGAAAAAAGAAAATTTTCCCCATGGAAATAAAAGTATAGCGACACAGGGACAATATGCATCCATTATGCGATATATGGAAAAGAATTTTCGGATGAAATCACCGATTTCCATGGAGGAAAATGAGCTCCTGCGTATATTGGAAGATACGCTGATCTATGTACCGTCAAGCACAAATACGGAGGAACATGCGGATGTTTCTTTATATGACCACATGAAAATGACCGGTGCGATAGCAGCTGTTCTCATGAAGTACATGAAGACGTTGAAAATTACGGATTATAAAGAGTTTTGCTTTACTCATAATAAAGAAAACAGAAATAAGGATATATTCCTGATGATTTCCGGTGATTTCTCAGGCATACAGAAATTTATATATCATATCCGATCTGAAGGTGCAATGCGTATGCTTCGCGGGCGTTCTTTTTACTTGGATATCGCACTGGAGAATATAGTAGACGAACTTTTAAACGCATTGCATCTTTCCCGATCGAATCTGATTTATTGCAGCGGCGGGCACTTTTATATTCTGGCGGATAATACAAAGGAAACACAGGATGCGTTAAAAGATGTCGCGAAAAAAATAAATCAGGGACTGGTGAAGCTGTTTTCCGGGACTTTGTATTTAGCGATAGGGTGTGAACCACTTTGCGCCAATGATTTAATGGCGGAATCTGATACAGTACATCACAAAAAGAATATATTTCGTTCTGTGTCCGAAAAGGTTTCTATGGCTAAGTTATCCAGGTATGATCCGGATATATTGACGGAATTATTTGATGAGAACAGCAATGTAAATAGGGTGGATCAGGGGGCTCGTGAATGTGGTATATGCCATATCTCGACAGATCAATTGAGTTCTTATAAAGGGAATAGACCAAATGCTGGTACAGATATACAGGCTTGTGAAGTCTGCAACGGGCTGTATGATTTAGGAAAAGCACTGATTGATGATAAAAGAAGTGTCTTTGCTGTTCTTTCAGAAAAAGCGGAAGGGTCGGCCAGAGCAATACCGATTTCCGCGTGTTCCGGTTTATGCTGGCTTACAGCAGCTTCTCCGGATGATTTGAAGCAGTGGGCTGAAGCCGGAATACTGAAACGGATTTATGATAAAAATGGTTCTTATACGTCGTCATTTATGGCATCCCGTTTGTGGGTGGCAGATTATGCGGCAAAGAATGAGATAGGGAAAGTGCTTGATTTCAATGAGCTGGCAGAAAGTTCCGGAGATAAGACCGGAAAGGGGATTAAACGCCTTGGCGTGCTTCGGGCAGATGTAGATGGATTGGGAGCAGCCTTTATTGCTGGCTTTATACATAAGGAGAATAAAAATCCGGAAGCCTATGCGACTTTATCCCGATATGCTGCCTTATCACGCAGTATGGAGCTGTTTTTTAGAAAGATAATCAAGGGTATTTGTAAAAAAGAATTGCCGGAAGGCATAAAGCCGTTTTATCTTTTTGAGGATAAAGACGGTGAGCCGAGAAAAATTCATGTAGTGTATTCCGGCGGTGATGATCTTTTTCTTGTCGGCGCCTGGGATGATTTGATGGGATTCGCCGTTGATCTGAAACGTGTCTTTTCGGTTTATACTAACGGAAAGCTTACCTTTTCCGCCGGTTTGGGATTGTATTCTTCCACATATCCGATCAGCCGTATGGCGGAAGTCACCGGAGAATTGGAAGAGTTAGCGAAGAACAGTCCTGGAAAAAATAGCATCGCTTTATTTGGCAGTGGTACGGAATATCATCGAAATGAAAAGAATAGCGGTGCAGCGGAAAAAGAAAATGCCGCTGTTTATACATGGGATGAATTCATAGAGAAAGTTCACGGTGAAAAAATAAAGTTCCTTATGGAGCATATGCTGCTGGATGGTATCAATGGCAACAATAAAAGAAATGATCGTATCTCCGCAGGTAAATCGCTTTTATACAAATTAATGAACTTGCTGCAGGGAGCTGCCGGGGATAGGATGGATTTGGCGCGGTTTGCTTACACATTGGCGCGATTGAAGCCGAAGGAGAAAGGGTTGCAGCCCTGTTATGAGAAGGTAAGAAGCCGGTTTTATCAGTGGGCGGTGAAGGAAGAAGAACGAAAAGAATTAGTGACGGCTTTTCAATTCATTATTTATCGTATGCGTGACAAGGAGGAAGCATGATGCTGGAAGAAAATAAGATTGTGGATCAGGCGCAGCAAGTGATGGAAAAGTTATGTGCTTTAGCAAAAGAAAATTGTGAGAAAAAATTTAATAAATATAAAAAAGGAAATCGGAAGTATACGCAAGACGATGTTAAAAAGTATGTAAGAGAAAATTGGACATCTGAATTGGTTACTACATCGCAAATACGGAAATTTTTGACAGCCGTAAATACAGTGACCGAAAAAGTGAATGCCTATAAATTAGAGAAGACAGATGACTATGATACATTACCTGTGGAATTGCAGGCGCAAATCAAGTATCTGAAAGTAAAGTTAGCTTATCAGATTGGACGGAATAGGAGTAAATGGGGAAATCCGGTTGAAGACTTCGAAAAAGAAGCTAGATTAATGAGCCTGATTGACGGGATAAAAAGCAGTACAAAAGAATATGAAAAATTTGCCCATTATATTGAAGCATTGGTGGCTTTTCATAAATTTTACGGAGGGAAGGACTAATCATGGCACAGGTACAGTTAAAAGGGAAATTGCTGATTGGAGCGGTACTTACAGTGAAGACGGGATTACATATCGGTGATTCCAGCGATTTTGCGCCGATTGGCGCCGTAGACAGTCCTTTTATCAGGGATCCGTTGACAAAGGCGCCAATCATTCCGGGGAGTTCTTTGAAGGGAAAGATGAGGACACTTTTAGCCAGGGTACGGGACGACATGATTGAGCTTCATTTGCCGAAACCGGAAGAAGATGAAGCGGTCGTAGCCAGATTATTCGGCATCAGTTCCAAAACAGAAACAAAACCTGCGCGTTTGCAGTTCAGGGACGCATTCGTCAAAGCAGAAAGCAGGAATAAGTTTAAGAACTTAGATACAGATACCTACTTAGGGGAGATTAAAGCGGAAAATACGATTAATCGGGGGACCGGTGTGGCCAATCCCCGAATGATTGAACGGGTACCGGCAGGGATGGAATTTGATTTCCAGCTGGTTTATAACATCGAAGACGAGAGCCAGATGGAAGAGGATATGGAAGTGCTATGCAGAGGATTCCGCCTGCTGCAGTTAGACTATCTTGGGGGACATGGATCCCGTGGTTATGGCAGGATTGCATTTTCCTCGTTCTGTGTGCAGAAAATGAATCCGCAGACAGTAGAAATGGAAGAGCAGGCTGCATTGGCGCAGGCGTTTGAGGAATCAAAATTATGAGGTATGAAATCATACTGTTCCGTTTTACATCTCCTGTACATTTCGGTGATGCGGCAGAAGGCGGAGATCTTGGAGAAATTTTATCTTATTGCAGGGCGGATACCTTTTTCAGTGCACTTTGCAGAGAAGCTGCGGATATTTCACAGGAACTGCTGGCGTGTGTAGTAGAAGGGGTTCAAAGGGGAAAACTGCGGTTTTCGGACTTGTTTCCATGGAAAAAGAGGAAGGATTGTAATGAATTGTACCTGCCCCGTCCTGTCATGAACATCTCTCATGACGAGTGCGGGAAAACATTATCCTATGAAGAGGTGCGGGAACAGTCGGCGGAACGGAAAAAAGAAAAGAAGCGCTCTTTTATCCGTGCCTCGGAAATGGAGTCTTACTTACAGGGGCGGGATATATCTGCCCAGCCTGATTTTGGGAAAGAAGAACTACGTACGCAATACAACGCCAGAGAAAAACTTCCCTATGGGATTGGTGGATATCATTTTATATCTGATGCCGGATTATATCTGATCCTTTCGGGAAATGAAGAATGTATAGCGCGGCTGGAGCCATTGATTACCCTTTTGGGAATGACAGGGATTGGCGGGAAAAGGAGCAGCGGATGGGGTAAATATCGTTTAGAAGATGATCCTTTGGAACTGAGTGAAGATGATTTTTATGGGGGAGATGATGCTGCTCTGTATAAGATGCTGAGTTCTGACCATGCCGAGTACTATATGACACTGTCTTCTTTCCTTCCGTCTCTTGAGGAGGTAAAAGATGCGGCGGCCGGTACGGGGAGAATCATTAAGCGGGGCGGTTTTGCCTGGTCAAGGGAAATGACGGGGGCGGCGAAGGTCAGTAGTGTGTATATGATGGAATCAGGATCCTGCTTTTCCAAACGGCTTGACGGACGGATTGCGGATGTGAATAACGGTTCGGCACCGCATCCTGTCTATAAATATGGTAAGGGATTATTTGTGGGGCTACCGATATGATGAAATATTGGAAGATGAAACTGACCTGCCAGTCGCCGGTACATATCGGCAGCGGGGATATATATCAAAAAAATCAGTATGTATATGAGGAAGATGGAAAAAGGGCTCATATTTATTTTCTGAACGAGTCAAAATGGGCGGAGTTTTTAGAAAACGAAAAACTGTTGGACAGCTTTGTCTCTGAAATTCACAGAAAATTCATACATTTTTCCATTTATGATTTTTTAAATGCCTATAGAGGAAATAATTGCCAGCCGGAATCGTTAAAAGGACTCATGAAGAAATTGGTCGATAGCGGTGTACTGTTAAAACCGGAAACGGCAGATGTTCCTTACTCAAAGAATCCGCGGAATGCCTTAAATGATATTCATACCTTTATCAAGGACAGTGAGGGCAGGATGTATATCCCCGGTTCCAGTCTGAAAGGAGCCTTCCGTACAGCCATAATCGCTACCATGATAAGAAAAGATAGAAGAAGGTATGAAAAATGCTGGAATGAAATATTTAATATCGCTAAGAGAAACTATCATCTGAAGCGAAATATAGGGAATGTCCTGGATAAGCTGGAAAAGGAGGTCTTTATACCCCAAGGCACTGACGGAAAACGAAATATGGTCAACAGCTGCCTCCGCGGGCTTACGGTGGGAGACAGTACAGCGGCTACCCTGCCGGGGCTTATTGTGCAAAAGGCGGACTTGGGAGAAACCGAAGAAAGACCGCATACCATTTCCCTTTGGCGGGAGTGCATGGCGCCCGGTGATACAGTGACTTTTAAGCTGGGAATTGACAGTGTGGAAATGAAAGCTTTGGGAATCTCTGATGCGAAAGGGCTTATTCAGTGCCTTCAGGATTTTGTTGATTTTCAGTGTGATTTGCTGTGGCAGTCATTTGGAGATACCAATGAAATACAGGAAATGCAGCATACTGATTTATTGCTCGGCGGGGGATCCGGATTTCTGAGTAAAACGGTGATATACGCACTGGCACCTGATGTCCAAAGCGGACTGGATGTAGTGAAACGACTGATGGCGGAACAATTTAAGCGGGGACATCACGATCAGGGAGAGCATATCTCTCCTCATACTTTGAAATTGGCGAAGCGGGGGAATTCTTATCAAGTCATGGGAATGTGTAAGTTAGAAATGGAAGAAGAATTATGCTGACATTGGCAGAAACGGAACTGCATCTGCCGGAGGGAATCCTGCTCAATCAATCTTTCGGCTCCGTTTTCCACGGCGCGTTAATCAGTGAGTTGGATAGAGAATGGGCGGAAAAGATGCATGAACAGCGGGTTCGCCCGTACAGCCAATATCTTTTGGTGAAAGAGGGGAAGCCTTACTGGCGTCTGGCAGCACTGACAGAAGAGGCTTTTTGCCACATACTTCAGCCAATGATGCGGAAAGGTTCTCTTTTTTTGGAGCAAAAAGGCTATGAAGTGGGATTGGGCGATTTTCATATGGTGAAACAGGATTCTTTTCAGGGACTGGAAGAGCGGTTCTGGACGGGGACGGACAAGGTACATCATATTGACATGGAGTTTCTGACATCCGCCTCATTTAAGAAAAATGGGGAGTACATGATATTTCCTGAGCTTCTGCTTGTTTTTAATAACTTAATCCGGAAATGGAATGTATATTCTGACAGCATGATATTGGGAGAAGAACGGCTGGGAGATAAACTGGCGGAATCTATGTGCATTACGGACTATCGGCTGCATACTCATCCTTTTTCGGTAGAAGGGCGGCGCATACGGGCATTCCGGGGAAATATACGGCTTGGTCTTTTTAAAGATGATATAACACGTCGTATGGCGTCTATGCTTGCTGCTTTTGCCGATTATGCGGGGATAGGTATAAAGACAGCTATGGGGATGGGCGCGGTTCATTCGGATATTGCTTATTATCAGAAAAAGGAGCGGTTATGAGAGTCTTATTTACACCTGTGGGAGATACGGATCCCGTCAGAGGGTATCATGATGGCGGGATGCTGCATATTCTCCGTCACTATGCGCCGGTAGACCGTGTCTTTGTATTTCTCACGAAAGAAATGGAAGATAAGGAAACAGAGAGCGGATGTTATACAAAAGGGATACAAAAAGTAGCGTCCCAATGTAAGATCGAATTCATCAGGAGCGGAATTACCGAGCCCCATATATATGAAAGACTGACGGTTTTGCAGGATGTATTTCAGGAAAAATATGAACAGTATCCGAATGAGGAATGGCTGCTGAATTTGAGCTCCGGCACGCCGCAGATGAAATCGGTCATGTCTCTTATCGGTCTGGATCATCCGCAGGTGAAAGCGATCCAGGTTTTCAGTCCGGCAAAAGGATCAAACAATAAAAGTCATCCGGAGAAAACGCCGGAAATGCTTGAAATGCTGTATCATTTCAATGATGACGATGATCCATCTTCTTCCAATCGATGCAATGAACCAGAGCTTTCCCTTTTAAAAAAGCATAGTGTGAAAATGCAAATCATATCTCTCGTGAACAATTATGAGTATGAAGGCGCGCTGCAGCTTTTGAGACAGAATCGGCATCTGTTTTCTGATATATCGGAAAAGCTTTTGCGTCACGCGGTTTGCAGAAGGAATTTGATGTGGAAGGATGCCAACAAAATCATTTCATCTTATAAAGGAAGTCCATTGATCAGCAAGGCAGGAGATTTTGAAGAGTTTTTCCGTGTCATGGAACTTAGGCAAAGGAAAAAGCAACTGCCGGAATTTATCGTAAAAATAACACCAATTTGTACGAAATTGGTGACAGATTATGCAATGTCTTTGGCACAGAGAATGTTATTTGACTTAAACGCATGTAGTGAGATTCGCAGAGATGAAGATGGGAGTATCAGATACGTCTTAAAAAGAGAAAAAATAGGACGACATAATAATATGTTGTTGGAGCATTTGAATCGTAAATATAAAGGCGGATTTAAGGATAGTGAGTTATCTATTTCAAATATGGCATATATTTGTGAATGGATCATTAATTCTGGAATATCTTCAAATAGGCGAGATATTGAAATTGAGAAAATATTTGCTCGTTTAAGCATTGTATCAGAAAATATAAGAAATAAAGTAGCACATAAAATAGTCATGAACTTGACGGAAAATATTATAAGGGAGTGGTCGAAGGGCAAAGAAAGAAGCGGAATTGCTGATGCAGGATTAGATTCTCGGGATATATTAAATTATTTACATCGAGCATCAGATTTGATTCGAGGTCAAAAGTTCCAATGGGATTATGATGAATTAAATAATTCCATCATAGACAGTTTATAGAAAGAAGGTTATCGGACGTGAGCTGGATCTATGTGACAGAACCCGGAGCCAAGCTGGCGAAGCAAGGCGGCCGGTATGTGATCAGTCGTGAGAATGAAACGATCTGCGAAGTACCGTCTGCCGTGGTAGAAGGTGTCACATTGTTTGACTCTATCCAGATATCATCATCTGTCATTGTAGATTTTTTGGAAAGAAATATTCCTCTGACATGGCTGTCTTCCACCGGACGCTTTTTCGGCCGGCTGGAATCCACGGATCATCAGAATGTATTGCGCCAGAAAGAACAGTTTGACGCGTTGGCAGATAAGGACTTCTGCCTTGCGCTTGCGAAAAGAGTTGTGTTTGGGAAAGTATATAATCAAAGAACTATATTGCGGAATTATAACCGCCGTGCCGAGGATCCATTTATTGAAAAAGTAAGAAGTGACATACGGATATTAGCAGATAAGCTGCATATGGCTCATTCCGTCGAAGAAGTCATGGGATATGAAGGGATGAGGGCACGAATCTATTTTCAGGCGATAGGGCATATTCTTCCTGAAGAATTCCGGTTTGAAAAGCGTACGAAGCGTCCTCCCCGGGATTATTTCAATTCCCTTCTTAGTTTCGGGTATACCCTCCTTATGTATGATTTTTACAGTGCAATCGTAAACTGCGGCCTTCATCCTTATATAGGATTTCTTCATGCACTGAGAAATGGACATCCTGCATTAGCGTCCGATCTCATGGAACCATGGAGACCGGCTGTCGTGGATGCTTTCTGCCTCTCCCTTGTGACGCACCGGGAAATATCTAAAGATTATTTTGTGAAAGGAGAAAATAGGGGGATTTATCTGAATCGGATTGGACGGCGCATATTCCTGCAAGCATATGAAAGGAAAATGCGTACGGTGAATTGTTATTTTCAGGGAACATATTCCTGGCGCCATACCATACAAATGGAATGTGACTCCTACAGTCTTGCTGTGCATCAAAGAGATGTAGAGAAATTAAAGCCGATGGTTATACGATAATGGAAGAAATAGAAATCAGAGTGCGGCCGACAGACGATAATCGGTATATTGTCCTCATCATTTATGACATTACGGATAATAAAAGGAGATTATCTATGGTACGATGCCTGGAGCAGTTTGCCGTGCGCGTGCAAAAATCCGCATTTGAAGGATTTTTGACACCTAAACAATATGAATGTATATCGGAACTGGCGAGCAGAATCATAAATGCGGAGGAGGATTCATTGCGTATTTATATCCTCTATGACCATACAAGGGTAAGATCGTGGGGCATAGGTGATATAAAAGAAGACGATGTGATAATATATTGATTAAGAGGAATTGGAGACGGTACAATATGGATGAAAAAAGATTTAATCCGCGCCGATGCCGATGGGTACGGAGAGAAATGTATGGATTGCGTCAGAGGGGAGCCTTTTTGTGCAAGGAAATGGAGGATCCGCCGAAAGATAGCAAAAATGTTTCAGACTTGGCGGCATATCATAACGACAGGATAAAAAAAGAATCCCCGAATGAGGGGACGGAAACTTCTTTGTAAAATACATGTACACATACTCTACACGTACATAAAAAAAGAATCCCCGAATGAGGGGACGGAAACTAGCAGATGTACCCAAACATAAATTTAAGCACTGGCCATGATAAAAAAAGAATCCCCGAATGAGGGGACGGAAACTCGCCCGGTCTTACCTCCCGGCGGTACTCGACGATTTTCACATAAAAAAAGAATCCCCGAATAAGGGGACGGAAACACTTTCTCAAGACTGATTGCTTCATCTTCAAGCATGTCTTTAATAAAAAAAGAATCCCCGAATGAGGGGACGGAAACTTTTCATACTTATTCAATTTTAATTTATCACTTTGTCACATAAAAAAAGAATCCCCGAATGAGGGGACGGAAACACACAGGCCGCCGCGTATTCCTGCATGCACACCATGCTCATAAAAAAAGAATCCCCGAATGAGGGGACGGAAACTTTGTTACGCAAAACTGATGTTTTGACCTCATGTAACCATAAAAAAGAATCCCCGAATAAGGGGACGGAAACGCCAGATCATTAGGATTATTCGTTTCATACTTGCGGACAATAAAAAAAGAATACTAAATTGCAATATCAAATCGGACAGTCACACAGAAAAATTATGTAGCGGATGAAAA
>ERZ773242.3313-NODE-3313-length-11749-cov-4.325979_pt1 | contig 11749 bp, 11 predicted proteins | sample MGYA00511077_ERZ773242 | MGnify/ENA primary metagenome ERZ773242 (study PRJEB29015, sample SAMEA2737754) | human gut metagenome | biome: human gut; feature: human-associated habitat; material: faeces | place: China | collected 2012 ... | reverse complement strand
GACGGGGCACGCCCCGTCTCTACTACTAGGTATTTCTTTTAATCTCTGTTGGAGAAATATTTCATGAATTGTGAACGCTCATACATCGCCGGGTTCGGGATATTGGCGTAATTCAATTTGCCTTGGAATTGGGAAAGGGATTGGTAATGTGCCTGATGCATCCACTCTTCCACGCAAGTCAATACTTGGGAGATGATTTCCGCTCCATGTGTATAGACAGCGCTACACATCTGTACGGCGGAAGCGCCGGCCAATAGACATTTAACGACATCTTCCCAATCATGCACACCGGTAGAGGAAGCGATACTGATTCCCGGGATCTTTCCGGATACGATAGCCGTCCAGCGAATCGTGTCACTCAAATCGGAATGATTGCTAAATACATTACCCGAAACGATCTGCATATTATTGATGTCGATATCCGGCTGGTAGAAACGATTGAATAGCACGACACCATCAGCACCGTTTACTTTCAACAAATTAACCAGTGAAGGAATATTGCTGTAATTCTTTCCGATCTTCATGATAACCGGAATCGATACGGTCTCTTTTACCTTGCGGATGATACTGACATACGTATCCCGGATACTCTCGAAATCTTCGGTCAGTTCGGTTTCCATGAAGAACACGTTCAATTCCAAAGCGTCCGCTCCCGCTAACTCAATTTGGCGGGCAAAGTCGATCCAAGCGTCCGCCTTATAGCAATTGATGCTGGCGATAATGGGGATCGTACATAATTCCTTGCTCTTCTTGATCAGTTCCAGATAATCATTTACTTGATTCGCTTTTACATAACCACGGATATAATCCGCCGCTTCGGGGTAATCGGAGTCTTGCATCAAAGCCTCGCTCTGCATCTCGATCTGCTCTTCGAAAAGAGATTTCAATACGATAGCTCCAGCACCTGCTTTCTCAAAATCCCTGTTACGTTCCGCCTTATTGGTGAGTCCGGAGCTCCCTACGATAATCGGATTGCGAAGTGTTAACCCCGCGTATTGGGTTTTAATGTCAATCATGTTGCCTATATTTAGATTTAATAATTACTTTAATATTCCCGTTCGCCAAAGATACTGGTACCCACCCGTATCAAGGTGCTTCCTTCTTGGATAGCGATCGGGTAATCGTGGCTCATCCCCATGGATATCTCCTTGAAATCGACATTATCTTTACAGAGCGTCTCTTTCAGTTCGATAAATAAATCATGGATCTTGCGGAATTCTTCCCGTATCAACCCCGTATCATCGGTATTGGTAGCCATGCCCATCAATCCGCAAATACGAATATGCTGGAATTCGGCCAAGGACTCGTCACGCAACAACTCCTTGCATTCCTCAGGACTGAGTCCGTGCTTGGATTCCTCTTGCGCCACATGGATCTCCAATAATACCCGGATCGTGCGGTCGTGTTTTTTCGCTTGTTTATTCACCTCAGCCAAAAGCTTCAAGGAGTCTATGCTATGGATCAAATGAATAAAAGGAGCGATATCTTTTACCTTATTGCTTTGTAACGGGCCGATAAAATGCCATTCGATATCCTCAGGTAGTACTTTTTGCTTGGCGCTCAGTTCCTGTGCCCTGCTTTCGCCAAACACCCGCTGTCCGGCGTTGTAAGCCTCCCATAGAGCCTCCACCGGGTGAAACTTAGAGACGGCAACCAACGTCACCCCTTGCGGGAGCGACGTTTTCAGTTGTACTATGTTTTGAGCGATACTCATGTTTTTATCCTCTTTGTTCAGCTTGTTGTTTTTGCTCCGCTATCAGTTCCTCGCCACTTTTCTTCTCGCCGGGAATACTGTTCGCATCGAATGGGAATACATCCATCAACTGGGTTTCCGTTACCGAGGCGATGGTATAATCCGCCAATGTACCCTTCATTCCATCTTCCAATACGGCGATGGCCTCTTTCAGCGTAGTGGCTTGGGCAAGCATTTGTGCGGCGGTTTTCTTTTCCGCTCCGCTCTTCTCGTCCAACGTGATAAAATAAACCTTGATCTTATAGAACCGATCACCATTCTCGTTGAAGAATAATTCGGATAAACGAGCTCGTTTGATGTCTGTTACCGTGAATTCACCCGTGATGAAGGGGCGGATCTCCTCGATGATGCGAGCTTCCGCTTCCGTAAAAGACAGGGCGTCTACCAAGTAAGGCTCGGTTACTTTTTTCTGCATGCCATTTTCCAGCATTTTCTCGTAAGAGACCTTACATTCAAACCAATTGTGCATATGCTTTACTTTTTAATTTAGTCTGTACTCTGTTTAAAACAACGTACAAATATAGTGGCTATTCGTCAATAAAACAACTTGCCGCAAAAGATATAATTTGTCAGGATGTCTAATTTCGCGTGTTTGTTTTCAGTTGGAATTTAAAATAGAGAGATATGGATGAGAAAGATTTGGTGGAAGGGATGCGAGAGTATATAAGTCTGTTACAAAAGGAAGGACGGTATTCCTCGGCGAAAAGTTATCAGGATGCGATGAACTCTTTTATACGGTATAGCGGGACGGATCGTATCCCATATACATATATAAATAAGGATACTCTTCGCCGGTACGAGGCTTATTTGTTGGAGAAAGGCTGCATGCGTAATACGGTCTCCACGTATATCCGCCGTTTGCGTTGTATCTATAACAAGGCGGTGGAGAATGGCGAGGCGGCGTTTATCCCTTCATTATTCAAGGGGGTTTTTACGGGTGTGGAAAGCCAGCGCAAGAAATCCTTGCCTCTGGGTGATTTGAATCGCCTGATGACTGTCCCGGTAAAAGGAGAGAAGTTGAGGAAGACACAACTGGCCCTTTGCTTGATGTTTCAATATGGGGGAATGTCGTTCGTTGATTTCGCCCATTTGAATAGGGGTAATATCAAGAACGGCATATTGGATTACAATCGCCAGAAGACCGGGACCTCTATGCGGTTGGAGGTCTTGGATACGGCGGAGGCTATGTATAAGGAGCTGGCAGGTGAGAGGGGTGGAGGCTCCGGCTATTTATTTCCCTTTTTAAGTGGGACGAAGAACGGCCATGAGGAATATCTCGAATACAATGCGGCCTTGTCCCGGTTTAACCGGAACTTGAAGACGTTGAAGGAGGTTGCCGGAATAACCTCGGATGTGACTTCCTACACGATCCGTCATTCTTTTGCCATGGCATTGAAGGAGCAAAATGTCCCCATTGAGATGATCAGCGAGTTATTGGGGCATAAATCCATCAAGACAACCCAGATTTATCTAAGAAGTTTCTCGTTGGAGAAAATGACGGTGGTAAATAAGTCTTGCTTTGAGAATGTATATAATTATATGCCAAAGGTGGGGTGAGGCTACTTGGGGAGTAGCGTTCATTTCACGGTGCAAATGTAGCAAAAAATAGCAAATAACAAGCAATCATTAGTTTTAGTTTGTGCTCCGGCCTTGATTCTCCTTAAATCTTCGTTCTTATTCCTAGTGTATAGACATGGTAATAGAGACGAAATGATCTCGTATTTCCTACATCATCACGTCCCTTCTAAAAATCGAACATACATTCCTGTAGAGACGGGGCGTGCCCCGTCTCATCCCCTCCAAATGGTAACTTAAAGATACTATTCAGACGGTGATGAGACGGGGCACGCCCTGTCTCTACTATAGGGTAATATACAATAGTCTTAATTATTTTTCCACTAGAAAGTATTTTTATTAGAAAATAGTTATATCTTTGCATCATCAAACAAGTTATAAAGAAATATGGAACCAATTTGCGCCATAAAGGATATCTATAAGATACTGTACCAGTTCGAGAAAAATTTCTCGGAAGTACATGCTATCACCATCAACGAGGCCATGTTGCTTTGTTGCTTAAAGGATAATGAGGCAAAGTCGGCAGGAATGATTTGCGATTATATCGGTCTTTCAAACTCCCGGGTCTCAAAGGTGATCACCTCTGTCGAGAACAAGGGGTTTATCCGCAGGAACATCAATAAAGAGGATAAGCGGCAAATGTTTTTCTCGCTCACCCCAAAAGGGAAAGAGAAAATACAACAGATGATGCAGGCCGAGCTAAACATGGACAGCCTGTTCAATCAACTCAAGGAATACATACAAAAGGGATGAATCCCTTTTTTTAACTAATTATTGTCTACTAACAAATATGTATAATATAAATTAAATATAAACGGATATGAAGTACTTGATTATTGGAGGTGTAGCCGGTGGAGCTACCGTAGCAGCCCGGCTGCGTAGGATGGACGAGAAAGCGGAAATCATCCTTTTCGAACGTGGAAAATATGTTTCTTACGCAAACTGTGGATTACCTTATTATATAGGAGACACGATCAACGACCGGAATAAATTATTCGTACAAACCGTGAAAGGCTTCACGGATCGATTCCGCATCGATATCCGTACGGAGCAGGAAGCAACCCGAATCCTTCCCGAATCCAAGCAAGTGGAGGTAAAGAAACTCGGCACAGGAGAAACCTACACGGAGACTTACGATAAACTAGTGCTCTCTCCCGGTGCGGAGCCTTTGCGTCCACGCATCGAAGGAATCGAGAGTAAAAAGATATTCACGTTACGTAACGTGCCGGATACGGACACGATCAAGAATTACGTGAACACGGAAAAGCCCCGTACCGCCGTTGTTGTAGGGGGTGGTTTCATCGGCTTGGAGATGGCGGAGAATTTGCATGAGCTGGGTATCCATGTCACCGTCGTGGAAATGGCTAACCAAGTGATGGCACCCCTCGACTATTCCATGGCCGCTATCGTACATCAGCAATTGATCGGCAAGCAGGTAGGCTTGATGCTGGAAGATGGCGTATCTCGTTTCGAGGAGACTTCCAGAGGCGTGACCGTTCATTTGAAAAGAGGGAAGCAGATCCCGGCGGATATGGTTTTATTGAGTATCGGTGTCCGTCCGGAAACCCGATTGGCCAAGGAAGCGGGACTTACGATCGGAGCACTCGGCGGTATCGCTGTCAATGAATATATGCAGACCTCGAACCCGGATATTTATGCGTTGGGAGATGCCGTGGAAGTACGCCACCTCGTGACAGGCAAACCAGCCTTGATCCCATTGGCGGGTCCAGCGAATAAGCAAGGACGTATCGTAGCCGATAATATCGTATCCGGCAATAAGGAAACTTATGACGGGACGATGGGAACCTCTATCGCCAAGGTATTCGACTTGACGGTCGCCACGGCGGGAGCTAACGCTAAGCTGTTGAAACGGGAAGGAATCGCTTATCAATCCTCCTATACGCATGGAGCCTCGCATGCGGGATATTACCCGGGAGCCGTGCCTTTATCGATCAAGATATTGTTCGCACCGGAAGACGGACGACTGTTAGGGGCGCAAGTCGTAGGTTTCGGAGGCGTAGACAAACGGATTGAGATGTTAGCGCAAGTGATCCAGCGGAAAGGTACGGTCTACGACCTGGCAGAGTTAGAACATGCGTACGCTCCTCCTTATTCAGCCGCTAAAGATCCCGTAAATATGGCCGGATTCGTAGCGGAGAACCTACTTACGGGAAAAGCGAAAGCGATTCAGTGGAGAGAGATCCAGAACTTATCGCCAGATACCGTACGTATCGATGTCCGTACCCGTGACGAGTACAGCTTAGGGACAATCCCCGGCTTCATCAATATCCCGGTTGATGAGTTAAGAGAACATTTGGCGGAACTGCCCAAGGATACACCGATCGTAGTAACTTGCGCCGTTGGATTAAGGGGCTATTTGGCTTATCGCATCCTGACTCAAAATGGCTTCACGAATGTCCGGAACCTATCCGGTGGTTACAAGACTTGGAGTGTAGCGACAGCAAAGATCAAGAATGAGCCGGCCTGCGCACCTTGTTCGTCCGAAGCTGTTTCTGATAAGGCATCTGGTAAAAGTAGCTCTTGCAAATCGGCTACGGCAGCTACGACGATTAAGGTAGACGCTTGCGGATTAATGTGTCCGGGACCGATCATGCAGTTGAAAAAGAACTATGAGAACTTGCGGGAAGATGAGTCATTGGAAATCACCGCAACAGATCAGGCTTTCGGAAAAGATGTCTCTTCATGGTGCAAGATAACCGGGGCAGAGTTAGTCTCTCTGGAAAATAAGGGAGGCACGATCGCCGCCACGGTACGAAAAAAAAAAGCTGAATGCAAAATAGCGACAGGTGGTAATAGTGCCGACAACAAGACATTGATCGTTTTCAGCGATGACCTCGATAAGGCGTTGGCCTCATTCGTCATAGCGAACGGGGCTGCCTCCACCGGAAAGAAGGTGACTATGTTCTTTACTTTCTGGGGACTTAACGTGATTAAGAAACGGGAAAAACCTGCCGTATCAAAAGATATCTTCGGCAAGATGTTTGGCTGGATGCTTCCGGCAAATAGCAAAAAGCTGAAACTATCTAAAATGAATATGGGTGGAGCCGGCAGTTGGATGATGCGCCTTATCATGAGGAAGAAACGGATCGACAGCTTGGAAAGCCTTATGGCACAAGCCGTAGAGAATGGTATCGAGATGATCGCCTGCACGATGAGCATGGACGTAATGGGTGTCAAAAAAGAAGAACTGATGGATAACGTTGTCCTAGGAGGCGTAGCCACCTATCTGGAACGTGCGGAAGATGCGAACGTAAACTTATTCATCTAATTCATTCAAAAAAAATATCCCAGCATACCCACAATAAGGACAATGCTGGGATATTTTATATAAATGATCTGATGCTTATTTAATCATATCAAACCCAGTGTAAGGGATCAACGCTTTCGGGATGCGGATACCTTCGGGGGTTTGGTTGTTTTCCAATAAGGCGGCTACGATGCGAGGTAAAGCCAAGGCACTACCATTCAAGGTATGGCAAAGTTGCGTTTTCTTATTCTCGTCACGATAGCGGCATTTCAAGCGGTTGGCTTGATACGTATCGAAGTTGGACACGGAGCTAACTTCCAACCAGCGTTGTTGTGCCTCGGAATACACCTCGAAGTCAAAGCAAAGGGCAGCCGTGAAACTCATATCACCCCCACAAAGACGAAGGATGCGATACGGCAACTCCAACTTCTGAAGTAATCCCTCCACATGATTCAACATCTCTTGGTGAGATTGCTTAGAGTGCTCCGGTTTATCGATCCGAACCAACTCCACCTTAGAAAATTCGTGCAAACGATTCAAACCGCGTACATCCTTGCCATAAGATCCGGCCTCACGACGGAAGCATTGTGTATAAGCGCAATTCTTGATCGGTAACTGCTTCTCATCCAGAATGACATCCCGGTAAATATTTGTCACGGGCACCTCCGCCGTCGGGATCAAATATAGGTCGTCTACCTCGCAATGATACATCTGTCCCTCCTTATCCGGAAGCTGTCCCGTACCATAACCGGAAGCCGAGTTCACCACCGTAGGCGGCATGATCTCCAAGTAACCGGCGTCACGGGCCTCATCCAAGAAGAAGTTGATCAACGCACGTTGCAAACGAGCGCCCTGTCCTTTATAGACCGGGAAACCAGCTCCCGTGATCTTAACACCCAGATCGAAATCAATCAAATCATATTTCTTCGCCAATTCCCAGTGCGGAAGAGCGTTCTTCGGAAGTTCCGTTTCCATACCTCCCATTTTCTCTACCACATTGTCCTCGGCGGAGGTACCCTCGGGCACCTCATCGTAAGGTACGTTCGGGATCGTATAAAGTAAGTTCTGCAGCTCCTCGGCAGCCTGATCCATCTCAACCTGCAAAGCCTTGCTCACCTCCTTGATCTCGGAAACATGTTTCTTAGCGGCCTCCGCCTCTTCCTTCTTGCCCTCTTTCATTAATTGTCCGATCGACTTAGAGGTTGCGTTTACCTCCGCTAGGTTCTTATCTAATTGATTTTGTGCGATACGTCTTTTATCATTCAATTCCAACACTTTATCGATGCTTTCTTTCGCACCCTTAAAATGTTTCTTTTCCAGTCCACGGATTACGGCATCCGTGTTTTCAGTGATTAATTTGATTGTCAACATATTCTATTTATGTTTAATAGTTTTTCTAAGACGCGAATTTAGTAATTTTATTTTACCCGACCACCCGTTAACCAAGTTCTTGTATAATAAGGTTCGCTAAGGTTACTTACCATCACGCCGCTAGAAGTACTGGTATGGATGAAGCGCCCATTTTTCAAGTAAATCCCCACGTGATTCGGAACGCCACGTTTCCCGCCACGACCCGTCTTGAAAAATACCAGATCTCCTTCCTGCAATTTGGCACGACTCACTTTCTTGCAATTATACTTCAGCATATCCGCCGAGGAACGAGCCAGCTGCTTTCCGTATACCTCCCGATAAACGATCGATACGAAACCGGAGCAATCCACGCCCCGTTTCGTGCTCCCTCCCAATTTATGACGTACACCCAACCAACGGGCCCCCTCGTTGTACAAGAATATATTATCTTCCGGAGTGATACGTACCCCATATAAGCGAGCCAACTCCTTCGGTCCCTTGAAATCGGCGGGCAAAGCTACTTTTTGTTGTTTTTTGCTACCGCACGAGGTCAGACATATAAGCAGGATAAAGATCCGGATAAACCCTAAAGGAATGCTATTCTTCATATCGTTTTCTCTTAATTAAGGCACGAATATACACATAAAGTTTAGAATGCCCATTATAAGGTTCCTACAATGGGCATTGTAAGGTCGTTAGAATGCCCATCGTAAGGAGCTTTGAATGGGCATCCAAGTTCAAGAAGGTTGAGCAGCTTTCAGATAAGCGTTGAACGCCTCTTTGTAGGCATCCGTCACGTGGATGATCTCCTTCCCGATATAAACGCAATTATTCCGGTCGACGGAGCGGATCTTATCCAACGCCACGATATAAGAACGATGTACCCGCATAAAGCGACCGGTAGACAGCATCTCTTCCATGGCCTTCATCGTCACGTGGGTGATAAGCGGACGGGCCTCCCCTTCCAGATAGATCATCACGTAATCCTTCAAGCCCGTCACGTATAATATCCGGGAGATTTCCACCTGCCGCAACTGGCTATCCACCCGCACGAAAAGGCTGCCTCTCTCCTCCTTCACGCTACTCATCTCAAACCATTGGCGGGCCTTCTCCGCAGCTCCGAGAAACTTATGGTATCGGATGGGCTTCAGCAGGAAATCGAGGGCATTCACCTCATAGCTATCAAAGGCATACTCCTTAAAGGCGGTCGTGAAGATCACCCTCGTACCGGGGGGCACCATGCGGGAGAGGTTCAGCCCGTCCAGATCCGGCATCTGAATATCCAAGAAAAGCACGTCCACCGAAGACTCACGCAACGTGGAGAGTGCCAGCACCGGATCATTGAAGGAAGCCGCCAGCCTCAGATAAGGCGTACGGCTTACGAAGTCCTCCAGCATCTTCACCGCCAAGGGCTCATCGTCTACGATCATGCAAGTCAGTGTTTTCATAAGCAGTCTCGAAGTGTTATTTGAACAAAGTAACTATTTTCCCGGAGCGCTTGATCATATCGGTAACGACCGGGATAAGCCAGATCCAGCCTACGCCTCAGGTTTTCCAACCCGATCCCCGATCCGCTACGGTTCACATCCGGTTTCGGATGGTCGCTATTCTCGCAGGTAAAAACAAGGTCATCTCCTTCCGCCTTGAAACGAATACGTACGAACGACGACTTACGGCTATTCACGCCATGCTTGAATGCGTTCTCTATCAAAGAAATAAACAAGAGCGGAACGATCCTCATCGGTTTAATCGGAATCTGCAAATCTACTTCCACGGTAGCCAACTCATTGCAGCGTAATCTCATCAGCTCGATGTAATTATTCATGAACTCGATCTCGCCTTCCACCGGTACCAGCTCATGGTTCGACTCATAGAGCGTATACCGCAGCAAATCGCTCAATTGCCCGATACTTTCTTGCGCCGTATCTTGGTCTATCTGGACCAAGCTGGAAATATTATTCAAGGTATTAAAGAGAAAATGCGGATTCAACTGGTTCTTCAGCCAAGCCAGTTCCGCCTCGGCGTTTTTCTGCCGTTCCTCTTTCAAACGCATCTGCATATCGCCCCAGCGTACGATATAACGGAATCCCACGGCACATCCAACCACTAGCAAATGTAAGAAGAACGCTCCGAAAGCGACCATATACATTCCCGAACGCCATTCGTCCGGGAAATCCGCCTTAGGAGAAAATATCCATAGGTTAGCCCCCGTGATCAATAGCAAATTCATCAACCCAAAGAGCATCTTCCGATCCCGATAAAGCAAATAGGGAACCAATACATAGAAATTAGCGGTGAAAACAATAGCCAACGGAGTAATGAACCCCGTATTAATCTTCCACACCTCGAAAGCCGAACTCGGATTAAAGCGTATGAAAAAATCGATCGCAGGAGGAATCAGCCATAAGGTGATCCACAATAAAGCCTGTCCTCCCGCCAATATATAATCTTGCCTCGTGAGTTTCATAATACGTTTTTTATAAAAGTAAGCGAATCTAACGCCTGCGCCTATGAACGCAAGCGTTTATTCGACGAGTGGCAGGGTCGCTTTAGACGAAAAAAGAATTATCGTTTCTGGATACGAGCCGCATAGCCTCCACCGGGAGCCATATGGATCTTTAATTTGCGATCTGTCGGGACTGGGATTACCTCTTTCTTATAATCACGGGCAGCACGATCGGCATTTATGCCATCCTTGAATAATTCCAAAGTATAATCACCTTCGCCCAAGAAAGACAAGTCTAAATCCAGCTCCCTCGGCGTCCAGTTGGTCAACGCCCCGATATACCAATCATTACCATGACGGCGGGCGATCGCTACATACTCGGAGACCTTTCCATCCAATGAGACCGTCTCATCCCAGATAGTGGGAATGTTAGAGATAAACTCCGTACATTCCTTTTCCCTCCTGTAATTAGACGGAGCATCGCACAGCATATTGAAAGGAGACTCGAAGATCACGTAAGTAGCCAACTGGCGGCAACGGGTTCCTTGGCTCATCGGCTCCGAGTTTACCGGGCGATAATTACCTTTAACGGCGTTACGCATAGCGCCTTGCGTATAATCCATCGGGCCGGCGATCATACGGATGAATGGGATCGTGACATCGTACGTCACCATATCGTAAGACTCGGGAGACCATTTCAGTTGCTCTAAGCCATTCACACCCTCATAGTTCAATACGTTCGGATAGGTCCGTTGAAGACCTGTCGGCTTGAATACACCATGGAAATCCACAAGCATCTTATATTTCGCGCATACCTCGGAGGCCTCATAAACAAAGTTCACCATTTCCTGATCGTCACGATCCAAGAAATCCACCTTGAAGCCTTTCACGCCCATATCCGAATAATGCTTCACGACATTCTCCATATCACGGGCGAAAGCCCAATAACCCGCCCAAAGGATAATTCCGACATTCTTGAACTTACCGTAATCCACCAATTCTTGAAGATCGATCTCCGGTATTACTTGCATCATGTCCGCTTGCAGGTTCACGGCCCAGCCCTCATCCAAGATTACGTACTCGATGCCATGCTCGGCGGCGAAGTCGATATAATATTTATAGGTGGGATTATTGATTCCGGCACGGAAATCCACACCGTATAGATTCCAGTCGTTCCACCAATCCCAAGCCACCTTACCCGGCTTGATCCAAGAGATATCGTTTACCCGGGAGGGAGAAGCCAGGCGGTAGACCATATCGCAATCGGCCAACTCCTTATCATTCCGGGAGATTATAAACGCACGCCAAGGGAAAGAACGGGTTCCGGATGTTTTGGCGATATAGTTCTCACGCTCTT
>ERZ773242.3308-NODE-3308-length-11755-cov-6.030684_pt1 | contig 11755 bp, 9 predicted proteins | sample MGYA00511077_ERZ773242 | MGnify/ENA primary metagenome ERZ773242 (study PRJEB29015, sample SAMEA2737754) | human gut metagenome | biome: human gut; feature: human-associated habitat; material: faeces | place: China | collected 2012 ... | reverse complement strand
CCTGCGGCTTTGTGCAGACGCTGCGCAGCGTCTCCCGCAAGCCGATCCTGCCCGGTGAGGAGGAACTCGCATCCAACCCCCGCGCCCGCAGCGCGAAACTTCGTGTCGCAGAGCGTGTCTGAGAAAGGAATCCGTCATGGCATCTCCCGCTTCGAGAAAACGGAATACAGCGCGCATGGACGGCAACGCGGCGTATGACCTGCGCAGCACGGCTGCGGAGGAGTACCTGTACAGTGCCGCTCCGGTAGATCTGCCGCATGCACCCCGGCCGACGGAGACCGTCGTCCCGGAGTCCGCACCGAGGCCCAAGCAGGCGATCGCCCCGATGGCGGTGCTCGGCTTTGCCATTGCCGCCGTGCTGATCGTCTTTTCGCTCGTCGCGCGCGTGCAGCTCTCGCAGGCATCGGCGCAGGTGTCGGCGCTGGAGGATCAGTACACCGAGCTGCAGGAGCAGCAGACGCGCCTGCGCATCGACTATGAGAGCGCGTTCAACCTCACGGAGATCGAGGACTACGCCATCCATGAGCTCGGTATGCAAAAGCCGCGCAGCGATCAGCTCTACTACATCAGCAGCAGCAATGCCGCGGATACGGCGGTGGTTCTGGACCAGACCGCGGCAGAGCCGCTGAGTCTTGCTGACCGTTTCGGCGATTTCCTCACCTCCATTGTGGAATATTTTCGATGAGCCAGCCTGTATGATAGTACCATCCCCGCAGAAACAAGGAGACAGACATGGCGAATGAAACTTCCGGGCGCCGGGATAACCGCGTGCCCTTTCGAGCAAGTACCAAAACACCGAATATCATGATGCTCCGCCGCACACGCCTGCTTTTGATTGTGTGCGGCATCCTTGCATTTGCTGTCCTTGGCATCAAGCTGTTCAACGTCATGATCGTACACCATGACGAGTACGAAAAAATGGCAATTGACCAGCAGGTGCGCGAGACGGAGATCACGGCCTCGCGCGGCGCGATCTATGACACGAACGGCAAGATCCTGGCCATGAACGCCTCGGTCGACACGATCTTTATCAGCCCGGCCGAGATCGCAAAGAACAACGAGGACCCGCAGATGATTGCGCGCGAACTTTCTGAGATTCTGGACGTCGATTATAATAAGATCCTGAGCATGACGAAAAACACCGACCGCTGGTATGAGGTCGTCAAGCGCAAGGTCGAGCCGGACGTGTCGGAAAAGGTGCGCGCGTTCAAAAAAGAGAAGAAGCTCATCGGCGTCAAGATTGAGCCGGATACCAAGCGGTACTATCCCTACGGCAGTCTGGCCGCGCACGTCATCGGCTTTGTCGGGCAGGACAACGAGGGACGCTACGGCCTTGAGCAGCGCTATGACAGCTACCTCACCGGCAGCACCGGCCGCATCATCCGCGCAACGGACAACCGCGGCACGGATATGCTCTTTGTCAACTACGAGGATTATTACGACGAGACGAAGGGCGACGACATGAACCTGACCATCGACGCGACCATTCAGTATTACCTCGAAAAGCACCTGCAGCAGGCGGTCGAGGACTACGACGTGCAAAATGGCGCCGCGGCCATCGCCATGGACCCCAACAGCGGCGCCATTCTCGGCATGGTCTCGCTCGGCAACTTTGACCTGAACGACTATCAGAAGGTCAGCGACAAGGATCAGGAGGGCATCGACGCCGAAACGAATCCCGACAAGAAGGCCGAGATGCTCTCCGCCGCGCAGACGAAGCAGTGGCGCAACAAGGCCCTGTCGGACACCTACGAGCCCGGCTCGACGTTCAAGATCATCACGCTGGCCATGGCGCTCGAGGAGGGCGTGGTCAGCGAGAGCTCGTCGTTTTACTGCGGCGGCAGTATCCCCGTGCTCGGCCGTACCGATCCGGTCAAGTGCTGGAAGACGGCCGGTCACGGCAGCCAGACGCTCACGCAGGCCATGCAGCACTCGTGCAACGTCGCGCTCGTGCAGATCGGTCAGCTTGTCGGCGCGCGCACGTTCTACAAATACGCCGAAGCGTTTGGCTTCCTGAATCTGACCAACAACGTCGACAGCAGCCTCACCGCCAAGACCGGCATCGACCTGTCCGGCGAGAGCGGCAGCATCTGGTGGAGCCAGAACACGTTCTATGACCCCGAAAACTTCTCGCAGCTCGCGGCGGCTTCGTTCGGCCAGACGTTTACGATCACGCCGCTGCAGCTCATCACGGCGGTCAGCGCCTGCGTCAACGGCGGCTATCTCATGAAGCCGTATGTGGTCAAGAGCATCGTCAACGGCGACGGGGAAGCAGTCGTGTCCAATTCGCCGACCGTGGTGCGTCAGGTCGTGAGCGAGCAGACGAGCGCTACCGTGCGCCAGATCCTGGAGCAGGTCGTCGGCGATCCCGTCGACGGCACCGGCAAGAACGCCTACGTCGCCGGCTACCGCATCGGCGGCAAGACCGGCACGTCGGAAAAGGTCGCGCAGGATGCGGCCGGCGGCGCGAAGGAATACATCGTCTCGTTCATCGGCTTTGCTCCGGCGGACGATCCGCAGATCGTTATCCTCGTGCTGCTCGATACGCCGAGCAGCAGCACCGGCATCTACATCAGCGGCGGCCAGATGGCTGCGCCCACCGTCGGCAAAATGATGGCGGACATCCTGCCGTACCTCGGCGTGGAGCCGTCGTATTCCGAGGCGGAAAAGACGTACATGGATAAGACCGTGCCGAACGTGACCGGCCTGTCCGTCGAGCAGGCGAAGGCCGCGCTCGAGGAGGTCGGACTGCAGGCGCGCGTCTACGGCGAGGGCGGCACGGTCACGGCGCAGCTTCCGGGCAGCGGCGCGGTCGTCGCCAGCGGCAGCACCATCCTGCTCTATGCGGGCAAGGAGCCCTCGGCCGACAAGGAGACCATGCCCGACCTGACCAATCTCAGCTATCAGACGGCCCGCGACCGCATGGCCGCGCTGGGCCTGTATATCAAGACCAACAGCTCCATCACGGACACCGCACAGATCGTCTCCGGCCAGACCGTGGCAGCCGGCACGCAGCTGGATCACGGCACGGTCGTGGAGGTCACGCTCGTGACGAGTGATTCAAGCATGCTGGGCAGATACTGACGAACAAACGGAGGTACCCTTATGAAACTCAAGCGACTGCTGTCCGTTCTGGACGTGTGTGAATGCACCGCCGATCCGGAGCTGGACGTTCGGGATATCAGCTTTGACTCGCGCACCACGCAGCCCGGCGACCTGTTCGCCGCCGTCTGCGGGTATGAGTCCGACGGGCACCGCTTCATCGGCGCAGCCGTCGCACGCGGCGCGGCCGTCGTGCTCTGCCAGAAGAAGCCGGAGGTCGATATACCGTATATCCGCGTGGCCGACAGCCGTCTTGCGCTGTCACGCATCTGCTGCGAATTTTTCGGCAATCCGTCGCGCGAGCTGACCATGATCGGCGTGACCGGCACGAACGGCAAGACCACCGTCACCACGCTCATCAAGCACATGCTTGAGCAGTGCCTGCACACGAAGGTCGGTCTCATCGGCACGAACGCGAACGTCATCGGCGACGAGGTGCTGCACACCGAGCACACCACGCCGGACACATATGAGCTGCAAAAGCTCCTGCGCCGGATGGTCGATGCCGGCTGTACGCATGCGGTCATGGAGGTGTCGTCGCACTCACTCGTGCTGCACCGCGTGGAGGGCATCCGCTTCCGCGTGGGCATCTTCACGAACCTGTCGCAGGATCATCTGGATTTCCATAAGACCATGGAGGCCTATGCGGAGGCCAAGGCGCTGCTGTTCGCGCAGAGCGACATCGGCATCGTCAACGCCGATGACGAGTGGGCGCACGTCATGCTCGAGCGCGCCAAGTGCCCGATGCAGACCTACTCCGCCAAGCGCAACGACGCAGATCTTGTGGCCAAGGATATCCGCCTGAGCGCGTCCGGCGTGCGCTTTGTCGCCATGAGCGGCGATGCGATCGCGCGCATGCGCCTCGGCATCCCCGGCATGTTCTCTGTTTACAACGCGCTGAGCGTTATTGCCTGTGCGCGCGCGCTCGGCATCTCGCTCGATGACTGCGCGGCCGCGCTTGATACGGCAAAGCCCGTCAAGGGACGCGCCGAGCCGCTCGAGACCGACGGGGACTACACCATCCTCATCGACTACGCCGTCACGCCCGACGCCATCGACAACATCCTCACGACGGTGCGCGAGTTTGCGCCCGCGCGGCTGGTGTTCCTCTTCGGCTGCGGCGGAGACCGCGACCGCGGCAAGCGCCCGAAGATGGGACGCATCGCAGGTCAGAAGGCGGATTTCGTCATCGTCACGAGCGACAACCCGCGCACGGAAGACCCGGAGGCGATCATTGCCGACATTCTCCCCGGTCTCAAGGAGACGCACACGCCCTATGTCGTGCGCCCCGACCGGCGCGAGGCCATCGCCTATGCGATCGAAAATCACTGCCCGGGCGATGTGATCATCCTCTGCGGCAAGGGCCATGAGGATTACCAGATCATCGGCAAGACGAAGGTGCACATGGATGAGCGCGAGATCGTCGCCGAAATACTCGACAAGAGGAAGAGAGAGAAAGAGAAATGACACTGAAGCTGATACTGGCGTTCGTCATCGCGTTTGCGGTGTCGGCCGTCGTTGGATTTTTCCTGGTCCCGTATCTCAGACGCATCAAGGCGGGCCAGAGCATCAAGGAAAACGGCCCCACGTGGCACATGTCCAAGCAGGGCACGCCCACCATGGGCGGGCTGATGTTCATCGCCGCGATCGCGGTCGTGTGCCTGTCGGTCGGCTTTGAGTGCATGGCCGAGGGCGAATACGGCCACCTGTTTTGTCTGGCGTTCGCGCTCGTGTTCGGCGCGATCGGTTTTCTGGACGACTATGAAAAGCTCCGGAAAAAGCAGAATCTCGGCCTGACGGCCGGAAAGAAGCTGCTGCTGCAGCTGGCGGCGGCCGTGGCGTTCATTTTCCTCATGCGCCGCTTCGGCTATGTCGCGCTCGACAGCCTGTACATCCCGTTCTGGAACAAGACGGTGCCGGTCTCCGAGCCGCTGTATGTCATCTTCGCGGCCTTCGTCATCGTCGGCACGGTCAACTCCGTGAACCTCACCGACGGCGTGGACGGTCTCGCCGCGAGCACGACAATGCCGGTGTGCATCTTCTTTGCCGTGCTGTCCATCCTCTGGGGCGAGCGTTTTTTGTCCCTCGGCGTGTTCGCCTCCGGCATCGCCGGCGGCCTGCTGGGCTTTTTGATCTATAACTTCAATCCGGCCAAGGTGTTCATGGGCGACACGGGCTCGCTCTTTCTCGGCGGCGCGGTCGCGGCGCTGGCCTTCGCCTATGATATGCCGCTCATCCTCGTGACGGTCGGCATCATGTACATCGTCGAGGCGCTCTCGGACATCATTCAGGTCGGCTATTTCAAGCTCACGCACGGCAAGCGCGTGTTCAGGATGTCCCCGTTCCACCACCATCTGGAGATGGGCGGCTGGACGGGTCACAAGTGGAAGGAAAAGCAGATCGTGGCGCTGTTTGCCGGCGTGACGGTGCTGTTTGCAGTTTTGTCGTTTATCGGCGTGTTCCACCGCTTCGGTGCGTGAGCGCGCCGCGGCGCAGGGAGGTGCGTTCATGAATATATCCGGTCTGAGACTTCCTGCGCGCCGGACAGGGGCGGCTGCCGGGGCAAAGCGCGGCAGCTTTGACCTGCCGTTTTTCGTGCTCACGCTGCTGCTGCTGGCGATCGGCGTCATCATGGTGCTCTCGTCGAGCTTTGCCCGCGCCTATGCACAGGGTAAGTCGCCGACGTATTATTTCGTCCGGCAGGCGGGCTTCGCCGTTGCCGGCGTCGTGGGTATGATCCTGTTTTCCCACGTGCGCATGGCGACGTACCGCCGCTGGTCGCTGCTGCTTTTGGGCGTGAGTATTTTCCTGCTCGCCATCGTCTGGATCCCGCACATCGGCGTGGTCGGCGGCGGCGCGCGCCGGTGGCTGAGTCTCGGCTTTACGACGTTTCAGCCGTCGGAGATCGCAAAGATCGCGGTCGTGCTGTTTTTCTCGAGCATGATCTGCACATACAAAGACCAGATGCAGACGATCCGCTACGGCGTTGTGCCGTTCATGGTCATCACCGGCGGCATCGTCATCCTGCTCATGCTCGAGCCGCATCTGTCGGCGTCGATCATCATCATGGCGCTGGCGATCGTGATGATGTTTGTCGGCGGCATCAAGCTCTCGTACCTGCTCATCGGCATGGGCGGCGCGGGCGCGCTGCTGCTGATCGCGGGCAAGTTCGTGCCCTATGTGCACAAGCGCATCGTATCGTGGCGCGACCCGTTCGCCGACACGAGCGCTGCCGGATATCAGATCGTGCAGTCGCTGTATTCCATCGGTTCGGGCGGCTTTCTCGGGCTCGGCCTCGGCCAGAGCCGGCAGAAATACCTCTACCTGCCGGAGGAGCACAACGACTACATCTTTTCCATCGTCTGTGAGGAGCTTGGCTATGTCGGCGCGGTCGCGATCCTGATTTTGTTCGCGCTGCTCATCTGCCGCGGCTATTGGATCGCCGCGCACTCGCCCGACCGCTACAGCTTCCTCGTCGGCGTCGGCATCACGACGCTGCTGTCGATCCAGGTGTTTCTGAACATCGCGGTCGTCACAAATCTCATCCCCTGCACCGGCATCTCGCTGCCGTTTTTCAGCTACGGCGGCACGGCGCTGCTGATGCAGCTCGGGGAGATGGGCATTATTTTGAGCATATCGCGCGACATTCCGACGAAAAAAGCGCGGTAGCATCCGATTCTGCAAGCTGTCTCGGCGGCGCGTGCCGCCTGAGTTTCGATATTCCGGGAGGGACTGACTATGAATTTTCTCTTTACCTGCGGCGGTACCGCAGGCCACATCAACCCCGCGCTCGCGGTCGCGGGCGTTTTGCGCGACCGGATGCCCGACTGCGGCATCCTCTTTGTCGGCGCAAACGGCAAGATGGAGACGGACCTCGTTCCGCGCGCTGGCTATGACATCGTGACCGTGGAGGTCACGAACATCCACCGCAGCCTCAAGCCGTCGGAGATCGTGTATAACTTCCGCTCGCTGCACAATGCGCGGCAGGCGACGAAGGACGCGCGCAAGATCATTGAGGACTTTAAGCCCGATGTCGCCATCGGCACGGGCGGCTATGTGTGCTACCCCGTGCTCAAGGCGGCGGCGCAGCTCGGCATTCCGGCCATCGTGCATGAGTCCAACGCCGTACCCGGCCTGACGACGAAGATGCTCGCCGGCGCGGTCGACCGTATTCTGGTCGGCTTCGAGGAGAGCAAGCAGCACTACAGCGAGCAGGACAAGGTCGTCGTCACCGGCACGCCGGTGCGCGGCGCGTTCACGGCCTGCTCCAAGGCGGAGGCCAAGCGCCAGCTCGGGCTCGATCCCGAAAAGCCGCTGGTCGTGTCGGTGTGGGGGTCGCTCGGCGCGTCATACATGAATGAGATCATGACGGCCTTTATTACCCGCGCCGCCGTGACGGGTGCACCGTTTTCGCTCATCCACTCGGCGGGGCGCAACGGCTATGAGAAGATGCACACGGCGCTGCTGGAAAAGTGCCCGGCCGATCTCGCGGCGCACGGCATGGATGTGCGGCCGTACATCTACGATATGCCGCTGGTGATGGATGCGGCCGATCTTGTGCTGTGCCGCGCAGGCGCGTCCACGCTTGCCGAGCTCACGTGCATCGGAAAGCCCGCCGTGCTCATCCCGTCGCCGAACGTCACGAACAACCATCAGGAGCGCAACGCGCGCGTGCTCGAGCGCGCCGGCGGGGCCAAGGTGCTGCTCGAAGGGTCGTTCACGGCGGACGACCTGTATAACCTCGTCAGCGACCTGCTCTCCGACGGTGCACAGCTTGCGCAGATGGCGGACAATATGCGCGCCGCCGGCGTGAGCGATGCCGCCGAGCGCATTGCCGATCTGGTGCTTGAGCTGGCGGACCGGCATACAAAATGACAACTTCGCGTTTCTCTGCATAGGATGGCATGAATTTGCTGTGCGGAGGAAAGATCATGAGCATATGGCACATTTACGGCGGAAACAGGCTGACCGGGAGTACGCGGGTGCAGGGCGCCAAGAATGCGGTGCTGCCGATCATGGCGGCGTCGGTGCTCTCCGGAGGTGAGACGGTTCTGCACAACGTGCCCGATCTGCGGGACGTGACGACCACGCTGCGCATCCTGCAGCATCTCGGCTGCACGGCGGTGCGCGACGGGGACACGGTACGCATCGATTCGCGCGGGATGCACTGCGATTTCATCCCGCACGCACTCATGCGGGAGCTGCGCTCGTCGGTCATCTTTCTCGGCGCGATCCTCGCGCGCTTCGGCACGGCGCGTCTGTCCATGCCGGGCGGGTGCGAGCTCGGGCCGCGGCCGGTGAACCTGCACTTGGACGCACTGCGCGCACTCGGCGCGGAGGTCACGGAGCGCGGCGGCGACATCATCTGCCGGGCGCACGCGCTTCAGGGGCGGCGCATCCTGCTGCCGTTTCCGAGCGTCGGCGCGACGGAAAATGCCATGCTCGCTGCCTGTGCAGCCGCGGGGGAGACGGTCATCTGCAACGCCGCGCGCGAGCCGGAGATCGCCGACCTGCAGTGCTACCTGCGCAAGCTCGGCGCGGACATTTCCGGCGCGGGCACGTCCACGGTCACGGTCGGCGGCTTTCGGCCGCGGCCGTTTGTCGAGCACACGATCATGCCCGACCGCATCGTCGCAGCGACGATCCTGTGCGCTGCTGCCGCCTGCGGCGGCGAGGTGGAGCTGCAGGATGTAGATCCGGCACACTTTTCGACCGTTCTGGACTCGCTTTCTGAGGCGGGATGTGCTATAATCACAACGGCGTCCGCCGTGCGCCTGACATCGGATGGACAGCTCACGGCGCCGCGCCCGGTCGTCACGCAGCCGTATCCGGGCTTTCCCACGGATGCGCAGCCGCCGCTCATGGCGGCCTGCCTGCGGGCAAAGGGCACCACGGTGTTCACCGAAAACATCTTTACCAACCGCTACCGTCATGCCGAGGAATTCCGGCGTCTGGGCGCAGCCGTCAGCATCGAGGGCCGTGTGGCGTATGTCACCGGCGTCGAGCGGCTCACCGGCGCGCCGCTCACGGCAAGCGACCTGCGCGGCGGCGCGGCCATGCTTGTGGCCGGGCTTTGCGCCGAGGGCGCGACCGAGCTTTTCGACGACGGGTATATTGACCGCGGGTACGATCGCTTTGACGCGTGCCTGTCGGCGCTGGGCGCTGACGTGCGCTGCGCCGCGCCGCGGTGAAAGGAATCTCTGCCTATGAAACAATCGAAGCAGCCCCGGCAGCGCCGTGCGCGCCGTGTGCGCCGTCCGTCCGCAGGGCGGGGGAGATCGCTGCTGCAGCCGCTGATTTTCCTGCTGATCTGCGTGGCGCTTGTGCTGGGGATGAGCGTGTTTTTCCGCGTCTCGAAGGTCGAGGTCGTCGGAAACTCCATCTACACGGCCGAGGAGGTCGTTGACGCCTCGGGCATCGGCAAGGGCGACAACCTCTTTTTCATCAACCGTTTCTCGGCGGCCAGCCGCATCTTCAGCAAGCTTCCCTATGTGGACAAAGCAAAGGTCACGCGCGCCCTGCCGAACCGCGTCACCATTACGATCCAGGAGAGCAGCGCCATGGCCTATGTTCAGGCGGATGGCGGTTACTGGGTTTTGGATCAGAACTGCAAGCTGCTCAAATCCGTCACGGAGAGCGAGCTGACCGGCCTTGCCCGGGTCGACGGCATTACGCCGGTCGAGCCGAAGGTCGGCGAGGTGCTCAACGCCGGTGAGGCCGATGCGCCGAAGGTCACGTATCTGGCGGCGATCCTCGGCCAGCTGCTCACGCGCGACATGGCGTCCAAGGTCACGGTGATCGACCTTGCGGACGCGGCGAGCCCGAGCTTTCTCTATGACGGACGGTTCACGGTGCGTCTCGGCGCAAACGAGAATGTCGAGTATAAATTCGGCATGCTCCAGAGCGCCATATCGCAGCTCACGGCCGGCGATACCGGCACTATTGATCTGTCGATCGACAAACGCGCACATTTCAGCCCCGGCTGATTGTTCACAAAAAAAGATTGACCTGATAAGGAAAACGATATAAAATGGGAAAGAATAAGAACAGACAAAAGCGAAATCCGCCAAGAAACGGCCCTCAGAGCGCACACGCGCCGAGCGCTGATACAAATAGAAACAACAGGGAGGAACCGAATATGTCCTTTGCTACCGAGTCCGGTCCGGAAAATGTCGTCACCATCAAGGTCGTTGGTGTTGGCGGGGCCGGCAACAATGTCGTAAACCGCATGGTTAAGTCCGGCACTCAGGGAATTGAGTACGTGGCTGTCAATACAGATAAGCAGGCTCTGGCCGTCTCCAGCGCAGACCAGAAGATCCAGATCGGCGAGAAGCTGACCCACGGTCAGGGCGCCGGCAGCGATCCCGACGTCGGCAAGCGCAGCGCCGAGGAGAGCCGCAACAACATTGCAAAGAGCCTGGAAAATGCCGACATGGTCTTCATCACCGCCGGCATGGGCGGCGGCACCGGAACGGGCGCGGCGCCCACGATCGCGGACATCGCCCGCGAGGCCGGCATCCTGACCGTCGGCGTCGTCACCAAGCCCTTCAAGTTTGAGGGTAAGCGCCGCATGGATCAGGCTATGGTCGGCATCAACGAGCTGCTGGGCAAGGTCGACTCCCTGCTCATCATCCCGAACGACCGCCTGAAATTCGCCACCGACCAGAAGGTCACGCTGGCCAACGCCTTCGAGATCGCGGACGACGTGCTGCGTCAGGCCGTCGTGAGCATCTCCGACCTCATCAAGAACACCGGTTTCATCAATCTCGACTTTGCGGACGTCACCTGCGTCATGAAGGACGCCGGCTTCGCCCACATGGGTGTCGGCCGCGCCGCCGGCAAGGGCAAGGCGGAGGACGCTGCCCGCATGGCCGTTGCGAGCCCGCTCATGGAGACGTCGATCAACGGTGCGCGCGGCGTGCTCATCAACATCACCGGCTCCGAGGATATGGGCCTGGAGGATGTCGAGACCGCTGCCAACCTCGTTCAGGAGGCTGCGCATCCGGACGCCAACATCATCTTCGGCGCGAGCTTCGACCCCTCGCTCGACGACGAGATCCGCGTGTCCGTCATTGCCACCGGCTTCGACGAGCCGGGCAAGGCGCAGGCCGAGCAGGCTGCCGCCGAAGTCGAAGCGCGCACCCGCGCCGCCGGTCCCTGTAGCCCGGATTTCTCCCCGGCTGACGACGTTCTGGCCTTTGCCGTAAGCTAGAAGCAGCCCCGTGCCATAGGCGCCGTCGGCGGACACGCGTACTCCGGGGGCGATGCGCAGGGTGTTGGCCTCGCCGTCCACGCGGATTCCGGTTCCGGCTGTGCCGCAGGCCAGCAGATCCGCGGTCTGGGTGATGTCGTTGCCGCTGCCGTAGATATGCAGACCCACGCCGTAGGCCGCGGTGTTGGGCTGCCCGGGCAGATACGCCGTGCCGTCGGCGTTGCGGGCAAAATACCCCTGTCCGTTGCTGAGCGTCAGGTTGTTGCCCCGCTTCAGAAGGATGGCGCTGTTTTTGGAACCGGCGGAATTATACACGCCGAAGCTGCCCCGCTTGGAGGCATCCTCCGTGCAGTCCATCAGCGTCACACTCTGCTGGTCCGTGATGTCGTTGACGAGAATATTGATTTCCGTAAGCAGAGCGATGCTTTTCAGAATAGTTTT
>ERZ773242.3306-NODE-3306-length-11771-cov-7.332195_pt1 | contig 11771 bp, 11 predicted proteins | sample MGYA00511077_ERZ773242 | MGnify/ENA primary metagenome ERZ773242 (study PRJEB29015, sample SAMEA2737754) | human gut metagenome | biome: human gut; feature: human-associated habitat; material: faeces | place: China | collected 2012 ... | reverse complement strand
TCTGTTAATAGATGGTCACCTCCAGGGGGTTCGATTGCATCTTGAAATAGCATCACTAATTTACATATTATATTGCACGAATGGTGTGCGGTCAAGCCCGAAATGCACTTTTCGACCGGATTCGGGTGCTTGACAGGCGGCCTGCGGCGGGGTATCCTGAGGAAAAAGGACCGGTTTTCCGAAAAACCGGAAAGGAGTGGAACGCATGGAACAAGAGCGCCCCTACACCGAAACGGAACCCGAAACCGCGGCCGAAACCGTCGAAACTGTGCCCGAGACGGCCGAAACGCCGGCCGAAACGGGCGAGCCCGCGCCGAAACAGCCGCGCGAGTCGTTTTTCCGCCGCCAGCGCCGCGAGCTTTCAGACGCCTGGCGCGAGATCTACTGCAACAGCCGCGCGCGGCGCATCCGCACGTGGCAGATCGCGGTGTTCGCACTGCTGATCGTGGAGGTGACGGTCATGGCCGTCGCGCTCAACCCGGTCTACTGGATCGGCACCGGCCTGCTCGTGTTCTGGTGCGTGGGCCAGCTGTTTGACCGCCGGCCGGCGCGGCACTCCGTCGCCGCGGTCGTGATGTACTTTCTCATCGCCGTCATGATCGGAATTTTCGCGGTGCAGGAGCTGCTTGGCGCTTGACAAGCGGCGGCGGATTCTATACACTATATAAGTTACCCCATACATTATGAATACGCCCGCGCGGGATCTCTGCGCGGCATACAGAGGAGTGTTGCGCTTATGGCCAAAGAAAAGAAGGTCGAGCAGATCACCGATATGGAAGTCGACTTCGCCCAGTGGTTCACCGACGTGTGCATCAAGGCGGAGCTCGTGGACTATTCCGATGTCAAGGGCCTGTTCATCATGCGCCCGTATGGCTACGCCATCTGGGAGAACATCCAGAAGATACTCGACGGCAAGTTCAAGGCGACCGGCCACCAGAACGTGGCCATGCCGATGCTGATCCCCGAGAGCCTGCTGCAGAAGGAGAAGGATCACGTCGAGGGCTTCGCGCCCGAGTGCGCGTGGGTCACGATGGGCGGCAGCGAAGAGTTGCCGGAGCGCCTGTGTGTGCGCCCGACGTCCGAGACGCTCTTCTGCCAGCACTGGAGCCACATCGTGCATAGCTGGCGCGATCTGCCGTGCCTGTATAACCAGTGGTGCAGCGTCATGCGCTGGGAAAAGACCACCCGCCCGTTCCTGCGCGGGCGTGAGTTCCTCTGGCAGGAGGGCCACACCCTGCACGCCACTGAGGCCGAGGCCCGCAAGGAGACGCTGCAGATGCTCGAAATTTATGCCGAGACCTGCGAGCAGGAGCTGGCCATGCCTGTCATCCGCGGCAACAAGACCGACAAGGAGAAGTTCGCCGGCGCCGAAAACACCTACACCATCGAGTGCATGATGCACGACCACAAGGCGCTCCAGTCCGGCACGAGCCACTACTTCGGCGACGGGTTTGCCCGCGCGTTCGATATCACCTACACCGACAAGAACAACCAGCAGGCCTATCCGCACCAGACCTCGTGGGGTATGTCCACGCGCATCATCGGCGGCCTGATCATGACCCACGGCGATAACAGCGGCCTCGTGCTGCCGCCGCACATCGCGCCGATCCAGGTCATCGTGCTGCCCATCGCGGCGCACAAGCCCGGCGTGACCGAGAAGGCCGAGGAGCTCGTCGCGCGTCTGAAGGCCGCCGGTCTGCGCGCGCAGGGCGACTTCAGCGACAACAGCCCCGGCTGGAAGTTCGCCAACTGGGAGATGAAGGGCGTGCCGCTGCGCGTCGAGATCGGTCCGAAGGATATCGAGGCCGGTCACTGCGTCGCCGTCCGCCGCGACAACGGCGAGAAGATCACCGTCGCGCTCGATGAGCTGGAGGCGCGCATCCCTGAGCTGCTCGAGACCGTGCAGCAGGGCCTGTTCGACAAGGCCAAGCGCAACCTCGACGAGCACACCTACGCCGCGCACTCGCTGGCCGAGGCCAAGGAGCTGCAGGAGAAAAACGGCGGCTTCATCAAGACCATGTGGTGCGGCGACCTCGCCTGCGAGCTCGAGATGAAGGACAAGGCCGGCATGTCCAGCCGCTGCATCCCGTTTGAGCAGGAGCACCTCGACGATGTGTGCCCCGTGTGCGGCAAGCCCGCCAAGTGCATGATCTACTGGGGCGTGGCGTACTGAGCCGAGCCCAAAACGCAAAAATCAACCGCCCGCTGCGATCGCAGCGGGCGGTTTTGTTTATTCGTTTTCGATATAGAAGATCTTGCGCAGCGTCTGCACCGGGAGCTTGACGACGCTGCGGTCATAGGTCACGAGGCCGTTGAGCTCGTGCTCCACGTCGCTCAGCTGCGTGTACACCGCGGCGCTGAGGCCCTGCGCGATGGCGGGGCGGATCTGCTCGTCATAGAGCGCCTGGAGCGCGTACTCGAGCGAGAGCGGGGCGTCGCACGTCTTGTAGCCGACGCTCCTGCCGCCCATGGCGTGCCCCTCGACGCGGTGGGCGTAGCCGCCGAATTCTGACAGCAGCGTGGCGCGGCCGAGCTTGTCGGGCTGGAATTTGTACTTCTGGAAGTACACGTGCAGGCTGCGCACATCGCCGAAGCCCTGATCGTGCCAGCCGCTGGCCGGGTCGATCGTGCGCGTCTTGTCCACGGACCGGATGACCTGCACGGCCGTCTGGCTGTCAAACTGACCCCAGCCCTCGTTGAACGGCACCCACACGGCGATGCACGGGTGGTTGTAGAGCGTGGTGACCATGTCGCGCAGCTCGTTCAAAAACGCCTTGCGCGCCGTCACGTTCGTGCGGCCGAAGAGGGGATACCAGCTGTCGTCGAGATGCCAGCCCGTCACGAGCGGGGTGGAGACGATGAGCGGGTCGTAGCGCCTGCCGCCGCAGGGCATGTCCTGCCAGACGAGCATGCCCAGCCGGTCGCAGTGATAGTACCAGCGGTCGCACTCGACCTTGATGTGCTTGCGCAGCATGTTGAAGCCCATATCCTTGGCCAGCTGGATGTCATAGATGAGCGCGTCGTCGCTCGGCGCGGTGTAGAGCCCGTCCGGCCAGTAGCCCTGATCGAGCAGCCCGTTGTGAAAATACGGCTTGCCGTTGAGAAACAGGCGGCGCACGCCGTTCGCATCCGTCTCGACGCTGCACTTGCGCATGGCAAAGTAGCTGTAGACCGTGTCGCTGCCGAGCGTCACGCTGAAGGGGTAGAGCGTCGGCTGCTCCGGCGACCAGGGACGGAAGGCGCGCACCGGCACGTGCGCCGGAACGCCCGCCGGGAACGTGTAGCGGCGGCCCTCAAGGTCGATCGTGCACTGCCCCTCGCCCTCGACGGTGATCTCCACCTGATGCGCGTCGAACAGCGGCGTCACGCGCAGGGAGCGGATGTAATTCTGCGGCACGCTCTCGAGCCAGACCGTCTGCCAGATGCCGCTCTGCGGCGTGTACCAGATGCCGTGCGGGTGCAGCGTCTGCTTGCCGCGCGGGAGCTGGGACTTGTTCGTCGCGTCGCGCACGCACACAAGGATCGTGTTTTCCTTGGCCAGCACCTCGGTGATGTCCACCGTGAACGGCAGGTAGCCGCCCGTGTGCGTGGCCAGCTCCACGCCGTTGCACCACACGGTCGCGGTCTGGTCGACCGCGCCGAAGTGCAGCAGCACGCGGCCGACGTTGAATCCGTCCGGCAGCGTGACCGTGCGGATGTACCACAGGTATTCCTCCGGCTGCAGGACGTGCCCCACGCCGGACAGCTCGCTCTCGGGCGAGAAGGGCACAAGGATCGTGCCGTCGGCCTGCGCGGGCTTTTGCGCGCTCGTCGTGATCGCGTAGCTCCACGGGCCGTTGAGATTCAGGTAGCTGTCGCGCACCATCTGCGGCCGGGGATACTCCGGCAGCGGCTGCGCGCGGTCGAGCGTGTCCGCCCAGGGTGTCTGCATAACGTGGCCTCCTTTTTCCGCCGGCGGCGCGCCGGCAGAACAGTTGTGATCTATTTTACAGGATTTTTGCGCGCTTGTTAAGCCCCTGCGCGCGGATTTTTTTCGCGTCTGCGCATGCCTGTTTTCCGGATGAAACGGGAAAAAAGGGCCAAAATGCACAAAATGCTGCAAATTTTCCGCAAAGATCGGTCTTGTCAGCATTTTTTCAGGTTCGTTAATATTTAAATTAGTACAATTTGATGTTTTTCCGCCATTTTTGGTGGACGAAATTAGGTTGGCGTGCTAATATATGTGGGTCAAAAAATAGAGAGGTGATGCAAATGCCCTTTAAGTTTCATGGCGGAGTTCATCCCAACTACATGAAGGCGCCGGACGTTCCGGTGACCGTCATTGCTCCTCCGCCGCAGGTCGTGCTCCCGATGATGCAGCATATCGGCGCACCCTGCAAACCGCTGGTCGCGGTGGGCGATTATGTGAAGATGGGTCAGAAGATCGCTGACAATCCCGCACCCGTCTCCGCCCCCATCCATGCGACTGTCTCCGGCAAGGTGATTGCCATCGAGCCGAGACCCCATCCGCTGGGCGACATGGTCCCCGCGATCGTGATCGAAAACGACTTCCAGGACACCCCCTGCACGGATCTCGCGCCCCTGACGCCCGAGCAGATGAAGGATCCCGAAGCCATCCTTGACCGCATCCGCGAGGCCGGTATCGTCGGTCACGGCGGTGCCATGTTCCCGACCGCGTTCAAGATCCGCGGCGGCCTTGGCAAAGTCGATACCCTCATCATCAACGGCGCAGAGTGCGAGCCGTACCTCAACGGCGACCACCTGACCATGAAGAACCACCCTGAGGAACTGCTCAAGGGCATCGAGCTGGCGCGCATCGCGTCCGGTCTCGATAAGGCGTACTACGGCATCGAGAAGAACAAGCAGGACGCCATCGACCTGCTCCTGTCCAAAAACCCCGCGCAGTACGGCGTGGAGATCGTGCCGGAGAACGTCAAGTACCCGCAGGGCGCTGAGAAGATGCAGATCAAGGCCATCACGAACCGTGAGGTCAAGCCCGGCGGCCTGCCGTCCGGCGTCGGCTGCAACGTCATCAGTACCCAGACGGCTTACGCCATCTACCGCGCCTGCTACGAAGGCATGCCCAGCATCGAGCGTGTCCTTACCGTTGCCGGCAGCGCCATGGGCGATAAGTCCTATAACCTGCAGTGCCGCTTCGGCACCCCGTTCAGCTACATCGTCGAGCAGTGCGGCGGCTTTGTCGTCGAGCCGAAGAAGATCGTGCTCGGCGGCCCCATGATGGGTCTGATCGCCACGAATCTCGAGGCGCCCAACATCAAGGGCACCGCGGGCATCCTGTTCTTCACCGACAAGGAAGACCGCTCCGTCGAGAATCCGACGTGCATCCACTGCGGCAAGTGCCTGACGGTCTGCCCGATGAAGCTCGAGCCGCTGTACATGTACAAGTACTTCCAGAACCGTGACTTCGAGAACATGCAGAAGTACCACATCCTCGACTGCTTCGAGTGCGGCAGCTGCTCGTACAACTGCCCGGGCCGTCTGCCCCTGACCCACACCTTCAAGACCGCAAAGCTCCTCTTCGCCGCCCGCGCGGCGGAAGAAAAGGCCCGCGCGGAAGCCGCTGCAAAGGAGGCTGAAACGAAATGACACCGAAAGAATATACCTTTGACGCTGCCTATCAGCCTCAGGTTCGCGCCAAGCGCGGCACGCGCGAGATCATGCTCGACGTGATCATCGCCCTGCTCCCGGCGCTGTGCGTCGGCGTGTGGCAGTTCGGCGCGCAGGCGCTCATCCCGCTGGCCGTGTCCATCGTGTCGTGCGTGTTCTTTGAGTGGGCTTACCGCAAGCTCATGAAAAAGCCCGACTCCATCGGCGACCTGTCCGCCGTGGTCACGGGCATCCTGCTCGCGTACACCCTGCCGGCCAACTGCAAGTGGTGGCTGCCGATCATCGGCGCGTTCTTCGCCATCGTGGTCGTCAAGCAGCTCTACGGCGGCATCGGCAAGAACTTCCTCAACCCGGCGCTTGCCGGCCGTGCGTTCCTGCTCGCGTCCTACGCGCTGTTCATGACCACGTGGGTCGTGCCCGGCAGTCTGGCCGGCGTTGTGGACGCCGAGACCATGGCCACCCCGCTGAGCTATATGAAGGCCGGCGAGGCGCTGCCGCAGTACTTCACCTTTAAGTCCATGTTCCTCGGCACGATGCCCGGCTGCCTCGGTGAGGTGAGCGCGCTCGCGCTGCTCATCGGCGGCGTGTATCTGCTGGCGCGCAAGGTCATCACTTGGCACATCCCCGTGTCGTTCATCGGCTCCGTCGCCCTGCTGACGCTCATCTTCGGCAGCAAAAACGGCGGCGGCTACACCCACGTCGAGTGGATGCTCGACAACCTCCTGTCCGGCGGCCTGCTGCTCGGCGCGTTCTTCATGGCGACCGACTACAGCACCAGCCCCGTCACCGCTCCCGGCCGCATCATCTACGGCGTCGGCTGCGGCGCGCTGACCGTGCTCATCCGCGTGTTCGGCGGCTTCCCGGAGGGCGTTTCTTTTGCCATCCTCATCATGAACTGCTGCGCATGGATGTTCGACAAGCACACCCAGCGCCGTCAGTTCGGCGTCAGCCGTGAGGACGTCAAGGCCAAGAAGGCCGCTGCAAAGGCTGCGAAGAAAGAAGCAAAGGAGGCTGCTGCAAATGGCTGAAAAGACTGAAAAGAAATCCGGCGGCGGCCAGATCATCAAGCTCGCGCTCGTGCTCTTTGCCGTGTCCGCGATCATGGCACTCGCCCTCGGCCTCGTTTATGAGGTGACGAAGGACACCATCGCCATGCGCGCAGCCGAGACGACCAAAAACGCATACGCCAACGTTCTCCAGGCTGACGACTACGCAGAGCAGGCCGATTTCGAGAACGACGGCACCATCACCAAGCTCAGCGTCGCCACCACCGGCGGCGAGCAGACCGGCTACGTCGCCGAGACCACGTTCTCCGGCGCGCAGGGCATGATCACCATGGTCGTCGGTCTCGACAGCGACTATAACTGCACCGGTGTGTACATCACCAAGCATTCCGAGACCTCCGGCCTCGGTGCCAAGGCGGCCGACACCACCGACGGTGCCTGGCGCGACAATCTCGTCGGCCAGGGCGACGGCCTTGCGCTGACGAAGGACAAGGGCACGGTCGCGGCCATCTCCGGCGCGACGATCACGTCCCGCGCCGTCGTCACCGAAGTGCAGACCGTCATCAACGCGGCCAAGTCGCTGGGTTAAGGAGGGCTGAAACATGAATATCAAACAACAGTTCAAGGAAGGCCTCATTACCAATAACCCGGTCCTCGTGCAGCTCATCGGCATGTGCGCGACCATGGCCATCACGACCAGCCTCTTCAACGGCATCGGCATGGGCCTGTCCGTGCTCGTCATCCTGACGTGCTGCAATGTGGTCATTTCTCTCATCCGTAAGGTCATCCCGAATGACATCCGTCTGGCCATCTTCGTGCTGGTCATCGCGAGCTTCGTCACGATCGTCGACCTGGTGCTGCAGGCTTACGTTCCCGCGCTGAGCGCGTCTCTGGGCGTGTTCATCCCGCTGATCGTCGTCAACTGCATCATCATCGGCCGCGCCGAAGCGTTCTGCCAGAAAAACCCCGTCGGCCCGTCGTTCTTCGACGGCATCTTCCAGGGCCTCGGCTACACGCTCGTGCTCATCGCCATGTGCGTCATCCGTGAGCTGCTCGGCAAGGGCTCGTTCGGTACCGGCATCTTCAACACCATCGGGGGTGTCATCGGCACCGGCAACGGCATTCAGATCTTCCCGGCCGAGTACGGCGCGCTTGTGCTCACGCTCCCGATCGGCGGCTTCATTACGCTCGGCTGCCTGATCGCGCTCATGCAGTATGCGCTGCGCAAGTCCGCCGAGAAGAAGGAAGCCAAGGAAAAAGCGCTCGCTGCGCAGGAAAAGGAGGCGGCATAACATGAGTTCATCGACCGGTATTTTTGCCATCATCCTCAGCGCCGTCCTGACGAATAACTTCATTTTCTCGCAGTTCCTCGGCTGCTGCCCGTTCCTCGGCTGCTCGAGCAAGATCGACACCGCCGCCGGCATGGGCCTCGCCGTCACGTTCGTTATGGGCCTGGCGTCCGCCATCTGCTGGCTCGTCAACTGCCTGCTCGTCAAGCTCGGCTTGGGCTTCCTGCAGACGATCGCTTACATCCTCGTCATCGCCGCGCTCGTGCAGTTCATCGAGATGTTCCTCAAAAAGTCCGTCCCGTCGCTGTACTCCGCGCTCGGCATCTACCTGCCCCTGATCACCACCAACTGCGCCGTGCTCGGCGTCGTGCTGCTCAACACGCAGTACAGCTTCGGCTTTGTGCAGAGCGTGGTCTACGGTGTGTTCGGTGGCCTCGGCTTCATGCTCGCCATCTGCCTGTTCGCAAGCGTGCGCGAGAAGCTCGAGTTTGCCGACTATCCGGAGAGCTTTGAGGGCTTCCCGATCTGCCTCGTCTCCGCCGGTCTGCTGGCCCTGGCTTTCATGGGCTTCTCCGGCATGAAGATCGGCTAAGGAGGGCATGAATATGGATTTTAAATTGATTCTCGAGGGCATCGCTGTCCTCGGCGCCATGGGCGCCATCTTCGGCGCGCTGCTGGCCTTTGCCGCGAAGATCTTCTATGTGGAGGTCGACCCCAAGCAGGAAGCCGTCCGTGCGTGCCTCGCCGGCGCCAACTGCGGCGGCTGCGGCTACCCCGGCTGTGACGGCTATGCCGCCGCGGTCGCGGCCGGCAAGGCTCCGGTCAACTGCTGTGTGGCCGGCGGTCAGGCCGCTGCCGATCAGATCGCCGAGATCATGGGCGTCTCCGCCGGTGCGGAGGAGAAGATGGTCGCGTTCGTGCCGTGCTCCGGCGCGGAGGGCGTCGCCGTCAAGCGCTTCAACTACAAAGGGCCCCAGGATTGCCAGGCTGCCATGCTGTTCGGCGGCAAGAGCAACAAGGAGTGCCGCTTCGCCTGCATCGGCCTCGGCAACTGCGCCAGAGCCTGCAAGTTCGGCGCGATGCACATCGTCAACGGCGTTGCCAAGGTCGACCGCGACAAGTGCGTCGGCTGCATGGCCTGCGCTGATGCCTGCCCGAAGAAAATCATCGAGAAGGTGCCGTATAAGCAGGCTGTGCTCGTCGGCTGCCGCAATCAGGACAAGGGCGCCGTCACGCGCAAGATCTGCGACGTCGGCTGCATCGGCTGCATGAAGTGCCAGCGCGAGTGCCCGGCAGAAGCCATCAAGATCGAGAACTTCGTGTCCACGATCGACTATGACAAGTGCGTCGGCTGCGGCCACTGCGCCGATATCTGCCCGCGCGGCATCATTAACCTTATGGATCTGGTCAAGCAGTAAGCTGCCGGCCGGTCAAAAAACCAACAGACAGACGGACATTTCGGTGTCCGTCTGTTTTTTTGCGCACGGGAGTGCCGAACGTCCCTTTTCCTGCGGCGCGCGATGTGTTACAATAGAAAAAATACGCGCAAGGAGGCCGCCATGTACCAGACCCGACCCGATGATTACGCTGCGTTCCGGTGCCTGGCCGGGGCATGTCCGCAGACGTGCTGCGCCGCGTGGGAGATCGTTGTCGATCCGGACGCGCAGGACGCTTACCTGCGCCTGCAGCATCCGCTGGTGGCAAAGCTGCGGCGCGTGCTGCGCGTAGACAGCGAGGGCGATACGTACTTTGCGCAGACGGACGGGCGCTGCCCGTTTCTGTGTGCCGACGGCCTGTGTGAGCTGCAGCGCACGCTCGGCGAGCAGAGCCTGTGCCGTACGTGCCGGGATTTTCCGCGCTGGGAGGTGCTGCTGTGCGACCGGGTGGAGCAGGGGCTGTCCCTCGCGTGCCCGGAGGCCGCGCGGCAGCTGCTCGCGCGCACCGCGCCGCTGCGCTTCGAGTCCGTCGCCCGATTGTCGGGCTGGTCCGCGCTAATTACCCGCCATGGCCTGGCGGCAACTTAGCACATCATCCCTGTACAGACAACACTCTGATTATATCAGATACACATGAAAATTGCAAGGGGTTTTGCGCAGTTTTTTCAGGAAAATTTTCAGCTTTTTTCACTTTTCCAACCCGTAAAACCCGCCCTGTGCCCGCATTTGCAATCTTTCGGCATATACACGCCGTCCAGTGTGTCCTACTTTGGAGCGTGTTTGCCCCTTTTGCCCTTGCTATCCGCACTTTTTGCATTTTGTGTTCCGCATCATGTTGATTTTCCTGCTCTTGCGTCAAGTTTTATTCACACTTATCCGTGTGTATCTATTTTCAATGTCGCTGACTTGCCGTTTTTTTGACGAACGTTCGGACTTCCATATATATCGCTGAATGTTCCTCTCTCCCCTTTTCCGCATAAAAAAAGCACCCGGTTTTCCGCCGGATGCCTGCCTGATTTGGCTGCTGCATTTGTCCATTATGGGATACGCTGATAATGTCCGCCCGCTTCGCACTGGTAGAAGCCCAAGTATCCTTCCTCCGTCAGTGCCACATGATAGCGCTCATACGTCCCATTGCTGCTGTTGCCGAGAACGAAGTCCTGCGCATACCCGTTTGTTCCGCCGACAATCTGCCATTGGAACATTCCGGCGCTTTCCGGATTCATATCCGCGGTGATGCCTTCGGTCAAGTAGCGCATACTTTCCGACGCTTCATCCGAAATCGCGTAGCAGACGCCCTGTCCGTCCGCCATCAGCGTGAACACCCAGCCCATCAGCTCCCCGCCGCCGCAGAAGCCCCACGTTCCGCTGACGTTCGCCATCGCTTCCGCATCCACCGTGTCGTTCAGTTGTACGCTCATCAGCGGCACGAAGCCCCACAGCATCGTGCCGTCCCGCATTGTCGCGCGCGCATATGCCCAGAACGGGTCATACTGTGCCAGCAGATGCACGTCTGTCAGCGTGTCCCCTTCCGCCGTGTGATACCAGCTTGTAGCGGGGTCGTCCGTCAGGAACGCGCCCTCTTTGAGTGTCACAGGAATGTCCGTGAGCATCACCGGCGCGCTGCCGAGCTGATTCGTATGCACCCAGCCGATACGCATCCGGCTGCTGTTGACCTCGTACCGCACGAGCGACCAGTCGCCATATTGCATCAGAAGCGTCGCGCCGCCCGCCAGCGAGACGCTTGCCTTGCCGTTTGATGCGCGGTAGGAATTTTCATCCGGCGCGGCATACACCGGCAGCACTTCCGTACCCGTGACTTTCTCCGACCAGAAGCCGGATGCATCTTGCAGCGCCGCGTAAATCGCGTTGCATTGCAGCAGTTCTTCGCGCGTCCGCGGCATCAGCAGCGGCTGATACGTCGCGAAGGGCAGTGCCCCCTCCGTTTTCCAGATGAGCCCATCTGCCGTGGCGTATGTATTCGTGTCTGCGTCGTAGCGCAGGGTGAGTTCGCCGGAGCAAATGGCGGTATAGGTCTCCTGTCCATCCACCCAATCGACCAGCACCGTGCCGTCGGTGAGCGGTTCATCGGCGATTGCCGCACCCAGCGGAAGCACTGCCGCCAGCAGCAGCGCAAAAATGCGTTTCTTCATAGAAAAACCTCCCTTTGCCTATATAACGGGCAGAGGGAGAGAGAAATTCCCGAAAGAATGGAAATAATGCGTCAGTCAACCGCCAGCCTGATTCCGCCTTTTCTTTCCGACGGCTGCACAATCACCGTCACAGGCTGGTTGCCGCCCCACTCGTAGGCATAGGATTCGCCAGATGCCTGCCCGATGAGCGTTTTCCAGTTGATGTCCGTGCGAATCTGCGGGTCGCAGTTGTCGCCCTCCTGCCCCATCCAGCAGATAACC
>ERZ773242.3293-NODE-3293-length-11822-cov-24.193932_pt1 | contig 11822 bp, 8 predicted proteins | sample MGYA00511077_ERZ773242 | MGnify/ENA primary metagenome ERZ773242 (study PRJEB29015, sample SAMEA2737754) | human gut metagenome | biome: human gut; feature: human-associated habitat; material: faeces | place: China | collected 2012 ... | reverse complement strand
ACCGATATATACGGAAAGCCACAATTTATCTATTCTTGGAAACTTGTACCGACAGACAAGACACCTGCTGGAAAGCGTGATGATATATCGTTGAGGGAAAAAGAAACACAGATTAAAAAAGACCTTAACGACGGTATCGATACAGCAGGCGGTAAAATGACAGTCTGCCAGCTCTACGACAAGAAGAACAGCCAAAGAAAGAACATCAAGAGGGCTACTGAAAAAGGACGACAGTATCTTATGAACGCTCTGAAAAATGACCCATTGGGTATGAGGGCGATTGATACTGTTAAGCAGTCGGACGCTAAAGAATGGGCTATCAGAATGAGCGAAAAAGGATATGCCTATAAAACGATTGATAACTATAAACGTTCCTTGAAAGCGTCATTTTATATGGCAATACAGGACGACTATATCAGAAAGAACCCATTTGAATTTAAGTTAAGTGATGTTCTGGAAGATGATACCGAGCCGAAAGTTATCCTTACACCAGAGCAGGAAGAACGCCTGCTTGCCTTTATGGAAACGGATAAGATTTACAACAAGTATTATGATGAGGTTGTGCTTCTGCTGGAAACGGGACTTCGTATTTCTGAATTTTGCGGACTGACGACGCATATTGATATGCAGAACAGAATACTCAATATAGACCACCAGTTATTGAAAGATAGCGAAATGGGCTACTATATTGAAACACCAAAGACCAAAAACGGAAAACGGGAACTTCCATTGACAGAACGGGCTTATCAAGCAATCCAAAGAATACTAAAGAACAGAGGAAAGGCACAACCGCTGATTGTAGGTGGTTACAGCAATTTCCTATTCTTGAACCGTGAGGGCTTGCCTAAAGTCGCAGGAAACTATGAGGGTATGGTGCGAGGACTGATTAAGAAGTATAACAAGTACCACAAGGACAAGTTACCTAACATCACACCTCATTCATTTAGACATACTTATTGTACGAATATGGCAAACAAAGGAATGAACCCTAACACTCTGCAATATCTCATGGGACACGCTAATATAACCATGACACTTGGCTATTACGCACACGGTACATTTCAATCTGCAAAAGCGGAACTGGAAAGACTGTCTTGCTAATATCGGAGCTTATATTTACTACTCATTTACTACTTTTGGTTGCATTTTCATGCTGGTAAATGCCAGCTTATGCAAGGTATCTTCCAAAAAGAAAATACCGATAAAGCCCTAAAATACGGGATATATCGGCATTTACCAACTTATGAAAGGATAATCACAAATTTAGTAAGTTTTTAGACAAAAAAATATTAGACTATGAAAAGAAGGTTGAAGAAATATTAAAATCTCATAGAGGTGGAGAACAAGAGGAGCGAACATATAATTTTCTCAAAGAAGGGGCAAATTCAAAAATCTATAATTTTTGTTCTTTGATAATTGATTGTGATAGTTTGTTACTGCATTTTGATGGGTATATTGATTCTATAGATTTACACTATTATAAAGAAGCACAGGAAGTACTTACTTATATTCAAGAGAAAACAATAATGGTTGTAAGTGGTATTACTAGTTTTATGATAGATATGTATGCAGATAATATATTGAATCTTTCACAGAATTATATGATTATGCCGGATGCAATACATTATTTAAAGGCGCATAAGTCGATAATGGCGATTCTTAAAACTGTGAATGAAGAAGAAATTACTTGCAGAGAATTTTTGGAACAGGAAAGAACACATCTATTTCCTGTTCTGTGCATCTGTTGTGAAACTATGCTGTTAAGAAAAAAATGGATGTATTGAAGTTTGTTTTGGCGTTTTTAATGATCATAAAATCGCTGGAATACACTAAAAAATGGAAAATATATGTTTATCAGCTTATTGAGGTGTGTAAAGATATTTTTTTTGCGCCACTTTACATAGGATGATTATTCAAAGAGCAGAATTAACAGGTAAAGCGGCTAATCGATGTAGTGATGATAATACTACGCGTATGCAACTTATTTTTTCTTTAGAAAATAATGATGATATTTACATTTTAAGGATTGATATGCCACATAAAGGAGAAGAAAAATTACATATCAATATGGAGGAATGTATAGAATCTGGTGTAGTAGCTTCAGGATTTCCGCTAAAATTTGACGGAGAAAAGAGTCTCAAATTAAGAAAAATACTTGGGCGTTATTTCGATAAATTGTTTTATACTGCAGGAAACAGAATTTGGTTTAGAACAAACTTTTTAAAAAAACTAAATCATGTAGATATAGACAGTGAAAAGAAGGAAAGAGTACGAAGTATTTTTAAAGCGCAATCTCACAAAGAAATTATTTCGTATAAAATTATTTCATACTATGATGAAGTGCAAGTATTAGCCTTTTTTGATGAAATAAAAAAATATTTAGAAAAATTCCAGTTAACTCATATGCTGCAAACAAAATTAAAAAGGAACAGTGAGCAAGTGTATAATGAAGTAAAAAAGATAAGAAAAAATTTTGAAAAGATACAAAATCTTTGGGAGAAAATGGGAAAAAACTTTTATTCACCAGTATCGATAAGAGAATGTTTGTGGATCTTATATGAAAAACAAGGGTTGGAACAAATGAACGTAAGCAAAGAAAGTATGGAAATAATGGAGTTGAGTAAGATTTTTGATCTAATTAGCAAACATTGTGTTTGAGTATCTTTGGAATGGAGCTTTATGTTATATACGTAGTAAATGTTGAAAATAAATAATGCAAAATTGTTACAAAGCCACTTGAAAATTTTGGCAAAAAGTGCTTTAATAAAATTAATATTATACAGGCGGGTTGTTACTTTTAGGCAAAACCGAACTTTTGGAACAGAGTATATAATGTAAAATTGTATATTCTGTTCTGAGAGTTCGGTTTTTTAGTGCAAAGCAGAATATTTTCCTGCTGTAAAGATTCGTCTGATAATAAATAATGAGGAGGAAAGATATGAAGAAAAAAGGAACATGGATGCGTGCAAGTGCAGGCGCCCTTTCTGCGGCAATGGTATTGGGGTCTGTAACTGTAGCGCCGGCTGTAAAGGCAGAAAATGTAGAAGAGAAAGCGAGTTATGAGGTTAACTATGCTCTTAATTCAAAAGTAACTGCGAGCAATCAGGAAGTGGCAAATCAGTGGGGACCGGAGAAAGCGGTAGATGGCATTGTGAATCGTGATGCTGCAAAACCGGAACAGTCGCGCTGGTCAACAGCGCAGAGCACTACACAGGAAGCCAGAACATTGACATTAGACTTGGGGACTGTAAAGACATTCAGTCAGTTTGTTATTGAGTGGGAGAGAACCAATATTACAAATTTCAAGATTTCTGTTTCTGATACAGAAAACGGTGAATACAAAGATGTTTATGTAAAGGAAGATGGTAAGAATATTACAGCTCTTACAAGCAGAATCAGTCTTGAGGAAGCTGCAACAGGACGTTTTGTGCGTTTGACGGTAAATGGGTATACGTTGAACCCGGGTAACTGGCAGTCTGTATCTCTCTATGAGTTCAAAGTACTTGGAGAGGCTGAGAACTTAAGCAAAGGTGCAATAGTAAAAGCTGATGGACACGAGACAGATGATTTTACAGAAGCGAAAGCGATTGACGGAGACGATACAACACGTTGGGCAAGTCCGGTTGCATTAGGGGAACACTGGATTAGTTTAGAGTATGGGAAAGAAATTTCTATCCAGTCATTCAAGATTCACTGGGAGCGCACGAATGCAACAAAATATCGTTTGGAAAAATCGTCAGACGGTACAAACTGGGAGCGGGTTGTAAGTTTTGAGAAGAAACCAGACAGTTATCAGCAGATTATCAACTTAGATGAGCCAATCAACACACAGCATGTACGCCTTTTTATTGAAGAGTTTGATCCGAAGGGAGCGCCGGAAAATGGAAATGAAGTAACGTGGAATACTGTTGGTATTTATGAATTTGAGACTTATGCCGAGAAATTAGAAGAGCCGGAAAACACCCAGGATCCACAGGAAATTGCAGACAATCTGGGAATCCCTGAATTGATTGAAGGGGATTCTAAGAAATTTACAATGCCGGAAGTTCCGGAAGGATTTGAAATCAGCTTTGTCGGAGCAGACTATGAACAGATTTTAGACAGAGACTTGACAGTTTATCAGCCGCTGGTTACACAGCAGATTAAGATGAACTTCAATGTAAAAGCAGCAGGAAAAGATGGAAAAGCAGTTGGCTCGAAAGAATATACAATGACTGTTACCGGTAAATACGAGCAGGAAGAGGGAGACAACGCAAAGCCAGCAGTAATTCCGGAACTTGCTGAGTGGAAAGGTGCAAAAGGCGGAGAGTTTGCAGTGAAAGACGGCAGCCATATTGTTGTTGCCAATAAAGACAAAGCAGCGCTTCAGAGAGCGGCAACAGAGTTCCAAAAAGATTACAAAGATATTTTGGGAAAAGATCTTCAGATTGTATATGCAGACAGTGCAAATGCCGGAGATTTCTTCTTTACACTTGTAGAAGCAGGAACAGGTCTGAAAGAGGAAGGATACAATCTGAAAATTGGTGATTCAGTTACAGTGGAAGCAGAAAGTTCAACAGGTGCATACTGGGCAACAAGAAGTATTCTTCAGATTTTAAAACAGACAGATGGAACAATCGCAAAAGGTGAGGCACGTGACTATCCAAAATACGAAGTGCGTGGATTTATGCTTGATGTAGCGAGAAGACCATTTTCTAAGAAAATTGTAGATGAAGTTGCCAAGACAATGTCATGGTATAAGATGAATGATTTACAGCTTCACTTGAACGATAACTATATTTTCCTGGAAGAATACACAAAAGCGGGAGAAGATCCGATGACAGCGTATGAAGGTTTCCGTTTGGAATCGAACATCAAAGCTGATGGGAATCTAAATAAAGTGGATTTGACAAGTGATGATATTTATTGGACGAAAGATGAGATGCGCTCAATGATTCAGGATTACCGTGAGATTGGTATGAACGTCGTACCGGAATTTGATACACCGGCACATTCACTGTCATTTACAAAAGTACGCCCTGATCTTCGGTTTGGAACAAGTGGACGTGAAAATGACCATTTTAATCTGCATGACAAATACAGTGATTCTTTAGAATTTGTAACAGGTCTTTGGGATGAATACTTAAAAGGAGACAATCCGGTATTTGATCAAGGGACGACTGTCAATGTCGGAACAGATGAATATGACGGAAGATATGCAGAACAGTTCCGTCAGTTTACAGATGATCTGTTAGCACATGTTCAGGAGAATGGAAATCAGGTACGTCTTTGGGGAAGCCTTTCTATGAGAAAAGGAAATACACCGGTAAGAAGTGAAGATGTGCAGATGAATATCTGGAATGATGGATGGGCAAATCCAAAAGAGATGTACAAAGAAGGGTATGATCTGATCGACATGAATGACGGAACGGTATATATTGTTCCGGCAGCCGGATATTATGGTGATTATTTGAATAAACAGCACTTATACAGCAATTATGATCCGGCAAAACGTATGGGAGTTCCGGTTGGTTCTGAACAGACACTCGGTGGAGCTTATGCAATTTGGAATGACATGGTAGATAAGAAAGCAAATGGTCTTTCTGAGATGGAAATTTATGACCGTTTCAACGATGCAGCTCCATTCTATGCATCAAGCTTGTGGGGAGATGAAGAAAAGACTTACGCAGAGGCAACAGAAGTCAGCGAAGCAGTTGGAGAAGCTCCTCGCACAAACGCATACGATAAGGTGGACAGCAAAGGTGACACAATCGTTTCTTATGATTTTGATGAAGGATTGAATGACGAATCCGGAAACGGATATGATGCAAAAGATGCAGTGAATGCAAAAGTAGAAGATAAAGCATTTGTATTGAACGGAAAAGAAAGCTATGTTTCTACTCCGCTTGACCGTGTTGGTCCTGGAAAGGAACTTTCTTTCGACATTACAATGAAAAAACCTGGAATGCCTGGAGAAATTTTATTCGAGGCAGACGCAGAATATGGAACATATGATATCCGTATCATGGAAGATGGAACACTTGGATTTACAAGAGAAGGTTATGACTATTCCTTTGGATATAAACTTCCGGTAAATCAGAAAGTATCTCTGACAATCAGAACAGACGGAGATGTAACTTCTCTGATTGCAGATGGCAAGAAATATTCTGCAACAGGAAGCTACACATATGAAGGTGATTTGAAAGCATCTAATATCTCACGTGCGTCATTGTCATTGCCTACAGAAAGAATTGGTTCTAAGACAAATGCGGTAAACGCAGTGATCGATAACATTGTGTTGACTTCTAAAGTGGTAAAAGAAGATTTGACAGAGGGAGTAATCGATTCAAAAGACTTCACAGTGACAGCTGACAACGAAAACTCAGATGGAAAAATTACAAATGCATTTGATAATAATATTTCTACAATCTGGCATACACAGTGGTCTCCAGACAAGAAACCACTTCCTGCTGTGATCACAATTGATATGAAGAAGAATTACGATATTAATGGCTTCTACTATATGCCAAGACAGACAGGAAATAATGGATATATCTTAGAATATACATTGGAATATCAAGATGCTTCCGGAAACTGGCAGAAAGCTGTAGATAAAGGAACATGGGCTTCTAATGGATCAGAGAAAAATGTGAGATTTAAACCAATCAACACATCAAAATTAAGACTGACAGTTACAAAAGGACAGAATGATTTCGGTAGTGCGGCAGAGTTTAAAGTGCTTGGAGGAACAGAGGACTTGACAAAAGTACCACTTCGCATCAGCGCATATGTAGAAGGAAACGGAACCGCATCGGTTTCTAAAAATGAGATTATCAAAGGAGAAGAGGTAACTTTTACTGCTGAGACGAAAAATGGTTCTACATTTGTAGGCTGGTATGATGTGTTGGGAAATGAAGTAAGCAAAGAGGCTTCTTATAAAGTGATACCGGAAGACAACCTCACTTTAATTGCAAAGTTTGAAGGCGGAGAAAAACCGGTAGATCCGGAAAATCCAGTAGACAAGAGTGCTCTGGAGAAATACTACAATGAGTGCGTTGCATACTACAAAGAAAATGATTACACAGTGGATAGTTGGAAGGTATATGAAGCAGCACTTGCAAATGCAAAAGCAGTACTTGACGACAAGGATGCAACAGTAGAGGAAATCAAAGAAGCTACAGAGAAACTTGCCAAGGCAGCTAAGGATTTAGTGAAAAAAGAGGAAAATAAGAAGCCGGAGACTCCATCTGCCGATGGCTCAGATGAATCTGGAAAGAAACCGGTGACAGGGGATTCGGCTGCGACGCCAATGATGATGGTTCTCGCAGCAGCGGCATCCGTAATTGCAGGAAAAGAAATCTTGAAGAGGAAAAGAGAGAAGAGAGAAGTGGATAGAGAATAGAGAATAAAAAGGAATCGGTCATGGCATACCGATTCCTTTTTTGTACATGTTAGCTTATGAAAGTTTTTTCGCATCTTTGAAGAATGTAAGTGCTGTGTAGATCATTACTACGATAACAATCCATGTCAATAGTGTGATAGGCATCTTTTTTACTAAGAAGTAAGCGATGAATACACCAATGATACCACCAACTGTCAACATAACAGAAGCTTTTCTGTCGTATTTTCCTTCTTTGATGAATTTGATACCGCAAGATGGCATTAAGAAAGCACAAGATCCCATCATAATTGGGAAAGCTGCCTGGATATTCATACCAAGTGCACCAATCATAGCCATACATGGAGCATAAAGTCCAACACCGATTGTCATTAATGCGCCTAAGAAGAAGTTAATTACGATACCAAGAACAAGTTTTACACCTGTAAGTCCAGTAGCTGTTCCGGCAGCGCCAAATGGTCCTACTTCCATAAGTTTGCATCCCATCATTACAGCAAGGAAAAGTAATGCAACACCTAAAGCAATACGAATTTGTTTTACAGGAAGTTTTGAAACGATACCTGCACCGATGTAAGAGCCGATTGCAGCAGCAGCAAGTAAACCAACTAATGTAATTGTGTCTAACTTGATCAATCCAAGGAAGAGTACGAATTCTGTTACGACAGGGATTGCATCTCCGACGTTCAAAGTTCCTGGCATTACTTCGTCATCACAAGACTTTGTAAATTTGAAACCTGCCTGAGTGGTAGCGAAACTACCAATTCCCAATGTATCGAAAAAGTTAGTGATAATACCAATAAGTAACAATGAGATAACTTTCTTGCCTGTAAATTCTTCTTTATGTTTGATACAGTCGGCAATCCAGTAAATAGCAAAAACTGCAGTATAAGCAATAATAACGATACGTAAAATAAGAGTAGCGTTCATATAATATCCCTCCAGATTAAATATTAAATTTTCAAAAATTGGTAAAAAATAGAGACATATCAAAGAGATAGTATATGCAAAGCCCCCGATATTGAATATACCTTGTTAAAAATATGTCTTTATCTATTGGTAATTGTAACAAGTTTAATAGGAAAAGTCAATGGATTCAAAGGTGAAATTTAGTTCAGTAAAGCGTCTAAAAAGGCCTAAGATTCAGCGTTTCTTCCTATTTATAAATATAAGAGTAACAGTTCGGCTGCAAAAGCTTGGAACAGTGGTATAGCAGTCGGTTTTGCGGCTGATTTATGCGTAATTTTTTCTTGTAAATAAACTGGCAGAAAAAAATAAAAAAAAGGCTTGAAAAATGAAAAGAAATACTGTATACTAAAAAAGCTGTGACATGATAGCGTTGAAGCGTGAGGTTGCTACTTATAATAGTAGGTGTTCCGTGGAGCGAATGTCAAGTTAGGAAACTGGCGACAAGTCACTGTACGAATCAATAACAACCGATGAAAAACGGTAACAACGTGTGAGTTCTCACGACACACACGGGAGAGTGTACAGTCACCGCTTGTCGTACTTGAGTTTAATAGTACGAAAAGGAGGCGACTTTTTTTATGGCAAGTCAAGTAATGAGAATTACACTGAAAGCATATGATCACCAATTGGTTGATGCATCTGCAAAGAAAATTATCGAAACTGTAAAGAAAAATGGATCACAGGTGAGCGGACCGGTACCACTTCCAACTAAAAAAGAAGTAGTAACAATCTTAAGAGCCGTACACAAATACAAAGATTCCAGAGAGCAGTTCGAGCAAAGAACTCACAAAAGACTGATCGATATCATCACACCAACACAGAAAACTGTTGATGCATTATCAAGATTAGAGATGCCAGCTGGTGTTTATATCGATATCAAAATGAAAAACAAATAAGAGTTCGATCAAATTAAGAGACAGTAAGTATCCTATAATTTAGGATGAACACGAAAGTGTTCCGCTGTAAATCACAGGAGGTAATAATAATGAAGAAAGCTATCTTAGCTACAAAAGTCGGAATGACTCAAATCTTCAACGAAGACGGAGTTTTAACTCCAGTAACTGTTCTTCAGGCTGGACCTTGTGTAGTAACACAGATCAAAACAGTTGAGAACGACGGTTACAGTGCTGTTCAGGTTGGTTTTGTTGATAAAAAAGACAAAATCGTGAACAAAGACAAAAACGGTAAAAAAGAGATTGTACACAGACATGGTACAACAAAAGCAGAAAAAGGACATTTTGACAAAGCTGGTGTTTCAAGCAAGAGATTTGTAAGAGAATTCAAATTTGAAAATGCTGAGGAATTTACATTAGCACAGGAAATCAAAGCTGGCATCTTTGCGGCAGGAGATAAAGTAGATGCTACTGCGATCTCAAAAGGTAAAGGATTCCAGGGTGCGATTAAGAGACATAACCAACACAGAGGTCCTATGACTCACGGTTCTAAATTCCATCGTCATGCAGGTTCTAATGGTGCTGCATCTGATCCAAGTAAAGTATTCAAAGGTAAAAAGATGCCAGGACACATGGGAAGCAAGAGAATTACAATTCAAAATCTTGAAATCGTAAGAGTAGATGCTGAAAACAACTTAATCTTAGTAAAAGGATCAGTTCCGGGACCTAAGAAATCTTTAGTAACAATTAAAGAAAGCGTAAAAGCAATCTAGTCTTTAATAGGAAAGGAGGAACACACAGATGGCAAACGTATCTGTTTATAATATCGAAGGTAAAGAAGTTGGGACAATCGACTTGAATGATGCTGTATTCGGTGTTGAAGTAAATGAACACTTATTACACATGGCAGTTGTGAACCAACTTGCAAATAAACGTCAGGGAACTCAGAAAGCAAAAACTCGCTCAGAAGTTTCAGGCGGTGGTAGAAAACCATGGAGACAAAAAGGAACAGGTCATGCAAGACAAGGTTCTACAAGATCTCCGCAATGGACAGGCGGTGGAGTTGTATTTGCTCCAACACCAAGAGACTACTCTTTCAAATTAAATAAAAAAGAAAAGAGAGCAGCTCTGAAATCAGCTCTTACAACAAGAGTATTAGAAAACAAATTCATCGTTCTTGACGAAATGAACTTTGGTGAAATCAAAACAAAGAATTTCCAGAACATGTTAAACAACTTAGAAGTATCTAAAGCATTAGTAGTGTTAGAAGACGGAAACACAAACGCAGCATTATCTGCAAGAAATATTGCAAATGTGAAAACAGCTTGGACAAATACAATTAATGTGTACGATATCTTAAAATACAACACAGTAATCGTAACGAAAGCTGTTGTTGCAACAATCGAGGAGGTGTACGCATAATGGCTAACATTCAATATTATGATGTAATCCTTAAACCAGTAATTACTGAAAAATCTATGGAGCTTATGGCTGACAAGAAATACACTTTCTTAGTTCACACACAGGCAACAAAGAATCAGATTAAAGAAGCAGTTGAAAAAATGTTCGCAGGAACAAAAGTAAAAAGCGTAAATACTATGAATCTTGATGGAAAAACAAAAAGACGTGGTATGACATTTGGAAAAACTGCTAAGACAAAAAAAGCAATCGTTCAGTTGACAGCTGACAGTGCTGATATCAAAATTTTTGAAGGACTGTAAGAAACAGCCTGATATATTGAAACCATACGGATTAAAACCGTGATAATAAATAATCGTAAACGAAAGGAGTGACAGTAATGGGAATTAAAACATATCGCCCATATACACCTTCCAGAAGACATATGACAGGTTCTGATTTTTCAGAAATCACAAAGACAACTCCAGAGAAATCTTTGTTAGCTTCTAAAAGCAGAACAGCTGGTCGTAACAATCAAGGTAAAATCACAGTAAGACACCGCGGAGGCGGAGCTAAAAGAAAATATAGAATTATCGACTTTAAGAGAAAGAAAGATGGTATTCCGGCAACTGTAATCGGAATCGAGTACGATCCAAACAGAACAGCGAATATCGCACTTATCTGCTACGCAGATGGTGAAAAAGCTTATATTCTTGCGCCTCAAGGCTTAACAGATGGAATGAAAGTAATGAACGGACCGGAAGCTGAAGTGAGAGTAGGAAACTGCTTACCACTTTCTGAGATCCCAGTAGGTACACAGATCCACAACATTGAGTTATATCCAGGAAGAGGCGGACAGTTAGTTCGTTCAGCTGGTAACAGCGCTCAGTTAATGGCTAAAGAAGGAAAATATGCAACATTAAGATTGCCATCAGGCGAAATGAGAATGGTGCCAATCATCTGTAGAGCATCAATCGGTGTTGTAGGTAACGGAGATCACAACCTGATTAACATTGGTAAAGCCGGACGTAAACGTCACATGGGTATCAGACCTACAGTTCGTGGTTCTGTAATGAACCCTAATGACCATCCACATGGTGGTGGTGAAGGTAAGACAGGAATTGGTCGTCCAGGTCCATGTACACCTTGGGGTAAACCAGCACTTGGTCTTAAGACAAGAAAGAAAA
>ERZ773242.3292-NODE-3292-length-11823-cov-3.059398_pt1 | contig 11823 bp, 7 predicted proteins | sample MGYA00511077_ERZ773242 | MGnify/ENA primary metagenome ERZ773242 (study PRJEB29015, sample SAMEA2737754) | human gut metagenome | biome: human gut; feature: human-associated habitat; material: faeces | place: China | collected 2012 ... | reverse complement strand
GGCCATCGCGTCCTATCTGGACCAGTGGTTCACCCAATGGCAGCGGGAGAGCCTGCCGGGAAACCCCGTACCCCCTGCCCCTTCCCTGCCCGACTCCCCCGCTCCGCCGCCTGCGCCTATCCCCGCCCCAGGCCCTCAGACCCCCGCTCCCTCCGCCCCGACGGAGGAGCCCACGACAGAGGCCCTGTTGGCCCAGCTGGACGAGCTGTGTGGACTGGAAACCGTTAAGGCCGAGGTCCGCAGCCTGATGAACCTGGTTAAGGTCCGTCAGCTTCGGGAGGAAGCCGGCCTCCCCACGCCCCCGCTCTCCCTCCACATGGTCTTTCTGGGCAATCCGGGCACAGGAAAAACCACAGTGGCCCGGCTGGTGGCTGGGCTCTACAAGTCCATCGGCGTGCTGTCCCAAGGGCAGCTGGTGGAAGTGGACCGGGCCGGTCTCGTGGCCGGATACGTCGGCCAGACCGCCCTGAAAACCCAAACGGTACTGCAGTCTGCCTTAGGCGGGGGTTTATTCCTGGATGAGCCCTACGCCCTGGCCCCCGGGGACAGTCCCAACGACTTTGGCCGGGAGGCCATTGAAGTCCTTCTCAAAGGTATGGAGGACCACCGGAAGGACTTGGTGGTGATCGTCGCCGGGTACCCCGGCCCCATGGAGCGGTTCCTCCACAGCAATCCCGGGTTGGAAAGCCGGTTCAACAAATCCCTGTTCTTCCCGGACTACACCGCCGGGCAGCTGCTGGAGATCTTCCGCAGTCTGTGCCAAAAGAATGGCTATACTCTCTCCCCCGAGGCCGACACCAAAGCGTCGGCGGCCCTTCAGTCCCTCTATGACCATCGAGGGGAATCCTTTGGTAACGCCCGAGAGGTCCGGAACTTTTTCGAGGACGCCATAGCCCGGCAGGCTGACCGGGTGGCCGGTCTATCGGCTCCCTCCCGGGAGGACCTTATGGCCCTGCTCCCGGAAGATTTGGCCTAAGAACTCCCTCTCCCACCAAGAAACTCCCTTTTTGCCCCCTTGACAGGGGGCATTTTTCTGCGTATACTGTATATACCGTACATGAACAGAATAGGTGGTTCCCATGAACATTCTCATCAGCAACGCCAACGACATGTATACAAAAGTAGAAAACAGTTTGCAGACGAAAGCCATCAACAAGAACGTATTCGTGGGAACCGTAGACTACGGAAGCATGTTGTTCTGCCCCGAAGACTGGAAATCAGACGAAATGAATCCGAGAGACATGGCAGATACCTATATCTACAAAAAACTTATCAACTACGTAAACGGTGGCAAATTCAGTGATTACACCATTTATCTGGTTCCGTTCATGTCCATTGCCGGTGACCATGCACACAATGACATGTGGGGACAAGACGAAGAGAAAGTTGATGCCGTGCCGGAAGCCGATTGCAGTTGGAGACAGAAACTCGAAAAGATGGGTTTCAACATCAATACTTCTGAAGAAAGTCATAAAGACAGCTACAAGAACTGTACCATCAAAGGGCTGGGCGACAGAGCCAACATCCGCGCCATCTGGTTGCAACACATGACGGAAAGATGGAATGACGAAGATGAGTGGACAACCGGAGAAGATTACCAATAATCAATAACTATTCCTACGAGTAAGTGATAAGTGATTAATACGCTAAAAGAACAAAAATGTCTTGATGGTTAATCACTTATCACTTCTTATTTATACTAATAATCATTCATATATATAGATTTATCAAACTACATGAAACTAAGAACACTCGCTCTTCTCACCTTAGGTTGTTGTTTAACTCCTACAACGACCCTATATGCCCAGATTAATATTACTGGAAAAGTTGTTAACGCTGAAACCGGAGTGCCGGTAAAAGGTGCCAACATTCGTGTATCAAACAGTCTGAACGGCACAACGACCAACAATAGCGGTGACTTTTCACTAAAACTTCCCGAAGGTACACATACCTTACGCATCACACACGTGGGATACGAACAAAGCCGACACACTGCCTCCAAAAGTGAAAAAGATATCCTTATCAAATTGCAGGAAAATTACGTAAACATGAATCAGGTCGTTGTGACCGGTACAGGTACGCACCGCCGCATGGACAACTCTCCCGTCCCTATACAGGTAATCACCGCAAAAGACCTGCAACAAGCAGGCATCACGAACTTTGAAGATGCCATGACAAAATTGAATCCGAATATATCTTTTATGACCAATGGCATGGGTACGACCATGAGCATGAACGGCATGAACGAAGATTATGTCCTGATATTGGAAAACGGCAAACGCCTCGCTGGAGAAGACCGTTACACACGCATTGACATGGCTAACGTAAAACGCATTGAAATATTGAACGGAGCCGCCTCGGCACTCTACGGAAGCGATGCCATTGCCGGAGTGATCAATATCATCACCGATGATGCCCGTAACAAAGTCAACATCGCGAGCAATAGCCGCTATTCCACCAAAAACCGTTTCACTCAATCGGCCAATGCAGACTTCAATCTGGGCAAATTCGGTTCGTACACCTCTTACCAACGGCAACAGGCTGACGGTTGGCAATTAAGTCCTCTCACCATCAACAAGAAGGACGAATTGGTAGAAACCAATAAACAAGCTTCCACCGCCTTTCATTCGAACACGGTGAACCAACGTTTCACGTTCGACCCCACAGACCGTCTGTCGTTTTATGCCCGTGGCGGGTTCTACAATCATAAGACCGATCGACCCATACCCGAAGGTGACAATACGACTAAATATGATATGCGCTACGAAACATACACCTATGGTGGCGGCGCACAATACATGATCAACAAGTCATCTTACCTCAACGCGGATTACTTCTCGGACAATTACAGCAGCTATAAAGATTATTTCATGGACGACAGCAAAGCCAAGCTCAATGCCGGAGATAGTGAAATGACCAAACGCCTCCACCATCACAACCTGAACGTGAAAGGTATTTTCAGCATGGGCGATCACAACAAAATATCAGCGGGACTTGAATACATAAAAGAGAGCCTCACAAGTGAAAGCGATAACATAGACGGACGCAGCATGTACACCGCTGCTATTTATGCACAGGATGAAATCAATATCAGCAAGCATTTTCAGGCATATGTAGGTTTGCGCTATATCTACCATGAGACTTTCAAAAATTATGCCACTCCCAACATTGCCCTATTATATAAGGTGGGGGGATTTAACTTCCGCGGTTCGTATGCTTCCGGATTCCGTACACCGGATTTAAGTGCCCTCTATATTACTTCGGAAAGCAAAACCGGAAGTACGAGGAAGTATACCATCGGGAACATCAACCTGAAACCTGAAAAAAGCGACAACTATACGCTGAGTGCCGAATACGTACACAGCCGTTTCTCTATATCCGTATCGGCATTTGCCAACAACGTGCGTGATATGATCAACTACCGGGTTTTCACAGAAGAGGAACGCGATGCCTACAATCGGGGAAACGGCACGGACTATGACGAAGTGAAACAACGCGACAATATAGAAAAAGCTCGCATACGCGGTATCAGTGTTTCGCTGAACAGTTATCTGGGTGCCGGTTTCTCCCTGAATGGCGGATATAGCTTTACCGATGCCAAAGACAAATCAAAAGACATGCCTATAGACAAAAGCGTAAAACACACCGGTAATCTTGCTGCATTGTGGAATCATCGTTGGAATAATTATTATCTTACAGTCAACCTGAATTGCCGGGTACAGGGAGAGCGTTACTCACAAAATTATGGATATGCACCGAAATTCCAACTTTGGAACCTGCATACGACACATAGTTTCAACTTAGGCAATTTTATCTTGGAACCGGGTGCAGGCGTTGAAAACATTTTTAATTATAAAGACGACCGCCCTTTCAACAGTAATTATGCTACCCTGACACCGGGATGTTCGCCCTATGTAAGTCTGGCAATACGATTTAAACAGTAATCGTACTCTCATAAATCATATCAGCTAATTATAGGACAGTTGCACTTTAGTAAAGTAACGGTTGCATAAACTTAAAAAATACGTATCTTCGCCAAATGTAAATATAGATAAGAAAGGCAAATATGCAAAAGATAAAGACTGACGGGAATGGATCACATTCAAAAATAATCATTGCCGGACTGGGGCCGGGAAGTTTGACGGACATCACTCCTGCGGCACTCGATGCCCTTTCGGCCGCGGATGTAGTCGTGGGCTATAAATACTATTTCCAATTTATCCGTGACATAATAAGACCGGATACAAAATGCATCGATACCGGTATGAAGCGCGAACGCCAACGGGCAGAGCAGGCTTTCGAACTGGCAGAGCAAGGGAATACGGTATGCGTCATCAGCTCCGGTGATGCAGGAATCTACGGCATGGCACCCCTTATTTATGAGATGAAGAAAGAAAGGAACAGTGACATAGAAATCATCACCCTTCCCGGTATCAGTGCCTTCCAAAAGGCGGCATCCCTGTTGGGTGCCCCGATGGGACACGATTTTTGCGTGATTTCCCTTTCGGATCTGATGACTCCCTGGGAACGTATCGAACGCCGCATCATTGCCGCCACACAAGCTGATTTTGTAACGGCCGTTTACAATCCGAAAAGCGAAGGTCGCTATTGGCAGCTCTACCGGCTTAAAGAACTTTTCTTACGCGAAGGGCGTTCACCGGAAACACCGGTAGGATACATCCGCCAGGCAGGACGGGAAGAAGAAAGTATCTTCCTCACCACACTCACCGAATTCGATCCCGAAAAGGTCGACATGTTCACCATCGTCATTATTGGAAATTCACAGACTTACCGGTTCAACGAACATATGATTACCCCGAGAGGCTACTATCGCGAAGCAAAAACAGAAAATACGGGGATCGGACAAGACATCATGATACGAAGCTTCCGCACCATCGAACGGGAACTGAAAAACAGGGCTATCCCCTTAGATCATAAATGGGCTTTGCTACATGCCATCCATACAACTGCCGATTTCGATATGGAGCAACTCCTTTACACTGATCCGGAAGCTGTATCCACCCTTTACAACGCCTTTGCAGAGGGTCGGATAAAAACCATCATAACGGATGTCACTATGGCAGCATCCGGCATCCGTAAAGGAGCTTTGCAACGGCTGGGCACAGAAGTTAAATGTTATTTGCCCGATGAACGGGTAGCTGTACTGGCAAAGGAGAAAAATATCACCCGTACTCAAGCCGGCATCCGCCTGGCTGTGGAAGAACACCCGGATGCACTTTTTGTATTCGGCAATGCTCCAACGGCATTGATGGAACTTTGTGAACTGGTTCGTAAAGAGAAAGCTCACCCTGCCGGAATCATTGCAGCACCGGTAGGATTCGTACACGTGCAGGAGTCCAAACACATGACAAAACCATTCGTACATATTCCCAAACTGATTGTGGAAGGACGAAAAGGAGGCAGTAATCTGGCAGCTACGCTGGTAAACTCGATACTCTGTTACGATGATGCAGAACAACTGAAGCCTGGGAGGGACGTATAAATGAACCGGACACGTTTTATTATCATTGGACTGGATGACAACCGGCAGCAATTTTTCCCTCCGGAAGTAGAACGGATTATCAAAGGGAGCAGTGTGTTTTCCGGAGGTTTACGACACCGGGAAATAGTTGCCAACCTCCTTCCGAAGGACGCACAGTGGATTGACATTACGGTTCCTTTGGACAATGTATTTGCCCGTTACGAACCTCATGAACAAATAGTAGTCTTCGCCTCCGGTGATCCTTTATTCTTCGGCTTTGCCAATACCATCCGAAAACGGCTACCGGAAGCCATTTTAAAAATATATCCCGCTTTTAACTCTTTGCAGACGCTTGCTCATCGCTTGCTGATGCCTTACGATGACATGCGCATCGTCTCCCTGACGGGAAGGCCGTGGCAAGAACTGGACAGGGCATTGATAGAACGTGCCGTTAAAATCGGAGTCCTTACCGACCGGGAACATACACCGGCAACGATTGCGCAACGAATGCTGGAATATGGTTATACAAATTACAGAATGTGCATTGGCGAACATCTCGGTAATCGTGACAAAGAGCGTATCCGGCAACTCTCTCCGCAGGAGGCAACCAGCACCCGGTTCGAGCATCCCAACAACTTGATTCTTCATTGTGACGGTTGGAAAAAGGCTTCAAACCTATCGACAGACCCTCTGAACCTACATTGTGAAAGCAGTACTTTACCCAAATTCCGTCCGTTCGGTATTCCCGATGAATGCTTCGAACATCTTGACGGCCGTGAAAAGATGATAACCAAAGCTGCCATTCGTCTGCTCACCTTGCGTGAACTAGAACTTTCACGCCATCATTCATTGTGGGACATAGGTTTCTGTACCGGTTCCATATCCATCGAAGCCCGGTTGCAATTTCCACATCTCTCCGTTACCGCCTTCGAAATCCGCCCCGAAGGAGAAATGCTGATGAATATTAATTCCAGACGTTTCGGTGTCCCGGGAATAACGGTTCATATCGGAGACTTTATGGATGCCGGACTGGATGCATATCCCCGACCTGATGCCGTATTTATCGGTGGGCACGGAGGACGATTGAAAGAAATGATAAAACGTATATACGAGGTACTGCTCCCTAACGGTACGCTGGTATTCAATTCCGTTACAGAGGAAAGTCGCAAGCTTTTCATGGAAAGTACACAGGTAACGGGGTTCAGTCCCTGCACTGCCATAAGCATTTCACTCAACGAATACAATCCGATTCACATATTAAAGGTAACCAAGCCATGAAAATTGCTATCATACTTATTTCAGAAACAAGTCTGGCTATGGCGCAGACGCTTCAAAAAGAACTTCCCCTTTCGGCAATATTCTCCGCTTCCCAAGTTATTTCGGAGCAGGGATGCCGTTACATCGATTCCATACAAATGTTCGTATCCGAAGCTTTCACCAATTACGATGCATTTATCTTTATCGGTGCAATGGGCATTTGCGTCCGGTCAATCGCTCCCTGTGTTAAAGACAAGCATACCGATCCGGCAGTAATATGCGTAGACAGCACAGGGCGCTATGCGATTTCAGTTTTATCGGGGCACATCGGAGGAGCAAACGAACTGACTAAGCAAGTTGCGGATATATTGGGAGCAGAATCTGTTATTACCACCCAAAGCGACCGTACGGGACTTTGGGCACTCGACACATTGGACAAGCAATTCGGTTGGTATACTGCAATAAGCAAAAATACCGAAATGAACAAAGTGATCAGCCTGTTTGTCAACAAAGCCCCGACCGCACTTCTACTCGATGTACGCGATAAAGGAACCGATTTTTTAGAACGTACTTGTCCACAGCACGTAGATATCTATTATGAAATAAACGATATCCCGTCGGACAACCGCTATCAACTGCTAATCGCTGTCACTCCATATAGATATGATCACCATTTACCCGTCCTATATTTTGTACCGAAAGTCATGCATATAGGACTGGGATGTGCCCATAATGCCGATCCCGCTGGTCCTTTGGAAGGGATTAGAAATATCCTGTCCGATGCTCGCATTTTTCCTGAAAGCATCTGCACGGTATCTTCCATAGAAGAAAAACGTAATGAACTTCTTTTGAAAAGGATGGCTGAAACCTATGAAACCCTATTCTATACAGCCGCAGAATTAAAAGAGATAGAAGTCCCCCACCCTAGTGAAATCGTAATGAAGCACATGGGTACTCCCAGCGTTTGCGAAGCATCCGCATTGCTTTCGTCCGGTGGAGTGGAATTAATTATTTCCAAACAAAAAGGCCCTGACTATACCGTGGCGATAGCAATGGATATTGCAGCCAAGCGGTGCGGTCATATTGAAATTGTAGGTGCGGGGCCGGGTGATCCAGAACTGGTTTCAGTACGCGGACACCGAATGTTGGAAGAGGCCGACCTGATACTTTATGCCGGAAGTCTTGTACCCAGAGAACTGACTTTATGTGCTAAAGAGGGTGTTACGGTACGCAGTTCCGCTTCTATGACCCTTGAAGAGCAATTCGCCCTGATGAAAGAGTTTTACGATCGTGGCAAATTCATTGTCCGTCTGCATACGGGTGATCCATGCATATATGGTGCGATTCAGGAACAGATGAACTTTTTCGATCAATACAAGATGAGCTATCATATCACTCCGGGTATTTCTTCTTTCCAAGCTGCGGCTGCCGCATTGCGTTCACAGTTTACCATACCCGAGAAAGTGCAGACCATCATCCTGACCCGTGGCGAAGGCCGCACCCCGATGCCCGAGAAAGAGAAGCTCCATCTGTTAGCCCGATCCCAAAGTACGATGTGTATTTTCCTGAGTGCCGGCATTGTCGATGAAGTTCAGAAGGAGTTAATGGAACACTATCCACCTACGACTCCTGTTGCCGCCTGTTACCACCTGACCTGGAAAGACGAACACATTTACAGAGGTGAACTGAAAGACCTTGCAGCTATCGTAAATGACAATGGGCTAACACTAACGACTATGCTTGTCGTAGGGGATGCCATTGACAACCGGGAAGGGTTATCCCGCCTTTATTCACACGAATTCAAACATATATACCGTAAATGATACTTATATTCGGAGGAACCACAGAAGGACGTACAGCTGCCCGGGTGATCGATGAAGCGGGCAAACTCTTTTATTATTCAACGAAAGGGAATGAACAAGAAATAAATCTTCAACATGGTGAACGGATAACCGGTGCATTGGATACCGGACAAATGGAGGCTTTTTGCCATGAAAAAGGAATCCGGCTCATCATTGATGCCTCCCATCCTTTTGCCCAAAGACTCCATGAAACAATAATAGAGGTGTCAGGCAAATTACAAATAATCGCCATACGCTACGAACGCATCTATCCAGCCCGTCTCAAAGACGTATTCTGGTGCAAAGATTATGAAGATGCCATAACACGGTTAGAAGCTGAAAGCATCAGCAAACTCCTTGCCCTCACAGGTGTACAAAGTATCAGCAAGCTGAAATCCTACTGGACTCAACATAGCTGTTGGTTCCGGATTTTAAACCGGGAAAGCTCCCGGCAGCTTGCTATCTATCAAGGTTTTCCCCCGGATCGGCTGTGTTACTATCAACCGGAAGAAGACGAACACTCACTTTTACGACAATACCGTCCGCAAGCTATTCTTCTCAAAGAGTCCGGTGAGTCTGGTGGGTTTACCGAGAAAGTGAATGCGGCATTGGAAGAAAACATCAAAGTATTTGCCATTCAACGCGATGAGGAAATAATGAAAAATTTTGTAGAGATAGTTCTTGGTGAGTATGGGCTGCAATTCGCCATTCAGAAATATCTCCCGGAATTCTTTCCGTTACGCATCGGAATAAGTTCCGGCACATGTGCCACGGCAGCAACCCTCGCTGCAGCGAAAGCTTTGTTCGAACCTTTTGCGGAGATTAAGAAGGTCACAGTTCAATTGCCTAATAAAGAACCTATTACTGTTTATGTAAAAGAGGTCACGAAAAAGCCTATTATCGAACCAGATGGTTCTGATCAGATGTTTGAAACGACTGCTACCGTTATTAAAGATGCCGGTGATGATCCCGATGTAACTAACGGAATCGCAATCAAAGCGTCCCTCTCTTTTGTCCGTAATGAAGGCAAAGGGGCAGAACTACGTTCCTCGCCTGAAGATTTTAAATTAGTCCTACGTGGTGGTGAAGGAGTAGGTATTATCACATTGCCAGGATTGGGTATGGAGTTGGGAACACCCGCTATCAATCCCGCCCCTCGCAAAATGCTTGAAGACAACCTAAAACATTATCTGACGCAAATAGGACTGTCTGTTTTTGACGGAACCTTTGTAGTAACTATCTCCGTACCGGGTGGTGAAGAGATCGCCAAACGCACTTTTAATCCACGGATCGGAGTAGAAGGTGGAATCTCTATCATAGGCACTTCCGGAATAGTGCGGCCATTCTCGTCCGAAGCGTTTGTCAATGCCATCCGTAAAGAAATGGAAGTAGCCAAAGCAAGCGGCACTACATGCGTCGTTATCAACTCCGGTGCTAAAAGCGAACGCGCAATACGCAGCCAGTACCTTGAATTACCGGCACAAGCTTTCGTTCATTACGGCAATTTCATCGGTGAAACCCTTAAAATAGCAGCAGAAATCGATATACCGGAGATTACAATGGGAGTCATGATCGGTAAAGCCGTCAAACTGGCAGAAGGACATCTGGATACCCATAGCAAAAAAGTTGTGATGAATAAAGAGTTCCTGAAAGAAGTAGCAAACAAGGCATTTTGTTGCCAAGAGACGATTAATAAAATAGATCACATCACACTGGCACGCGAACTCTGGACTTTACTTGGTGGAGAAGAACGAAGCAGATTTTTCACTCTCCTGCTGAATTTGTGCCGTGAACACTGTACTCCTCTTTTTCCGAACAAGTTAAATATACTCCTTATTGATGAAGAGGGTAAAATCTATTAAAATAGCCAGTCCGACACCGACTGTATAACAAAGTATATCCGACCAGAGGAATCCATGACCGAGTACCAAAGCTCCCAATGTGGTTCCTCTGATCGCATTGATCCAATCCGCCTGATAAAGCTGACTGATCTCGATACAATAAGAAAATGACAAAGCAATAAACCCTTTCCGAAAAAATTCCTTTTTAGGAAATAGAACACTTATGCCCCAATATACCATCGCTGCCCATAAGGTATCTCCAGCATAATCCGCAACAAAGGCGGGTAGATAGCTACCATATCTCCTTGATCCCAATCCCAGAAGAATAGTGAAAAGAAACAGGATAAGATAATATAAACGATATTTTACAATGAGTTTCATCAGACAAAAGAATCCCCGGAATATTCTTCACAGAATTGATTCCGGGGTGTGTTTCATATTTAATATAAGATCATTTTATTTATTTAAAGGAACAGAGAAACTGAATGTAGAACCTTCTCCTTTAACGGATGTAAACCAAAGCTTACCGCCATTTTTAATCACAAAGTCCTGACACAATAGCAACCCCAATCCTGATCCTTCTTCATTATTTGTACCGAAAGTACTGAAATGAGTATCCGTATGAAGAAGTTTTTTCTGATTCTCTGCATCAATGCCACAACCGTTATCCTTCACACTTACCACAGCCATATCGCCTTCTTCCTTCACCGTCACCATTATCTCTGTATCTTCAGTACTGAATTTAATGGCATTGCTTACCAGATTGCGGATCACCGTTTTTATCATATCGATATCTCCATGTACTTCCAGATGTTCCGGTGATTCCAGATTAATCTTGATCTTTTTCAATCCGGCAACCATTGAGAATATTTCAATTACTCCTTCTGTTACTTCTACGATATCTACATCCTGATAAACAACCTTCAACTTGCCGATCTGGCTCTTTGTCCATTTCAACAAATTATCAAGCAACGAAAATACGTCTTCCGTGGTTTGGTTGGCCATCGTCAGCAACTCATACATCTCGTCACCGATCGTATCGTTCGGCAAGTTCAGAATAAGCATATTGAGAACCATCTTGATAGAGCCCATAGGGGAACGCAAATCATGCGCAATCACCGAATACAGCTTGTCACGACCAATAATTGTTCTCCTTAACTCCTCAGTCTGTGCAACAATAATGCGTTTAGCCGCAATCAATGAGATTTGATGCGTCACACGAATAATCAACTCTTCCTTATTGAACGGTTTCGAAATAAAATCATTACCTCCTACTTGGAAACCCTTCACAATATCTGCCGTACTATTCAGTGCAGTCAGAAAGATGATCGGAATCTCAGCAGTCTGCGGATTTGACTTTAAATGTTGAGCTACTTCAAAACCACTCATGTCCGGCATCATT
>ERZ773242.3285-NODE-3285-length-11844-cov-6.467639_pt1 | contig 11844 bp, 10 predicted proteins | sample MGYA00511077_ERZ773242 | MGnify/ENA primary metagenome ERZ773242 (study PRJEB29015, sample SAMEA2737754) | human gut metagenome | biome: human gut; feature: human-associated habitat; material: faeces | place: China | collected 2012 ... | reverse complement strand
CCTTTGCCGACTGGCGTTTTAACCTGCGCTCCTCCAACACCGAACCGGTGGTGCGCCTGAATGTGGAATCGCGCGGTAATATAGCATTAATGAATGAACAGGTTGAATTTATTACAAAATTTTTAAACGGTGATGGTTTATGAGAATATTAAAAATTATTATAAGTGTATTGTTGTTTATAAAAAAGAAAAGAAAAAAAATACCGGACTCAGCAATAATAAACTTAACAAGTCATGTGGATAAACATTCAGTAATTGGAAAGTGTTGTTATATAGGGAAAAATGTATATATAACTAAAAGTATCATTGGGAATTACACATCTATTGCAAATAATGTCTCAATTGGTCAAGGTGAACATAAGGTTGATGCAGTTAGTACAAGTTCGATGTTCTACGATAATGAGTTCGAAGATTTAACACAAAACGATTGTATTATAGGTAATGATGTGTGGCTCGGTACAGGAGTTACTGTATTACGAGGAGTAAGAATTGGTGATGGTGCTATTATTGGTGCTAATGCCGTTGTCACAAAAAATATTCCAGATTATTGTATTGCGGTAGGAGTACCTGCGAAAGTAATCAAAAGAAGATTACCAGTAAATGTTACTGAAAAAATAAAAGAGACTAAATGGTGGAATGATGAATATGAAGTGGCGAAGGATAAAATTATTTGCTTAACAAATGAATTAAAGTTATGAACAAAAAAGAAATAATTATCTTGCTTATAGCCAGAATTCTACAGATTCTCATTAGTTTATTCACAATGAGATTGATGACAACGATTTTAAGCAATGAGCAAATGGGGGAGTATTATATTTTTTTAGCAATCTATATGTTGGCATCATTGGGTATAATTAATCCAATAGGACAATATGTGAATCGCAACACTTATTTATGGTGGAGAGAGGGAGTACTAACCCAATACATTAATCGATATATTAATTTTGTTTTGTGTTTTTCGCTTATTTATGTGATTTTGTATGGACTTGGTGAATGTTTGTTTAAAGGAATAAATACACCATTTTGGATGTTATTCTGTTATTTATATATAGTATGTTTATCTCTAAATCAATTTCTATTACATACTTTAAATATCTTAAATTTTAAGATAGTATTTGCCATTATGACGTTGATGACTTCTGTATTAAGTTTATCAGGGGCATATTTATTTATTGAATATAGCATAGCTAAACAAACTGTTAGTATATATTACTGGGTTGCAGGAATCATAATTGGCAATTTTATTTCTTTATGTATATGCGTTGTATATCTGAGAAGTAAAAATACGTTCCAAAAATCAATTCTTAAATCTATCAATGTAAGCATAAAAGAAGTTTTTAATTTTTGCTGTCCAATTATGATAACAACTTTGTTCATTTGGTTTCAAAGCTCTGGATATCGATTTGCTGTCGAGCAAATGTTTGGCTTAAAGTTTTTAGGTATACTAGCTGTATGTTTTGCTGTGTCAGGGCAAATAATGTCAGTGATTGAGTCTTTAGTGACACAGATATTTCAACCAACATTATTTAAGCATATGGATAATGTCAAAAATAGAAAGCAACATCTAGATTTTTATATTAATGAAAATATAGCAATTTATGCTAGTGTATTATTTTTTTGTACTTTCTTTATGCGCGAAATATTTTTGGTTTTAGTTGACAATAAATATCTTCCTTACTTCTATATAGGTATAATAGCTTTATGGAGTGAATTTTTTAGGATATCAACCAATACTTTGTCTTTAGTGTTTTTTTGCGAAAAGAAAATGAAGGTAGGAATTTTTCCTTATTTAATTGGCTCATTAAGCCTGGCTTTTTCGATCGTCTTGTTCAGGTTGTTAAATGTAAATTTGGGTATTTTAATAGCTTTTGCTATTGGGGTTGCACAATTGGCCTCCTTTATCGTTTGCTTAATTACGGTAAAAAAAATCTCTTATTTTAAAATAAATTCCATCTTCTTAATGAAGAGGATAATAATAGTACTACCCTCTGTGTTAATTGCCCATTGCATTCCTAAATTTGAAATGATTAATGCTATCCATTTTATTATCATTTTCGGTGTCGGTTTATTTTACTTAATCTCTTTAGTTACTTCTTTTATGTTTATTAAACAACCAGGAGGTGTTTATGGAAGTTAAAATTATTGGGGGGCTTGGCAATCAGATGTTTCAGTATGCAACTGCATTTGCTATTGCAAAAAGAACTCATCAAAATTTGACTGTTGATATATCTGATGCAGTAAAATATAAAACTCATCCATTAAGATTAGTTGAATTATCTTGTAGTTCAGAATTTGTAAAAAAAGCATGGCCATTTGAAAAATACTTATTTTCCGAAAAAATCCCACATTTCATGAAAAAAGGAATGTTCAGAAAGCATTACGTTGAGAAAAGTTTAGAGTATGATCCAGATATTGATACCAAAAGTATAAATAAAAAAATCGTCGGTTATTTTCAAACTGAAAAATATTTTAAGGAATTTAGGCATGAGTTGATAAAGGAATTTCAACCTAAAACCAAGTTTAATAGTTATCAAAATGAATTGCTTAATTTAATTAAAGAAAATGATACTTGTTCATTACATATTAGAAGAGGTGATTATGTTTCCAGTAAAATAGCAAATGAAACTCATGGCACATGTAGTGAAAAATATTTTGAACGTGCCATTGATTATTTGATGAATAAAGGTGTTATTAATAACAAAACCCTTCTCTTCATTTTTTCTGATGATATAAAGTGGTGCAGGGAAAATATATTTTTTAATAATCAAATATGTTTTGTTCAAGGTGATGCTTATCATGTTGAATTAGATATGTTGCTTATGAGTAAATGTAAAAATAATATAATTTCAAATAGTTCTTTCAGTTGGTGGGCTGCTTGGTTAAATGAAAATAAAAATAAAACAGTAATTGCTCCGAGTAAATGGTTTAAGAAAGATATTAAACATGATATTATTCCCGAATCGTGGGTAAAATTATGATGGAAGATACAAAAGAATTAATAACAGTAATAATGCCTGTTTATAATGCGGAAAAATACATATATGAATCTATAAAAAGTATTTTGGTGCAGTCATATTCTAATTTTGAGTTCATCATTATTAATGATGGCTCAAAAGATTCTTCTGGAAAAATTATTGAAAACTTTCTCGATGATACGAGGATACGATATATAAATCGTGAAAATAAAGGTTTGGTCTTCACTCTGAATGAAGCTATTTCGTTATCAAGAGGAAATTATATTGCTCGAATGGATGCTGATGATATTTCACATCCCCTACGATTAGAAAAGCAACTAAATTTTCTACTAGAAAATCCAGATATAGCCGTAGTTGGGTGTTCTTCTTTTATTATTGACCAAAATTCTAAGGTTATAAATACACGAAAACCACCTTTGACACCTTTAGTAAATAAAGCATTGCTATTTTTTGGCCCAACATTAACTCATCCATCAGTGATGTTTAATAAAATGCTACTTGGAGATCAGCTTTACTACAGTGATAAATATCTTCATGTTGAAGATTATGACTTGTGGTTGAGGTTAATTAATCAATACAAAATAGCTAATATCAAAGATGTTCTTTTTTACTATCGAATTAATGAGTCAGGTGTTTCACAGACTAATTTATTTGAACAAAAAATTAATGCTGCTAAAGCATATAGTGAAATTAAATATGATGGTAAGTATAAAGACTTACTGGAAAAGTTAGAAGTCATACACCTGAGACATGAAATGGAGAAAAGTAAGGTCTTTCAGGCCGTATTATATATATTATTAAAGTATGAACATGATTCATTATTATTTTTAAAATTAGGATATATATTACGATGGTTAATAAAATAAAAATAGCACTAATAAGTACAGAAAAAGCTAATCTTCCTGAAATTGAAGCCTATAAGGAGTATTTTTCGGAGCCATTTGATGTCTCTGTTGTTAATAAAAATGATGATTTAAGTTGTTATGATGTTTTATGGTACTTTATGGGGTTTAAAGGTAATAAAATAAACTCTAAACAGTTCTTGATTCATGAGTTTTCCTCAATTTCAGTACCACCATTTCCAAAAATAAAAAACGTTATCAAGAAATTTATTTTGCCTAAACCTAATTTGAGGGTTTTTTTAAATAAATCAGTGCAACAACAATTCGATTTTAATGATAGAGTTCCTTTTTGTTACCGAGATATGGGCGTCAATTATAAACCAGTAGTTGAAAGAAATAATAAAAAATATGATATATTATATGTGGGGGCAATTACTGGTAGAAAACTAGATGATGCATTAAATTTGATTTTGTCATATAAATTAGATTGTAAAATCGCAATTCTTGGTAAAGTGCCAGAAAAGTTTAAAGAAAAATATAAAAATGCTGATGTTATATTTCTTGGGCAAGTTCCTTATAATCGGGTAGCCACCATTATTGCAGAATCTAACTTGTGTTTAAATTGGATTCCGAATATTTATCCATATAACATGCAGACATCAACAAAATTCTTAGAGTATCTGGCACAAAATAAACAAATAATATCGAATAGCTACCCTTGGGTTGACTCTTATTGTCAACAGCATAATATTGACTATATTAATATCAATGATTCCAATTCTATTCGACAAGCATTGAACTCAGTCATAATCCAAAAATCAACACATATCCCCCCAAGTTGGCGAGAGGTTATTATGAATAGCGGGATAGAAAATCACATTAAATCATATTTTGAGGTAACAAAATGATTTCTTACGGAGTGCTATTTCTCTTCTCTTATATCAATGCTGTACTTCAGAAGAGAGTAACCGTAACATTACTATTTTTTATAATGATAATTGTTTCTTTCTTTAAATATAATATTGGATTTGATTGGGGGAATTATCATGAAATTTACCTTCAGCAAGGAGATGGCTTTTTTTTTTATGAACCCCTATTTTCTCTCTTAATTATTCTTTCCAATAAGGTTGCATTAGAATATAAATATTTTATATCAATGTGCTCATTAATTACACTGATTGTTTATTATTCTGGTATGCGGTGTTTTGCAAGAGATATAAAAGAGTTAGCTTTAGCATTAACTTATTTTGTTGTCTCTTATTGCTACTTTGAACACTTTAATATTATTCGACAAACTTTAGCAATCGCTTTATTCTTTTATAGTTGGAAATATATTATTGAGACTAACTTTATAATGTATAGCCTCTTTATTTTTTTTGCATCTATGATTCATGCGGCGGCGGTTGTATTGCTCCCATTTTACTTTTTTCTTAGAATTGATAATTTTAAACCTGTATATTATGGTATAGTGGTCTTATTTATTATTATTGTTGTTAGATTCGATATTAACAGCATCCTTTTAAGTTCACTTAATTTATTTAAAAATTTCGATTTTGTAGCTAGGTATTTAGCAAATTCAACAGATTTGGCTGACTTTGCATCAAAAAAATCTGATCTTGGATTAAGTAAGATGTACCCAGCAATTATATTTGTTTTCTGTTGTTTTTGGGGAGGGATTAGGTTAGAGTCTCGAAGAGACTATGTTTTTTTTAATGCTGGCTTTATTGCAATAACTTTACTGCTCTTAAGCTATCAGGTTGATATTTTGTTTAGATTTTTCTCTTTTTTTGAGACTTCATTTGTCTTGTTGTACTGCATTATTTTTTCTGGTTTTAATAAAAAAAGTAAAATTATACTGCATATGGTTAATTTAATTGTATATACGGTAATGACATTTAGCATGTTATCAGTAATGGGCTTGATTCCTTATGAATCATACATTTTCTAATAAGCTTCCCTCAGTTGTTTGTTGTATAGTAATATTTTAATATCATTGCAGTGTGTAATTATTGTCAATAAGCTAATTTCTGTTATTTGCATGATTAATTCAGTTTGCAATGCTTGATGTAAAAAGATAAAGTACACCCGTTTACACAATGTTTATTTTGGCATGTCAAGTATAAGTTCTAAATAATACGTTTGTAATGTTTAGCATGTAAACATAATAGTTAAATAATATTAAACATGCGACATGCCATTTGTTATTCCAATAAAACATATGTGTTGTATGAATTATTTAATGTGGAAAGTGGTTGCGTATTATAAATTGTTCATATTGACGTTTAAGTCTTTTATAACTCCATGCTTGCATGTTAAAAATATTTCGCTATATATTATGGTAGGTGGTTTTTATCTAGGCAGATTTGTCTATTTAACTCTAAATCTAAATCGCTTAAGAAAGTATGAGTAGGAGTATTTATGGCTATTCTCGTTACAGGTGGTGCTGGTTATATTGCATCACATACTATACTGAGTTTGATAGAGCAGGGTAATGAAGTAATTATTATTGATAATTTATCAAATTCATATTATGATTCGTTATTGAAAATAAAAGAGATTACTGGATGTGATTGTCTTTTTTATAAAGGAGATATCCTTGACAAAAAACTCTTGCTAAAAATATTTGATGAAAATAATATCACTGCTGTGATGCATTTTGCTGGTGCAAAGTCTGTAAGTGAATCTGTTATCAGACCTTTGCAATACTATCGAAATAATGTCTCTGGCACTTTTTCTTTAGTTGAGGCAATGGAGGAGTCTGGTGTAGAAAATTTAATATTTAGCTCTTCAGCAACTGTCTATGGTGAGCCAAAGATTATTCCTGTGAATGAAAGTTGTGCTATAGGTGGTACTACAAATCCGTATGGAACGTCCAAGTTATTTGTAGAGAACTTTTTGCGGGATTATTCTAAGGCATCCCCTAATTTTAAAACTATAGTATTAAGATATTTTAACCCTATCGGTGCTCACTCATCTGGAAAAATAGGTGAAGATCCTAACGGAATTCCGAATAACTTGATGCCCTTTATATGCCAGGTTGCTATCGGTAAACAAAAAACGCTCAAGATCTACGGAAATGATTATCCTACTAAAGATGGTACTGGGATTCGCGATTATATTCATGTTATGGATCTTGCTGAAGGTCATGTTGCTGCATTAAATAATATTAATCAAGGAGCTAATTATAGAGTTTACAACCTTGGAACAGGAATTGGATACTCTGTGTTGGAATTATTAGAAGCATTTCAGAAAGTTACAACTCGGAGAGTTCCCTATGTTTTTACTAAAAGGCGTTCAGGTGATATTGCTGAATGTTGGTCTGATCCTACCAAAGCGTATGAAGAATTAGGATGGAAAGCAAGGCGAGGGTTAGAAGATATGATTCGTGATGCATGGAATTGGCAGCAAAAAAATCCAAATGGATTTAAGAAAGTTTAATAAAAATGAAACGATATATTAAGTGTTAGCTTGTTTAATTAATTTAAAGTTAATATTATTTACATTAATATGTAATGAAAGTGATATTCTATGACAGGAGTAAACAATGTCAAAGCAACAGATCGGCGTCGTCGGTATGGCTGTGATGGGACGCAACCTCGCGCTTAACATCGAAAGCCGTGGTTATACCGTCTCTGTTTTCAACCGTTCCCGTGAAAAGACGGAAGAAGTGATTGCCGAAAATCCAGGCAAGAAACTGGTTCCTTACTATACGGTGAAAGAGTTTGTTGAATCTCTGGAAACGCCTCGTCGCATCCTGTTAATGGTGAAAGCAGGTGCAGGCACGGATGCTGCTATTGATTCCCTCAAGCCATACCTCGATAAAGGCGACATCATCATTGATGGTGGTAATACCTTCTTCCAGGACACCATTCGTCGTAATCGTGAGCTTTCTGCCGAAGGCTTTAACTTCATTGGTACCGGTGTCTCCGGTGGTGAAGAAGGCGCGCTGAAAGGTCCTTCCATTATGCCTGGTGGGCAGAAAGAAGCCTATGAACTGGTTGCGCCGATCCTGACCAAAATTGCCGCAGTGGCTGAAGACGGTGAGCCATGCGTTACCTATATTGGTGCCGATGGTGCAGGTCACTATGTGAAGATGGTTCACAACGGTATTGAATACGGTGATATGCAGCTGATTGCTGAAGCCTATTCTCTGCTAAAAGGTGGCCTGAACCTCACCAACGAAGAATTGGCGCAGACCTTTACCGAGTGGAATAACGGTGAACTGAGCAGCTACCTGATCGACATCACCAAAGATATCTTCACCAAAAAAGATGAAGACGGTAACTACCTGGTTGATGTGATTCTGGATGAAGCGGCTAACAAAGGTACGGGCAAATGGACCAGCCAGAGTGCGCTGGATCTCGGCGAACCGCTGTCGCTGATTACCGAGTCTGTGTTTGCACGTTATATCTCTTCTCTGAAAGATCAGCGTGTTGCCGCATCTAAAGTTCTCTCTGGCCCGCAAGCACAGCCAGCAGGCGACAAGGCTGAGTTCATCGAAAAAGTTCGCCGTGCGCTGTATCTGGGCAAAATCGTTTCTTACGCTCAGGGCTTCTCTCAGCTACGCGCCGCGTCTGAAGAGTACAACTGGGATCTGAACTACGGCGAAATCGCGAAGATTTTCCGTGCTGGCTGCATCATCCGTGCGCAGTTCCTGCAGAAAATCACCGATGCTTATGCCGAAAATCCGCAGATCGCTAACCTGCTGCTGGCTCCGTACTTTAAACAAATTGCCGATGATTACCAGCAGGCGCTGCGTGATGTCGTTGCTTATGCAGTACAGAACGGTATCCCGGTTCCGACCTTCGCCGCTGCGGTTGCCTATTATGACAGCTACCGTGCCGCTGTTCTGCCTGCGAACCTGATCCAGGCACAGCGTGACTATTTCGGTGCACATACTTATAAGCGCATTGATAAAGAAGGTGTGTTCCATACTGAATGGCTGGATTAATCTGATTTAACCAACAGTAAAATTGAGGCCCGGCGTATATTGCACCGGGCTTTTTTTTGCCATTTATCTTATAGACTAAATTTCACTGCTTAATATTAACTTAATAAATATCAGCTATTCTTATAAAGAAAATCTGAATTGTTTTTCGTTGCGTTGACCATCGAACAACGTAGCGTTAAAACTTTTAGCTCTTATCAGGATGCTAAAAACATCATGATTCACAGTTAAGTTAATTCTGAGAGCATGAAATGAAAATCACCATTTCCGGAACCGGCTATGTAGGCTTGTCAAACGGGCTTCTAATCGCACAAAATCATGAGGTTGTGGCATTAGATATTTTACCGTCACGCGTTGCTATGCTGAATGATCGGATATCTCCTATTGTTGATAAGGAAATTCAGCAGTTTTTGCAATCAGATAAAATACACTTTAATGCCACATTAGATAAAAATGAAGCCTACCGGGATGCTGATTATGTCATCATCGCCACTCCAACCGACTATGATCCTAACACTAATTATTTCAATACATCGAGTGTAGAATCAGTAATTAAGGACGTAGTAGAGATAAATCCTTATGCGGTTATGGTCATCAAATCAACGGTACCCGTTGGCTTTACCGCAGCGATGCATAAGAAATATCGTACTGAAAATATTATTTTCTCTCCGGAATTTCTCAGTGAGGGTAAAGCCCTTTACGATAATCTCCATCCTTCACGTATTGTCATCGGTGAGCGTTCAGAACGCGCAGAACGTTTTGCTGCTCTGTTACAGGAAGGCGCGATTAAGCAAAATATCCCGACCCTGTTTACCGACTCAACCGAAGCAGAAGCGATTAAACTTTTCGCTAATACCTATCTGGCGATGCGCGTAGCGTACTTTAATGAACTGGATAGCTATGCAGAAAGTTTAGGTCTGAATACTCGCCAGATTATCGAAGGCGTTTGTCTCGATCCGCGTATTGGCAACCATTACAACAATCCGTCGTTTGGTTATGGTGGTTATTGTCTGCCGAAAGATACCAAGCAGTTACTGGCGAACTATCAGTCTGTGCCGAATAACCTGATCTCGGCAATTGTCGATGCAAACCGCACGCGTAAAGATTTTATTGCCGATGCCATTTTGTCACGCAAACCGCATGTGGTGGGTATTTATCGCCTGATTATGAAGAGCGGTTCAGATAACTTCCGTGCGTCTTCTATTCAGGGGATTATGAAGCGTATCAAGGCGAAAGGTGTTGAAGTAATCATCTACGAGCCAGTGATGAAAGAAGACTCATTCTTCAACTCTCGCCTGGAACGTGATCTCGCCACCTTCAAACAACAAGCCGACGTCATTATCTCCAACCGTATGGCAGAAGAGCTTAGGGATGTGGCAGATAAGGTCTACACCCGCGATCTCTTTGGCAGCGACTAACATCTTGTTATCAGGGCTATTTACGCCCTGATTGACTTTTGTTACTTACGCAACAATTCATTATTTTTATCACTTATCCTATAGCATTCACGAGGATTATCGCTAAACTATGCGGACTTGGAAATTTCCGTCAGTTAGGGTAATGATGAGAGTAGAAAATAATAATGTTTCTGGGCAAAACCATGACCCGGAACAGATTGATTTGATTGATTTACTAGTGCAGTTGTGGCGTGGCAAGATGACAATCATCATTTCCGTCATTGTGGCTATTGCCCTGGCTATTGGATATTTGGCAGTAGCGAAGGAGAAATGGACGTCAACAGCAATTATCACTCAGCCCGACGTGGGGCAAATTGCTGGCTATAACAATGCTATGAATGTTATCTATGGTCAGGCTGCACCGAAAGTATCGGATTTGCAGGAGACGTTAATTGGTCGCTTCAGTTCTGCCTTCTCTGCATTAGCAGAAACGCTGGATAATCAGGAAGAGCCAGAGAAACTTACCATCGAACCTTCTGTTAAGAACCAGCAATTACCATTGACTGTTTCTTATGTTGGGCAAACAGCAGAGGGCGCACAAATGAAGTTGGCCCAATACATTCAGCAAGTTGATGAAAAAGTGAATCAAGAGCTAGAAAAGGATCTCAAAGACAACATTGCTCTGGGACGGAAAAACTTGCAGGACTCTTTAAGAACGCAGGAAGTAGTCGCGCAGGAGCAGAAAGATCTGCGTATCCGTCAGATTCAGGAAGCGTTGCAGTATGCGAATCAGGCGCAGGTGACAAAGCCACAGGTTCAGCAGACTGAAGATGTGACGCAAGATACGTTGTTCCTTTTGGGGAGCGAAGCTCTGGAGTCGATGATTAAGCATGAGGCGACTCGTCCGTTAGTGTTCTCACCAAACTACTATCAGACACGTCAAAACCTGCTGGATATCGAAAACTTAAAGGTTGATGATCTTGATATTCATGCTTACCGCTATGTAATGAAACCGACGTTACCTATTCGTCGCGATAGTCCGAAAAAGGCAATTACATTGATTCTGGCAGTGCTGCTGGGCGGCATGGTTGGCGCGGGGATTGTGTTGGGGCGTAACGCTCTGCGTAATTACAACGCGAAGTAATCTTTGCAGTTTTAAAGAAAAAGGGCAGGGGGGTGACACCTTGCCCGTTTTTTTTGCCGGATGCGACAACAATATCGCATCCGCTTACCCCGCAACTCACTGATGCCGTTTACGCAGGTTCTCAATCACCGTCGTTAAGTCCAGATCCTGATCCTGCAACAGCACCAGCAGGTGATACATCAAATCAGACGCCTCGTTGGTCAGCTCAAAGCGGTCATGTACCGTCGCTGCCAGTGCGGTTTCCACCCCTTCTTCACCTACTTTCTGCGCAATGCGTTTAGTGCCGCTGGCATACAGTTTGGCAGTGTAAGAGGTTTCCGGGTCGGCAGATTTGCGTTCGGCGAGCAGTTGTTCCAGTTGATACAGGAACAGCCATTGGTGAGCGGTGTCGCCGAAGCAGCTGCTGGTGCCTTTGTGGCAGGTTGGTCCGATAGGATTCGCCAGTACCAGTAGCGTGTCGTTGTCGCAGTCCGGCGCAATATTTACTACGTTGAGGAAATTGCCCGACGTTTCGCCTTTGGTCCACAGTCGCTGTTTAG
>ERZ773242.3283-NODE-3283-length-11847-cov-3.657564_pt1 | contig 11847 bp, 9 predicted proteins | sample MGYA00511077_ERZ773242 | MGnify/ENA primary metagenome ERZ773242 (study PRJEB29015, sample SAMEA2737754) | human gut metagenome | biome: human gut; feature: human-associated habitat; material: faeces | place: China | collected 2012 ... | reverse complement strand
GCAGCAGACGTTCACGGATTTCTCCATGCACAGAGCGCACAAGGTCTAGGCTGCAGTCACTGCCGAGCGATTCGTAGAGGACATCACTGAAAGCGAGCTTTTGCGCGCCCGAGGACATCGGAACTTTTTCGGTCTGAAAAACGCCGGTGATAAACTCCTCATGGATATCAACCAAACCGCGGCTGTAATACAGCGCGTTATAGATATTGGCAGCGCGGTCGTCAAATGCCGGGAAGAGGAAGCCCAGCTCCGGCGCACCCAGCACATGACCGGTCGAAGCACCGCGGAAATTATGCTCGTCTGCGATATAACGCAGCGCAGATTTGGCGTCCTTGACCGGACAGATGCAGCAAAGGATGTAATCAAAGACTTCTCCGGAGCCCTCCTCAAAGATTTCGTCGTCGCTGCCCTTGAATGGTACATCGTAGGAATCGGAGGCCAGCAGGATGACATAGCTGTCCTCGCCGAAATCCAGCGATTCAATGATGCGCTGATAGAGCGCATCGCGCAGCCCCGCGTCGCGCAGATGAGAGCTGCGCAGCCCCTGCAGCAGACGATGTTCGTCACTGTTTTCGACCTGCGCGGTGCTGAATTCGATATCCAGAAGATTTTTACCGAGTGTGCCGGAAAGCGTTTTCTTGAGCAGTTTGAAGTAAAGCTCTGCTTCTTCCTGCTCCATCAGGCCGACCGACATGTCCAAGGTCGTGACGATTTCCTTGGCGGCATTGACATAGCAGCCGTAGATGCGGCTGATGTTATCCTTATCCGGTTTGAAACGTTTTTTGATTTCACTGACTTCTTTTTGGTTCATATCTATGATAAAGTTCCTTTCTTTTTCGATCCGATGCGATTGTGCGGCAAGCAAAGCTTCGCCGATGAGCGGCAAAGCTTTTCCTCAAATATCTTACTACTGCGGCAGCGTCTGCGTCAATGGTTTTTCATGCAAACACAAAAGAATGTGCATACAATGCTTCTTATTATGCAGGACTATGTAGGAAATATCGACAAACGTACCTTGCGGGGCGGCGCGCATGGATGAGCGCCATGTGTGCAAAGAAATCTGTATTTCGTTATGTTCGCTTTTGTTGCGAGCGGGTGCAGGGAGATTTTCTTTGGCTAAATGTCTTTCGGATTTCATGCGCGTATGTTAAAATAGAGAAAACAGCAAAAAAAACTTGAGTTAGCAAATGCGAGGTGACAATATGAAAATTTTATTGATTTCGGGAAGTCCGCACAAGGCGGGCACAACGTCGGTGCTGATCAAAGCATTCAGCAAGGGTGCGGAAAGCGCCGGGCACGAGGTGTATCATTTCAACGCGGGGGAAAAGGAGGTGCACCCATGCATTGCCTGTGAAAAATGCCACAGTGCGGTATCGGCGTGCGTGTTCCGCGATGCTTTTGACGAGATCCGCGATATGCTGATCGAAGCCGATGCGGTCGTTTTCGCTTCGCCAATTTATTATTATGGCTTGACGGCGCAGCTTAAGGCGGTGATCGATCGTTTCTATGCCATCAACGAGCAGCTCCGTGCGGCGAAAAAGACGGCACTTTTGATGGCTTGCGGCGACAACACCATGGAATCTGCAGAATGTGCGGCATCGCCGTTCTACGGCATGGTGGACTATCTGGGCTGGGAAATCGCGGATGTGATCGCGGCGAAAGGGTGCTATACCGCGGAAGACGTGGTCAACACCGAATATCCGGATCAGGCATATGAACTCGGACGGACGATGCTCGGCGTACCGCAGGAGGAAGAGGCGACTGATGCTGCGTCCAGCCTCGAGGAGCTGGTTGCGCGTTTCGCCAACTTTTCGGATCTTGCGGAGGAAATCATACGAGAAACCCAGGAAAAAGAAGGATTTCTGGAGGGCTACAATGACTAAAGCAGCCCGAAGCGTGCGAAACTGCCCGAAAAGGGAGGATGACGCATGAAGCTCCTGATTCTTTATCTGATGCTCATCAATCTGATTACCTTTGCGGTCTACGGCATCGACAAGCGCAGGGCGCAGAAAAACGCCTGGCGCATCAAGGAGTCAACACTGCTGCTTTTGGCAGCGGCCGGCGGCTCTGTCGGCGCACTGCTCGGCATGCAGATGTTTCGTCATAAGACCCGGCATCTGCAGTTTACCATCGGCGTGCCGCTGATCCTGCTCGTGCAGATCGGGCTGGCAGTCTGGTGGACGCAGCTGCGCTAAAATTCTGTGAAAATATACATAATTCTAATTTTATAATCATCAAGCTTATGGATAAATAAAGATTAAAAACCGTGAGCTTGATGATTTTTTTATCTATGATAAACAAAAAATATGAAAAATTATTGAAAAAAACTATAAAAATATGAAAAAAGGTATTGCATTTTTATTCATTATAACGTATAATCAAACCTGTTGTTGGGGAAAGGCAAGGAAACGGAGCCTGACCCGACGTACATAATTGTTTATAGAAGCAAAAGTTCAAATAAAGAACGGAAAGGAACGAAAACAAAATGAAAAAAATCACAAAAGCATTATCCCTCGTCATGATCATGACCCTATGTATTTTTACACTCACCGCATGCGGCGGCAGTGACGACGCGAACGCGGGCGCAGACACCGAGAAGGAAGCAATGACCACGCTTGTATTCGGCACCTCTGCGGACTATGCACCGTTTGAATTCATGTATCCGGATGAAAACGGCGATATGGTTTACGGCGGCATCGACGTTGAAGTCGCACAGTACATCGCAGACTACATGGGCGTGAAGCTGCAGACCGAAAACATGTCCTTCAGCAATCTGCTGACCGCGCTGAACAAGGGACAGTTTGATATCGTACTGGCTGACATCGAAGCCACTGATGAGCGAAAGGAAGCCGCGGATTTCTCCGATCCATATCTGACAGAGCCTGCACCGCACTTCCTCGTAAAGAAAGAAAACGCGGATCAGTACAAGACCTATGCAGATTTTGAAGGCAAGACCATCGGCGCACAGACCGCAACGACCAAACTGAAGATCATCAGTGAAATTCCGAATGTCAATGCCGTTTCCCTGCAGAGCGTGCTTGACCTGATCAAAGAGGTATCCTACGGCAAGGTCGACGCAATCCTGGTCGACGGCTCCGTTGCACAGCAGTATCAGGAAACCAATGACGACTTAGTCGCACTGACTTTTGACGAACTCGGCTCCTCCGCAGAGGTCTGCGTAGCAGTTGCGAAGGGTGATCCAAAGGGTTTGCTGCCTAAGATCAACGAAGCGATCGCAAAATTGACTGAAGAAAACAAGATCGAAGAATTCAAAGCGAATGCAGCGGCGCTTGCAGATGTCCTGCAGGAAGTCAGCGCTCCGGAAGAAGATAGCGAAGCCTAATCGTGGAATGTGCATCAGCATTTGAATCATAAAAAGTAGAAAGGAACTTATATCTATGTTTTGGGATTGGTGGCAAAGCCTGTTTACAGACATGCCCGCATATGCGTTTTTTAACTTCAAATTTTTGCCCAAGTATGGATATGCAGTGATGCAGGGTGTGGAATACACCCTGATTCTTTCTGTCGTATCTGTATTGCTGGCAGTCCTGCCGGCGCTGCTTCTGGCAACCATGCGTCTGAGCAGATGCACGCCGGTACGCTGGCTGTCCGGCGCTTATATCGCAGTCTTCCGCTCGACGCCGATGCTGGTGCAGCTGATTATTATCTACTACGGCGTGTTCAATGCGATCATCGTGCCGAAGTTTATGATCCTGGGCTTCATTGATTCCACCCGATTCATTCCGGGCGTTGTGGCGCTGGCGATCAACAGCTCGGCTTATGTTGCGGAGATCTTTCGTGCCGGTATTCTGGCGGTGGACAGCGGGCAGATGGAAGCAGCGCGTTCACTCGGACTTTCGCAGTCGCAGAGTATGCGTCTGGTGATCCTGCCGCAGGCGATCAAAAATGTCCTGCCTGCACTGGCCAACGAGGTCGTGACCATGATCAAGGAAAGCTCTATCTGCATGATGATTGGTATGAGCGAGATCATGTTCGCCGCGCAGACCATTGCCGGCAGTACCTATATCTCGGTTGGTCCGTACATGCTGGCGGCGATCATTTACTTCGTCATCAACTATCCGACCTCCAAGGTCATCGAACATATCGAAAGGAGGATGCGTCGTGGAGACAAACACTGATACCATCATTGCAGTCAAAAATCTGGTCAAAGAATATAATCATGGAGAAGTCGTGGCGCTGGATCACTGCGATCTGGATGTGAAAAAAGGCGAGGTAGTCGCGATCATCGGACCGTCCGGCTCCGGCAAGTCCACCCTGCTGAGGAGTCTCAATCTGCTCGAGGAGCCGACCGCCGGGGAGATTTATTTTGAGGGCGTGGAGCTGTCGTCCAAGAAGGTCGACATCAATCGGCATCGGCAGAAGATGGGGATGGTGTTCCAGCACTTCAATCTTTTTCCACATAAGACGGTGCTCGAAAACATCATGATGGCACCGGTGACGCTCAAACTTAAAACGCAGCAGGAGGCGCAGGCGCAGGCGGTCAAGCTGCTGGAGCGCGTCGGGCTGGCGGATAAGAAGGACGAATATCCGAACATGCTTTCCGGCGGGCAGAAGCAGCGTATCGCGATCGTGCGGGCGCTGGCGATGGAGCCGGAGGTCATGCTTTTTGACGAACCGACGTCCGCGCTCGACCCGGAAATGGTCGGCGAGGTGCTGGACGTGATGCGAGAGCTGGCGGGCGAGGGCATGACGATGATCGTCGTGACACACGAAATGGGCTTTGCCAGAGAAGTTGCCGACCGCGTGATTTTCATGGCGGACGGCAGCATCGTCGAGGCGGGGACGCCGCAGCAGATCTTCGATGAACCAAAGGAGGAACGGACCCGGAATTTCCTTTCCAAAGTGCTGTAAGCGCGGGAGCCTTAGCCAAGCGAGGGCTGCCGTACATGACGAAACAAAAATAAAAATGGATAAGAACGAATCCTTTCGCAGGTGAATACGATATTACAGAATTGTATGTAAAATCACATGCGAAAGGATTTTTGATATGAAGCAGGAAATAACTTTGGCGGAGCTGGCCCCGGGTCAAAAGGGGACAGTCCGCGCGCTCAGGACAGCAGGCAGCATGCGTCGCAGGCTGCTGGATCTGGGTTTGATAGAAGGCACGCAGGTGGAATGCGTCGGTCGGAGTCCGGGCGGCGATCCGCTGAGCTTTTTGATCCATGACGCGGTAATCGCGATCCGCAAATGCGACTGCCGCGATATTCTGATGGAGCAGGAAGGATACCGGTCCAAAACAATCGCGCTGGCGGGCAATCCCAATGTCGGCAAGTCTACGGTTTTTAACGCATTGACCGGTATGCACCAGCATACCGGCAACTGGGCAGGCAAGACGGTCGGTAATGCCTGCGGTGACTGCTATATCCGGGGGACTGCATACCGGATGGTTGATATCCCGGGGACCTATTCGCTGCTGACACATTCGGCAGAGGAGGAAGCTGCGCGGGATTTCTTGTGCTTTGGGCGGCCGGATGCGGTGGTTGCAGTCTGCAGCGCGGTCTGTCTGCAGCGCAATCTGCATCTGGTGCTGCAGCTGATGGAGCTGTGCCCGCATGTGATCCTCTGCGTCAATATGATGGATGAGGCCAAGGCGCGCGGTATCAAAATCGATTTGGAGGGTTTATCCGCGCGCCTTGGCATTCCGGCTGTCGGTATCTGCGCCCGCCGGAAACGCGGGCTCAAAAAGCTGGAGCAGCTGATCGCGGCGGCGGGGCAGACAGACTGCGAAAGCCCCGCTGCCGCACAGGAAACCGCCGCTGCTGCGGGCGCGGCGGTGATCAGGGAAACCGCCGCGCAGGGTCAGGCGGCAGATGCGGTTGATCCGGCTGATCTGCCAGATGCGTCGGCTGTATTTTTAGACGGCGCGGTTTCGCATGGCGCGGATGATGCCGCGCGGCTGCGTCTGTCCTATCCTGCGCCCATAGAAGCAGCGGTGGAGCTGCTGGCGCCCGTGCTTGCGGCGCGTCTTGCGGGCAGACTGCCCGCAAGGTGGCTGGCGCTGCGCATGCTGGAGGGTGAGGAGGCACTACTTGACAGAACAGAGCAGGCATGCGGCGTTTCTTTGCGGCAGGACGCAGAGGTGCAGGCAGCGTGGACACACGCCATGCAGGAGCTGCAGTCCGGCGGCATGAGCCCGCAGACCGTATCCGATGCCGCCGCAGCTACTCTCCTGCAGCATGCGGAGCGCGTTTGCAGGGGTCTTGTACAGATACCGGAACGCATCTATCAACGCACCGACGGCCGCATCGATCGCCTGCTGACCGGGCGGTATACCGCCTATCCCTGTATGCTGCTCCTGCTGGCTGCTGTATTCTGGCTGACCATCGTCGGCGCGAACTATCCGTCTGCACTCCTGTCAGCCGCCTTTGCGAGCGTGGAGGGCGGCCTCCGGTCCGGCGCGGCGGTCCTGCACGCGCCTGCTTGGCTGTCGGGGCTGCTCATCGACGGCGCTTATCGCGTGCTGGCTTGGGGCATCGCAGTCATGCTGCCGCCGATGGCGATCTTCTTTCCTTTATTTACGCTGCTGGAGGATCTGGGCTATCTGCCGCGTATCGCCTATAACCTCGATAAACCGTTTCAGCGCTGCTGTGCCTGCGGCAAGCAGGCACTGACCATGTGTATGGGGTTCGGTTGCAACGCCGCAGGCGTTACCGGCTGCCGCATCATCGACTCCCCGCGCGAGCGCATGCTGGCGATCCTGACCAACAGTCTGGTTCCCTGCAACGGACGTTTCCCGGCGCTGATTGCCGTTTTGACCATGTTTTTTGCATACGGGAGCTGCGCGCAGAACGGTATGACAGTGGGTGCGGGCGGTTCTGTGCTTGCGGCGCTGCTTTTGACTGCTGCCATTGTCTGCGGCGTCGCAGCGACCCTGTTGGTGACGAAAATCCTGTCCAAAACCCTGCTGCGCGGCATGCCGTCCTCCTTTACACTGGAGCTGCCGCCTTACCGCATGCCGCAGATCGGCAGCGTCATCGTCCGCTCTGTGCTGGACCGGACGCTGTTCGTCCTGGCGCGGGCGGCAGCTGTCGCTGCGCCCGCAGGGCTATTGATCTGGACCCTCGCCAATGTGACCGTCGGCTCCGCCAGCCTCCTGCAGCACTTCGTTTCTTTTTTGGAGCCGGCCGGCACCCTGCTCGGACTCGACGGCGCGATCCTCGCAGCCTTTATCCTGGGGCTGCCGGCCAATGAGATCGTAATCCCGTTGGTGGTCATGATTTACCTCACGCAGGGGAAGCTGACCGGGATGGAAGATCTGACCCTGCTGCGCACGATTTTTGTCGACAACGGCTGGACGGCGGTGACCGCTGTCTGCTTTGTGCTCTTTTCCCTGATGCACTGGCCCTGCTCAACGACCCTGCTGACCATTCATAAGGAGACCGGCAGCTGGAAATGGACCGGAGCAGCCGTTCTGATTCCGACGATTTGCGGTGTTCTGAGCTGCGCTGCGGTCAGGCAGGGCGCAGCCCTGTTGGGTGTTACGTGTTAGGAACGCAGCCGCATAGGATCGGATGGAATCTGTGCCAAGAGCAGGCAAATGTTCTGCCAAGAATCTGTGAAACTGCTTGCAAAGCTGCACTGAAAAAGGCAGAATACAAAAGTTCGGCAAAAAAGTGTATACAACTTGGCTTCCGTCGTTTTGCTCAAAACATAGTACCTTCAGTTGACAAAGGCACACACGGTTTGCAAAGACCTATTTGCTTCTGCACTTTGTTGTCTTCGCTCACCGTAGCACCACTACGCCTCGCTCATTCGCCTCGCGCAGAGGCAAATATTTTCTCTGCAAACTTCCTTGGAACCTGGCGGCTTGAAATTTCTGCGCAGGCAAGGCCGCAGGACGAAAGCTTACTGGACGTAAGCCTGAGACGAGAACGAAGCATGCGTTGAAATTTCAGCTCGTCCAGGCGTGTGTGCTCTTGTCAGCTGAAGGTAGAAATCGGAAAACCATCGGCAAACGCGGGACGGGAGAAAATATGCCAGTAGAATTACAAGAGCTGTGGGAAACGGCAGTTCAGTTTTGCGAGGACAATGTGATATGGGTGCTTACGGCAGCCGGAGGGCTGCTTCTGCTTGTAATCGTCCTGTGCGTGGCGCGCGGCGGCGGACAGCGCAGGCGTGAGGCGGATGCATGGATGGAAGGCTTCGAGGCACGCATGGAGGCGTTCGAGAAGAATGAGGATCCGATGATGCCGGTGCGCAAGCCGATCTTGACGGCGCTGCGGGAAAGCGTGCAGGATGTCCCGCAGGAACAAAAGCAGCAGACCGCGCAGACGGCGGCGCGGGCGTCTGAGGATGCATTGCAGACGGCACAGGCGGACGGGCGTACAGCTGCCGCAGTGCAGGCGGATCGGAGCTTGAACCTGAATCTGACGATCCATGTGGAGAACGTGCGCATCAGCAAGGAGCTGGATGCCGCCCTGCAGGCGGGAAGCTGTCCGGCAGAGATCGTGCGGGCGGACAGTATACGTGTGGAGGCGGAGGCACTCGGTCCGCAGACCGAGGCACCGGAGCCGCGTGTAGCTGCGGACGCAGATAAACCGGGAGCTGCGGATGAAACGATTGCAGAGATGCGCGGCTGCGCGGCGGCTGCGGGGGAGTCTGCAGATCGCATAGAACGCAGTGCAAGTCCTGCGGTGCAGACCGCGAACGGGAGGGCTGTTTCGGTCAGCCGTTCGGGGCGAGTCTACGCTGAGGAGGAGCTGCGCAGGCAGATCCGGTAGGCACTGCAGACGCACGCGGCGGGGTGGAGGCTCTATGCGAAAACCGACAGAATAAGGGAAACGCATATCGCTTGACAGTGCAGCGCATGGATGATACGGAATGAAGAGATAGAACACAGAGAACAACGGAAGAGGAAAAAAGATGTTTTGTACGAAATGCGGAAAAGAATTATATCCGGGAGATCGCTTCTGCGCTTATTGCGGCGCGGAGGTCAGGAATCACGAAAAGCCCAGATACGAGGATATCGTGTTCAATCCCCCATTCAAAATAGAGGCGGAAAAAAAGACACAGGAAATCCTGCAGGCGGTGGCACAGCCGCAGGAAGCGCCGACATCGAAGCAAACGGCGTCGGTTGCGTTTGACTGGGAGCTGGAGGACACACCGCGCAGAAAGTCTCAAAAAACGGATGACGTGGACTTTAACTGGGAGAGCGTTTTGGAGCGCAGGAATCTGTCCCGCACACAGGAGATCAATATCGAAAAGATCCGTACCGCACAGCTTGAGGCTGAGAGCGGACTCAGCTTTGCGCCGCGTGAGGAGAAAAAGCCTGCATCGGCAGAGCCTGCGCCGCAGGCAGACGCGTATCGGGCTGCGCAGGCTCCGGCAGCGATGAACAGATCTGTGCGGGACGAGAAACTGAACGATGAGGATGCACAGTCGATCGAGGATCTGGAGCGTGAGCTCTTCGGGGCGCTGCAGCCGGCGCAAGACCGGCCGGCAGGCACGGCAGTGCCTGCCCCGGCGCGGTCCGCAGGACATGCGAAAACGATATAACACGCCGCACCGCAGCCGGGCAGCGCCGGGGAGCTTACGCGGACAAAAATCTCACTCCCGCAGGCGGAGCGGCAGGCGGCTGAACACGTAGCATTGCAGAGACGTACAGCCGAAAATGCGATGCCGCAAAGCGTGCAGGCATCGCAGGGACAAGCTGAAAACGACGCGGCCGCACAGGCAAGTACACAGGGCATGGAGGACCATGCGGCGGGCAGCGCTGCGGCACAGCGCATGCAGGAATCACCGGGCCGTATCGCAGAGAGCGGAGCACAGGATGCAGCGCCGCAGCGCGATGAGCGGTTCTATACATATCATCAGAAGACCGATGCTTTCGATGCGCTGCTGGAGCAGGAACGGGAGCGCATGCGCGCGATGCAGGAGGAATACGGCAGGAGTGCGCGTAATATGGATTATACCTGGGTGCCGGAGGTATTCCCGCAGAAATCGGAGGCACAGCAGGTGCACGCGTCAGGCGCACAGATAGCGCCGCAAGGCACGAGACAGTCACAAACAGCGGATGTGCAGACAGCGCAGCAGGGCAAGACGCAGGACGGCGCAGCGCAGCAGGCACAGGCAAAACAGGAAGCCGGCGTGCAGACGGTGCAGCAGCCTGTGGATGCGGCAGACCCGCGCGTGTCGGTAGAGGTTGTGCAGCCGACGACACCGAAGACAATCGATCTGACGGTGTCAATCCAGATCCCGGAAGCGGCAGAACCGGAAGGAGAGGCGGTGCAGACAAGCCTGCCCCCCAGTCAGACAAAGCTCCGCTACTCGGATGTCTTTCCCAGAGTCGATGTGGCTGACAACGCTAGCGGTGCTGACAGTGCTGGCACTGGCGCTGCGGCCGAAGCGGGCAAGAAGGAGATAACGCTGCCGGATATCGATGACGATGAAGAAGAACCAAAAAAACATATTTTCGCCAGAATCATCATCACGCTGCTGATCATTCTGATTGTTGTGGAGGGTGTGATCCTGGGCATCAAATTCTTCGCGCCGGACAGTGCGGTCTCGCTGAAGATCAATGAGCTGCTGACAGCGGCGATAGATATTTTCTCGGGACAGAAACCGTCGGACGATGCAGACGATCCGCAGCAGACGGACGTCAATACGGCGGAGACCTACTATACGCAGCTGGTCAGCGCGGCAGCGGCGGACACGACAACCATCGGACAGGTGCAGTATGACGCGGCACTCTGCTATGATAAAAACAAGACCTATGCCTTTGCGGAGATCCCGGATACAGCCGACTTTGACGACAGGAGCTGGATCACCGACAAGGACGGCAATGCCGTAACCTACGCGCAGTCGCTGCTGGGCGCGGTGGTGGACTATTACGACGGCTGGCAGGCGACCAACAAGGATGACGCGCTGGTAGGCATCAATCTGCTGGAGATCGGTGAGATCCGCGTCGGTACGGAAGGCTTCTATGTGCTCTGCAGGGTGACCTATGCAGGCGCGGACGGCAAGGACGTCGTGCAGTATCAAAGTGTATATACCCGTACATCCCAAGATACCATGGTGATTGATACGGTGAAGGAGGAAAATATATAATGGAAAAACTCGAAAGAAAAATCATGACAGTCATCCTGGTGATCGTGGTCATTCTGGCACTATTTTTGGGCTTGATCGGTTTCATCTCTGACTTCATGTGGTTCAAGGAGATGGGCTATACGGCTGTCTTTTTCAAACAGCTGGTGACGCAGCTCACGGTGGGGATACCGACCTTCCTCGTGGTGACGGGGATGGTGATGCTCTATCTGCATCATCTGCGTAAGAGCTACTTCTCGAAGATCGCGTCCTCTGAGGCGACCGATATGAAAAAGCTCAAAAAGACCACCAACATTCTTGCGGTGGTTTTCGGCGCGATCGCGACTTTCATGACAGTGGTGCAGCTCTGGTTTGAAATTCTCAAGTTCGCGAACAGCTCGGACTTCGATATCAAGGACCCGCTGTTCCACTTGGACGTTTCATTCTATCTGTTCAAGCTGGAATTTTTGACGCAGCTCAATGAGATATTGATCGGTGTGATCGTCGGGTTTGTCATTTTAACGGTGATCTACTATATTATCCTGATGACCGTCCGGACACCGGATGTGTTCAAGGAGGAGGTACCACCACAGGCGCAGGCGGCAGACGAAGAACGCTATACCGGCGGTGCGAATCCGTTCGGCGGCGGACAGCACGCAAGCGGACAGGATCCGTTCACCAAATTCGCAGAGGCATTTACCGGCAAGAAGTTTGAGGCGAAGCCGGTGCGCCCGAAGAAACAGTTTGACGACAGCAATTTCAAGCAGCTGATGCAGATTGCCTCCGGCAAGATCTCCATTCTCG
>ERZ773242.3279-NODE-3279-length-11856-cov-5.745784_pt1 | contig 11856 bp, 10 predicted proteins | sample MGYA00511077_ERZ773242 | MGnify/ENA primary metagenome ERZ773242 (study PRJEB29015, sample SAMEA2737754) | human gut metagenome | biome: human gut; feature: human-associated habitat; material: faeces | place: China | collected 2012 ... | reverse complement strand
GGGGGGGCTTGCGCGGGATAGGTAATTGAATCGGCTGATGCTGCCTCCCCAAGAACCAAAAGCCCCGCGGCCCAAGCCGCGGGGCTCTCCTGTCATCAGGCCGTATGAGATTACAGCGCGCGGTCCATCTCCTGCAGAATCCCGATTGCCTTCTCCAGCACCTCCATGGACGAGGCATACGACAGCCGCGCGTAGCCCTCACCGTTGGTGCCGAATGCGTCGCCCGGAATCAGGGCCAGCCGGTACTTGTCGATGGCGTAGCTGCAGAACTCCACCGAAGTCATGCCGGTCTTCCTGATGTTCATGAAGATGTAGAACGCACCCTCCGGCTTCTTGCAGCTGAAGTGCTCGAGCCTGTTGATCTCCTCGACGAGATAGTCGCGGCGGCGCTTGAACTCCTGACGCATCCGCTCGATGGAGCCGTCCTCTTCGTGCAGCGCGGCCACGCCCGCGTACTGCACGAACGTCGTCGCGCCCGCCGTCATGTAAAACGACAGCCGGTTCATCGGCTCGATCATCTCCTGCGGCGCGGCGATATACCCCAGGCGCCAGCCGGTCATGGCCATGCTCTTGGAAAAGCCGTTGAGGACGATGGAGCGCTCCTTCATCCCCGGCAGCGACGCGATGCTCACCAGCTCCTGCTCGTCGTCATAGACGAAGCGGTCGTAGATCTCGTCGCTCAGCACGAGGAGGTCGTGCTCGCGCGCGATGTCCGCGAGCGCCTCCATCGACGCGCGGCTCAGCACGCCGCCGGTCGGGTTGCTCGGCGAGACGATGACGAGCATCTTCGTCTTCTCCGTAATCAGGCTGCGCACCTCGTCGACCTGCACCTGATAGTCGTTCTCCTCGAGGAGGTTATACTTCTTGATGACCGCGCCCGCGATGTTCGGGATCTCGGAATACGTCAGATACACGGGGTCAGGCACGAGCACCTCGTCGCCAGGGTTGAGCGTGCTCAGAAGCGCCACGAACATACCCTGCGCCACGCCCGTGGTGACGGAGATCTCCGCCGGGGTATAGTGCAGCCCGTTCTCGCGCGCCAGCTTCTCGCAGACCGCCTCCTTCAGTTCCAGAATGCCGGAGCCGTCGGTATAGCGCGTCTGCCCGGCGTCGAGCGAGCGCTTGCACGCATCGACGATGTACTGCGGCGTGCTGAAATCGGGCTCGCCGAGCGTCAGCGCCGTGACGGGAATGTTCTGCGCGGCAAGCTCCGCGCACTTGCTGAACACCACGCGGGTGCCGGACACATGGAGGTTATCCAGACGGTGTGCCTGCTCAAAATTCATGATAACAGCCTTCCTTTCTCTCAGACCAGCAGCAGTGACAGCTGCGGCACATACGTTGTCAGCAGCAGCACGACCAGAATCGTGCCGATCAGCGGCCAGATCCACTTGACCACGCGCTCAAACGGGATACGCGCGACGGACGAGCCGACGAACAGGTTCACGCCGTAGGGCGGCGTGATGAAGCCGACGGCGAGGTTCATCGTCATGAGGATGCCGAAGTGGACGGGGTTCACGCCCAGTGCCGTCGCCACAGGCAGCAGGATGGGCGCGAGGATCGTGCAGCTGGAGATGTTGTCCATGAACATGCCCACAATCAGCAGGAACACGTTCATAATGAGCAGCACCACGATCTTGTTGCTGCTCAGGCCGAGGATGAAGGCCGAGAGCGTCTCGGGCACCTGCTCGAGCGTCATCACATACGCGAAGCTCGTGGACATGCCGACGATAAAGGACGTCGCGCCGGCGATGATGACCGTGTCCTTCATGCAGTCGACGAACTCCTTCCAGCGGATCTCCTTGTAGACAAACGTGCCGATGATGAACGTATACACGCACGACACAGCCGCCGCCTCGGTGGGGGTGAACTTGCCGGAATAGATGCCGCCGAGGATGATGACCGGGCTGAGGATCGCCCAGAACGCGTCGAGGAAGGACTTCCAGAGCGCCTTGAAGCTGAACTTGCGGCCGTTGCCCTTCCAGCCGTGTCGCTTGCAGATGTACCAGTTATAGGCCATCAGCGCGATGCCCATCACAAGGCCCGGCAGGATGCCGGCCTTGAAGAGGTCGCCGATGGAGGTGCCGGTCGCGACGCCGTAGATCACGAACGGGATGGACGGCGGAATGATGACGCCGATCGTGCCCGCCGCGGCGGAGAGCGCCGTGGCATAGCCCTTGTCATAGCCCTTCTCCTCCATCTCGGGGATCATGAACGAGCCGATGGCCGACACCGTCGCCGGGCCGGAGCCGGAGATGGCCGCGTAGAACATGGCGGTGAACGTCGTGATCGCGCCGAGACCGCCGGTGAAGAAGCCGACGATATTGTCCGCGAGGTCGAGCAGGCGCTTGGAGATGCCGCCGTAGCGCATGAAGTTGCCCGCGAGCATGAAGAACGGAATCGCCATCAGGGAGAAGCTGTCGATGCCCGCGAAGGCATTCTGCGCGACCATGATCGGGTCGATATTCGTCGCGAAGACGAGGCAGAGCATCGTCGCAAGACCCATCGCGATGCCGATGGGCAGGCTGATCGCGCCGAACACGATCAGGCAGATAAACAGAATCGCTAACATCTCAGGCCTCCTCTTCCTGCGTATTCCTCAGACGCTCCACAATCTTCTGCACGAGACGGATCGTCATGAGCGCGCCGCCGATGGGGACGGACGCATAGGGGATCGTCATGGGGATGCGCATCGCGGAGGACACCTGCCCCATGGCCGCGATCTTGCCGACGAGGACGCAGCCCTCGACCGTCAGCCACAGCGCAAACAGCAGCCACAGCGTCAGCACGACCAGATCCATTCCCCGGCGCCTGCCGCCGGAGAGCTTGCCGATCAGGGCGGTGATGCGGATGTGCGCATCCTCGTGCACGGCGTAGGACGCGCCGACCCAGACCTGATAGAGCATCACATAACGGGAAAATTCCTCCGCCCAGACCGTCGCGGCGTTGAACCAGCGCAGCACGATCTGTATGAACGTCACCAGAACCATCACGATCAGGGAGACGATCAGAAACCACTTTTCAAACTGTTCGTCAATGAACTTCAGAACCTTCATCCCATCGCCCCCTTAAAAATCGTCGTTGTACTTCATCGCGAGGTCGATCAGCTCCTGCGAGCCGCCGTACTTCTCGATGAAGAGGTCATATACCGAGGATGCCGCGTCAATGAACGCGTCCTTCTGCTCCGAGGTCACCTCGACCACGTTGACGCCCGCGTCCTTGAGCTGCTGGATGTAATCCTCCTGCGCGTCGCGGATCATCTGCGTCAGGTTCTCCACGAAGTGCTCCGCGGCCTCGTCGAACCACTCCTTATCCTGCCCCTCGAGGGAGTCGTAGAAGTCCTTGTTGAAGTTGAAGATGCCCGCCGTGTAGAAGTGCCCCGTCAGGGTGACGGTGTTCTGCACCTCATAGAGCCGGTTGGCCGTGATGACGGCCAGCGGGTTCTCCTCCGCGTCGACCGCGCCCTGCTGCAGCGCGGTGAAGAGCTCCGAGAACGCCATCGGCGTGGGGCTTGCGCCCCAGGCCTGGAAGGACGCCATGTGGATAGGGTTTTCCTGCGTGCGGATGGACAGACCCTTCAGCGCCTCGGGCGAGGTCGCCTCGATGTTGTTCGTCGTGATGTGGCGGTAGCCGGACTCCGTCCAGCCCACCGCGTGCAGACCCAGATCCTCGAGGATCGGGTCGAGCTCCTCGCCGAGGTCGCCGTTGAGCGTCTTCATCGCCGCCTCGCCGCTCTTGAACACGAACGGCAGGTCGACGACCATGAACCGGGTATCAAAGCCCGCGAGCACGGACGTCGGCGGGGTGTTGCCCTGCATATAGCCGAGGATGACGCTCTCGGTTTGCTGGCGGTCGCCGCCGAGGGCAGAGTTGATGTAAACGCGCACGTCAAAGCGCCCGTTCGAGATGCGCTCAAGCTCCTCTTCAAAGATATAGAGCGCCTGCGAGATGGGGTGGTTCGCGGCGACGGTATCGCCGACGCGCACAACGATCGTGTCGCCGCTCGTGTGCGTCTTGGAATAGGACAGCTTCCAGAAGATTCCCGCGTTCGCCAACACGACGAACGCCAGAATCAGCGCAAGCGTCCCCTTTGCTCTCTTTGTCATGGGGTTTCTCCTTGTTGTGATTTTCTCTTATTGGTTCAGCCCAGCAGGCGCAAAATCGTCCCGCGGGTGATATTCGGCACGTTCCGGAACGTCTGGCGCATGTCCACGCGTTCGGTGAGCATGTGGCCGTCGCGGCCGTCTGCTTGAGCGAGATCGGTGGGATCGTCACCTCGCCTGCGCCACGTCGCACAGATCCGTGTTCAGCGACATGCGCTGCGTGACCTCGGCGATGAGCAGGTTCGGGGCGAGGGCGTTGAAGGCCGAGCCGATGTGCGACTCCTTGCCCAGCGCCGCAAAGCACGGGAGGAACTTGCCGATGCTGCTGTAGTAGATGTTGCGGTTCCTCCGTTTCGTGTCTTTATATAATAAAATATGTATTAGCGGTGATAGACCTCTTTGCCCGCGAGATAGGTACGCAGCACCTGCGTGTCCATGATGTCGTCCTCCGGGATCTCGAAGATGTCCCGGTCGATGACGACGAGGTCGGCGAATTTGCCCGTCTCGAGCGTCCCGAGCCACTGCTCCTGCCCCGCGGCGTAGTGCAGGTTCTTCGTGAACATGCAGACCGCGTCATAGACGCTCATCTTCTCCTCCGGCTGATAGCCGCCCGCGGGATAGTGGTCAAAGTCCTTGCGCGCAACGGCGGAATAGATGTTGATCCACGGGGAGAACAGCTCCACGGGGCTGTCCGAGCCGCCCGTGAGCACGAGTCCCGCCTTCTGATATGTGTTCCAGCGGTAGCTGTAGGCCGCGCGCTCCTCGCCGATGCGCTGGGACACCCAGTGCATGTCCGTCTCAAGGAACACCGGCTGCAGATCGAGCACCACGGGGAGCTTTTTCATCCGCTCGATCATCTCGTCGGTCGCCATCTGGGCGTGGATGATGCGGAACGGGTCGCGGTCGGCCTGCTCGCGCGCGGTCATGCCGTGCTCGCGGCTCTTTTCGAGCGTGTACTCGATCGCCGTCAGTACGCAGTCAAGTCCCTTGTCGCCGATGCAGTGCGTCGCGGGCTGCAGCCCCATCTCATATGCACGCAGCATCTTCTCGTTCAGCTCCTCCTGCGTCTGCACGAGGATGCCGTCCGTCTCCGGCGCGTCGGTATAGGGCGCGAGGAGCTTCGCCGAGCGAGAACCGAGCGAGCCGTCGGAGAAGATCTTGTGGCCGCCGTAGCCGACCTTGCGGTAGGGGTCGGCCATCTCGCGGCGCGTCAAGTAGGGCTTCTGATAGAGCGTGTCGAGGTAGATCACCACGCGCAGCGGCAGCTCGCCCTTGCGGTCGAGCCGCAGGTAGTCCTCGGGATTCTCCGTGTATTTCCAGATCTCGGCGGCGTAGGTGTGGATCGTCGTGAGCCCCTGGCTCGTGGCCTCGGCCAGCGCCTGCTTCATGATCTTCTCCTTCACCGTGGGGATTTTCGCGGGGTCTGGGATCAGCTCGTCGAAGATCTTCGTCGCCTGCTCGCGCAGGATGCCGTTCGGCTCACCGTCCTCGTCCAGCTCCACGAGCCCGCCGGGGCCGTAGTCAAAGCCGCGGCCGATCCCGGCCGCCGCCAGCGCCGCAGAGTTCGCGACCGCCGTGTGCAGGCACACGCGCTTCATCACCACCGGGTGCTCACGGCTCACGAGGTCGAGGTCCGCCTTCGTCGGCAGGTGCTCGCTCGCGTCGGCCCATTTCGACTCGTCGAAGTTCGCGCCGCGCACCCACTGGCCCTTCGGTGTCTCGTCCGCGCGGGCTTTAAGTAAGGCGATGGCCTCCTCGCGGCTGCGGCAGCCGCCGAGGTCGACGGACGTGTGCGTCTGGCAGTAGGCGAAAAAGTGCAGGTGCGAGTCGCCCATGCCGGGCAGCATCACGCGCCCCCCGAGATCGACGACCTCCGCCGCATCATACAGGCGCTCGGCCTCCGCCGCCGTGCCGGTGTAGACGATCACGCCGTCCTTCACGCACAGCGCCTCCACACAGTCGCCCTCGGATACCATCGTATAGATTCTGCCGTTCTCGAGCAGCAGGTCAACAGTTTTTCTCATGTTTTTCCATCCAAAAATGAAAATAACTATCTTAACAAAATTCTAACATTTGGTGAATTTGTATGCAACAACATTCTGAAAATTAATCACCAATCCTTCCGCGTGTGAAAGCCCCGCCGCGCACTTATCTCACAAATCAATTCTTTTTTCTCATCCAAATCATTCCGTCATTTCATGCACATGATTTCTCGCGCACTTTTATCATACTTTTTCGCATGATTTTCTAACTTTTTCGCATGAATCGCGTTTTTTTCGCTTGACAGCGCCGGGACAAGCCGCTACAATCAGGATATCCAAAAACCACCTCAAGGAGGAAACCATATGTATAAAGCGGTACGCTTATTCAATTACAAGGACGGCATCGGTCTCGAGCAGGACGCCCTGCGCGGCGTCTGCGAGGTCGAGGAGCACGTCTGCACCACCGAGGACGAGATCATCAGCGCCTGCCAGGACGCCGACGCCGTGATGGGCATCTTCGAGCCGCTCACCGCCCGCGTCATCCATTCCCTGCCGAAGCTCAAGCTCATCGCCTGCAAGAGCATGGGCTATAACTACGTCGATCTCGAGGCCGCGAAGGAGTGCGGCGTCTCCGTCACGCACCTGAAGAGCGCCTTCTCCATCGACGTCGCGGACTATGTCACCGCCTGCATCCTCGCCCACAACAAGCGCCTGTTCGCCTATGACCGCAGCGTCCGTGCCGACAAGAAGTGGGATTACTCCGTCTGCCCCGACATCCACCGTCTGCGCGACGAGACGGTCGGCCTCGCCGGCTTCGGCCAGATTGCGCGGCTCGTGGCGAAGAACCTCTCCGGCTTCGGCGTGCGCATTCTCGCCGCCGATCCGTTCATCGACCAGTCCATCGGCGATGAGTACGGCGTCACGATGGTCGACATGAAGACCCTCTTCCGCGAGAGCGACTATATCAGCCTGCACGTCCCCCTGATCGAGGGCACCGAGCACCTCATCGGCAAGGAGCTCTTCGACGAGATCCCCGACCACCTCGTGTTCATCAACTCCGCCCGCGGCGGCGTCGTGGTGGAGCAGGAGATGATCGACGCCATCGACAGCGGCAAGATCTCCTGGGCGTATCTCGACGTGCTCACGGACGAGTACCCTGACCTGAACACCCACCCACTGGCCGGTCGCGACAATGTCATCCTCACTCCGCACGTCGCGTTCTACTCGCAGGAGTCCGCCCGCGACGGCCGCCTGCAGTGCTGCGCCGACATCCGTAACTACTTCACCGGGAACTACGACCGATGCGTCTTCGTCCCCGGCGCGGACAACCACAAAAACTAAACTTGCTGCAAAAGGGCAAGCGCATGAGACAGCGAACAGGCACAGCGGAAGCATCCGCTGTGCCTGTTTTTGATGCATTGAATGAACGGTGCACTTCCCGAACCCCTCTTGTCTCTCCCTCCGGGAGAGGTGGCCGAGCGCAGCGAGGACGGAGAGGGAAAACACTGCACACCCTCTCCGTCACCTGCGGTGACAGCTCTCCTAAAGGGAGATCCAAGCTCCCTTTGGACAAATCAAAACCTCCGGCCAAGCCGGAGGTTTTGATTTTGTGTTCGATTGAGAATCAACTCTTATACTTGAGCGCGCGGATCGCGTTCAGAACCGCGATAATCATCACGCCGACATCCGCGAAGATCGCCGCCCACATATTGGCATAGCCGAGAGCGGTCAGCGCAAGGCACGCAAACTTCACCACCAGAGAGAAGACGATGTTCTGCCGGACGATGCCGATGCACTTGCGGGAGATCCCGATCGCCTTGGCAATCTGCAGAGGGTCGTCGTCCATCAGGACCACGTCGGCCGCTTCAATGGCTGCGTCCGAGCCCATCGCGCCCATGGCGATGCCGATGTCGGCGCGGCTGAGCACCGGAGCGTCGTTGATGCCGTCGCCGACGAACGCCAGCTTTTCGCGCGAGCCCTTCTGCGCCAGTAGCTTCTCGACCTCATCCACCTTGTCGCCGGGCAGCAGCTCGCTGTGCACCTCGTCGATGCCAAGCTCCGCGGCGACCTGATCTGCCACGCGCTTGCTGTCGCCCGTCAGCATAACGGTCTTGGCAACGCCGGACTTTTTCAGCGCGGCGATGGCCTCCCTGGAGTGCGGCTTGACCACGTCCGAGATCACGATATGACCGGCATATTTGCCATCAATCGCCATGTGGATGATCGTGCCGACGCTGTGGCAGTCCTGATAGCTGATCCCGAGCTTCCTCATCAGCTTGCTGTTGCCCGCCGCCACGGCGTGTCCGTCGACCTTTGCCACGATCCCGTGGCCGCTGATCTCCTCGATATCGCTCACGCGGCTGCGGTCGATTTCCCTGCCGTAGGCCTTCTGCAGGCTCTTGCTGATGGGGTGGGAGGACGCGCACTCGGCCAGCGCCGCGTATTCCAGAAGCTTCACCTCTTCCATCTCGCTGTGGTGTACGCCGGTCACCTCGAACACACCCTGCGTCAGGGTGCCCGTCTTGTCAAAGACAACGTACTTGGATTCCGAGAGGGCCTCCAGATAGTTCGAGCCCTTGATGAGGATGCCCTCCTTGCTCGCGCCGCCGATGCCGGCGAAGAAGCTCAGCGGAATGCTGATGACGAGCGCGCAGGGGCAGCTGACCACGAGGAAGGTCAGGGCGCGGTAGATCCAGCTGGTCCAGTCCGGGGCCAGGCCCAGCGCGAGCCGCACGACGGGCAGCGCGATGGCGAGCACCACTGCGGCGATGCACACGGCGGGCGTGTAGATTCTGGCAAAGCGGGAGATGAACGCCTCAGACCGGGACTTGCGGGAGCTGGCGTTTTCCACGAGGTCGAGGATCTTGGAGACCGTCGACTCCCCGAACTCCTTCGTCGTCCGCACCTTCAGCACGCCGTTCATGTCGATGCAGCCGCTGATGATCTCGTCGCCCTCCTTCACGTCGCGCGGAAGGCTCTCGCCGGTCAGCGCGCTGGTGTTCAGGCTGGCGCTGCCGCTGACGACGACGCCGTCCAGCGGAACCTTTTCGCCCGGCTGCACAACAATGACGCTGCCGACGGCGACCTCATCCGGGTCGACCTGCTCCAGCTTTCCGTCCTGCTCGATATTGGCATAATCGGGCCGGATATCCATCAGCGCGCTGATGTTCCTGCGGCTCTTGCCGACGGCGTAGCTCTGGAACAGCTCGCCGATCTGATAGAACAGCATCACGGCGATGCCCTCCACATAATCGCCGCTCTTCGTCCAGACCGCGAGGAAAAACGCGCCCAGCGTCGCGATGGCCATCAGGAAGTTTTCGTCAAAGGCCCGGCCGTTGAGGATGCCCTTTCCGGCTTTCTTCAAAATGTCGTACCCGATCACCAGATAGGCAATCAGATAGGCCGCCAGCTGCGGGATGCCGGTAAGCGGGATGAACTTCAATCCGACCAGCATGACCGCAGTAATGATGATGCGCACGAGCATCTTCTTTTGCTTTTTCGTCATGTCACATGCTCCTCTTCATTTTCATTCAACCCGCTTGTGCAGAGAACTTCTCAGTGGGCAGCTCGCGGTGTTACAGCTCGATCTCGCAGTCGGGCTCGACCCTCTTGCAGGCCTTCAGCACGTCCTTCATGACGGTCTTGGCGTCCTGACCGTCCTCAAACTCGACGATCATCTTCTGCGTCATGAAGTTGACGGTGGCCGCGGCGACGCCGCTGGTCTTGCAGGCAGCCTCCTCCATGAGGTTCGCGCAGTTGGCGCAGTCGACTCCGATCTTGTAGGTTTTTTTCATAATGGATGGCCTCCCTGAATTTTTACAATTAAATCCTTGTTTAACTGTTGTGCTTGCAGTATACTGTCTTCAGCAGCGAAAAACAAGTGGTTTTACGGCTGTCTGCCTAAAACAGCAAGTGAAATTTCCAAAACAGAAAGGGTGAGCGCAGCAATGGGTTCTTTTCATCTGCCGCATCAGCACGGAGAGCGGACGCACACGGAGGATCTGCACCGGGAGCTGACCAATATTGAGCATTTTACCGCGGTTTCGGACGTCTTCAAGCAGCTCAGCGACCCCACTCGCGTGCGGATTTTCTGGCTTCTCAGCCATCGGGAGGAGTGCGTCGTCAACATCGCCGCCATGCTGGATATGTCCAGCCCCGCCATCTCCCACCATCTCCGCTCGCTGACAGAGGGCGGCATTCTGGAGAGCCGGCGCGACGGGAAGGAGGTCTACTACCGCGCGGCGGATACGGAGCAGATCCGGCTGCTGCACGAAATGATCGAGCAGGTGATGAAAATTACCTGCCCGGACAAGGCCGTGGATTACAGCGCGTCGCAGGAGGAAATTGTCCGGAACGTACACCGCTATCTGACGGAGCACCTCTCCGAGCGGATCACGATTGAGGAGCTCTCCCGTAAATTTCTGATGAACGCAACGACGCTCAAAAACGTATTCAAGCAGGTATACGGCACGACGATCGCCGCGCATATGCGGATGCACCGGCTGGAGCAGGCCGCCCTGCTGCTGCAGACCACAAAGGACGATATCGCCTCGATCGCCCAGGCCGTCGGCTATGACAGCGCCAGCCGCTTCACGACCGCCTTCCGGGAGATGTACGGTGAAACGCCCACCGTGTTCCGAAGGAGCCGTCAAAAGTAGATGTGTGGTGATCCAGCATATATAACCGCGCCCAGCACGTCCGTGACCTTCTCCAGGCCGATGCCGGCGATCATGATGATGCTGAAATATCCATGAACTCGGAAACCCACTTGCCGCAGTACCAGGCGTATGCGTCGCTTGGGTTTTCAAACGACTGCAGCATGCCGCTGCGGAACAAGCCCACCGCGTAGATGAAGATGAACACCATCGGGATCAGCGGCGTGATGAACGCCCACGCGCCGCCCCACGCGCCGAAGAACTGCAGCACCTCCTGTCCGGAGGCGAAGCCGGAGCCGATGTGGTACGCGGCGAACGCGCCCGTCTCGGGATACTCGCAGACAATCTCCTCCGCCTTGCCGAGCAGCTCCTGCTTGATCTGCGCGTTGTCGAACTCGCACGAGTCGTCAAGGATGACCTTGAACTGTGGCTCCTTACCCAGCCCGCGGATCACGCAGCGCTCGATTACCTCATCCGGCACGCTGCACGCGCGCAGCAGATCCGGCGCGCAGGACTCCTCGTTCGCCGTCAGGACGGCGATTTTCTCGTCCGGCTTCAGCATCGCGGCGATCCACGGCAGCTGCACAAGGCTCGACAGCGCCACCGGGATGTCCAGCTTCGCCGCCAAACGCTTCTGATAGTGCCCAAAGAAGCCGCAGGCCCCCGTCACCGCACGCACGCCGTACTTCTTCAGCTCCTTGCAGCCCTCGAGGATTCTCTCATACGCCGCTTTCTCGCCCACAAAGATCATCTTGTTGTCGACTTCGCGCAGAAACTGGAACTGCACCGGGAAATTGTACGTTCAAGCGTTCATCACGTTGCCGGGCAGCGTGGGGAACCAGATTTTCTCGTGGCAGAGCACGCCGATCGCGCCGCCCGCCACCACCTGGCCGCTTTTCTGGCGGATGACTGTGTCATCCGTGCAGGGATTCAGGTATCCAAACTGTCTGTTCTCTTCCATAACCACAGCATCGGCGGCCGCTCCGTCGCCGACCTCGTCGAGCAGCGCCTGCAGACCCTCCGCGCCGCCGAAAAATCCAAGAAAAAGTAAAAAAACAGTGCCGAACCGCTGGTTCGGCACTGTTTTTTCAGTCTCACAGAGTTCGCGGTTCGGAA
>ERZ773242.3269-NODE-3269-length-11883-cov-10.449104_pt1 | contig 11883 bp, 8 predicted proteins | sample MGYA00511077_ERZ773242 | MGnify/ENA primary metagenome ERZ773242 (study PRJEB29015, sample SAMEA2737754) | human gut metagenome | biome: human gut; feature: human-associated habitat; material: faeces | place: China | collected 2012 ... | reverse complement strand
TGGTTACTGGCTTTTCGGCAGTTTGGACTTCCAAAGTGGAAACATGATTTCGAGTCTTTTATGCAACTGTGACGGGGGTGTCCGTTTTGGGGTCGTTTCTGTAAGCCCTGTACCCGCCGAAAGTCGCTTGAAATCAGGCTTTTTCACCCGGAAAGCCTTGCGGGACGGGCTTTTTTGAAAGTGGGTTCAAATCGGCATTTTTCCCGATTTTGGAGAGAAATGCGGGAAGATAGGAGAGAAAAATCGGGAGACGGCCATACACCGCAGAATAGAGCTTCAAACCGACGAAAATCTATTTTTGAGGTGTTACAAATGGATGTATTCCCCGTTAACTGGGACAGCGTTCCCGAGGTGATGAACAAGGAGCAATTCTTCCGCATCTGCCATATCAGCAAGTCCACGGCGCTGCACCTGCTCAAAAGCGGCAAGGTGCCCTGCGAGTGGTCGGGTAAGAAAACCCGGTGCTATAAAATCCGAAAAGAGGATGTGAAAGCATACTTGGAGGAGCGGGCGATTTTTCCAGAACTCTATTCTGCGCCGAAGGGCTGGTACGGCACCCACTATGTGGCGAGGCTTTCCAAGGAGCTGCCGGAGGACACGCTGCGGCAGATGCACGGCTACTATGAAAAGCTGCTGCGCAAATACCCGGATGTGGTCACGGTAAAGGATGTGGTAACCCTGACCGGCTACACCCTGACCACCGTCCACAACTGGTGCAGCCGTGGGTCGCTGAAAGCCTTTCAAAAGGGACTGAAGTTCTGCATTCCGAAAATCTTTCTTGTGGATTTTTTCTGCTCCCTGACCTTCCGCTCCATCACCCGCAAAAGCCTCTGGCATATCCAGACGCTGAATGAGTTCAGCAGGAAGATGAAGCGGAAGTGATCTTTATATGGGGTGTTTACAAAGTTCGCTGTAAAAAGTGTTGTGGAACAGCAAAAGTTCGCTGTATTTTTTGTAAAGACAAGGTGAAGGCCTGTTGCAGATGCACGGAATCGCCTTGTTTGGGCTCAAATTGACGATCTTACTCTCCGCTTGTGTGATGATTCGGAAGCTCTGAAGCCGGAACGGAAGAAGAAAATCCCTTTTGTGCCGGTAGAAATCAGGGCGATTTGCCAGTGCCTTATGGAGCGGCGAAACTGGGAGATACAGGCGAAAAGGTATGGTGCTGTGGATGCCTTAAACGAATTGCTGATACAGTTTGCCTGCTAAAGAGAAAAGTCGCTGTCAACAGACGGCGGCTTTTCCTTTTCGGGTAGTATTCAAGAAGTCATAAAGTTCCGTGAGTAATGGAAGAAGCCCAAATTCATTGACGAAACGCCTAATTCATGCTATAATATCGGAAACTTACGCAAGGAGGTTGCCTAAATGAGCTTGGGTGAGGCAATCAGGATAACAAGGCAGAAAGCTTTTTATACACAAGAGGAATTCGCACAGAAGTTGAATGTTGCTTTATCCACAGTCAATCGGTGGGAACTCAATAAGGCAAGGCCGAACATGAAGGCAATGAGGGCAATTAAATCTTTTTGTGATGAGAACAACCAACCATATGAGTTTATCGAAAATCAGTGGGTTGGTTACCCGGGAGGAGGAGAATAAACATGCCGGCACAAAGATCTCAATGGAATGAAGCCACAAGAGTACAAATGCCCGCGCTTGTCCATTTAACAAGGATTGGATACACATATTTTGGCAAGATTACTGAGGATATGGCCGGTTCTGTTTATGATCCCGACACCAACATCTTGGTCAAAGTGTTTAAGGAGCAATTCGCCAAGCTGAATCCGGATAGAGCAGGTGAAGCTGAATCTATGCTCAGAACAATCCGCCAGGAATTAGACAACGATGATATTGGCGAAAGCTTCTATAAGCGCCTCAAAGCAGTATCTCCAATTAAACTTGTGGATTACGAAAAACCAGAAAACAACACCTACCATTGCACAGCTGAGTTTACCTGCAAGCGTGATGAGGACGAATTCAGACCGGATATCACTCTTTTTGTTAATGGGCTCCCTCTTGTGTTTATCGAGGTAAAAAAGCCAAACAACAACGGTGGAATGGTTGCCGAGGCTGAACGCATGAACAGGATTCGCTTTCCTAACAGAAAGTTTCGCAGGTTCATAAACATTACGCAACTGATGCTGTTTTCAAACAATATGGAGTACGATACAATGGGTGGCATCGTACCGATTCAGGGTGTCTTTTATTGCACAGGCTCAAAGAAATATTCGCCGTTTAATTGCTTCAGAGAAGAAAATCCTCTCAATCTTCCTGTTGCGCCATACAACCGAGATTATCCATATTCAGATATTGATTCTGTAGAAGAGAAAAAGATACTTTGTGATTTTAACAATCAGGTTATTCACACAAGTCCGGAGTATCAAACAAACCTAAAGGCAACTACTCCGACAAACAGAGTCATCACCTCTATGTGTAGCCCGGAAAGATTGCTGTTTCTCCTCAAATACGGCATTACTTACTACCATAAAACCAAGGAACGTACAGATGGCTCTATTGAACAGATAGATCAAAAACACATAATGAGGTATCAGCAGTTTTTTGCCGCAATGATTGTCAGAGATAGAGTTTCGGAAGGGACAACTTCCGGAATCATTTGGCATACCCAAGGAAGCGGAAAAACAGCGCTTTCCTATCACCTTTCATATGTGCTTACGGATTTATTTGCAAGAAATGACAAGGTCGCAAAGTTTTACTTTATTGTTGACCGACTCGACCTTATGAAGCAGTCCAAAGAGGAATTTGAAGCTCGAGGTTTGGTCGTTAAAACCGCGAATTCCAGATCTGAGTTGATGGAACAGTTCCGTACAAACCAGTCTCAAGAAGGTACCACCGGAGAACCGGAAATTACGGTTGTAAATATTCAGCGTTTTGAAGAAAGGCAAGACAAGGTTGTCCTTCCTGCTTATGCCACAAACTTACAGCGTGTTTTCATTATCGATGAGGCTCACCGTGGATATAAACCAGAAGGCTCTTTCCTTGCCAACCTTTTTGATGCCGACCCGAATTCAATCAAGATTGCACTTACGGGAACGCCACTTTTGAAAAGTGAGCGTGAGTCTTGGCGTGTATTCGGAAACTATCTGCACACCTACTATTATGATAAGTCCGTTCAAGATGGCTATACACTGAAAATCATTCGTGAGGACATCGAGACGGCATATAGGGAAAAACTTGAAGAGGTCTATCAATCAATCGAAAATCTTGTGCAGAAAAAGGATGTCAAGAAAGAAGATATTGTCGAGCATCCGAACTATGTCAAGGAATTGCTCCGTTACATCATCGGTGATTTAAAGCGCTTCAGAGTGATTCAAGGTGATGACACTCTTGGAGGTATGGTCATCTGCGAAACTAGCGAGCAAGCCCGTAGACTATTTGCTTATTTTGATGAAATTCAGAATGAGCTTAATTCTGGTGCATCAAATCAAAGCCACTTTAAAGCTGGATTAATACTCTACGATAGCGATGATAAGGAAACCCGTGAAGGTGTTATTACCGATTTCAAAGATAACTTTAAGGTTGATATTCTTATCGTATTCAATATGCTTTTGACGGGGTTTGATGCTCCGAGACTAAAGCGGCTTTATTTCGGAAGGAAGCTAAAAGACCATAACCTTTTGCAAGCAATTACCAGAGTGAATAGGCCATACGGTAAGAACCGTTACGGCTATATTATTGATTTTGCTGACATCAAGAAGAACTTTGACGAAACAAATGCGGCATACCTTGCTGAACTCAACAAGTTTAACGATCCTGATGAAGTTGGTGAAGGAAATGAGGTCAACATTCTGGCTCAGGTTATGGAAGATCCCACTGAACTGATACAGCGTATGAAGAAAGCACGCCAGGTTTTATTTGACTACTCGTTGGACAATGCAGAAGAATTTAGCACCGAAATCTCTGCCATTGAAGATAAAGGCGTTCTGCTTGAGTTGAAAAAAGCATTGATTGAAGTCCGTGACTGTTGCAACATTGTTAAAACCTTTGGCGATGAGGATTTGAAAGCAGCATTTGCCAATTTTGAAGTCTCCAGATTGAAGGATATTCTTTCCGAGGTACAACACCATATCAATATCATCAATCAGCGTGAGGCTATTGCCGACGACGATTCCACTCGGATATTAGTCAATGAGGTGATGCAGGACATCACATTCAACTTCAGCAAAATCGGCGAAGAAGAATTAAGGATGGTTTCCGGCGGTGTAGAACTTAATGAAAAGCTTCAAAAAGTTATGAGGAAGCTTTCAGATAACATTGACCCAGAAGATCCTGAGTATATCACTATAAGAGAAGCTGTCCGAGCTCGTTTCCGTGAGCATGGGTTCACCCCCAACAACATGGAGGAATATAACTCTTATTCTCGCTCAATGGACGAAATCCTTCAGAAGCTCACTGAGTTACAAAAGAAAAATGCAGCGTTGCTCAGAAGATATAACGGCGATGCAAAGTTCGCTCGTGTCCATAAGAGAATCAGAGAAGAAAATCACAGACGCAGAAACGAAGGAAAACAGGTTATTGTTTCCGAGTATGACGAAAGCATCGTAGATGCCCTCATGTTAATCAAGAGCGACATTGATCGCAAGGTATATGACAGAAACGATATTCTCAAAAAGGACGCATACTTTGAGCAAACGGTAATGACGGAAATCAAAGCCGGGATGGATGCTATCGGTATCGTTAACTCAAGAGAAGATCGTGTGTTTATACAGAGCAGGATTACAAAGCAGTATCTTGAGCAATATCGTGAAACATACCCTGCGGCATAAGGAGAACGAAAATGGATATAAAAACTCAAACATATAAACTGATTGATGATCTGAAGGCCGTCTGCCACAATTACGGTATGGGCAATGACGGAAATGAGTACAAGGTTATCACTCAGATTTTTCTGTATAAGTTTTTGAATGACAAGTTCGGCTATGAGATAAAGCAAAAGGACGAGCGCATAGCGAAGACAGAAAAATGGGAAACCGCATATAGCGAAATGTCGGAAGACGACAGGCTGGATTTGCTTGATTCTCTTTCTCCTGATGTTCCGAGACTTTATCCCCAGCACTTGATTTCGTTCTTGTGGAATCAGCAGGCAAAGGGTGATTTCAGCCTTATATTTGACAATACGATGGTGGATATTGCCGACAAGAACATTGATATCTTCTCTACGCAAACCACCTCAAAGAAAAAAATACCGCTGTTTGAGAAGCTCACAAATTTCGTAACCGATGATGGCCAGCGTTCTCCTTTCGCGAGAGCCTTGGTTGACAAACTCGTCAACTTCTCTTTTGAAGATGCATTTGCGGAAAGCTACGACTTCTTTGCTGGCGTATTTGAGTATGTCATCAAGGATTACAACACCAATGGTGGCGGCGTATATGCCGAATATTACACACCTCACGCAATCGCCGTTATCATGGCACGACTGCTTGTCGGTGACAGGAAAGATTTGCATAACATTGAGTGTTACGATCCTGCGGCGGGAACCGGTACTCTGTTGATGGCACTTGCGCACCAGATTGGCGAGGATTGCTGTACAATCTTCGCACAAGACCGTTCCCAAAAGAGCAATAAGATGCTCAAGTTAAATCTGATCTTGAATGGTTTGGTTTCTTCCCTTGACCATGCGATTCAGGGCGATACACTTACCGATCCGTTCCATAAGAGCGACGACGGAAACACTCTGCGACAGTTTGATTATGTGGTTTGCAATCCTCCGTTCAACCTCGATTTTTCTGAAACACGGGAAACGCTTGTTACGATGCCTGCTCGGTTCTGGGCAGGTATTCCGAATGTTCCGCCAAAGAAAAAGGAAAGCATGGCCATTTATACATGCTTCCTTCAGCATGTATTAAATTCGATGCTTCCAACCGGTAAGGCGGCTATTGTCCTTCCAACCGGATTCTTAACCGCAAAGAGCAGCGTCGAAGGGAAGCTATTAAAGCACATTGTCAAAGAACATCTTGTTTACGGTGTCATCAGCATGCCTTCAAATGTATTTGCCAATACCGGCACCAATGTTTCGGTTCTGTTCTTTGACAACTCCAAATCTGCCGACGAGGTTATCCTCATTGACGCATCTAAGCTCGGCGAGGAATACCAGGAAGGCAACAACAAAAAGGTTCGCCTGACACCTTCTGAGATTGATATGATCGTCGATACATTCCTTCATAAGAAGACCGTAGAGGACTTTTCGGTTGCCGTAAGCTACGAGGATATAGAGGCGAAGAAGTGCTCCCTTGCAGCTGGTCAGTATTTTGATGTGAAGATTGAGTATGTGGAGCTAACACAGGAAGAATTTGAAAACAAAATGTCTGAGCTGACATCGAATTTGCAGAACTACTTCGATGAAGGAAATGCACTGCAAAAGGAGATTATGGAGCAGTTGAAGAAGGTGAAGTATGAGAATAACTAAGCTTGGGGATATTGCCAACATAATTACTGGCCCATTTGGCTCGCAACTTCACAAAGAGGATTATGTAGAACATGGAATTCCTGTAATTATGCCTCAAAATATAGCTGATAGAAGAGTTGATGAAAACAACATTGCTCAAATATCGGAGCGTGATTATCAGAGATTAAAGAGGTATGCAACGCAAAAATATGATTTGGTGTATGCTCGGCGAGGAGATGTTGAAAAGCACGCCTACATAGACCATAACAAAAAAGCACTTTGCGGAACTGGATGCCTGAGAATTAGAGTGACTGATACTTCTGTGGTGCCATTGTATTTGTCCTTCTATCTTTGCCGTCCCGAAACTCGTAAATGGTTAGTTACACACGCAGTTGGAAGTAATATGCCAAACTTGAATGCCGGAATATTATCTGAGGTTCCAATCGAATTACCAGATTACGCAACTCAAGTAAAAGTGGCAAAAGCTTTACAGCGTATTGAGGATAAAGTCTCATTAAATGAAAAGGTAAATGATAATTTAGCTCAGCAGCTCCGTCTGCTGTATGACTATTGGTTCACGCAGTTTGACTTTCCGGACGAGAACGGCAAGCCGTATCGTTCGTCAGGCGGACAAATGGTGTGGGATGATGTTACGAAAAAAGCTATACCGGCCGGTTGGCACAGTGTAAAAATGTCAGTGGCAACCAAAGGTATTCGCACAGGCTTAAATCCTCGAGACAATTTTAAGTTGGGCAATGGTACTATCAAATACATCACAGTAAAAAACCTCCGGTCTGATGGAATTCTAGATTTTTCAGGCTGTGATACCATTGATGAAACTGCACGAACGATTATTCATCGTCGTTCTGATGTGTGTCCTGGAGACATTTTGTTTGCAAGCATTGCTCCACTAGGCCGTTGTTATCTTGTTCAGGAGTCTCCACAAGATTGGGATATCAACGAATCCGTCTTTTCCATTCGCTGCAATAAAGCGACAGTTACACCAGAATATCTTTACATGCACTTGCAAGGTGAGGCTTTTATAAAGAAATCGACTGCATGTTCAACTGGCAGCGTTTTCAAGGGCATTCGAATCAACACGCTATTGGATAGCAGAATGATCTTGCCTCCTATGCAAATTGTAGAGAAGTTTAGCAAGCGGACGAAGTTGCTTCTTTCTCTGCAAAACAAGCTGAATAAGGAAATACAAGCCTTAACTGAACTAAGAGACTGGCTCCTTCCAATGCTGATGAACGGGCAAGCGAATGTGAGCGACTAAGCCGCTAAATTATCATTTAGCATAGGACAAAGAAACTCTTACCAACGGCGAGAGTGAAGAAATAAGGAACTGCCGTTGCTGTCGTTCTCTTAAAAAAAGGAGAAACGACATGAAAGAAAGAATAGTTAATCAAATCGTCCAAGGAATGCTGTCCGTGTTGAATAATGCGCAGGCAGCACAACTGAAAAAGGTTCTTGCAGCTGCATTTTCAGATATCGAAGTTGTAGTGGCTGACTGTTCAGAGACTAAGGAGGATGGTACCTCAAATAAAAAGCTTGAGGAGTTGTTTATTGCAGCCAAGAAGGTTGAAGGGTGTTCAGATAAGTCGCTGAAATACTATACTTCCACGATTCATACAATGCTCGTTAAGATTGGAAAGCAGGTGTTGGAAATCACAACGGATGATTTGCGAGCCTACCTCACCGACTATCAGATTGAGAAGAAATCGAGCAGGGTAACGATAGACAACATCAGGCGTATCCTTTCAAGCTTTTTCACCTGGCTTGAGGATGAGGACTATATTCTGAAAAGCCCGATACGCCGGATTCACAAGGTGAAGTCCGCTGCGACCATCAAGGAGACTTACTCAGATGAATCGCTTGAAAAGATGAGAGATAACTGCGAAAGCATGCGGGATTTAGCAATGATCGATATGCTATCCTCCACCGGTATGCGTGTTGGCGAGATGGTACGACTGAATCGTGATGATATCTGCTTCGATGAGCGAGAATGCGTCGTTTTCGGCAAAGGCGACAAGGAACGAATTGTTTACTTTGATGCTAGGGCAAAGATTCACCTACAAAACTATTTGCAGAGCCGAACAGACAGCGATCCAGCGCTTTTTGTTTCCTTACGCTCTCCGCATAAACGACTGACAGTTGGTGGTATCGAGGTGCGGCTCCGGGAGCTCGGAAAACGGCTGGATATACCAAAGGTACATCCGCATAAATTTCGAAGGACGCTTGCAACAATGGCAATAGACAAAGGAATGCCGATTGAGCAGTTGCAGCATTTGCTTGGTCATCAGCGTATTGATACAACAATGCACTATGCGATGGTAAAGCAGAGCAATGTCAAGCTGGCTCATAAAAAATACATTGGATAGGATGTTCATAATGGAGAGAATCATTCTAAGAGATGTGTGTGATGTCTTTGACGGCCCACACGCTACTCCGACAAAAACAGAAGCGGGACCCGTATATCTTGGAATTGATGCCATAACAGAGGATGGTAGACTAAACGAGGCTGAATTTGCACATCTCTCTGCTGAGGACTATAAGAGATGGACACGGCGAGTTACTCCCATGGAGGGCGACATCGTGTTTTCTTATGAAGCTACATTGGGACGATATGCTCTCATTCCCAAAGACTTTTACGGGTGTCTTGGACGACGACTTGCTGTTATCCGCAATCGCAGCGATGCAATCAATACCAGGTGGTTATATTACTACTTTCGCTCACCCGAATGGACTGCATTTATTGAGCGCAATACGATAAAGGGCAGTACGGTCAACAGAATATCTGTTGAGGATTTTCCGAGTTACTCGATTCCTGCTGTAGAACGAGAACAACAAGATCGGATAGTTGGAATCTTGGGAGCGATAGATAAGAAAATCTCGGCAAACAATACGATAAATGATAATTTAGCTGCCTAGTCGCTGATGGTAGCTTGCCCGTTCATCAGCATCGGCAGTAGCCAGTCTCTCAGCACTCGTAACTGATTGATTTCTTTGTAATTCTTGGCAATCAGAGAGAACAGTGGAGTAACCTGCCCTGTATAGTCAACCACTTTTTCGAAATTTAAATCACACACAGGTAGGCTCGCTATATGACTTGGATATATGTGTGGCTGTGCAGACCCCGTTTGGATTTTGTAGATATTATTTTGATGCCGTTTCAGAAGCGCATACCAGAAATAAACATATGGCGTCATCTTAAAATCTATGAAGGACGAATCGGATGACCAAACGGGTACGCCCCACATATTCACGAATCCAGCATTTGCTCCTGAACTCGAAATTGTTATCACAGGAGCAACTGTATTTGCCGCATTGTGATATGTTGCCGGTTCCAGCCCTCCTGCAACAACTGGGACATCGCCTGGAATAGCATCTTTTGAGAGAAGAGCCGTCCCGCGTTGAGGGACAATGAAGTCACCAATATGTTTAGAGCCGGATATATCCTGGAACATGAAGTCAAAAAGCAGTTGCGCTTGCTGAGCTAAATTATCATTTAGCTCAGGACAAGGTATTTCAATGTTGATAACATAATAGAGAAACTGTCTCTTCCGAGCAAGACAAAAGCGCCGTAGAAATACGGCGCTTTTTTGTTACCCGGAAGCGACAAACAGCGGCTTTTGAATGACGGACGGCAAAGGATACCGGCGCCAATATGAAGCCGCTTATATCAAAAGAAAACGCCCAAAATCGCCCCGAAAACATACAGCGGGAAACGGTTTTGGGCGTTTCTGCGTTTCTGTATAAAATCGGCAACTTGGCAGTAAATAGAAGATATCCGCCATGCCCTGTACTGCTTGATCAAATTTACTCACAGCTATACGCTTTGGAGCTTTCCCAAAAAACATCTCAAAACCACTTGACAGAAAGGAGGCGAAGCAAGGCATATGGAGGGACAGCTTGAATGAGTGATTTGATGATATCTGGCAGAGCAATACCTGCTACAGTGCCACGCTGACTGTGCGATTTAGAAATTCGCACACTCGCACCTGCCTTTCGGTTTTGATAGACTGTAACCGAAAGGCGGGTGCATTTTGCGTTGCAGACCTGCCGGGGAAATTTTGAGTGGGAGGATCACATATGAAATCGCTATTTGAGCAGCTGGGCGGCACTTACACAAGGCAGGGGGACTATTGCTTGCCGGACGTTTGCTTATCGCCCGAAGAAGAACGGCCTATCGGCATTTACGGCCAGCGGCGGCGCACCTTTCTGAGGGAGCACCACCGGGTGCTGTATTATAACCTGCTGACCGCCGGGGTGCTGGATGGGCACCTCGCAGACATCGAGGAGCAGGCGCAGGAACTCTTTCTTCGGTTGGTAGAACAATACGCAGACACCGAGGGCGTGACGGAGGAGGTAAAGGCCAATGACCCGCAGGCGTGGGTGCGGAAGATGAACGGCATCCGACATCGGGCAAACGAGGTCGTGATGCAGGAAATTGTATATAGGTAGCGAGCAAGCGGGGGTCGATGACCTCCGCTTGTTTTGTGTGCAGAAAAGAACCATGCCGTTTTTAAACGACATTGTTCCGAACTTTGTTGACATTGTTCTTTTATCCGGGTATAATGTACTTGTGATTTTATGCGTGGAGGTATCCCCTATGGCTGAAATGATCTCGGTAAGAGAGGCAGCAGTGCGCTGGAATATAACGGAGCGGAGAGTTGCGACGCTCTGCAAGAATGGGAGAATCGCCGGTGCGAAAAAGCAGGGCAATCGTTGGCTGATCCCCGCTGATACGCAGAAGCCGGCGGATCAGCGGCTCAAGACGGGCGCTTTCCGCAAGACGGAGCGCGCGCCGAAGCTGCCCCTGCCCATCGGCGTGTCCAACTACTGCCTTGCCTCGTCGGAATACTACTACATCGACAAGACGATGATGATCAAGGACTTTATCGACGAGCGTCCGATGGTGACGCTGTTCACCCGCCCCCGGCGCTTCGGCAAGACGCTGAATATGGATATGCTGCGCACTTATTTTGAAAAGAGCGACAAGGATACCTCTGTTTATTTCCGGGATAAGAAGATCTGGGCCTGCGGCCAGAAGTACCGGGATTATCAGGGCAAGTACCCTGTGATCTTCCTGACCTTCAAGGATGTGAAGTTCGACACTTGGGAGGAGACCTTTGCGGCCATCCGGGATATTTTTGCAAAGGAGACCCGGCGGCACAAAGAACTGCTGACCAGCGATAAGTGCGACGAGTACAGCAAAAAGACCTATGAAAAGCTGGCAGACGGCAAGGTCAGCGAGGTAGAGCTGGCTTCTGCACTGCTGGACCTGTCCGCTATGCTGCACAAGCACTATGCCGTTGCGCCCATTATCATCATCGACGAGTACGACACCCCCATCCAGCAGGGCTATCAGAAGGACTATTACGACAAGGTCATCCGGTTTATGCGAAACCTGTTTTCCGGCGGGTTCAAGGATAATCAGCACCTGTCCTTCGGCTTCCTCACCGGCATTCTGCGGGTGG
>ERZ773242.3262-NODE-3262-length-11906-cov-3.335752_pt1 | contig 11906 bp, 10 predicted proteins | sample MGYA00511077_ERZ773242 | MGnify/ENA primary metagenome ERZ773242 (study PRJEB29015, sample SAMEA2737754) | human gut metagenome | biome: human gut; feature: human-associated habitat; material: faeces | place: China | collected 2012 ... | reverse complement strand
GTTTCGTGCGCTTGGTGCTTATGTGGATATCGAGCATGGCAAGATTATCGCAGAAGCAGAGCGTCTGATCGGAAAGCACATTTATTTTGATGTGGTAAGCGTAGGAGCTACGATCAACGTTATGATGGCAGCATCGATGGCAGAAGGACTTACGATCCTTGAGAATGTGGCAAAAGAGCCTCATGTTGTCGATGTGGCAAACTTCCTGAACAGTATGGGAGCGAACATTCGTGGAGCAGGTACGGACGTGATCAAGATTCGCGGTGTATCCCGCCTTCATAAGACAGATTATTCTATCATTCCGGATCAGATCGAAGCCGGCACATTTATGTTTGCGGCAGCAGCAACCAGAGGTGATGTGACTGTTATGAATGTCATTCCGAAGCATCTGGAAGCTACGATTGCAAAGCTTGTTGAGATCGGATGTGAAGTAGAAGAATTTGATGATGCAGTGCGTGTTGTGTCCAAAGGAGATCTTCATAATACACAGGTGAAGACTCTTCCATATCCGGGATTCCCGACAGATATGCAGCCGCAGATCGGTGTTACACTTGCTCTTTGTAAAGGGACAAGCACGATTACAGAAAGTATTTTTGAGAATCGTTTCAAATATCTTTCAGAACTTGCAAGAATGGGTGCAAATGTCAAGGTTGAAGGCAATGCAGCGACTATCGAAGGCGTAGATAAATTCTCGGGAGCAAGGGTCAGTGCACCGGATCTTCGTGCAGGAGCAGCACTTGTGATTGCAGGAATGGCCGCAGATGGCATTACGATCGTAGATGACATCGTATATATCCAGAGGGGATACGAACGTTTTGAAGAGAAGCTCAGAAGTCTCGGCGCAGTGATCGAGAGAGTTTCTACAGAACGTGAGATCCAGAAATTCAAGTTAAAAGTAGGTTAAGACAGGAATTCCTGTTTTGATAGAACATATTTCCCAAAATGTATATTGACGGAAGCTATGGACAGTGTTATGATGTGTAGCGGTAACAATTAAATACGCTTTCTCTTATTCAGAGTGGTGGAGGTACAAAGGACCTGCGAAGCCACGGCAACCCCGGTAAGCCGGAAGGTGCCAACCTGAGCGAGCAATCGAACAATAAGAGGATTGATGATGAGATATCAGGTCAGTCCTTTGGGGCTGACCTTTAAATTTGCATAGACAGAAGAGAAATTCTGTTTGTCGATTTTCATTATTCCAGAGATAAGAGAGGCAGATACAAAGAAGAAAAGAAAGGAAAAAAGATGGAGAGATTATTATTTACTTCTGAATCAGTAACTGAAGGACATCCGGATAAGATGTGTGACCAGATTTCCGATGCGATCCTGGATGCACTTATGGAGCAGGATCCAATGAGCCGTGTAGCTTGCGAGACATGCGCGACTACAGGAATTGTTATGGTAATGGGAGAAATTACTACAAATGCATATGTAGATATTCAAAAAATCGTTCGTGATACTGTTCGTGAAATTGGTTATACAAGAGGAAAGTACGGATTTGATGCTGACACATGTGGCGTTCTGACAGCAATTGACGAACAGTCAAGCGATATTGCCATGGGTGTTGATAAAGCTCTTGAAGCAAAGGAACACAAGATGTCAGATGAAGAATTGGAAGCAATCGGTGCAGGAGACCAGGGAATGATGTTCGGATATGCATCTGATGAGACAGAAGAATATATGCCTTATCCGATCGCTCTTGCACACAAACTTGCAAGACGTCTTACAGAAGTAAGAAAGAACGGAACACTTCCATATCTTCGTCCGGATGGAAAAACACAGGTAACAGTAGAATATGATGAAAATGGAGTTCCGGCCCGCCTTGATGCAGTAGTACTTTCTACACAGCATGATCCGGATGTTTCACAGGAACAGATCCATGAAGACGTGAAAAAATACATTTTTGATGAAATCCTTCCGGCAGATATGGTAGATGAGAATACAAAATTCTTTATCAATCCGACCGGACGTTTTGTGATCGGTGGACCACATGGGGACAGCGGCCTTACCGGACGTAAGATCATCGTAGATACTTATGGGGGAATGGCGCGTCACGGCGGTGGAGCTTTCTCAGGAAAAGACTGTACAAAGGTAGACCGTTCAGCAGCTTATGCAGCACGTTATGTTGCTAAGAATATCGTAGCAGCAGGAATTGCCAAAAAATGCGAGATCCAGCTTTCTTATGCAATCGGTGTTGCACAGCCGACATCTGTCATGGTAGATACTTTCGGAACAGGAAAGATTGCAGATGATAAGCTTGTGGAAATCGTTCGAGAGAACTTTGACCTTCGTCCGGCTGGAATTATCAAGATGCTTGATCTGAGACGTCCGATCTACAAACAGACAGCAGCTTACGGACACTTTGGACGTAACGACCTGGATCTTCCATGGGAGAAGTTGGATAAAGTGGATACTTTGAAGAAATATCTTTAATAACAGGTTCTGAATTTGATCGTTTTAGAAAAAATTTAGAAAATTTTACGGGTGCTTTGATGTGAAGCACCCGTTTTTATGATATGCTATTAGTTATCAGGCAGACTTGCGTGAGCGCCATACGGACCTCATAACCGGGCGTGCACGATGAATGGAGGATGAATATAGCATGAAACTAAGGACGAAACTGGTGATTTCTTTTGTGACGATGATCATGATACCGACTATCCTGACAACGGCATTTATATTTGGAATTGCGCGTTATCAGATCGGAGTCATTGAGCATACTTATGGAATTACCGGTGAGGAATATAAAGATTTTGCAAAATCCATCAGAGTGCTGGGAGATATGCCGGAGATCCAGCAGTTTATTATAAGCGCATGTATCGCAGTAGTCCTGATTCTGGCATTTACAGCGATGATCATGATGGTGTGGATTTATGGAAGTATCATCAGTCCGATTCACAAGTTGCAGGAAGCAGCGCAGAACGTAGAAGAAGGCAATCTGAATTTTGAGATCAAGCCGGAAAAAGATGATGAGATGGGACGGCTGATGCAGGCATTTGAAAAGATGCGGATCCGTCTGAGAGATAATGCAGAGGAGAAGCTGAAGAGTGACCGGGAAAGCAAAGAACTGATCAGCAATATTTCCCATGACTTAAAGACGCCGATCACAGCGATCAAGGGCTATGTGGAGGGAATCCGGGACGGCGTTGCTTCATCGCCGGAAAAACTGGACAAATATATCCGCACCATTTACAACAAGGCCAACGATATGGATCGGCTGATCAATGAGCTGACCTATTATTCCAGTATTGATAATAATCGTATTCCGTACAATTTCCACCGAATAAACGTTGCAGAATTTTTCGCAGACTGCGTAGAGGACGTCGGGCTGGACCTGGAATCGAAAAATATCCAGCTGAACTATTCCAATCTGGTGGAGCCCGACACTCGGATTATCGCAGATCCGGAGCAGCTCAAAAAAGTCATCAACAATATCATTGGCAACAGCATCAAATATATGGACAAAGAGAAAGGCGTGATCGATATTCGCCTGCTGGATGAGGTGGATTCCATCCGGGTAGAAATCGAGGACAACGGCAAGGGAATCGCGGCAAAAGACCTCGGCAATATATTTGAGCGGTTTTACCGGACGGACGCGTCCCGCAACTCCATGAAAGGCGGAAGCGGAATCGGGCTGTCCATTGTGAAAAAGATCATCGAGGATCATGGCGGATACATCTGGGCGACCAGCAAAGAGGGCGAAGGAACATGTCTGCATTTTGTGATCAGAAAATACAGGGAGGCGGAAGCAGATGAGTAAAATTTTAATTATCGAAGATGAAGTGGCAATTGCAGATCTGGAAAAGGATTATCTGGAGCTGAGCGGATTTGATGTACAGATCGAATATGCGGGTGACAAAGGACTTACGCGCGCACTGAAAGAGGATTTTGACCTGATCGTGCTGGATCTGATGCTGCCCGGCATTGATGGGTTTGAGGTATGCCGCAGGATCCGGGAGGAGAAAAATGTCCCGATCCTGATGGTGAGTGCGAAAAAGGATGACATCGACAAAATCCGGGGCCTGGGTCTGGGCGCAGACGACTATATGACGAAACCGTTTTCTCCGAGCGAGCTGGTAGCGCGCGTCAAGGCGCATATGGCGCGGTACGAAAGGCTGACGAGCAGCCATCAGAAAACAAACGATATTATAGAAATCCGTGGCCTGAAAATCGACAAAACGGCAAGGCGTGTATGGATTAACGGCGAAGAGAAAGCATTTACGACAAAGGAATTCGACCTGCTGACCTTCCTTGCAGAGAACCCGAATCATGTTTTTACCAAAGAAGAGCTGTTTCGGGAAATCTGGGATATGGAATCGATCGGCGACATTGCGACCGTAACCGTCCATATCAAAAAAATCCGTGAAAAAATCGAAGTAGACACCGCCAATCCGCAGTATATCGAAACAATCTGGGGTGTTGGATATCGCTTCAAGGTCTGAAGCATATCCGGAAATGAGGGGAACGTGGCAGTAAAAATTATATACGAAGATAAAGATATTCTGGTTTGCGAAAAACCGGCGGGACTGGCGGTTCAAAGCGCCCGGATTTCCGAGCCGGATATGGTCAGTGAGCTGAAAAACTACCTGACGGGGAAGCAGCCGACGGGCGCGCCCGGCAAATTTGCGGAAATCTCGGCGTTTGGCGGCACCCGACAGCCGGCATCGGCAACGGCGTCCGTCGGAGTGCGCAGGCCGCAGTCGGTCTATCTGGGTGTCGTGCACCGGCTCGACCAGCCGGTTTCCGGTCTTTTGGTTTTTGCCAAAAATAAAAAAGCCGCAGGTGCGTTAAGCACCCAGACTGCGCAGCATCAGATGAACAAAATCTATTACGCAGTCGTGTATACGAAAGAAGACCTGACCGGAAAACGCGGAACACTGACAGACTGGTTGGTAAAGGAAGCTTCTATTGCTCGCGTCTGCGATGCTTCGCAGAACGGTGCAAAAAAGGCGGTTTTATCCTGGAAATGTCTGGCATGTCAGGAAAACCGGGCACTTTTGGAAGTGGAGCTGGAAACGGGAAGATTCCATCAGATCCGGGTGCAGATGGCGCATGCGGGAATGCCGCTTCTTGGCGATCAGCGCTACGGCAGCGAAGAGAGTCGGGAGGTATCCATGCAGCTCGGGATTCGGACAATCCGTCTGCAGGCAGTAAAACTTGCGTTTTGTCATCCGACAAGCGGGAAAAGAGTATGTTATGAGCTTACGGACAAACTTACGCTTTGAAAGCAAATCTGCGGTTTCGTGGCTGACCGCCCTGTGGATTTTTCTGATGACAGCGGTTTTTCCTTATTATATGAAGAATCACTATTCCCAGATGGGCGTGCGGAAGTTTTCGTTTTTCCTGACAGTCAGTCTGGTGTGCCTGATTCCTGCAGGCGTGCTGGCGGCTGGAAGCTGGGGAAAAGCCTGCGCAGCGAAGCTGTTTCGGCGGATGCACAAGCAAGAGTCAGACGCAAAGACGCAGACAGGTGTGCAGGCACAGGCGCACCCAGCCGCTCGTTCTCTCAGCAATTTAGATATTGCCATGCTGTGTTACCTTGCAGCGATTTTCATTTCGTGGCTATTTAGTGTTGACCGCGCGGCGGCATGGACTGGCACAGATGGCTGGTCAATGGGGCTGCGGACGCAGGTAATTCTTGTGCTGATGTATTTTCTGGTATCGAGGTATCTGATCTGGTGGAAAGGGCTGCTGGCAGTACATATGCTGGCGTCCGGCGGCGTGTTTTTGCTGGGGATCCTGCACCGGTTTTCGATCGATCCCCTCGGAATGTATCAGGGCCTGGATGAGTCGTGGCAGCTGTTGTTTCTTGCAACCATCGGGCAGGCGTCTTGGTATTCCGGATATGTCTGCGTGGCGCTGACAGCTGGAGCTACAGTGTTTTTTATCGCAAAAGACAATAGAATCCGCACGGCAGCAGGACTGTACTGCATGCTGGGCTTTGGAACGGTTGTGACTCAGAACAGCGACAGTGCGTTTGCTGCGATGGTGTTTCTGCTCCTGGGATTGTTTCTTGCAGGCTGCGACAGCTTCGATCGGATGGAACGGTTTCTGGAAACACTGCTGTTAATGTTTGGAAGCTTTAAAGTGATCGGGATTTTGCAGGAGTTATTCCCTGAGAAAGCAAAACAGCTCGGCAGCCTTTCGGAATTTTTCTCAAAAAGCACGGCGACATGGGTATTTTTCCTGATCGTGTGCATGGGATACATTGTTCTGCTGTTGTACCGGCAAAAGCATGGAGCTGCAGAAATTATCCGCTGTGGGCGGACTTTGCGAAAGATTGCAGTGATCGGCGTGGTCGGTCTGATGCTTCTTTTTGTGGTGACGATTTGGGCGAATACAACCGGTCTGCTGCAGAAATGGTTCGGGGTTTCCAATACGGGCCAGTATCTTTTATTTGATGAATATTGGGGAAATTCCCGCGGCTTTTCATGGAGCATCACGGCGGAAACGTTTGCAAAGCTGCCGTTGTGGAGAAAGCTTACGGGCGTTGGACCGGACTGTTATTCGGTTTACTGCTATGCAGACACAGATCTTGCGGGCAGACTGCATCATTATTTCGGGCAGAATCAGACGTTGACGAATGCGCACAATGAATTTTTAAACCAGCTGTTCTGTACCGGCGGGATCGGATTTGCAGCGTTTGTCGGATTTCTGGCTGCTGCAGTGTGTCGCTTCTGGAAAAACAGGGAAAAAGAACCAATGGCGTTGATGGGGCTGCTGGCGGTACTCGTTTACGGTGCGCACAACTTTTTCTGTTATCAGCAGGTTTGCTGCATTCCGTTTCTGTTTCTGCTGATCGCTATGTCAGAAAATCTGGTGCGGGAAGCGGCAGAAAAATAGTAGAAAGGAATACCCAATATCACGAATCGCTTTTTGAATCCTGATATCATAATAATGTCGAAATTACTCATACTAAGTCTCAATGGAGATGGGAAAACATCTGCGGAACGGAGAATGGTATGGGTAATTTTTTTGAAAAAAACAGCGGTTTAGAGAAGAAGGATAGCGCTGCAGATGCAGAGAAAAATAGAGAGAATGACCGGTCTTGCAGGCAAAAAGTGCTCTATGCTGCAGGGCTTGCAGGCGGGTTATACGCAGTGCTTCGATATTTGCTGCCGCTTGTTGCGCCGTTTGTGTTTGCTTTTTTCATTGTCCGAATTTTATATCCGCAGCTTTGCCGGGCGGAGAAAAAGCTGCGAATTCGCAAAGACATCCTGATGGCAGGATTTTTGCTGCTTTTGACCGGAATCCTTGCGGCTGGATTCTTTTTTCTGCTGTCAAAGGGAACTGCATGGGCGGTAAAAATCGGAAGTGAGTCAGGCGCGATCAAAGATCAGGTGAATATAGCGTTTGAAAATGGCTGCTGCAGGGCGGAAGAGCTTCTCGGGAGGGAACGGGGAGAAATTCGAACGTTTTTTCAGGATAAGGGGGACGAAATGGCGAAAACTGTCGGTCGGGAGATTTTGCCAAAGGCTGCGGACTGGACGGCGAAATCCTGCAGCTTTGCGCTGCGGACAGGAGCGTTCTGGGGGATCGGGATGATCGCGGCGTTCTGGCTGTGCAGGGATTATGCGCGTTTTTCGGAATGGATGAAAAAGAGCGAGATTTGGGAAAATATTGACAGAATCTTACGGATGACAGGCGGTTACTGCAAGGCGCAGCTGAAAATTCTGGTGATCATATCAGGAATTACAGTTTTGGGGCTTTGGATTGGAAAAGTCAGAAATGGTCTGTGGATTGGACTATTGGCAGGGATTTTGGACGCATTGCCGATGATCGGAACCGGCATTGTGCTGATTCCGACTGCGATTTGGCAGCTTTTGAATGAAAATCCTCAGGGTGCGGTGTTTGCTTCGGTTACCTACGTCGCGTGTATTGCAGCACGGGAGCTTCTGGAACCGCGCCTGTTGGGTGCGCAGATCGGTCTGCCGCCGGTGCTGATGCTTTTGTCAGTCTATGCAGGTGTGAAAGTGTTTGGAGCCGGCGGCATTTTTCTGGGACCGTTGTATACAGTGCTGTATACAGAAGGACTGCGGCAGATTTTCTGCAGAAGCTGAGGTTATTCAATTCCCATCAGGTGCTGCAGCTGAGAGAAACGCCTCTGTGCACAGGGGCAGACCGCGCCGTTATCCAGAACAATCTGGCAGGGGCGGCGATACAGCGTGCGGATATGCGCAGTGTTTACCAGGCAGGATTTGTGACAGAGAAAAAAGCTCTGGTCGAGTTTGGAGAGCGTTTCATTCAAGGAGCCGCTGCACTGGTAGATCGCAGTCGTCGTATGGACGGTGATGCGGTGCGCACCGGTCGCTTCGATATAAAGAATTTCATGGATTGGTATGAATAAATCCTGATCGGGCATCCTGAAATGCAGCCGACCGTTCGGAGAAGCCGGAATTTTACTTTTCTCGAGAACGCTCTGCAAACAGTGAAGAATCTGCAGGGTGTAATTCGGATCGTCTTTGATTAAAAAACCCAGCGGTTCTACCTGATAGCGGAACGTTGTCATTGCCATTTCGGAATGCGTCGTAGTAAAAATAATGAATGCGCGCGGATCCTTCTGGCGGATTGCTGAGGCAAGTTCGATTCCATCCATGTCAGAATGCAGATGGATGTCGAGAAAATAAACGGCATTTTCGGGCTGATCCGGAAGCAGATCCAGCAGCTCATGCGGCGTGTGGACGGCCTGTCGAATCTCCATGTCGTAAGCTTGAATGAAAATGTACTTTTCGATCATGGATTTGAGAAGATCAAGCTGAAGCGTGTTATCCTCACATAAATAAATCGGTATCATGTCATCCCCCATTCTGCCGCAGAAGCGGCATGAAATCTTTATGATTTAATGAGCGCAAGAGAGCGGGAACAGGCGAAGCCTGCTCATCGCGAACGGCGAAATTATTGAGTGAGCTATGCTCACGATATATTATGATAATTCTTTTTGAAGTTGGAAACAACAAGAATCTGTTTAAAAAGACCGTTTTCGCAGATCGTGTTGGAGGTCAGCTCCGGCGCATTGGCGATCAGCATATTTGCGGTGGGAAGTCCAAGACCGCTGTGCGCTTCTTTGGAAGAAATACATGGCTTGAAAAGATCTTCCAGAGGGAAAAGGAGTGGCTTCGTCGAGTTTTCAATATGAAAAATAACAGAATGCACCTTGCACACGATTGCAATATGAAACCGTTTCTGCTCGGTTTCGGAAGCAGCTTCGATCGCGTTATCCAGAAAAATACCCAGCACTCTGGAAAGCGTGAGTAAATCGGTGGACAATTCTGTGATTTCCTGCGTCAGCTCGAAGGAAACATCCAGCTGACGGTTCATCGCCTGTACCATTTTTGTATACAAAAGACCCTTGATCTCCGTCACCTTGATCAGCGACAGACGCGCAAGGGTGTCGTCCTGATTGACCAGAATGCTGCTGCTCGTGACGATACTGGAATCAAAATAATTCCGAAGCTTGTCCATATCGTTTTCCTGGATGTAGCCGGTAATGGTGGAAAGAATGTTCAGGTAATCGTGTTTGAACCGTCGGATGTCCTGATAATGATTTTCGAGCTGTGCCATGTAGTGTGTTAGATTTTCCTGCTCACGGGCCTGAAGCTCCAGCTTTTTGTTGGCCTGCAGTGTGTTGTAAAGCATCAGAAAAATCAGGACGTTTGCTGCGGCGAAGCAGAAAATCAGGATGCCGTTGAATAACAGAATATCGGTCGGATAATGAAGCAGACTGCCGAAAATGATGTTGATCAGAAAAATACAGGAACAGATTGTGACTTCCAGAAATAAAAGTCGTTGAATCCGCGGAGGGATTACATCCTGATTCGTGACCAGCTTCCGGTGCAGACGGTTGCCGATAAACAGACACGGCAGGATGCAAAGGAGGGCGTGGAGGATGGAGAACAGGAGCGTGAGGGGAAGGGAGGTCAGAATGACATCGAAATCATATCCGGCGATACGCAGCGGAATAGTGACAGCGTAGTCAGTCAGAACGCTCCAAGCCCATAGAATCTGAAAAAAGAGAAGGTTGTATAATCGATCCTTTTTATGAAACGACAAAATAATAATCGCTCCAAGTAAAAAAATCGGGATGCCATATTGTCCGGAAAACGGGGCTAGAAAAATACAGATAAAAATTGTGTATAAGTATAGAGAGTAGGTAATTTTTCGAGGCAGACGTTTTGAAAGGATCAGATGGCACATCAGTATAAAAGTGGTAGTTGAAATAAGTTGGCATAAAAAAGTAAGCAAAGTCATAAGTAAACCTCCTAGTGCATATCTTATATTATCATGAGGAAAATGAAAGATGAAGCAGAAACATAATTGGAAATAACGTAAAAATAGCAACAATAAGTTTGCGTTTGGGTTAAAAAATGATGCGTTTAGGAAAAAATGATTTATCCATAAAAAGGTGTGATATCTTTAATACAGGAGGAGGGGACAATGATAGACAAGCTGGCAAACCAGATAGCGCAATGGAATAGAAGAGAATTAAAACTGACAGAGACAGAAAGTAAAGTCATAGAGTTTGGGCTTGGTGTATTTCTGGATGTGTGCGTAAAATTTTTGATTCTTTTTATGATCAGCGTTTTGATAGGAAAAGAAGTTGAATTTGCATTATGTTTATTATCCTTTTGTGGATTAAGATGTTGGGCAGGCGGAGTTCATTGCCCAACAAGAGGGACATGCTTATTGGCTATGATTGCTTTATGTTTTATTAGTCTTGTAGCAGGTAGCTTTTTAGAAAACTGGGGAATTGGAGCATTTGTTGTTTTATGGGGACTCTGCATTCTGATTTTATGGTTAAAGGCACCTGGAAGAACGAAAACAGCGCCATTGTTAGAAGCAGAAGAGAATCTTCGAAAAAAGGTATATTCTATATTATTTTGTGGAGGGCTGATTTTGCTGAGTTTATTGCTTACAAAATCGAACTGGCGTGGAATTATTGTAATTTCCGCACTGCTGGAGTCGCTCAGTATTCTTCCTTGTAAAAGGAATAAAATATAATACTGAAAAAGGAGAATATTTATGATGAAAGAAAAAACTGCAAAACTGGTTAGAAAAATTGCATTGAGTTCCGCAAAAAATGCGGTGAACAGAAAGCTGATTTTAATCCTGCATGAGCCAGAAGTACCTGAATTTGTCCGGAAATACATGGAGAAAAAGGGAAAGTAAGTTCCGGAAACCGACGTGTGACAGCGTTTAAGACGAATTTCGCTGCGTTCAGGAAATTTTGGCCTGCGTATGGACAGGCTGTGTTACACTGTGAGACAGATAAGGCAGGAGGGTGATTACATAAAATGCTTCAGAAGCCTTATTCATTGCCGGAAACGACATAAAAAACAAGCAGAGCATGTGGGGAATTTGTGTGGTGATAATGAGTTTGTGGGATAAATATATTGCTTTGCCTGTTTTTTAGAAGAAAACGAAGGGCGTGCAAAAATCAGAAAATGGTTTTTGTACGTCTTTTCGTTTGCGGTGATGAGAGTGAAAATTCACTATCACTGAGTGAAAAAAGTGAATATTCACTCCGAAAGGGTGAAAATTCACCTAATACTATTGAAATAGGGCTACCGCAATCCCACTGGCTTTAGACGGTGGGTTAAGGTAGCCCAAAGTTGTGACTTGTGCTATACTTGCGTTATGGGAATATGGGAATCAAAAAACAGACACAAGTATTTGTTACAGTATCATATTATTTCGTATGCAAGTATAGAAAGAAATTGCCGATGTCAAAATTTGCCTGTAGTGTAGGAAACGTTTCAGAAGAAATGCTAAGAAAATATATAGATAATCAAGGGTAAGAAGGTGGTGATGGCCAATGCTGAAAGCATATAAATACAGGATATATCCTAATAGCGAACAAAGAATTCAGATTGCAAAAACATTTGGCTGTTGCCGTTTTGTTTACAATC
>ERZ773242.3261-NODE-3261-length-11913-cov-3.275763_pt1 | contig 11913 bp, 6 predicted proteins | sample MGYA00511077_ERZ773242 | MGnify/ENA primary metagenome ERZ773242 (study PRJEB29015, sample SAMEA2737754) | human gut metagenome | biome: human gut; feature: human-associated habitat; material: faeces | place: China | collected 2012 ... | reverse complement strand
ATCTCCGCTTGTTCCAATACCATTGATAAACGTATCTTTTACATGGTTTGAATTGATATTGTTATTTTCGATCTGATCCTCAGACAGATTTACAACCTCACAAACCTCATCTACAATCACACCTAAAGCCCCTTTATCTTCGATCTTTAAAATAATGATCCGGGATGCCGAAGTAAAGGTATCATCCTCAAGTCCCATTTTCAGACGGATACTCATAACCGGCACAATTTCGCCTCGAAGATTGATGATTCCCTTGAAATACTCCTGTGCCTTTGGCACACGGGTAATTTTCTGCATACGCACAATATTATCGACATAGCTGATATCAATTCCGTACTTTTCAGAACCGATCTGAACTACGATATACTGCTTTACTTCTTTTTCTTTATTTTTATTCTCATTTGTTTCAATCTGATTGTTTGCAATAGCCATCGTCATTCACCCCCATTACATCAGTGTGTTTGCATCCAGAATCAACGCAACTTCACCATCACCGAGGATTGTTGCACCGCTGATCAGCTTATTTCCATTGATATACTTGCCTAAAGACTTAATAACGATCTCCTGCTGTCCCATCAGATCGTCAACAACAAGTCCTACCTGACTGTCGCCTTTCTTTACAATAACAACGGTAAGGCTTTCCGGTTCTTCTTCTCTTGGTTCAATATCCAGAAGTTTGTCCAGACGAACAAGCGGAATAACGCTTCCACGCAGATGAATAACCTCTTTTGCTTCCACATACTTGATGCTGCTGACCGGTACACTCTCAATATTTGCAATGGACCCAAGGGCAATGGCATATTTTTCATCGCGGACTTCAACCATCAATGCCTGAATAATGGCAAGTGTCAGAGGAAGACGAACGGTAAATGTTGTTCCTTCCCCAAGTTTTGTCTTAACTTCCACATCACCGCCAAGCTGCTCAATGTTAGATTTTACAACATCCAGGCCAACGCCTCTTCCGGAAATATCCGTAATCTTCTTTGCCATGGAAAAACTTGGCATAAACAAAAGATTTATGATCTCTTTCTGTGTCATGACTTCGGCCTGTTCCGGTGTAATAATATTTCGCTCGATTGCCTTTGCTTTTACCGCTTCGGTATCAATTCCGTTACCGTCATCACCCACCTGGATAATAACGTTATTTCCTTCCTGATATGCATTCAGGAAAATATTTCCGACTTCCGGCTTTCCTCTCTGGATACGAAGCTCGGTGTCTTCCAGACCATGATCCGCAGAATTACGAAGCAAATGCTGTAACGGATCACCGATCTGATCCACTACGGTACGATCCAGCTCGGTATCTTCACCGGTCATAACCAGTTCCATCTTCTTATTCAATGTACGGGACAGATCACGAATCATACGTGGAAATTTATTTACAACGCTCTCAATTGGCACCATCCGGACTTTCATAACAGATTCATGAAGGCTTGTGGTGATTCGCTCCAGATATTCAATCTGTTCATGGAATCCCTGATTGGTAAAGCCTCCCTCTTCCGTTGAGCTGATGGATACCAGACTGTTCTTTGCAATGATAAGCTCGGATACCTGGTTCATAAGAGCATCCAGCTTTTCAATATCCACACGGACCGTACGGCTTGTCGCCGGTTTTCCTACACCGTTTTTCTTTGCCGGAGCCTTTTTCTTTTCCGGCGCTTTCTTTGGTTCAGCCTGTACTTCCGTTTTTGTCTCTGCCGGTTTTTCTTCTTTCTTTTCTTCCGTCTCAGTTTCTGTTACGCGTGGTGAAAAATCAGTCAGTTCTTCTCCAACGGCATCTTCAATCTCGGAAACATTCTTTGCAGCGTTCTGGATCTTGTCAAAGCTTTCCGGTGATGCGACATAAAAGCTGAATTCCTGTTCAAACTTTTCATCTTCAATATCCTGAGAGCTCGGACGATATACAAGAATCTCTCCAAAAGCCTCCACTTCGCGGAATACCAAAAAAGCTCTGGCCGCTTTTAAAAGGCACTCTTTCTGGATCATAACCGTCATGCCGTAAATATGCATTCCACTGTCTTTTGCAGTCATAACGGCATCCCGCTCCTGATCCGTCAGATCAATCTGAAGATACAGTTTGTGGTCTCCATTGTCTGTCGGCGCCGCTGCTTCTTTTTCTGTTTCTGCAGGTGCTGCCTCTGCGGCAGCAGCCTCTCCGTTTGCTTTTGCGAGGAAATTGTTCAGTTCCTTAATAATGACTTCATTGTCTTCCTCACCCTCATCAGAGGTTGCCTTAATATTTTCAAGATATCCGTCAATTGCATCCAGACACTTGAACAGCAGATCAATCATCTGACTGTCTACCTGGATTTTCTCGCTGCGGACTTCCTGGAACACATTTTCCATATCATGTGTCAGGTGCTGCATTCTCTTAAATCCCATTGTACCGGCCATTCCTTTTAAAGAATGGGCTGCACGGAAGATTTCATTGATAACGTCCTTGTTATCCGGTTCTTTTTCCAGTTCCACCTTGGGGCTGGCGTCTACGTCATAGCGGAGTACGCCGTCTTCCTCCATAGGCACGCTCACCAGGAAGGGAGCGGTTTTCCCGTAGCCGGGAGCGGCGGTTTTCTGCACCACCAGATACAGGCCGAAGGTCAGGTCGGAAAAGGTCGCGTTGCCGTCTTTATCGACGGTCACGGGATCGGAGGTGACGGGAGTCAGCTTCCCTTTCAGCTCCGCCAGCCGCTCCGCCAGATCCGGGGACTCGATGTTGCCGAATTCGGGAATGTCCGCCTGAATTTCTTCCACGGGGACGAAGCTGTAGTTGCCGTCGTCCTCCGCCACGTCGCCCACCTTGTACAGGGCAAGCGTGCCGCCGCGGACGGCTTTTCCCTTGTAGGTCATGGAGACGGTGATGCTGCAATGGCCGTTCCGGCTCTCATCCGGAACCGCGTGGGCGGCGGCGGACAGGGGCAGAGCAAGCAGGAAAAGCAGCGCCAGCAGGCCGGAAATAACATGCTTTCTCATGAAAAAACCTCCTATTTCTTTCTGCGCCTGGGCAGCAGCAGAAGGATCAACAGAATCAGCAGCATGGGGATCGCCACGACGGGCGCCACCAGCATTGGCTCGATCTGGACGGCGTCGGCGGTGACCCGCACGGTTTTGACTTCCTCGATATTGTCGATGCGGTGCCCGCGAACCAGCAGCCGGTGGGTATTGATGCCGTAGGGGGTGCAGGTCACCAGGGTGCAGTAGTCCTCCCCCTCCGCGATTTCCAGCGCGGCGGTATCCTGCGGCTCCACAATGAGGATTTGATCCACCTCATAGGTCAGGATCTCATCCAGCACCCGCAGGAGGAAGGTATCCCCCTCCCGGAGCTTGTCCAGGTCGGTGAACAGCTTGGCGCTGGGCAGACCCCGGTGACCGGAGAGGACGCAGTGGGTACTCTCCCCGCCTACCGGCAGGCTGGTCCATTCCAGATGGCCCACGGCCACCTGCAGGACGGGATCCTCCGTGCCGTGGTAGATGGGCAGGCTCACGTCAATTTCGGGAATCTCGATATAGCCCATGACCCCCTGACCGGATATGTCCAGCAGGCTTTCGTATTCGGCCTTCTGCTCCTCGGAGAGGAGGAAGCTGTTGCTGCGACTACACAGGTTCCGGTTATACTGCCGGGCGGCGTCCCAGATGGCGTCATAGCTGGCGTTGTCGAGAGCGGCCACGTTTTCGGCGTAGGTGGCGATGGCGCGGGTCTGGTGGAAGGAGTTCCAGTAGTCGCTGACGGTGGGGTACAGCAACAGGGACAGCCCTATGAGCAATAGGATCACCAGAACAATGGTGGATAGATGTTTTCGCATACAGGGTTCTCCTTGTGGCTGTGTGCCGGGGAGGGACGCTCCCCGGCACAGGACTTGGGTAAAGAAAGGGGAATTACAGGGTGTGTATTCTCAGAAATCAGCCATTGGCATCGCTCATGCGCTTCTTGGTGACCAGCAGGACGACCGCGCCCAGCACCAGGACAGCGCCCAGTACATAGAAGACGGTAGTACCCATACCACCGGTGGAGGGCAGGGTCGTGCCGGTTTTGTTTTCGACCTCAGCGGTAACAGAAAGCTTCGTGGTATCCGTGCTGCTGCCCGCTACCTTAACTTCAACAGGCGCAGTCAGCGGATTGTAGCCGGCGGGAGCTTCGGTTTCTACCAGGTGGTAGGTGCCGTCGGCAAGGCCGCCGAAGGTGGCTTCGCCCTGAGCGTTGGTTGTCATGACAGTGGCAGCATTCTTGTCTGCAACCCATTCGACCTTCTTATCGGTATTCCACTTGTAGTACACGAGAGAGGTTCCAGCATCAGTGGTTACTTCCTTGTACAGGACAAACTTCGCGTTAGGCAGCTTGGTGGTTTTGCTGCCGGACTCAAACTTGTCGATAACGATCTTGGAGCTGTAGACCTCTTGCTTCTGCGCGGGCGTGGTGGTCGTATGGGTCGAATCGGTAGGATCGTTGCTGTAGGTCAATTTTGCCTCGTTCTTCGAGACCACCGCAATTGCCTTTTCATTGACGGTAGCCGTATAAGTAACTGTGATGGCATCGCCAACAGTGCAATTCTTGACAAGAATGGTCACCTTGAACGTATTAGGAGCGGTTTCAGCATCATAGGCGATCGTGCACTTGTCGGTGTCAGCGGTCACATCAGCACTTCCAACCTTTACCGCAAGGCTGTTCCGGTTAAAGGTCAATCCCTCGCTCATGGTATCGGCGATTTCGTAAGTATAGGTTTCAAATCCCATGGTATCGGGTACCTTGCCGGTAATGGTGTAGTTGACCGTCTCGCCCACATCGGCGCTAACCTTATTATCGGTCTTCTCAAAGGGCATGTCGTTCTTATCGTGGATGGTGACAGTCGGGTTGGTGGTGGTCAGGTTGCACAGTGCGCCGGTGGAACTGGCGACGAAGTAGTAGCCCAGGTCGAGGTTGGAAACAGAGACAGAGTTAGCGTCTCCGGACAGTTGCAGTCCGGTCATACCATCGACAGCCGCCTTCAACGCCACGGCAAAGTCGGGCGCGCTGAAGCCGTTGCCGGTAGTAACGACATAAGTATCACCACCGTTGACCTGGGTCAGCGTCAGGCCATGCGCCCCTGTAGCATAGGCACTGACAGTGTTGAACCATTCGCTGGTGCTGTCAATGGTGTAAGAATAGTGTTCCTTAGCCGCATCATAGACCACATCAAAAATCTTGTAGGCTTTGTACTCCTGATTTGCAACGGGATTCGCAACGGTAATGGTGCCGGTGGTGGGGGGGGTTACTGTTTCAGAGGCAAAGGCTGTGACGGCCAGGGCGAATACCATGACCAGTGCCAGCAGGAGGCTGGCGAGTTTTCTTGCGTGTTTCATTTTTTGTGCTCCTTCTTTCATCGTAATTTTGAATTGGAATGGTGGCTTTCCGCGTGTCAGGAAGATGCCTCATCCTCCTTTCGACGCCTGCAATGGCTATACAACAGGGTCGCCGCGCCGAAGATCAGCGCCAGGCCGCCTGCGGTATAAGAGGTTGTTCCGGCTCCGCCGGTGTCGGGAAGCTTGTAGCCCCAAAGGGTGTCCTGAATGGTAAGCTGCAACACCTTGGAGTCGGTGCCGGTGGTAACGGTCAAAGCCGTTCCGGTGTTGCTGGCCTTTTCCAACGTTCCGCCCGCTTTCTCCGTAGCCGGGTAAAGCGTCGCGCCGTCGCTCCCGACCTCCAGAATCCAGGGTCCTGCCGTCATGTAATTTGACGGCGCCTGTGTCTCACGCAGATCGTAGGTGGTATTGCGCCGGATGCCTTCAAAGAGCGCGATGCCGTCTTTATCGGTGGTAACCTCCATAGAGTTCTCTGTCCCCTGTTCTTTCAGGGTGAACTTTGCGCCTTCCAGCAGCTTCGAAGCGTCCGCACTGTCCGTCTTCGTGATTTGCAGATTCAGCTGGGTCGTCATGGTGTTGGTAAAGGCGTCTCCCGGGATGGTCAGGGTGTAAGACCCGTCCGAATTGCTCCCATGCCCAACCGCATCGCCCGACCCCGAAGAGCCGGTGGCGGTGTTTTCTATTACGGTTTCATAGTCGAACCGCACCTCTTTGCCCGGTGCATAGGGGACATTTGTAATGTCCTTTGTTTGCTTACCAGAACCATTGTTGAAAACATAATTGTAGGTACCCGTTCCGGAAACACTTAGCTCTGCAACATAATAACCGTCCGAACCCTGTGTCATCTGCATTCCCGGCCAACTTGTAAGCGGATTACTCGAATCGGCCCATACGTGCATGTACACGTGCTCCCAGCCTTGCGTGTTCTTAAAGTGAACCCTGAACGTCCCCGTCTGGGAATCTCCCCCGGAGCCAGATCCGGAGGAACCGCCGCTTTCACTGCCGTCCAACGTAACGGAGGACACATAGTAGCTTTTGAAGTCCACACCCAAAAGGGAAACGGTTTTCTCCGAAACTGTCACCTGAATCGTATGTACATTCGTATCGTAGGTGACACCGGCTCGATCGCCCTTGACCTCGCTGAGCGTGTAGGTATGGGTTCCGGTCTGGGAATACTGTACGTCGGGCGAAATCGAAAATTGTCCGGTAGCAGCATCGGATGTTGCCGTTCCGACTTCCTTCCCCTCACTGTCCGTTAACTTAAACTGGAAGTTCAGTCCCTCGTTCTGCTTTACGCCGTCCTTGAGCAGAGCCTTGGTACCGGTAATGTCCAGCTCCGGCGTGGCCGTTACAACCTTTCCACCCGGGTCACCCAGAATCAGACCGCCGTTGGTCATAATACCGCCGCCGTGGATGTTGGAATGGTTGCCGGTGATAATGACCTTCGCGGCATTGACTGCCTGGCTCTTGGCGGTGTCATCAGGCCTTGCATTTAATCCGAACAGATACTTTGCAGCCGCGTAGCCGGTCTTGCCGATGGTAACAGGCTGTTCGTCACAGCTACCCGTCCAGTTCGCCGCCCCGCCGCCAGCCATCAGGCCGGTGACAAGAGAAATAGGGGCGTTTGCACCCTCTTTTTTGCGGACACAGAAGTAATCTGCGTAGCCCTTGCTCATAAAAACTGTGCTATTTAGTGCCAAACTGCGATCATAGTCTTTCCCGTTACCACCGACAGACATATTTGTGCCGGAAGCCTCGTTCCCATAAATAGCCGCACCGTCTTGATTGACGATCAGGGTTTCACCCGTAGGACAGGCGCCCACACCGCCGCCAAAGCCGCCCGCACTGTTGTTTGTAATCAGGGAGTTGACGATCGACAGGTTGCCTTTTTCCTGAACGAAAATGCCGCCGCCGCCCCAGTCATTGTTGGAATTCGTTATGTTATTGGTAATGTATACCTTGTTCGTTGCCCGAATCACGCCGTTGGTGCCGCCGGCGATACGAAGACCGCCGCCCTCGCCCAGTTCGGCGCAGTTGCCGGCAATGGTTCCGCCGCTCATGGTAAATTTGACATTGTTGCCAAAGAAGCCCGCGTAAATGCCGCCGCCTGCCAGACCGGAATAGTTGCCGGTGACATAGCCGCCGGTCATGTTCATAACGGAACCGTTCGCCAGAGCGATGCCGCCGCCGCCGTGGGTGTTGTTGACATCGTTCTGGCAGTCGTTGCAGTCGCATGCCTTATAGTTGTTGGTCACATAGCCCTCGCCGGACAGATTCAGCGTTCCGCTGTTGACGTAGATACCGCCGCCGTTGTCATGGCCACTGTTGACCCAGTTGCCCGTCACCGCACCGCCGAAGATGTTCAGCGTCCCGTTTTGAAAGAAGATACCGCCGCCGGAACTGCCACGGTTGGCCGCAATGACACCGCCCTGGATATTCACCGTTCCGTTGTCAACGTAAATACCGCCGCCGGGCGTGCCGTCACTGCCGCCGCCCACAATATAGCCGCCATTTACGTCCAGCGTTCCGCGGTCCACCAAGACAATATGCTTGCCGCCGGTGTTTTGGAGTACACCGCTCTGTAGTTCCAATGCACCCTTGACCAGAATCACCTGTTCAGAAGCCTCCTGACACAGAATCTTTCCTGCGCCGGCGAGGGGGACGGTATGCTTTACCAGTGTTTCCGTGGTGCCGGTGCCATTGGCCGTGGATTCTGTGATGTAATACGTCAGGGTATCATTTTCCAGTGTCGCCTTATTGCCGCACACGTTTCCAGTGACCGTAGATTCGGTATCCTGAATACTGTCGGACGAGTCCATAATGGTGAACTTCGCACCCTCGTGCACATCAAAGTACTGATTGGCCTTGCTGATCGTCAGGGTATGCCCGTTCAAATCGATGGTAGTGTTCTGCGTAATGCTCAAAATCGGGCTATTAGCCCCATCCGCCGTCCAGGCATCGCCGGTCAGCTGAAATTCGCCGCCGTTGATGATCTTGTCCCCGATATAGCCGGACAGACCTTGGAAGGATAGAGCCTGTACTTCATACAAAGAGAAGTGATCCGTGTCTATCGTCACGTCGCCGTTCTCTCCGGTTTTCGTTTCCATGTCCGTGGCGGTCTGGGCATTCGTGTCAATGTGGTAGACCTTGGGGTAAAGCCCCTCCGTGTCAATGCCGCTGAAGGTCACGGTCACGGAGCCGGTTGGCTCGATCTCTTCCTCTCCGTGCCACAGGGTGATGTCCAGCAGGTAGCTCCGCTCCGGTTCGGCCTGTTCTTCGCCCAAAATCTGATCGCGAATCGCCCGACGCTCCCCGTCCGTCACCTCGGTCACCGTTACCGTGATTTCCCTTGCCGGATAGGGCAGGGAGGCACTCTCGCCGGTGATGGTCACGGTGATGCCGTTTTCGGTCTGCGCCGTCAGGGTGAATTCCTTCGGCCCCTCCGGCAGGTTGATATAGCCCAGAATCCCGGGGTCGTCCGCCCCATAGGTCAGCAGACGCACCGCGTCCTCCGCGTCGCCTTCCATGGCGGCGAAGCCGGAATCCGTGATCTGCGCCACCAGACCCGCCCGGTCGGCCGTGCCGTCCCCGTCCCGGTCAAAGAGCACCAGATCTCCAACCGCCGGGGTGTGGGACTGTGCCGGTTCAAAGGCGTCCGCCCAGGACGTGACCCAGCCGCCGCAGTCTCTGTCGACGCCCTCCACCCCGGCGTAATGCAGGCAGAAGGTCAGGAACATGACGTTCCAGTCGCCGTAAGGCTCCCCGCACCACGCGCCATAGCGGGTGTAGCCCTTAACCGTTTCGCCGTCCTCCGCGACAACGTAGTTTTTCGTACTCTCGGCATAGCCCAGCTGGGTTTCGGCGATGGCAAGGGTATCCTTCCGCCAATTCCCGGTCAGCGTCACCCCCGCGAAGGTCTGCTCCCATAGCTCCGCCGTCTCCACGTCCGCTCCGGGGTCCGCGTAACAGGCAAGACTGTGGGTGTGCTCCTCCGTCCCGCAGACCAGCTCCCCGTTTTCATCCCGACAGGCTTCCCCGTGGGTATGGGCGTCCTTGCCGCAGAATACCGTTTCTTCCGGCTTGCAAGCCTCGCTGTGGGTGTGTTCTTCCTGTCCGCAGACCAGCTCCCAGGTGCCGTAGCACCGGGCGGTATGCACGTGCGCCGTATCGGTGCAGGTCAGCGTCCCGGTGTCCACCGGCTCCGCCACCGTCTCAAAGCAGGCGTCGGAGTGGCGGTGCTCCAGAACCTGGGTCTGTCCGCATATCAGTTTGCCGTCAGCGTCAAAGCAGTCGGGCGTGTGACGGTGGAGGACGATCTCCGGTTTCGTGCAGACCAGCACCGGCTGAGCGTCTTCCGCCGAATCCGTGGGCAGGTCGCAGCTCAGAACCTGCTCCCATTCATAGCAGGCATCGGTATGACTATGGTCGCTGTCGATGCCGCAGGTCAGTTCCCGGGACGTCTCATAGCAGTTCTCGTCATGCCGGTGTTCCTCGGATTCTTCCAGGCCACAGGCAAGCACGGCGGTCTCGGTGTAGCAGGCATCCGTATGGACATGCTCCCCGCAGACCAGATCGCCCCGCACCGACGTATAGCAGCCCTCCGCGTGGGTATGTTCTTCCGGCAGGGCATAGCAGTCGGCAGTGTGACGGTGTGCCTCAATCTCGGGAAGCGGACACCAGAGGTTCCCGGTTTCGTCATAGCAGCCGGAATCATGGCTGTGAACCACAAAATCGGCATACCCGCACGTCGGATTTCCGCCGGCATCATAGCAGTCCGCCGTGTGCTGGTGAATTTCCAGCGTCTCCGCGCTGCACACGGGAACCCTTTTCTCAACCGACGTCACCTGCGCATAGCAGGCGTCCGTGTGGGTGTGCTCCGGGATGTCACATTGCTTTTCCAGTGTGATAGCCGGCAGAATCAGCGCATAGGTGGTACAGAATACCACCACACCGGCAAGCACGGTCACTACCCGATGCCGGAGGCGCTTCCTCTTATGCACCTTCGTGTATTTTTCCGCACCCCGCAGAACATCATACTTCATATATCCCTTCACCATCCTTCCTATCTCAACGCACCGAAGTCCGGCAGAGGCCAGACCCGGAATACGATCCTTCCGACGATTTGCTCATCGGAAATGCAGCCGACCGCGGTACTGCGGGAATCCACCGAGGTGGAACGGTGATCGCCCACACAGAAGTAACGGTTATCCGGCACCTGATAAGGCAGCGCAATGTCACATTCTCCAAGCGCTTTTTCCGTCAGGTACGGTTCCTCCAGCAGCCTTCCGTCCACGGATACATTTCCGCTTTCGTCGATATCCACCCATTGGCCGGGGCCGGCAATACAGCGCTTCACCAGAATCTTGTTTCCCAGGTAGAACGCCACCAGGTCGCCGGGTTCAAAGCCCGAGCCCTTGACGGAGAGGACAATATCCCCCTCATTCAGCGTGGGCGTCATGGAAGACCCGTAGATCTGCAGCACGGGCATCCAGATGGTAGCCACCAGCACGGCTACAGCCGCAACAACCACAAGCGTATAGACGGTGCTGCGAAGAACGCGTTTATACCGTCGTTTGTATTTTTCTCTGCCAAGCTCCGCCTCCAGCTGTTCCAGAGTCGGGGGCTCGGGAGATTTCCACGATTTCGACTTCATAACTCTCCGCTTCCCTTTTCCGACATAAGACACACGTTTTCCAGATATTGCTGCGCGGCTTTGTCTGCGGCCTCAAATACACGGTTCAGCTGCAGCGCCGCCTCCGCAAGGGAACCGGCTTTTTCAACCGCTATTCTGCGATCCCGGAGCTGCGCCTCCGCACGCTCCAGCCTGATTTTCAATTGACGGTTTTCTTCCGTCTGCGCAATCAGCATTTCCAGCAGCTCGCTCCGGCTTAACCGTCTCAGTTCCTTATCCGTCATCCGACTTCCCTCCAATCCGTGCTTACGGCTGAAAGCAGAAAAAAGCAGCGGTCATTTTCCTGCCCGTCATTCCCACAATGTAGCTAAAAGACCTGATTCCCGATGATATACGGGAATTGGAATCGTTTCCAACCTCTTAATACAGATGATATCACGTTTAACACGTAAATGCAACCATTGATCGTCGAATATTGTGTGTCAGAATTAACGAATTTTCAGCTTTATTTTTGTTAATTATTTCCCACCTCCGGAAATAAGACGAAGCATTCCCGCCATCCATGCGCTTCTGCGCAGGAGATTCTGGAGGACGTATCGGAAATGCCCGGATTTAGAGAAGAGAAAAGGCTCACCCGCAGTGTCAGTTACTGAAAACTGCGAAAGGGAAAGCCGGGAATGAGCAGTTTTACCAAAGCAGTGATATCTTTTAAGACTAGTATAGTGTATTTTACCGGATTCGTCAATACCCTGTAACAAGCAATATTCCCCACCCTTTCACACAAGGTGCCTCAATTTCTCTGTAATTTGACAGTATCTTCTTCGCGAGAGGATATGTCACAATCCGGAAGCTCGATTCCTTTCCGCAAGTAAGGGAACCGTGTCCCCATTGCGGCGTTGCCCTAAGCGTGTCGGAGTTCTGCAAGCTATGTACAATAAATAAAGCAG
>ERZ773242.3258-NODE-3258-length-11924-cov-3.384784_pt1 | contig 11924 bp, 9 predicted proteins | sample MGYA00511077_ERZ773242 | MGnify/ENA primary metagenome ERZ773242 (study PRJEB29015, sample SAMEA2737754) | human gut metagenome | biome: human gut; feature: human-associated habitat; material: faeces | place: China | collected 2012 ... | reverse complement strand
GGAGATCCAGCCCGAGTGGATTCTGAGCGCCCCCGGCGTGGTCAACGCATTCCACAACGCGCTTCAGACCTTTACTCAGCCCGGCGAGGGCGTTAATGCGGTAGAACGGATCGGTTTCGCCATACTCTTCCAGCAGCGGGTAAAGTTGCTCCCAGTAACGGGACAGGGCTTCCTGCACCAGCAGTAGCCCGTCGGCGTAACCTGCCAGCCCGCGACGACGCGTCCAGGCATGGGTTAACGCCAGCATGACGCGAAGATCTTTGGTGCGACCCAGCAGGCTGGTGGCGAGTTTTTCCACCGTGTTCCAGTCGGCAGGCTCTGCCGGAATGATGGTGTCGCCAAACTGCTGCTCGGCTTTGCCCTGACTGGCCTGCCCCATGGCCTGGAAATCAGCGTCGTACTCCAGGTTTTCACCGCAGGGGTTATCGGGGCTTATCGGCGCGAGAAATTCATCGATATTCATAAGATCCCTGCTTATTCAAACATAGGCGGGTAAAGACCGTGGCGGCCCGGACGGGCGCCGCCTGCCGGATCGAACAGCAGCGTAAAGAGCTGCCCGGTGAAGTTTCCGCTGTGGACGTGGGTGTACAGCGGATAGCCGTCGCAGCGGTTTGTCCACCAGTAGCTGGTCTGACGCAGCGGATCAAAACACTCCGCCGCCTGCGGCCAGCCCAGCGTGCTCTGACCATCGTCGTCATAGCCAATCACGTCGAGAATGTCGGAACGCTTTTGCGGCTCAACCGGCTGGGGCGCCGGGATGGTCATCAGCATTTCATCCAGCTGGGAGGCAGAATAGCTGTTACGCACCGCGTGCAGCCCCAGACGGCCAAGCTGCTGGTACCAGCTTTCAGCCTGCCCGAGCAGGCGGGATGACCACTCGGCGGGGGTGAAGCTCAGTTGCAGGCATACCGGATAGTGGCGGCCTACGCTGTCACGGCCCGGCAGCAGGCAGCCCATCTGAATCATCTGGCTACCGAGCATCGGCGGGACGACAAAGTTCCACACCGGGGCTTTTGAAAACGGGCGCTCGCCGCTGCGCTGCTCTTCCTGTTGCCAGGCCAGCAGGCCGACCTGGAACCAGTGCGACCACTGGCGTTGCAGGGTATCCGGAAAGCGACGCTGCAAAAAATCTCCGGCGCTGGGTAATTTGCCATACCAGCTATAACGGTTCATCGCAGGGGTATTCGTCATACGGCTGTCCTTGCGGTTATGGGCATGAGAAACGGGGAAGCTGGAACGGGTTACGGATGCTGTTCGGGGCAAACTCCAGCGTGACCTGATGTCCGTCGACGTTGAAGGTCGCCTGACGGCTCAGGCTACCCGCGCCAGGGCTGGTGCGCGCCTTGTCGAAAAAGCGGTTGAGCGCCCAGGAACCGTTAGTTACCAGCGTTGCGGTGCTGCCATTGGCCAGACCGAGCTGCATACGCACCTGGTTCGTCCCGCCCGGCCCCGGCCAGGTCATGATCTGCACCGCCTGCGGACCGTGGCTGTAGCGCAGCAGCTGACCGTCCACGTCCAGCGTCAGGTTCAGAATGGTGTTGTCCATCCGCACGGTGCGCACCGTGACCTTAAAGGATGGCGTGGTCGCGCCGTTGGCAAAGAAGGCATCGCGGACAGACTGCGCCTGCTGGAACGGACGCAACAGCCCTTAGCTGCCCGGCAGCGTTTTACCGTCGATGCCCGGCATAAAGCGCCAGTTCGCCTGGGTGGTGTCCACCTTGTTGGTCAGGTTGTCGCGGAAAAAGGTGTCCATCAGACCGGTGCCCGGCGCGAACATGCGGGCGAGATCGTCCGGCGTCACCTCGGTGCTGGCGCTGCGCACCAGCGGATAACGCCCGGCAATCGCCTGACGGCAGAACCCACCCACTTCCACGTTGATGCGCTTACGCACGTTCTCCAGATCGCGACGCTGGGTGTCGCTGCTGGCGCCGACGGCCATATTGCTGAACATGGTTTGCAGCCCGCCCGGCAGACGGCCCGCGCTGGCTTGCAGGCGGCTGATTGCATCCCCGCCCGGCGCAGGCATACCGCTGTTTGCCGCATCCTGAACGGCGGTCAGGTAACGATAAAGCTCGTCAACCTGCTTAAGAAAATCGTCAAAGACGATGGTCTTGCCACCCTTCTCCAGTGGCTGCGCCAGCTCAATCATCGGCGCATAGTGGTCAGTCACCAGTTGCTCAGGCGCCTGCGTCACAACCGCGCCCTGCGTCGGGGCATTGTCACCGTTGCTGAACAGCGCTTCCAGCGTGCGGGTGGCGCGGTTGCTTTGGTCTTCCGCTTTCTGCGCATCTTCCGGCGCAGGCGCAGTGCGCGACAGGGTCAGCACCTTGCTCAGGTTAAGCACCAGACGGCGCAGCGGCGAGTTGGTGCCTGAAAGCAGGCGCGCGGTGTTAATGCGCTGGGAAAGATCGGCGCTGTTGTTGAGCTGAATGTCAGCGAGAAAGCGATCCCAGTTGACGATAAAGTCGCGCATGTAGAGCTGGCGCACGGCGTTATCGATCTGCTGTTTATCTTCCTGGGCGGTGGTCGCTCCCAGTACCCAGGCGTCGTCCTCGTGCAGGGCGGTGGTCACGCTGTCGATCTGGTCGTTGAAGCTCTTCCAGTAGCCGTCCGGCGTATAGAGGCCCGGTACGCCCTCACTCACCGGCTTGCCGCTTTTACGGGAAAACACCAGCTCGCTCTGCGGGCCGCCGAGATCTGAAAGCGAAACCGGCTTCAGGTTTTCATCATGCTCCAGCAGACGTTTCAGGCGGCCATAGACGCGTGTTGAGAGCGGCTGCTGGTTGATAAGCGCCCTTTCACGTGCGACCAGATCCTCATCCTGCGCATACGGTGAAGCCTGGATTTTTGGCTCCAGCAGCTGGGTCAGGTGCCATTCCAGCTCCTGAAGCTGCGCCTGCGTCACGTTCTGCGGCAGGTTGCGTTGCAGGTTAAGCATCACCCACGAGTGCAGGAATTTGCCGTCATAATGCTTCGGCTGGTAGAGCATCTGATAGGCCTTCAGCGCCTCATAGCTGTACTCCACGTCGCTGCCGTTGTCGTTGCGCAGCCAGGTGGTAATGTGCATTGCCACGGCGGGCAGCAGCATCTGATCCAGCGCCTTCTGATACAGAGACTGCGAGGCATCGCTGACGTCATCCCCGCGATAAAGCCCCATGCGGCGGGAAACCGGCGGGTCGTTAACGTCGAAGGCATCGCTTTTCGGCAGATCCACCAGGCTGTTAAGCAGCGGCAGAAGCGCAAACAGATCGCGCTGGGGCTGGTTTTGCAGCGCCTTGCTCTGCTGCTCCAGCATCGGCACTTTTGCGTCCACCTCTTCCAGATAGGCTTTATTTTTGGCGTAGCTGGTCAGCCACAGGCCACCCAGGATCACCAGCAGGGCCAGCAGCGCCGCGTAGCCGGACCACATCACGGCGCGGTTGCGCAGCTCCCACCAGCGGTTTTCCCCGGCGATGCCCGCTTCCTGGAAAATCACGTTTTGCAGCAGGTTTTTAATGAAGAAGCTTTGGCCCTTCGCGCCCGGGATCGGCGCCTCTTTGCTCACCGAATCCCAGCGCGTGCTTTCTTCCCCTTCGGGCAAGGAGAGCGCGCGGTTCAGCTCGCCCATCACGCGGTCAAACGGCATCCCTTCCTGAGTGCCGCTGGCAAAGTAGATGCCGCGCGGCGAAAATTCGGTTTCGAAGTTTGAGCGGGCAAAGACCGTGCTCAGGTAGTCTGCCAGCAGCGGACGCAGCGCGGCGAACTCCTGCGGGAAGAGATAGGCTTCCGCACGGGTTTTGGCGTCATGCTCTTTGAGCATGGTTTCCGGCAGGCCGGCGTCCAGACGCTGTTGCAGCAGGGAAAATTCCTGCTGGAAGTTGCCCATCAGGTCGTAATCGGCGTGTTTGGTCTGCTCCCACGGCAGCGTGAAGCCCCAGATCTGGTCGCGCTGGGCTTTGTCGTAATCCGCAAACCAGGCGCGGAAGCCTTTAAGCAGGTCCGCTTTGGTCACCATCACATATACCGGGAAGCGAATACCCAGCTGTTCATGCAGCTCGGAGAGACGCTGGCGCAGGTTGACCGCCTGCTGGCGCGAGGCCTCAGCGGACTGCGAAAGCAGGTCGGAAATGCTGATGGTGATAATCACGCCGTTGATGGGCTGGCGACGGCGGTATTTACGCAGCAGGTTGATAAACTCCAGCCACTCCCCGGCGTCCTGAACCTGCTCGCTCTCCTGAGTGGTGTAGCGCCCCGCGGTATCCAGCAGAACCGCCTCGTTGGTGAACCACCAGTCGCAGTTGCGCGTGCCGCCAATGCCGCGCAGCGCGGTTTTACCGAAGCGGTCCGCCAGCGGGAATTGCAGCCCGGAGTTGGCCAGCGCGGTGGTTTTACCGGAACCCGGCGCGCCAATAATGACGTACCACGGCAGCTGATAGAGGTACTGCGTGCTAAAGCGCTGCGTCCACTGCGCGCCATGTCCCGCTTTGCTGAAGTGGGCTTTTTTCAGCATCTGGGCGGCTTCATCGAAACGCCCGGCAAGGATCTGCTCCTCGCTGTTCAGCCGTTTCTGCGGATCGGCCGCCTCCGGGCTGGTGGTATTTTCGTTGAGCTTGTCCATCAGCTTACGGTTCAGCCAGGCGTTATACAGCCGCGGCAGAATGTGGCTCTGGGCCCAAATAAGGTAGACCACCGCAATGCTGATGACGCGGTTCTGCTCTGATTCAAGGGGCCGGGTATCCACGATGGACAACAGCGGGCCAATCATCCAGATGACCGCCGCGAGCGCCGTTACGCCCAGGAAGCTCCACAGAATGCGATTGGTCAGTATAGAAAGTAGAGTTGTCAGCATCCTTAGTTTCCTTGCGGCAATCCGTTCAGCTCGGCCTGGGTATTGTCAGGCGATACCAGCAGCGTAATCTCCACGCGGCGGTTACGGGCGCGATTTTCAGGCGTGGTGTTAGGCGCTACCGGGTTGATCTCGCCCCGCCCTTCGGCTTTGACGCGCTCAGGCTGCGAGAGGCTGCCCTGGAGCTGTTTTTGCACCGAACGGGCGCGCTCAAGCGAGAGTTCATAGTTAGAGGCGAAGCGTGCGCTGCGGATCGGCACGTTGTCGCTGTACCCCACCACCAGAATTTTGCCGCTGACGTTATTCATCGCCTGGGCGATGCGGTCGATGACCGGCTCATAGCGCTCGCGCACCACCGTTGAGGCCGAGGCAAAGAGTCCGTCCCCTTTCAGGATCACCACGCTGCGATCCGCCTCATCCTTAACGGCCACCAGACCGGCATCAATTTCCGGTTTCAGGAAGCCGCGCAGGTTCAGCACCGCCGGCAGCTGACGCGCAGGCTGCTGGATCGTGGTTTCCGGCAGTTGGGACTGGTAAATTTTCGCCAGCACCGGGCTGGTGTTATCACCCAGACGCCAGTTCAGCACGATATAGAACAGGCAGGCGATAAAGCCGACCAGCGCCACGCACGCCCAGAGAGGGATCATCGGCCGCCAGAGCTTGCGCAGAACGGGGCGATCTTCCGGATGCGGCGAAAGCGGCGGCGGGTAGCTGCCGCGCACGCCACGGATCATCTGCCACAGGCGCTGTTTGATGGTTTCAAGCTGGGTCCGGCCATTGTCCAGCACGCGGTAGCGGCCTTCAAAGCCGAGCAGCAGACAGTAGTTGATCATCTCCAGCAGCAGAATGTGTTCGCGCGGATTCTGCGACAGACGCGCCAGCAGCTGGAAAAACTTCTCGCCGCCCCAGGTTTCGTTATGAAACGTCACCAGCAGACCATTGCTTGACCAGACGCCGCTGCTTCCCCAGGGGGTCAGCGCGGCGGCTTCGTCCAGCGCCGTGCAGAGGCAGTAGCGCGCGCCGACAATCACTTCATACGGTAAGCCCGCCTGCTGGCATCGCACCTCGAAACGGCGAATTTCGTCAATCAGGCGCTGGCGCAGCCCGACCTGATCGTCGTGGGAAACCGAATGACGGATTTGCGGAATCGCATTGAGCAGCGGATTGGCGGCCGCCACCAGCTGATTGTTCCCACTGGCTCCGGTAAACACGGCATCACTGCCGGTATCCTGTCGTTCCTGCATATTAAGCGCTCGCTTTATTATTCTGTCGGGCTACGGATGGCCCAGAACTCCATATCGAGACCCGGGAATTCCCCTGCGAGATGCAGCGCGAATGCCCCGGACTTGTCCATCTCGTGCCACAGTTCGCTGCCCCTCTCGAGTTCGAAATAGCTGTAGCCTGCATGCCACGGGATCTGCGGCGGCGCGACGGGCATTGCCCGAAGCATGATGCCCGGCAGCTGGAGCTGAACCAGATCGCGAATTTTCGACACTGGCGCAACCTTCATCTGAGCAGGGAAATGGGTTTGCAGGTGTTCGCCGGGGACATTGGCTTTTACCGCCAGCACGAAGCCGAATTCGCGGACCATGCTGGTCTCCGGCACGGTGGCGATGTTCAGCCCGTGGGAGCGTTCGTGCAGCGGCAGCTGGATGGCATGATCTTCCATGACCAGCGACAGCCCCTGACGCAGCATCAGCATCAGTTTGCTGAAGCAAACGGCGAGATCGTCATGGTCGTAGACCGGCAGTATGCTCTCTGCGGTACGCTGCGGCGTCCAGGTGGCGAGCTCCGTGGCGAACGGCAGCCAGCTGCGCCAGAGCGCTTCCGGGTGAAGCAGCGGCAGCGTTTTTAAATGTGAGACGTTCCCAAGGTGGCGGTTGATCAGCGAGAGAAGCGTGAACTCAACCATCTCAGACGTATTGAAACGCCCCGGCTGGCGCAGTCGACCGCCGATCTGCTGGCTACGCTGCACCAGCAAGCCGTGCAGGTCATTGATCATGCCGTACAGCTGCGGGCTGTTATTGGCGTTCAGCATTGGCGGGATGTAGCTGTTATCCAGCCGCACGTGGTTGTCGTTGCGCTTTTCGGTGACGTACGCCACGCCGATGGCGGTCCATTCTGCCGTCAGATCTTTCTCCAGCATCAGGGTCAGACGCAGGCGGCCAAACTGGACCGTCGCCTCCCCGACCGACATGGCGTTGTCGTCTTCCACCTCTTGTTCAAAGGTAATAAAACGCGCCAGAGAAGACGGCTCCTCGCTGAAAATCACCTCTTCACGGCCACCGCGACGAACCGGCAGCGCAAGCACCACCTTTTCGTTGGTGAGATTATCGGAGATTTTTAGCGGGGCCGGACCATTGCGGTCGCTGCGAACCTGGAAAAAGGTGCCGTCAGGCAGCAAACCGCTACAGTAGCTGAGGGCAATACAGCCCTGGCGTAGCATCGCTTCATCCAGCTCAAGGTCGAGAAAGCCCCAGAGATACGATCGCTGCAAGGCCCCCCACTCACGAACGTGGTTGAGGAGGTAACTTTCTGTCCGCTGGAAATGGTGGGGACGCAGGAACATGCCCTCGGTCCAGACGACCTTTTCTGCTTTCGTCATGATGATCTCTTTCCTGTTATGAAGGGCGTTACTGGCTGATGACCCGGATACCATTTACGTCAAGAAAGACGCTGGCCTGGAGTTCATCTGCGGACCATTTCCAGAACTGGTAAATCGCGTTTTCGCCGGGAACAGGCAAAGGAAGTGAGACGCGCCATTTTTTGCCGTCCAGCGCCTGGTATTCCGCCATCACGCCGATATAGCGCGCTTCCGGTGAGCTTTGTCCGCTCAGGGTTTTCGAAAGCTGGCCCGGCATCAGGAAGAACACATCGCTGTTCAGCAGATTCGCGCCAAGCGTGGCTGACGCGTTGTTCTGTAAGGAGTAGAAGTCACTGGACATGAAATCCGCATCGGATTTCAGCAGCAACACTCTGACCTTAAGCGGCGCAGAATCATTGATTTGAGGATGAGCCTGAAACTGAAGATTGTAGCGGGAGGGGTCGCTGTGTGAAGACGACGTACAACCACCGATCAGCGCGAAAATCAACGCAAAAAAAGGGAACCACATCCGATGAAAATTTTTATTATTCATAAAAATATGCTCGTGAAACCCGTTTAGTTCAGGATCCAGGTACCGTTCGCGCTGTCTTTGCAGGCTTTGCTGTTGCCATCGACATCAACACAGGTGGTTTTCTTGCGCGCTTTCGGGCGCAGTGCCTGTTTACGTACGGTCGCTTCGTACTGGTCAGCCTTGATTACGGCACGCATCGGCACATAACCAATCAGCTGTTCACTCCCTTCATCGGCCAGCGCCATCCAGAAATGTTCAACCTGCCCCAGCACGACGTAAGTTTTACCGGTCTCAAGCGTACGGATCACTTTTCCGCCGTAGTCAGGACGGCTCATCAGGGATGCCGGGTACATGGCACGGTACGGTTCATTCACCTGAGTGAACTCCGCCGGAGGGGTAACAGCGTGACGGTGCGTCAGCGTGACGCCATTCACCTGGCTGGTCACAATCGTATCATCGGTGATCGCTGGTTTCTGCGGCGCCTTACAGCCCGCCACCGCCATAACAAACAGAAGTGATAACAATACGCGCAGTTTCATATGCTTTTCCGTAGCGATATTTAGAGGATGAAGAGAGGGGATAAAATTTGACTTAGGTGCTATTGTTAAAATAGTCGGGATATTTTCAGCAGGTAACTATTTTAAGGCATAGCTAGCGCACGAGCCCGACAGAAAAGGGCCCAGCATGCTCCTGACATATTTTGACAAACGGTAGACAAGTTTACATGAGCTTGTCATCAATTCAATATTTCCCGCCTGCTTAATGGCGTTTAATGATACGCCCAATGCATTATAGGATTAATCTCATAAAAAATGCGCACTTAGCTAAAATCGTCTTTTTCTTAGACGAATTAAGTCCGTAACTGTATGAAAATTAATGGCTAAACAGGCAAAAGAGAACCACTATCATTAACGTAACCCCTTATTATCGCCACTACCATAATTAGTAGAATTTCATTTTTTCTGTGCGCTGTGGGATATATCTGGGATATTTTCATTGTTGCATTCAAAAGATAACTTTTATTGTGCATGAGCGTCCCGCATTAACAAATGGCGGCGAAGAAAATGGCAGGGATTTAATTTCGCGATCCGAAATAACCTACCCGAAATTATCCTCAGGGTTTATTTTTTGCGCCTTAATAATTAAGCCTGACTACATCTTTTTGTTCTTTTATTGTTCAGCGCGCTCCCTTGCAGCCCATAAACTGGGGGTTTCAGCGGCGTTGACAGTGAACCACACGCAAGAAGTTTTACCGTTACTACATATTTCTTTTACTTCTTCCCAACATTTGCCGTTCCACACTTTCACCCGGCACGCCTCATTTATCTCTGCGACGGTGTTCGTCTGCCGCTTGACTTATTTTGTGATAAAGGTACTTTTCAGGACATGAAGAAGATCCTGATTATCGTACCTGACGGTGGCATGTTGTTTGAGGCCGCCGGTATCGCCGACATTCTGATGCAGGCCAACCGGTTGCACCCGGACGGCCTTGAGCAGCCCCGCTATCGCATCATTATCGCCACCACCCAGCCTCACCTGGTGATCCACGGCCAGTCCGGCTTAAACCTGCTGGCGGACTATCGCCTGCCGGAGCTGGATCCGCGCGAGCCGCTGGACACGATCATCATTACCGGTCGCGGCATGAATGAGCAGGAGAGTACCGCCGTGGTGGACTGGCTGCACCTGGCCGCGCCCCATGCGCGCCGCGTCGCCTCTGTCTGCGGCGGGGCCCTGCTGCTGGCACAGGCCGGGCTGCTCGACGGGCGCCGGGCAACGACCCACTGGCGGCTGCTGGAAACCCTGAAAACCCGCTATCCTGCGGTCAACGTTGAGGGCGGCCCGCTCTATGTTCAGGATGGACCCGTCTGGACGTCCGGCGGCGTCAGCTCCGGGTTTGACCTGACGCTGGCGCTGGTGGAGGATGATTACGGCTTCACCCTCGCCCGCAACGTGGCGCAGGATATGGTGATGTACCTGCGTCGGCCTGGCGGCCAGCTACAGTTCAGCCGCTATAATCTGGAGCAGTCCGGCGCGACCGGACCAGTCAGCGAACTGCAAAGCTGGATCCTGCAAAACCTCACCGCAGATTTGTGCGTCGAAAGGCTGGCCGAACGGGTCGCCATGAGCCCGCGCAATTTTACCCGCGTGTTTACGCGTGACGTGGGCGTGCCTCCGGCCCGTTATGTCACCGAAGCGCGCCTGGCCGCCGCTCGACAGCTTCTGGAGCAGACCCAGGATCCGCTTGAGGTCATTGCCGAAAAAAGCGGGTTTGGTATCAGCATCAACCTGCGCCGCGTTTTTGAAAAGCAGCTTCATCTCACGCCGGGCGAATATCGCCAGCGCTTCCACTGCCGCAGAATGGCGTAATCTGATCCTTTTTTGTCATTTACGCCATCCGACCTGACGCCTACAGTAACTCCAGACAACACAGATAAGGAGTGCATCATGGTTAAGGTCGGTATTAACGGTTTCGGCCGTATCGGACGTAATGTCCTGCGCGCGGCGCTGGGCAACCCGGATCTCCAGATTGTGGCCATTAACGATCTGACGGACAGTAAAACCCTCGCCCATCTGCTGAAATATGACTCTCTGCTCGGCACGCTGCCGGTGCCCGTTGAAGCGGCGGACGGCGCGCTACAGGTCGACGGGCAACGCATCACCGTATTCAGTGAACGCGACCCGGCAAACATTGCGTGGAAAGACGCAGGCGTTGAGGTGGTAATTGAAGCAACCGGCTTCTTCACCGAACGTGAAAAAGCGGCGGTGCATATCACGAGCGGCGGCGCAAAACGCGTCATTATTTCCGCCCCGGCTAAAAATGATGATCTGACGGTGGTGATGGGCGTCAACCACACGCTGTACGATCCGGCCCAGCATTTTGTGGTCAGCAACGGGAGTTGCACCACTAATGGTCTGGCGCCAGCGGCGCAGGTGCTGCACCAGCAGTTTGGCATTGAGCACGGGCTGATGAACACCACGCATGCCTACACCAACAGCCAGGCGCTGCATGACCAGCCGGAAAAAGATCTGCGCGGCGCGCGCGCGGCAGCATTATCCATTGTGCCTTACTCCAGCGGCGCGGCAAAAGCGCTCGGGAAAGTGATCCCAGAGCTTGACGGTAAACTCACCGGGTATTCCCTGCGCGTGCCGGTTCCGGTGGTGTCGATTGTCGATCTGACGGTGACGCTGAGCCGCAACGTGACCGCCGAAGAGGTGAATGAGGCGTTCCGTCAGGCTGCCGCCAGCGGGCCGCTGAAAGGCATCCTGGGCTACAGCGATGAACCGCTGGTCTCCCGTGATTATCAGGGCGACCCGCGCTCATCCATCATCGACGGGCTTTCAACGCTGGTGATTGGCGGGAATATGGTGAAGATCCTGTCGTGGTATGACAACGAGTGGGGCTACACCAACAAGATCCTGGATCTGATGGCCTACATGCATACAGCGGACCAGAGCCGGTAATACGCTTTTTAGGGCGCGGGCAGCTGCCTGCGTCCTATTTTTTTCATATTAACACAGTACTTTGTACGTTGTCAATAAAGTACTAGACTATATTTTTCTTTATTGGGAAATAGGGTACACTTTTCTCAAACAGCAGGAGCAGTGCTTTTATGAGAAAACGTGACCCAAACAGAATAGAGATGGGACGCCGCTTTCGGGAAGCCAGAGAGCGACTCAACTGGAGCAGAGAAGTGCTTGCCGAGCGGGCCGATCTATCTGTGTCCTTTATTGCGGATTTGGAGCTGGGAAACACCGGCACCCGGCTGGAGAACTTTATCCGCCTGTGCCGCCTGCTGGATTTGAACGCCGACTATGTGCTCTTCGGCGCGCCCGGGGACGCTGTGCAGCGGATCATGGATCTGCTGCGGGACCAGGACGAAGAGACGGTCCGGGTGGTGGAGCGGACCGTGGAAGCCCTGCTGCGGGCCCTGGACGAACAGCAGACAACGTGACAGACGGCGCCCGGCCAGACTGGCCGGGCG
>ERZ773242.3246-NODE-3246-length-11947-cov-3.991255_pt1 | contig 11947 bp, 10 predicted proteins | sample MGYA00511077_ERZ773242 | MGnify/ENA primary metagenome ERZ773242 (study PRJEB29015, sample SAMEA2737754) | human gut metagenome | biome: human gut; feature: human-associated habitat; material: faeces | place: China | collected 2012 ... | reverse complement strand
CCGGGGCGCTGGTGTTTTTATGAAGCTGTTTGCTTAGAACATGCCCTGCTGGTACATGGCCTCGGCGACCTTCTTGAAGCCGGCGATGTTCGCGCCCGCGACCAGATCATAGCCCAGACCGTACTCTTCGGCGGCCTCTGCGCTGACCTTGTGGATGTTCTTCATCATCTTATGCAGCTGCGCGTCGACTTCTTCCGCCGTCCACACAAGGCGCTCGCTGTTCTGGCTCATTTCAAGGCCGGACACGCCGACACCGCCCGCGTTGACCGCCTTCGACGGAGCAACGATCATGTGCTTCTGCTCACGCAGGAAGTTCAGCGCGTCGTTCGTCGTCGGCATGTTGGCGACCTCGATGTAATACTTGACGCCGGACGCCGCGATCTTCTCTGCGGACTCCATGCGGACGTCGTTCTGCGTGGCCGCCGGCATGTAGACGTCGACGTCCTTCACGCCCCAGCACTTCTCGCCCGGAACGAATTCCACGCCGTACTTGTCGGCATAGGGCTTGCAGTGCATCGGGTCCTTCGCGCGCATCTCGAGGATGTAGTCGAGCTTTTCGCCGACAACGCCATCCGGATCATGGATGTAGCCGTCCGGGCCGGCAAAGTATGTAACCTTCGCGCCGAGTTCGGCGGCCTTCTTCATGATGCCCCAGCCGACGTTGCCATAGCCGGAGATCGCGATGCGCTTGCCCTCGATGGAGTCGTTCTCATGCTTCAGGACTTCCTGAAGATAGTAGACAGCGCCGTAGCCCGTGGCTTCCGGACGGATCAGCGAGCCGCCGTAGCTCATGCCCTTGCCGGTGAGCACGCCGTTCTCCCAGACGCCCTTCAGGCGGCGGTACTGGCCGAACAGGTAGCCGATCTCGCGGCCGCCCACGCCCATATCACCGGCGGGCACGTCGATGTCCGGCCCGATGTAACGGTACAGCGCGGTCATGAAACTCTGGCAGAAGCGCATGACTTCCGCGTCGGACTTGCCGGCAGGATCGAAGTCGGAGCCGCCCTTCGCGCCGCCCATGGGCAGGCCGGTCAGGGAGTTCTTGAAGGTCTGCTCGAAGCCGAGGAACTTGATCACGCCTTCGTAGACGTTCTTCTGGAAGCGCAGGCCGCCCTTGTACGGGCCGATCGCGCCGTTGAACTGGCAGCGCCAGCCGCGGTTGGTATGATAGTTGCCGTTGTCATCCATCCAGCAGACACGGAACGTGAACATTCTCTCCGGCTCGACCATTCTCTTCAGCAGGTCGACCTTCTCATATTCCGGATGTGCATCCATGATCGGGGAGACAGAAGACAGAACTTCTTCTACGGTCTGGACGAATTCCGGCTCGTTCGCGTGGGTCTGCTTGACGTAATCGATGACACTGGCGACATAAGCATTCATAATTGTATCCTCCTCAATTCGTTTGCCCTTTGTGATGCTAAATCACGCTACTATAGTACAACACCGCGTTGTGGAAATCAAGTAGCGGATGAAAAATAGCCATAAAAACTATACAAAATTTTCGCGAGTTTGCTGCGAATAATGCAGCGACTTAACGGAGACTGAACGGAAAACTGCCTCAGAACGCCGAGATGATATCGACGATCTCCGCGCCGATGCGCTTCTGGGCTTCGACGGTCGCGGCGCCGATGTGCGGCGTGCAGGAGACCATCGGATGGCTGTAGAGCGCCTTGTTGGTGGCGGGCTCGTCGGCGTAGACGTCGAGACCGGCCGCGCGGACCTTGCCGCTCTCGAGACCGGCAAGCAGCGCCGCCTCGTCGACGTTCGTGCCGCGGGAGGTGTTGATGATGACGACACCGTCCTTCATCTTCGCGATGCGCTCGGCGTTGATGAGCGCGCCGCCGTCGACCGCCGGAGCGTGGACGGAGATGAAGTCGGACTTCGCGAGCAGCTCGTCCATCTCAACATACGGGATGCCCAGCTTCTCTTCGATGCCGGGGATGTGGAAAATATCGAACGCGATGACGTCCATGCCGATGGCTTTCGCCATCACGCCGAGGTGCTGGCCGATGCGGCCGAAGCCGACGATGCCGAGCGTCTTGCCGCGCAGCTCGATGCCCTTGCCGTAGGCTTTCTTTTCCCATTTGTCCTCGCGCATGGTGTGGCCCGCAATGGACAGATACCGCGCGCAGGAGAACATGTGGCCCAGCGCCAGCTCGGCAACAGATTCGCTCGAAGCCTTCGGGGTGTTCTTCACGGTGATGCCGTTTTCCTCGGCATACTTCACGTCGATGTTGTCGACGCCGACGCCGCCGCGGATGATGAGCTTCAGCTTGCCGCCCTTGGCCTCATCGATGTGGTTCGCGCGGATCTTGGTCTTCGAGCGGACGACGACCGCGTCAAACTCGCGCAGCGCCGCGCCCAGCTGATCCGGCTCGTAGAACTGCTCGACGACCTCATGCCCCAGCTCGCGGAGCTTTGCCATGGCCTGCTTGTCCATTCCATCGGTAACGAGAATACGCATACTATAATCTCCTTATATAATAGATGTGGAACAAGGCGCGACAAGCTGCCGCGCCCTGTTGGGTTGTCACTTGTTATAGTTCGCCTCGAAGTCCTTCAGGAACTTCACGAGCGCCTCGACGCCTTCCTTCGGCATGGCGTTGTAGATGGACGCACGCAGACCGCCGACGGACTTGTGGCCCTTGAGGTTGTCATAGCCCGCGGCCTTCGTCGCGGCGACAACTTCCTTGTCGAGTTCGGCGGACTCGGTCACGAACGGGATGTTCATGAGCGAGCGGAACTCCGGCTCAACTGTGCCCTTGAACATCTTGGAGGAATCCAGGAAGTCATAGAATACCTTCGCCTTGTCGAGATTGCGCTTGTGCATTTCCTCGAGACCGCCGATGCTCTTGAGGTACTTGAACACCTTGCCGCAGCAGTAGATCGACCAGCAGTTCGGCGTGTTGTACATCGAACCTGCGCCCGCGTGGGTGCTGTACTGGAGGTAGATGGGCAGATCGGTCAGATCGTCGCGGATCAGATCCTCACGGATGATGCAGACGACCATACCGGCCGGGCCGACGTTCTTCTGCACGCCCGCGTAGATCATGCCGTAGTCGGACACATTACAGGGCTTGGAGAGGAACATGGAGGACTGGTCGGACACGAGGACGTGACCCTTCGTGTTCGGCAGCTTGTTCCACGTTACGCCGTGGATGGTCTCGTTCTCGCAGATATAGACGTAGTCGGTATCCTCGGGAATGTCGAGATCGGAGCAGTCGGGCACATAGGTATAGTTCTTATCCTTGCTGGACGCGGCGACGATCACTTCGCCGACCTTCTGCGCTTCCTTGATGGCCTTTTTGGACCAGGCGCCCGTCTCGATGTAGACGGCCTTGCCGTTCTTCATCAGGTTCATCGGGATCATGGAGAATTGCAGCGTTGCGCCGCCCTGGATGAACAGCACCTTATAGTTGTCAGGAATGCCCATCAGATCGCGCAGATCCTGCTCAGCCTCGTCGATGATCTGCTGGAAGACGGGGGAGCGGTGGCTCATTTCCATGACGCACATGCCGCTGCCGCGGTAGTTCAGCATCTCGTCGCGGATCTCTTCGAGCACAGGCTCCGGCATCATCGCGGGGCCAGCCGAGAAATTGTAGGTTCTTCCGTACTTCATAATATAATGACCTCCTGAAAATATCGCTAGAATTTCACCGGTTTTTTTCTGTAAATTTAGTATATACCCCCAACGGAAAAGAATCAAGCGGTTTTCTGAAAAAATTTTTTTGAGCCTGAAAATCTGTTAGTGTCCAAAGGAAAAACCGGCGGCCGCACCGTGGCGGCTGCCGGGACGGATTGGCGCGAAAATTTGGGATTTCCTGCTTCTCTGTAAATAATATGCGGGAAACTGCCCAAAAACGCAAGAAACAATTTGTGTATTCTGCTCACAGACAGAGGGGCGCTTTGCGTTTCTCGCTGGGAGACGTCTGGCCGGAACGCCGCTTTTCGTATTTGGCGCGCGTGGCGTTCCCGCCGCGGATGTGGCGTTCGGCCTTGTTTTGCTCCAAAATTTTTTTGGCCTGCTGCCAGAGTGAACGGTTCACCTGCTCCAGCCGCTCAGAAAGATCCTTATGTACCGTCGATTTGGACACGCCGAAGTGCTTTGCCGCGGCGCGGATGGTGGCGCGGTTTTCGATGATGTACACAGCCAGTTCCTCGGCTCGCTGCTCTAAGTTTTCTCTCATGTGGGCACCTCCAAGCTGTGTAGGCTATCCCAATATATGCCTGCACACGGCCCAATATGCCCGCCCTGCAAATGCGATCCTGCGGAATAAAAACGCGCCCCGGTCATCCGACCGGGGCGCTGCGTTTGATTCCTTATTTCTTTTCGTAGCCTGGCTTGCCAAGCATCTCGAACATGTTGGTCTTGTAGGCTTCGACGCCGGGCTGGTTGAACGGGTTGACGCCGCTGATATAGCCGGACACGCCGCACGCAAACTCGAAGAAGTAGATCAGCGCACCGACCGTCTCTTCGCAGATGCGCTCCACGCGGATCTCCGTCACGGGCACACCGCCGTCGATGTGCGCCTTCTTGGTGGCCTTCATGGCGACCTCGTTGACGTAATCCATCGTCTTGCCTGCGAGGTAGTTCAGGCCGTCGAGGTTGTCCGCATCGGTCGGGATCTCGACACGCGCGCGCGCCTGATCGAAGAAGACGACCGTCTCCTGCAACATCCGCAGGCCCTGCTGCATATACTGGCCCATCGAGTGCAGGTCCGGCGTCAGATCGACAGACGCCGGGAAGACGCCCTTGCCGCTCTTGCCCTCGGACTCGCCGAACAGCTGCTTCCACCACTCAGCAAAGAAGCGGAACGCCGGCTCATAGGCCGCGAGGATCTCAACATGCTTGCCTTCGTCGTACAGGCCCTGACGGCTCATCGCATACTGCACCGCCGCGCTGTTCAGGCCTTCGCGGAGAACGACCTCGCGCTCCTGCGCGGCGCCGCGCATCAGCGCCTCGATGTCGATGCCCGCCGCCGCGATCGGCAGCAGACCGACCGCCGTCAGCACGGAATAGCGTCCACCAACGTTGTCGGGCACGACGAACGTCTCATAACCCTCCTGCGTGGCAAGCGTCTTGAGCGCGCCGCGCGCACGGTCGGTCGTGGCGTAGATGCGGCCCTGCGCACCAGCCTTGCCATATTTTTTCTCAAGCAGCTCCTTGAAGATGCGGAACGCGATGGCCGGCTCCGTCGTCGTGCCGGATTTGGAGATGACGATCACGGAGAAATCCCGGTCGCCGATCATGGCGATCGTCTCGCTCAGCGCCTCACCGGAGATGCCGTTGCCCGCGAAATAGACATCCGGCGTCTTCTTCGCGAGGGCGTTGTAGTTCGGGCTCTTCAGAAGCTCCACCACCGCGCGCGCACCGAGATACGAGCCGCCGATGCCGATAACGACAACGGCCTGCGAATCGCTCTGGATCTTCTTTGCCGCCTGCTGGATGCGGGCGAACTCTTCCTTGTCGTAGTTCACCGGCAGGTCGACCCAGCCGAGGAAATCATTTCCCGCGCCGGTGCCGTGCAGCAGCGTATCCAGCGCCGCCTTGCCCCGTGCCGTGTTCTCTGCGGGCGCGAAGCCCTTCGTTCCGTTCAAATCGATTCTGACCATACTTTTAAAACCTCTGATCTATGATAGATTTCGTTTTTTGAAAATTTGAAATAGAAAAGTGCAAAGGCAGCGCCACATAAACTGGAAAACTATGTCAATGCGCTCGCTGCTGTCACTCAATGCTTTTCTGCGTCACGCCGGAGCATCGCCGCGCCGACGACGCCCGCGTCGTTGCCCATCACCGCGGGCACGACCGCGCCGCGCTCGGAATAGAAGCACTTTTCTGTGACCTTATCCTGAAGCGGCCCGAACAGGAACTCGCCCGCGCCGCACAGCCCGCCGCCGATGGCGAGAACCTCGGGGTCGAGCATATTGAAGATCGATGCGCAGGCCGCGCTGAGATGCTCGACATAGCGGTCAAAGACCTCCTTCGCCGCCGGGTCGCCCGCCTTGGCGCAGTCGGTCACGAGGCGCGCGTCAACCTTTGCTGCGTCGCCGCCGGACTTTTCTGCCAGCATGCTCTCCGGATGGGCCTGCATGGCGCGCCGCCCGTCGCGGGCCAGCGCACTGGCCGCGCAGTAGGCTTCGATGCAGCCGTGATTGCCGCAGGTGCAGGCTTCGCCGCCCTCGACCAGATACGAATGACCCAGCTCCACGCCGTGGTTCATGCCGCCGTTGAACATCTTGCCATCCAGAATAATGCCCCCGCCAAAGCCCGTGCCCAACGTGAAGAGCACCGCCGTCTTGCAGTCGACGAACGCACCCTTGTAAAGCTCGGCCAGCGCCGCGCCGTTCGCGTCGTTCGCGATGTAGACCGGCACGCCGGGAAAGCGCGCCTGCATGATCGCCCGCAGCGGCACGTCGTGGAAGCCGAGGTTGTACGCCGCGATCACCACTTCGCCGCTCCGGTCAATGCTGCCGGGCACGACGATGCCGATGGAGCCGATCTCCGTCACGCCCTGCTCCGCCAGCATGGCGCGCAGCGCTGCCGCGAGCTTGTCCGCCATGTCCTCTGCCGTTGTCTTGGGGAAGGGAATGCTGCCGTGCGCCACGATCTCCAGCGCCTCATTCACCAGGCCATACTTGATGTTCGTGCCGCCGATGTCGACGCCGATCTCAAACATGATACCGTCTCCTCCTTCTTATTCATCCTGCCCGTCCGAGAGGCCGAACAGGCGCATAAAATTCCCATACAGGATCTGCTCGCGCAGACTGTCGCCGAGGTCATACGTCAAAAACTGCCGCACCATCTCCTCCGGTGACCACATCGGGAAATCCGTCCCAAACAAAAAGCGCTCCGGCCCGAATGTCTCAAACATCCGCATGACCATGTCGTGCGGGATCATCGGCGTGGTCGACGATGTGTCGTAGAAGACGTTTTCCGGCTGCGGATGCGCCAGCGACCGGTCCCAGGCGTTCCAGCCGCCGAAATGCGCCGCGATTACGATCAGATCCGGCACCTGGCGGATCAGGTTCGTCAGCCGCTCAGGGCTGGAAAAATCGTAGCGGTTGTCGCCCATGTGCATCAGCACCGGGAGGCCGCGCCGCGCGATGGAGCGATACGTTTCGATGCCGGAGGGATCGTCGATCGGGAGCTTCTGAAAATCCGGATGGATCTTCAAGCCCCGCGAACCCAGCGCCTGCAGCTCGTCGAGCACCTCTTCATATCCGTCCATGCCGGGATAGATGGAGCCGAAGGAAATGCACTCCGGATGCCCTTTCCGCGCCTCGGCCAGAAATTCCACAATGGAGCGCACCTGCTTCGGCACGACCGCCGAGCTGCTGATGACATACCGGCTCACGCCGGCCTTCTCTTCCTCCGCGACGAGCCGCTCCATGCTTGCCTCGCAGTACATCTCTGCTCCATAAAACTGCCCGATCGACCCCGCGGCCTTCACGGCCAGCTTTTCCGGGAACACATGGGCATGCACATCTGCAATTTTCATCTCTCAAATCGTCCCAAACCGCATAAAATCGCCTGAACCGCACCGGTTCACACTATTTCCTAGTTTATCACACAATGCAGTTCGTTACAATCGCCCAAATGGAAAAAAGCCGCCGCTTTGTTTGTCCAAGTCTGTGGATTTTGCCGCAAACCACCCGTTGAAACCGTGGGCAAAAGATCCGTCCACGAATCTTATTCGTAGGGAAGGCCCATCCTGTAGCGTTCCATCGTGTGCTTGAATAGCTCCGCCGAAGAGGGCGGGGTATAGGTGATGGCGTTGGCCCCGGCGTCGATCGTGCGCAGGATGCTCTCGTCGCTTGGCCCTCCGGTTGCCATGATGGGCATGTCCGGATACTGCGCGCGGATCTCCGCGACGATCTCCGCCGTGGCGCTCCCGGCAGCGACGTTGAAGATGGCCGCGCCGTCGTCAATGCGGCGGGCATAGTCCGTCCCATGGTTTGCCACGGTTACGACGATGGGGATGTCGATCGCCCGGCGCATCCGCGAGATGACGAGTCCTGACGTCGGCACATTGACCACAACGCCCATCGCGCCCTGCATCTCGGCATACATCGCAAGATTCACCACGCGGTGCCCCTTCGTCAGTCCGCCGCCCACGCCCGTGAACACCGGGATGTCCGATGCCATGAGCAGCGCTTCGTTGATGATCGGCTGCGGCGTGAACGGATAGACCGCGATGACCGCGTCGGCATTGATGTTTTTAATGATAGCGAGGTCGGTCGAGAAGACCAGCGAACGGATTTTCTTCCCGAACACCATGATCCCGCTGCACTGCCACGTCACCTCCGGCACACGCAGCGCCGTCTGGCGGAGCGTACCGTTCACGCTCGGCGCGTTTTTCTTCGGGATGACCACCTCTTCCGGCAGCTCCAGCGTCTCCGGCTCATAGGCGGTCTGGTGATGGTGTAACAGCAGTCTGCGTCTCGGCATGGGCTTCGTCTCCTTCTTTGATGGTTTTATTCAGTTTATCAGAGAGAATCCGGCTGTTCAAGGTGTAAATTGTAAATTTTTGTTCAAGATTTTCGGATTTTCTGTTTTTGCTTGCGTTCGCTCCCGGTTTTGTGGTATAACAGGTACAAACAGAACCAAAGCGGAAAGGAAGTGACATCATGCGGCCGGACGAGGTGCTCGATACGCTGCAAAGAGCGGGCTTTGAGGCGTGGTATGTCGGCGGATGCGTGCGCGACACGCTGCTCGGCCGCCCCATCCACGACTGGGATGTCACGACCTCCGCCCTGCCGGAGCAGGTGCTGGCCCTCTTCCCACGCACGGTCCCAACCGGCTTGCAGCACGGCACCGTCACCGTCCTGTCGGACAGCGGCCCCGTCGAGGTCACAACCTACCGCGCCGATGGGGACTACCATGATGGCCGCCACCCGGACGGCGTCCGCTTTGTCCGCTCGCTGCGCGAGGATACCGCCCGGCGCGATTTCACCGTCAACGCAATGGCGATGGATCAGCGCGGAAACATACGCGATTTCTACGGAGGCCGAGCCGATCTCGCAGCGGGCATTCTGCGCTGCGTCGGCGCGCCGGAGCGCCGCTTCCGCGAGGATGCGCTGCGGATGCTGCGCGCGTGCCGTTTCGCGGCGCAGCTCGGCTTCGCCATTGAACCCGAAACATGGGCAGCACTGCTGCGCTGCGCGCCGCTCTGCAAGCAGCTCTCACGCGAGCGCATCACCGAAGAAGTTGCGAAAACGATCCGCTCACCGTCCCCGCAGTGGGCCGCTGCGATGATCCGCTGCGGCCTGCTCACGTCCTGCTGCCTGACCGGCTCAAATGACCTCTCGCAGCTGTCCGTGCTCCCGCCGACGGCGGAGGTCCGCTGGGCCGGATTCGGCCTGCTTGTTCCGGAACTGGATTTTTCTGCCTTCCGCCTGCCTGCCAAACTCGTCAAGCTCTGCCGGATGGCGCGCGCCCACTGGCCCGCGCCGGAGGAACGCCTCGGCTGGAAGCGGCTGCTCGCCGCCGAGGGCGAGGAAGCGGCACGGCTGCTTGCTACGCTGGCGCAGACGGACGCAGTAGATGAAATCATAGCCTCCGGCGACTGCGTCAGCCTGAAGACGCTCGCGGTCTCCGGGCGCGATTTCCCGCTGCTGCGCGGCCCGGCGCTCGGGCAGCTGCTGAACCGTCTGCTCGAGCACGTGCTGCAAGCCCCGGCGGACAACAACCGCGAGATGCTTCTGGAATTGGCGAAAAATATCGAAACCGCATCTTGAAATTCCAATTTTCCGGCGCTACAATACGTCCGTATTATCCGCCGGAAGAAGGGATCATTTTGATCGGACTGGGAACGATCATCAACGCCGGGGCCATCGTTGTGGGCGGCCTGCTCGGGCTGCTGCTGAAAAACGCGATGCCGCAGCGCATCTCCGACACGCTGACAAAGGCCATGGGCATCTGCCTGCTGTTCATCGGCCTGTCCGGCGCACTGCAGAACATGTTTACGATCGAAGACGGCGCGCTCTCCGTCGGCGGCACGATGATGACCATTCTCAGCTTCATCGGCGGCTCCATCCTCGGCGGCGCGCTCGACCTCGAAGGCCGGCTCGAGCGCTTCGGCGTCTGGCTCCGAAAGCGTGCAGGCGCGGATGGCGACTCTGGTTTCCTGAATGCGTTCCTCACCGCCTCGCTCACGGTCTGCATCGGGGCGATGGCCGTTGTCGGCGCGATCAACGACGGGCTGTTCGGCGACATCTCGCTGCTCGTCACAAAATCCATCCTCGATGCGATCATCATCATGGTCATGTCCGCGACGATGGGCAAAGGGTGCATCTTCTCGGCCATCCCGGTCGCGCTCTTTCAGGGGCTGGTGACGCTCTTCGCCCGCCTCTTGCAGCCCATCATGACCGCGCAGGCCACGAGCAACCTCGCGCTCACCGGCTCGATCCTGGTCTTCTGCGTCGGCGTCAACCTCGTCTGGGACAAGCAGCATCTCAAGGTGGCCAATATGCTGCCTACGCTGATCTTCGCCGTTGCGCTGGCCTTTGTACTCTGAAGATGAGAATCCCCACCCGAAAGCCTTTGAACTGCCCCCGCTTGTTAGATAGTATATCGTACTGTCTAACAAGCGGGGGCAGTTCATTTCGGGTGGGGATTTTCCTGTTTTCCGGCCAGCGTTACTTCGAAACACTGGCTGAACGAAGCGCGGTTTCGTACTGGCTGTCGTTGACGATCATCAGCAGCCCCGGCGCGCAGCGCAGCAGATGGTGTACCGGCACACCGGCAGATTCGACTGCTTGCAGCACGGGCGGGATGGCGTCCGACGTGCGGCAGATCGCCGCGAGCACCGCAAGATTCTCCCGCAGCGTGACCTCCGCCCCCGGCAGTTGCACGCGCAGACGCGCGGCCAGCGTGGCCGTTTCGGCGCCGCTGCCCATGTCCAACAGCACGGTCGTTTGCCCGAGCGTCTCCGACAGGCAGAACGGCTCCTCGCCCAGTGCCCGCAGAGCTTCCGCCGGTGCGCCGGGCGGCGCACCGTGGATGCGCAGCATCGCCATCCGCCGCCGCCCCGCAAACCCTGCGATGCCGGATGCGCCGTCGTGCCTCGTCCGGATGAGCGTGCCGGGCAGGTCCGGGCGGAAGGTACTGCGGATCTGGAGCGGGATGTGCCGCACACGCACCGGCTCGACCGCGCTCTCATGCAGTACCTGCGTCCCGACGCGGGACAGCTGCCCCAGCTCTTCAAAGCTCAGCGCCGGGATCGGCTCCGCCTCCGGGACGATGCGGGGGTCGGCGGTGAGGACGCCGGGGACATCCGTCCAGTTTTCGTAGACGTCGGCCCGGAGCGCCGCGGCGGCCAGCGCGCCTGTCACATCCGAGCCGCCGCGTGGGAACGTATGGATGCGGCCATCCGGCAATGTGCCGTAGAAGCCCGGCGTGACGATCTTCCGTCCGTCGGCCAGCGAGGCCAGCAGGGCATAGGACTCCTCCCCGCGCACCTGCCCGTCATAGTCAAAGCGCAGCCATTCCGCCGCGTCCACAAACGCGAAGCCGAGCAGCTCCGCCATCAGCCGCGCGGCCAGATATTCCCCGCGCGAGGCGAGAAAGTCTTCCTCCGTGCGGCTGTTCAGGGAAGCGTAGATCGATTCCAGCTCCTGTTCGAGCGGCATGTGCAGGCCGCAGCCGTCGCGGATGGCGAGAAACCGGTCACATACGCGCCGCCAAAGCTCCCAGCAGGGAACGCCGTAGCGCAGGTGCGCGTGGCACAGATATAACAGGTCTGTGATCTTCTGATCGTCCGGGTGCCGCCGCCCCGGCGCGGACACCACGACGACGCGCCGCGCGACGTCCGCCGCCACGAGATCCCGCACCTGCAAAAACTCCGCCGCACCGGCGAGAGAGGAACCTCCAAATTTACATACCTTCAGCATGGCATTTTCACCCCTGTCGTTTTCGGCGGCGCGGACGCCGCCTGTGCCATTC
>ERZ773242.3244-NODE-3244-length-11959-cov-3.627268_pt1 | contig 11959 bp, 11 predicted proteins | sample MGYA00511077_ERZ773242 | MGnify/ENA primary metagenome ERZ773242 (study PRJEB29015, sample SAMEA2737754) | human gut metagenome | biome: human gut; feature: human-associated habitat; material: faeces | place: China | collected 2012 ... | reverse complement strand
CTGTCCAGGCGCGCGGCGGGTGCAGCGGCACAGCGGCTTTTGCTCTCCGGCGCACCCGAGGCACTGGGCGTTTTGTGCGCCGCAGGGGCGTATGCATCTTTCGGGCTGCCGCAGCGCGCGCCCTGTCTGCATGGCCTGGCGGAGGCGCCCGCCGTGCCTATGGCGCGGTGGTGGCTGTATCTGCGGCGGTGCGGGACATCCGCCGTGCGGGACGCATCGCTGTGCGCCGCGCTGGAACTGGACGCCGCTCTGCCGGAGCTGATGGCTGCTCTGGACGTGCTTGCTGCCCGCAAAACACCGCCCGCGGACCGGCAGGAGCTGAAGCGTGTGCTGAGCCGCCTGCCGGAGGCGCTGGACTATGACGCTGCCGCGCGCACGCTGGCTCTGGCGGACCCGCGCTGGAACAGCCAGCCCGCACTGTACGCGGCGCTGCGCCTCTCCCGTGAGCCTTATCTTCCCGCCCAGCTCGCCGTCACCAGTGCGGAGCTGACGGCGGCGCACATTCGGGGCGGACGGCAGGCATGGGTCCTGCGGGGCCTGCTGGACGCGGTCATCGCCGCGCCGCAGATCAACTTCCCGGAAGCGCTGCTGGCGCTGGCGAAAACGCTGGCCGGGCAGGCATGAGCCGCCGAAAATGTGAAAACACTGGAAATAGGCGGCGGAAGGCTTGCACTTGTGATATACAAATTGTATAATACCATTGATAACTTTAACTTGTTTTCGGTGGAAGCGCTGAAAGCAGAGGTGAGGAGTGCGGCAAGTGAAGAAACTGCTGGGGATGATCCTGACGCTGGCGCTGGCGGCGGGTCTGGCTTGGCCGGTGTACGCCGAAAGCAGCACCGTGCCGCCGGAGGTGACGGCGCACGCATACCTTGTCATGGATGCACAGACGGGGCAGGTGCTCGTACAGAAGGGCGGCGCCGAGCGGAATTATCCAGCCAGTATCACGAAGATTATGACGCTGGCGCTGGCTATGGAATCAAAGAAGGCAGCAGGCGGCTTTGTCTTGGCGTCGGCAACAGCAATGCGCTTGCGATTATGATCTGGGCGCTGATGACGCTCGGCATTTATCTGTTCCATGAAAAAATGAAGCCGGTGCACTGGATACTTCTCGGCGTACTGACGGTTGGCGTTTACGCTGCGACGATGACGCGGACGACGTTTCTTATCATGGCGGCAACGCTGGTGCTGGCGTTTGTGATGGACAAGTCCTCAAAAATCCGCGAAGGCAGCGTTGTTTATATCGGCGGAATGGCAGCGGTTGCGGCGGGCTTTGTCTTCTCCTTGTACGCAGCGCATATTTCCAACTGGTATGAACTAATGCCGGCCTGGGTGGTCAGGATTGACAGGATCCTGACCGGGCGTATTTCCAGTATTTATGCCTTTGAAAACGGCGGCGGCGTGCTCCGGAACTGGAAGCTGTTCGGCGATCCGAACTATGACATCAAGCAGCTGGCGCTGGAGTGCGCGAGCAAGCGTATGTACCCGGACATCCTCAACTACGACCAGGTGGTGAAAGTCACCGGTTCGTTTAAAACGCCAATGGGCTGCCGCAGCTTCCTCGGCGTGTACGAAGATGAGAACGGCGAGCAGATCCACGACGGGCGCAACAACCTGGGCGTCATCAGCCTGAACCTGCCGCGCATCGCGCTGGAAGCTAAAGGGAATGAAGCGGCCTTCTGGACGCTGCTGGATGAACGTTTACAGCTGGCACGTAAGGCGCTGATGACCCGCATCGCCCGTCTTGAAGGGGTGAAAGCCCGCGTCGCGCCAATTCTCTATATGGAAGGGGCCTGCGGCGTGCGCCTGAAGGCGGACGATGATGTGTCGGAGATCTTCAAAAACGGTCGCGCGTCGATCTCTCTTGGCTATATCGGCATTCACGAAACGATTAACGCACTGTTTGGCGACAAGCACATCTATGACAACGACGCCCTGCGTGAGAAGGGTATCGCGATTGTTCAGCGCCTGCGCGATGCGGTAGACCAGTGGAAAGAGGAAACTGGCTACGGTTTCAGCCTGTACAGCACGCCGAGCGAAAACCTCTGCGATCGCTTCTGCCGTCTGGACACCGCCGAATTCGGCATCGTGGAAGGCGTGACCGACAAAGGTTACTACACCAACAGCTTCCACCTTGACGTTGAGAAGAAGGTGAACCCGTACGACAAGATCGACTTCGAAGCGGCTTATCCGCCCATCGCGAACGGCGGTTTTATCTGCTACGGCGAGTACCCGAACATTCAGCACAACCTGAAGGCACTGGAAGACGTGTGGGATTACAGCTATCAGCACGTGCCGTACTACGGAACCAACACGCCAATCGACGAGTGCTACGAGTGCGGCTTTACCGGTGAGTTCGAGTGCACCAGCAAAGGCTTCACCTGCCCGAAATGCAGTAACCACGATGCGGCCCGCGTGTCCGTGACCCGCCGCGTGTGCGGCTACCTCGGCAGCCCGGACGCCCGTCCGTTTAACGCCGGTAAGCAGGAAGAGGTGAAGCGCAGGGTGAAACATCTGGGGAATGGGCAGATCGGGTAAGTTCTGCGCAGGGTTTCCCCCTCACCCTACCCCTCTCCCTCAAGGGAGAGGGAACTCTTCCCCCTCTCCCTGTGGGAGAGGGCCGGGGTGAGGGCATCAGCGCGCACACATTCTCTGGACATTTTCTATGCGATACCATCAATACTACCCCGTCGACATCGTCAACGGACCCGGCACCCGCTGTACCCTGTTTGTATCAGGCTGCGTTCACGAGTGCCCCGGCTGCTACAACAAAAGCACCTGGCGACTCAATTCCGGCATGCCGTTCACCGCGGAGATGGAAGATAAAATCATCAACGACCTGAACGACACGCGCATCAAACGCCAGGGGATCTCGCTCTCTGGCGGCGACCCGCTCCATCCGCAAAACGTGCCGGCGATCCTGAAGCTGGTAAAACGCATCCGCCGCGAGTGCGCGGGAAAAGACATCTGGGTCTGGACGGGCTATAAGCTGGATGAACTGAATGCGCAGCAGATGGAAGTGGTGGATCTGATTAACGTTCTGGTCGACGGCAAGTTCGTGCAGGATCTAAAAGATCCTATGCTTATCTGGCGTGGCAGCAGCAACCAGGTTGTGCATCATCTGCGTTGAATGCAGGCGGATATCCTCTGTCCGCCTGAACGTCAAAACCGACTCAAACTCTCCATCGCCTCAGCCTTAAACGCCGCAAAATTCTCGCACTGGCACAGACGCGCCATCGCGCGTTCACGCAGGAAGGTGACAAAGATGTCGTAAATCGCCATTGCCTCTTCGTACTCGCTTTTGCTGATGGCGAGCAGGAAGATGACATGGGCGGTTTCATCTCCCCACTGAATGCCCTGCGGCGCCAGCACGGTGTAGACCACCGTTTTTTGCGCCAGCAGGCCGAGGGAGTGCGGCAGCGCGATGCCGTCGCCGAGCATGGTGCTGACGATGGCTTCACGCTCAATAACCGAATCCAGAAACTCCGCGCCAACAAAACCTTCCCTTTCAAGCTGCCCGCACAGTTCGCAGAACAGCGTTTGCTGGTCGACAGGCTTGTCGAGAATGCGGAAATGGGCCGCGTCGAAGTATTTTTCCAGCATCCACGGGCGGGTGCGATCCACCAGCACCAGCTTGCCGATCTGCTCTAACTGATAATCGGTCGGGAACGGGGCGATCATCACCACCGGTTTGGATTTTTCGCTCACGCGGGCGGTGGAGATCACAAAGTCTTCGGCGATGGCATCGGCAAGCTCGTACTCGCGCAGGGTGAGCGTGCGCGTCACCTCAATCTGCGGGTATTTACGCTGAAGCACCGCCTCGATCATGCGTACCATCGCGTTACCGGCGTCGCATACCAGCAGCACCCGCGGCTGGCGCTGGTAGCCGATATTGTAATGGCGCTCCAGCCCAACGCCGATATGCAGCACCAGAAAACCAATTTCGTTTTCGCTGATCACATACGGGGTGTATTTGCCCCAGCTCGACACCGCCGCGAGGGTCATATCCCACGCCATCGGGTAGTGCTGCTTGATGTTATCCAGCAGCGGATTGGGGATCATGATTTGATACCGCACGCGGGTGATCATGGTTTTGATGTGCGTGAGCAGATCTGCATGCAGTTGCTCATCGCTCAGCAGGTTGTAGTTATAGTGGGTGTTGATGTAGCGCAGAATGTAGTTGACCAGGGCTTCGTCGTCGTCGGCGTTAATGGCGCTCGGGGCGATCTCCTGGATCTGCCGCGCCGCAATGTGCACGCACAGCCAGCTCTCTTCTGACGGCGAAAGCGCTTTGCCCGCCAGCTCCTGGATAGCCACCGCGATATCTTTCGCCGCCTCACGCACGTTCTCTTCCACGTCTTCCGCGTGGAATTCCGGCAGCGGATACCCCTCGCTGATGCGCCGCACCGACACCGCGCAGTACAGGCGCAGGAACAGCTCGCCTTCATCGGTCAGGCGAATGTGATGACGCGTCAGCGCATCGTGCAGCACCGGCACCATCTTTTCCGCCACGCCCGCATTCAGCGCCACGTCGGTCACCAGCGGGTTGAGGCTGTCCTGCTGCGCCAGCTCCCACAGGAGGTCGGTCAGGCAGGCGCGGATCGCCATCTCGCTGCCAAACAGCTTCATGCCGTGGCGCGGGCGGGTTTCCAGCGTCAGGTTATAACGGTGAAACCACTCACGCACTTCCACCATGTCGCTCTGCAACGTGGCCCGGCTGACGAACCACTCATCGGCCAGATCCTCCAGCTTGAGGGAAAAGGCAGACGTCAGAAAACGCACCACCAGATAGTGCACGCGCTCCGGTCCGGTTCGCGGAATGCGCAGCGCGCGCGGGTGGGACGCCTGCAATTGCTGATAGCGCGTCACATCATTAATTTTGAGCTGATAGCCGTTGCCCCGGCTCAAAATGAACTGCGCGCCGTGGCTGGCCAGCAGCGCGTTCAGGGCGGTGATATCCGCCCGGACGGTTCGCGTGGAGACCGACAGCCGCTGCGCCAGCTCGTCCTGCGGCAGCGTCTCGTTTTGCAACAGATCGAAAAGTTGCGCTAAACGTTGGTTCGGAAATCGCACGTCGTTGTCCTCTTACTGCTCAGGGTGAAATGACCATCTGGGATGGGCTGCCGACCGGGGTATAGTCTGGCTCGGCGCTCAGCTTGCCGTCCGGCGCCACGCGGAAACGGGTGATGTTGTCGCTGCGCTGGTTCATGACGTACAGCCAGCGACCCTGCTTATCGAGCGTCAGGGTGCGCGGATAGTCGCCGCGCGTCCAGACATCATCCTGATGCGTCAGCGTACCCTCCGCCGTTACGGTAAAGTGCCCGATGCTGTTATGCAAACGGTTAGCGACATACAGCTGCTTCCCGTCGGCGCTTAGCGCCAGCCCGGCAGCAAAACTGGTGCCTTTATAACCGTCCGGCAGGGCTGAAACCGTTTTACCCTCTTTCAGCCTGCCATTACTGTCCAGCGCATAATGGGTGAGCGTAGACGCCTCTTCGTTAATCAGCCACAGGGCATCGCCTTTCGGCGTAAAGACGAAGTGGCGCGGCCCGGCCCCTTTTGAGGAGGCGCTGATAAACGGCGGATCGTTCGGGGTCAGCTTTCCGGTTTGATCGTCAAAACAGTACTGATAGATGCGATCCAGCCCGAGATCGGTGGAAAAAACGTATTTCCCGCTCGGATCGGCGGCGATCATGTGCGCATGCGGGCCGTTATGATCGCTGATGGCAAAACTGCCCTCGACGGCAGCTTCCGGCTTCGCCGCGCCCGGTTCGCCTTTGTCCTGATGGGTGTCCGTAGCATCGCCCAGGCTGCCGTCTGCGTTAACGGGCAGTACCGCAACAGTTCCGCTGACGTAGTTTGCCACCAGCAGATGTTTGCCGTTCGGCGTCAGGGAAAGATACACCGGCCCCGCGCCGCCGGAGGCCACCTGATTCAGCTCGCTCAGCGCGCCGTTATCGCCGATGCGCAACGCCTGCACCACGCCCTGCTCCACTTCGCTTGCCAGATACAGCGTTTTGCCGTCGTGTGAGACGGTTAACTGCGCGGCGTTCGGCAGTTTGCTCACCAGTGTTTTATCGTTCAGCGCACCGGTTTGCGGGTCGACGGTAAAGCGGTACAGCCCTTCGCCGTTGGGGTTGTAGGTGCCCACCCAGGCGTACTGGGTTTGAGCGATAGCAGAGGTAGCAAGTAAAGAGAGTGAAGCGACAAGCAGGGTACGGGTGTGCATGGTGGCTCCTTCGGGTGTGTGCGGTTTGTTTCCCCTCACCCCAGCCCTCTCCCAAAGGGAGAGGGTGTATGAAGTTCCCTTTCCCTTTGAGAGAGGTTTAGGGTGAGGGTACACCCCAGATTCGTATGCTATGATTCATCCAGGAAAAAAATAACAACAGAATGAATCACATGAATAAACTTGATGCCTTTATCCAGCACGCGGTCAGCTCTGTTCCCGTCAGCGGAACGTCGCTTATCTCCTCGCTTTATGGCGACGCGCTTTCCCATCGCGGCGGAGAGATCTGGCTCGGCAGCCTGGCGGCTCTGCTGGAAGGGATGGGTTTCGGCGAGCGCTTTGTGCGCACCGCGCTGTTTCGCCTCAACAAAGAGGGCTGGCTGGACGTGTCCCGCATTGGCCGCCGCAGCTTTTACCGTCTCAGCGACAAGGGGCTGCGTTTGACCCGCCGCGCGGAAAATAAAATCTACCGTGCGGAACTGCCGGCGTGGGATGGTAAATGGCTGCTGCTGCTTTCCGAGGGGCTGGATAAAACCACGCTCGCGGACGTGAAAAAACAGCTCATCTGGCAAGGGTTCGGCACGCTGGCGCCGAGCCTGATGGCCTCGCCGTCGCAGAACCTGGCGGACGTGCAGTCTCTGCTGCATGACGCGGGCGTGGCGGAAAACGTCATTTTCTTTGAAGCCCATTCGCCGCTGGCCTTGTCACGCGCGGCGCTACGATCCCGCGTGGAAGAGTGCTGGCAGCTGACCGAACAAAACGCGATGTACGAAACGTTTATCAACTCGTTCCGTCCGCTGCTGCCGCTGCTGAAAGAGGCGCCGCCTGAGGATTTGACCCCGGAACGCTGCTTCCAGATCCAGCTGTTACTCATTCATTTTTATCGTCGCGTGGTGCTGAAAGATCCGCTGTTGCCGGAGGAGTTACTCCCTGCGCACTGGGCGGGCCAGAGCGCGCGACAGCTGTGTATTAATATCTACCAGCGCGTGGCGGCGGGAGCCCTGGCGTTTGTCAGCGAGAAGGGGGAAACCTCCGTGGGCGAGCTGCCCGCTCCCGGCACGCTTTATCACCAGCGTTTTGGTGGTCTGAATATCACATAAGGAGAGGGTATGCCTGTTTATCAAATTGATGGTCTGACGCCGGTCGTGCCTGAAGAGAGCTATGTTCACCCGACCGCGGTGCTGATTGGCGACGTGATCCTCGGCAAAGGCGTTTACGTGGGTCCCAACGCCAGCCTGCGCGGTGATTTTGGCCGGATCGTGGTGAAAGACGGCGCGAACATTCAGGATAACTGCGTGATGCACGGTTTTCCGGAGCAGGACACGGTGGTGGAAGAGGACGGGCATATCGGCCATAGCGCGATCCTGCACGGCTGCATTATCCGCCGTAATGCGCTGGTGGGGATGAATGCGGTCGTGATGGACGGGGCGACGATCGGCGAAAACAGCATCGTCGGGGCGGCGGCGTTTGTGAAGGCCAAAGCGGAGATGCCTGCGAATCACTTAATTCTTGGCAGTCCGGCGAAAGCGATTCGTGAGTTAAGCGCGCAGGAAATAGCGTGGAAAAAGCAGGGCACGCGGGAGTATCAGGTGCTGGTGGAGCGCTGTAAGCAGACGCTGCATCAGGTGGAGCCGCTGCGGGAAGAAGAGCCCGGACGCAAACGGCTGGTCTTTGATGAGAACTTACGGCCCAAGTCGGCTGGCCGGGATAAATAAGGCCGTTCGTTCCCACATGTTGCTCAAGGCGTGAAGATGAGCTTAATACGCTTCCGGCAGGGGCCGGTCAATCGACACCAGCTTTCCGCGCTTCATGGTGATATAGCCCCCGGCTTTGAGATCTGCCAGCACGCGAAAGACATGGGTGCGTGACAGGTTAGTGCGCTTAATGATAAACAGCGCCAGGCCCTCATTCTCTCCCGTGTGGGTCTCCTGCCGATAGAGATAGCGGTACAGCATCGGTTTGATGGTCTGGTAGCTGGTGACCTGCCTGCGTTCATTGTGCAGGTCGATGGTGAAAATGGACATGTAGGTCAGTATGGTGGCCAGCGCCTGCATACGCTCAGACCCGCCCTCGAAAAATATCTGGTCGAAGTCGGCCCAGGCTATTCTCACCAGCTTCACCTTCGCACTGCTGCGATATTCATACTTCGCCAGTGGACAATACCTTTCCATTAACCCTATCGGCATATACTCGATAGTATTGCCAATATTTAGGCCATCATCAGGCATTAATATCGTCAGCGACCCTTCAGTACAAAAATAGATATAGCCAGGCTCGACGGTGAATTTTTTATTTGCGGCAACGGTTAAGGCCTCGCCTTTACAAAGCATGTGCGGAAAGAATTGCCCAATATTGAGTTGCTGATAATAGGTATGGATATCCTGGAAATTCACGCTAAGCCTCTCCCCGCAACGTCTGCCGTGGTAGCGAGTATAGCAGCAATAGCCTCCGGATTACGAACCCATAAATAACCAGTCCCATATGGGACTATGATGGGAAAGTATTCTGATTAGAATGGTCGTCAATGAGTTCGCATTAAAATTATCCGCCAACAGTAAATATCCAGGCGGCGCAATTAATCTATGAGGCCATTCAATGAAATTAACTCTAATCGCTAAACATCTGGCGCTGGCCGGTGTGTTGACGTCGCTGTCGCTTTCCGCGTTTGCGGAAGTACAGCCGCAGGATGCCACTGCCACAACCCGACAGGCAAATAACGCCCTGTATAACAAATTACCGTTTGCCGATAAAACCGACTTTGAGAACGCCCATAAAGGCTTTATCGCCCCGCTGCCGCAAAACATGATTAAAGGCGAGCAGGGGAACGTTATCTGGAACCCGGCGAAATATGATTTCGTGAAAGAGGGTGAAAAAGCCCCGGATACGGTAAACCCGAGCCTGTGGCGTCAGTCACAGCTGATCAACATTGGCGGGCTGTTTAAGGTCACCGACGGCGTGTATCAGATCCGTAATCTCGATCTCTCCAACATGACCATCATTGAAGGTGAGAAGGGCATCACCGTTATCGACCCGCTGTTAAGCGCTGAACCGGCGAAAGAAGCGCTGGATCTCTACTATGCAAACCGCGGCAAGAAACCGGTCGTCGCTGTGGTGATCACCCACAGTCACGTCGACCACTACGGCGGCCTGCGCGGTGTGGTTGACGAAGCCGACGTGAAGTCCGGCAAAGTGAAGATCTACGCCCCGGAAGGCTTTATGAAAGAAGCGGTTTCCGAAAACATTATGGCCGGGAATGCGATGAGCCGCCGTGCGAGCTATATGTACGGCAACCTGCTGAAGCCGGATGCAAAAGGCCAGGTGGGGGCGGGTCTTGGCACCACCACTTCTGCGGGTACGGTTACTCTGATCCCGCCGACCAACTACATTACCCATACCGGCCAGCAGGAAGTGATCGACGGGCTGACCTACGACTTTATGATGGCGCCGGGCTCAGAAGCCCCGTCCGAAATGCTGTGGTATGTCAAAGAGAAGAAAATGATCGAAGCCGCAGAGGACGTGACCCATACCCTGCACAACACCTACTCCCTGCGCGGCGCGAAAATCCGCGATCCGCTGGCTTGGTCTAAGTACATCAACGCCGCCATTGAGCGCTGGGGCGCGGACGCGGAAGTGATTATTGCGCAGCACCACTGGCCGACCTGGGGCAACGAGAATATCGTCAAGCTGATGAAAGGCCAGCGCGATATGTATCGCTACATCAACGACCAGACCCTGCGTATGGCAAACAAGGGGCTGACCCGCGACGAGATCGCCGCCGAGTTTAAACTGCCGGAATCGCTGGAAAAACAGTGGGCGAGCCGCGGTTACTACGGCTCCGTTAGCCACGACGTCAAAGCCACCTACGTGTTTTATCTCGGCTGGTTCGACGGCAACCCGGCAACCCTCGACGAGCTGCCGCCTGAACAGGCTGCGAAGAAGTTCGTGCAGTACATGGGCGGCGCTGATGCCATCATGCAGAAAGCCAAAGCGGATTATCAGCAGGGTAATTACCGCTGGGTGGCGCAGGTGACCAGCAAAATCGTCTTCGCCGATCCGCAGAACGCTGCGGCACGTAATCTGGAAGCCGACGCGCTGGAGCAGTTAGGTTACCAGGCGGAAGCGGGCACGTGGCGTAACTTCTACCTGACCGGCGCGCAGGAACTGCGTAATGGCGTGAAGAAGCTGCCGACGCCGAACACCGCCAGCCCGGATACCGTGCGGGCGATGACCCCGGAAATGTTCTTTGACTACCTGGGCGTACACATCAACGGGGTGCGGGCCGGTAACGCGAAAGCGGTCTTTAACATCGATCTCGGTAAGGATGGCGGCAAATACAAGCTGGAGCTGGAAAACGGCGTGCTGAACCATACCGCCAACGCGCAGGCGAAGGATGCTGACGCAACCATCACCCTGGATCGCACCACGCTGAACAACATCATCCTTAAGAAAGAGACGCTGAAGCAGGCGATGGATAAGGGTGACGTGAAGGTGAGCGGAGACGGCGCGAAGCTGGAAGAGATGCTGAGTTACATGGATAAGTTTGACTTCTGGTTCAATATTGTGACGCCATAAGTTTAGCGTTCATCCTGGTTAATCCTGGCGCCTTATTGCGATAAGGCGCCATTTTTTTCATTCACGCATCGCCAGCGCGCTGGCGCTTGCGGGATCGAACAGCGAAATACTCTCGATCTGATCCAGCATGATCACTTTGCGAAAATCCATGGCGCTTTTGGGCTCTGAATCGAGCGTAATGTCATGCTCGGCATACCATTTGCTGTAGTTATGTTCGATACAGAGCTGCATGTTCTTCCCGTCACGGTAGCCGCTCAGCATCGGAATAAGCACGATATTGGCCGTTTTTTCATACTCCAGCGTGGCGGTATGGATCATGCCAATATAGATCCGCCGCGATTTCAGCGTGACGTGCGCCAGTTCACCTTCCTCCATGCACTGATAGAGCAGCTGTTCAATCCCGCTCGACTGCGCCAGCCGCTTGTACAATCTTTTCCGGCCTTCACCGTCCAGCCGCGCGCTTCCGGCCCAGTTCGAGCGGTAGAGACAAAACAGGATCGCGAAGGCCAGCATCACCACCACCGGGGCCTGAATCCCCAGGAAGCTCCAGTTCATGAAATCAATTTGCCAGTCGGCATATTTTGCTGACGTGAAATGGAACGTGTTATCGGCGGCGGAGAGGGCGAACAACAGCAGCCACAGCAGGCCGGTGGCGATCACCCCCTGAAGAACAAAAATACAGCCATACAGCGCAACAAGAAAATAGACGTCCCAGCCAAAGGATCGCTTGATTTTAAACCGTGTTGAGAGGTCGCGGCTGGTGTACCAGTACCCGCATACCATCAATACCATGAATATTGCCGTTCCCATTTCAGGCCCTCTTCAGCGCGTTGACATGGCGCAGAAAGTCCTGCCGCACCTCATGGCTTTTGTAGTTAACCGAGGCGTTTCCATCCTGATCGATGATGATGCGGTCGCCATCCTCTACGGCTTCGATAATTTCCTGGTGACTCATGACCTGCAACAAGGATTCCGGGCTGGAAAAAAGCGTCATCAGTAAATGTTTCATCGCGTGACATCCTTATGAATTAAAAGGATAAGTCTGGAAGATAAATGGCACCTTTGCCTTAAGGTTATCCTTAAAAAAACGGCACTCTGGCGGCGAAATTCAAATTTTTGCACAAAATGGCTGCGCGAGGTGACATCTCAGGTAATTAATAA
>ERZ773242.3242-NODE-3242-length-11965-cov-4.817968_pt1 | contig 11965 bp, 10 predicted proteins | sample MGYA00511077_ERZ773242 | MGnify/ENA primary metagenome ERZ773242 (study PRJEB29015, sample SAMEA2737754) | human gut metagenome | biome: human gut; feature: human-associated habitat; material: faeces | place: China | collected 2012 ... | reverse complement strand
GGCCGATGAACGCAATCCTCTGTACGAAGAGATTGCTGATGTGACCATTCGTACTGACGATCAAAGCGCTAAAGTGGTTGCAAACCAGATTATTCATATGCTGGAAAGCAACTGATTCTGGCTTTATATACACTCGCCTGCGGGTAAAAGCATTTAAGGTGGATGTCGCGTCATGGAGAGGATTACAGTTACTCTCGGGGAACGTAGTTACCCTATCACCATCGCGGCTGGTTTGTTTAACGACCCAGCTTCCTTCTTACCACTGAAAGCGGGTGATCAGGCGATGCTGGTCACCAACGAGACGCTGGCTCCGCTTTATCTCGACCGTGTACGTCACCTGCTTGAGCAGGCGGGCGTGAAGGTCGACAGTGTGATTCTGCCCGATGGCGAGCAGTACAAAAGCCTGACGGTACTGGATACCGTCTTTACCGCACTTCTGCAAAAACCGCACGGTCGTGATACAACACTGCTTGCCCTGGGCGGCGGTGTTGTGGGCGATCTGACCGGTTTTGCAGCCGCCAGCTACCAGCGCGGCGTGCGCTTTATTCAAATTCCAACCACGTTGCTCTCACAGGTCGATTCTTCTGTGGGCGGTAAAACGGCGGTTAACCATCCGCTCGGCAAAAACATGATTGGCGCGTTCTACCAGCCTGCCTCGGTGGTGGTGGATCTCGACTGTCTGAAAACCTTGCCAGCGCGCGAACTGGCGTCCGGCCTTGCAGAAGTGATCAAATACGGCATTATTCTTGACGGGGAGTTCTTCACCTGGCTGGAAGAGAATATGGATGCGCTGCTGCGCCTCGACGGGCAGGCAATGGCCTACTGTATTCGCCGTTGTTGTGAGCTGAAAGCAGAAGTCGTTGCCGCAGATGAGCGTGAAACCGGCTTACGTGCTTTACTGAATCTGGGGCATACGTTTGGTCATGCGATCGAAGCCGAAATGGGCTACGGTAACTGGCTTCACGGTGAAGCTGTCGCTGCCGGAATGGTTATGGCGGCGCGGGCCTCTGAACGTCTGGGGCAGTTCAGGCCGGAAGAGACAGCACGTATCATCGCGTTGCTTAAACGTGCTGGCTTGCCGGTAAGTGGTCCGCAGGAAATGTCTGCGCAGGCGTACCTTCCCCACATGATGCGCGATAAAAAAGTATTGGCAGGTGAGATGCGTCTGGTACTCCCGCTTGCAATAGGGAAAAGTGAAGTGCGCGGCGGAGTGCCGCACGAAGTCGTACTTGGCGCTATTGCTGATTGTCAGCAGGCGTAACAACTAGAAAGGTCAGACCGCTGTAACAGGTGGTCGTTTTAGCTTCAGGTAAATGCAGAGTCGTTGGCAGAAGCCTTTGAGTGGGGTGTTAAATGGATGAATTCAAACCAGAAGACGAGCTGAAACCCGATCCCAGCGATCGTCGTACTGGTCGTTCTCGTCAATCTTCAGAACGTGATAACGAGCCGCAGATCAACTTTGACGATGTCGATCTGGATGCAGACGAACGTCGCCCTTCGCGTAGCCGTAATGCGCGAAATGAGCGTGAAGACGAGGAGTATGAATCCGAAGAAGAGTTAATGGATGAACAGCCTGTTGAACGTCGTCCGCGCAAACGTAAAAAAGCGGCAGCGGCAAAACCGGCCTCCCGTCAGTACATCATGATGGGCCTTGGCGTTCTGGTGCTGGTCTTGCTGATTGTCGGCATTGGTTCTGCGCTAAAAGCACCTTCTACCAATTCTACCGAGCTGACAGCGTCTGCCGAGAAGAGCATCGACCTGTCTGGTAACGATGCGAGCAACCAGGCGAATGGCGCTCAGCCTGCGCCGGGCACCACTTCCGCAGAGCAGACCGCAGGTAACACCAGCGCTGGTCAGGATATCTCTCTGCCGCCTGTCTCTGCGACCCCGACTCAGGGCCAGGCGCCTGCGACGCCTGAAGGCCAGCAGCGTGTTGAAGTTCAGGGCGATCTGAATAACGCGCTGATGCAGCCGCAGAATCAGGAGCAGGTTAACGCTGCCGTGGTGAACTCCACGCTGCCAACTGAACCAGCCACCGTTGCGCCAGTTCATGGTAGCAATGCCCAGCAGCAAACGGCGGCAACGGAAACCAAACCGCGCCAGACGCAGACTGCGCCACGCCAGGAGCGTAAGCAGGCTGTGATTGAGCCGAAGCGTGAGACGAAACCGCAAACCGTGGCAAAAGCGCCAGAAACGAAAGCGCCAGCGCAGACAAAACCTGCGGTGAGCCAGCCGGTTAAAGCGCCAACGCCTGCGGCAACCACTGCACCGAAAGCAACGGCGACCACAGCCGCGCCTGCTGCAACAACACCTGCGGCTCCCGCAGCCAAAACGGGCGCTGCATCAGGTAAAACGACGGGCAACGTGGGTTCTTTGCAGTCGGCCTCTTCCAGCAACTACACCCTTCAGCTGAGCAGTTCGTCTAACTATGACAACCTCAACGCCTGGGCGAAGAAATCGAATCTGAAAAACTACGTGGTTTATCAGACGACCCGTAACGGTCAACCGTGGTATGTGCTGGTGAGTGGTATTTATGCTTCCAAAGATGAAGCAAAACGTGCCGTTTCCACGCTGCCAGCCGACGTGCAGGCGAAAAACCCGTGGGCGAAGCCGATTCATCAGGTGCAGGCCGATCTGAAGTAATGTTTAAAGCGCAGGATGCTGTCGGAGCTTTCTCCACAGCCGGAGAAGGTGTAATCAGTTAGTCAGCATGAAAAAAAATCGCGCTTTTCTGAAATGGGCAGGGGGGAAATACCCCCTGCTCGACGATATTAAAAAGCACCTGCCGAAAGGCGAGTGTCTTATCGAGCCCTTCGTGGGTGCTGGATCGGTGTTCCTGAATACCGATTTTTCTCGTTATATCCTGGCGGATATCAACAGCGACCTTATCAGCCTCTATAACATCGTCAAACTGCGTACCGATGAGTATGTGGAAGAGGCGCGGAAGCTGTTTACGCCAGAGAACAACAACCCGGACGTCTACTATCAGTTCCGCGCTGAGTTTAATCAAAGCCAGGATCCGTTCCGTCGCGCGCTGTTGTTTCTTTATCTCAACCGCCATGGCTACAACGGTCTGTGCCGGTATAATCTGCGTGGCGAGTTTAACGTGCCGTTTGGCCGCTATAAGCGCCCCTATTTCCCGCAGGACGAGCTGTATCACTTTGCTGAAAAAGCGCAGAATGCCGAGTTCTACTGTCTCTCCTATGAAGAGTGCATGGATCTGGCGGGCGTAAACTCGGTGGTCTACTGCGACCCGCCTTACGCGCCGCTATCTGCCACGGCAAATTTCACCGCCTACCACACCAACAGCTTCAGCCCGGCCGAGCAGGCTCGTCTGGCTGAGATGGCGGAAAAGCTGGTCAGCAAAAGAATTCCGGTGTTAATTTCGAATCACGACACGCCTGATACGCGCGAATGGTACAAAGCCGCGAAGCATTTTCAGGTAAAAGTGCGGCGTAGCATTAGCAGCAACGGCGGCACACGTAAAAAGGTGGACGAACTTCTGGCGCTTTATCGACCCTGAGCCTTTGCCCGCCGGTAAACACATTTCAAGGAGATGCGGATGAAACAGTTTTTGATTGCCCCCTCAATTCTGTCGGCTGATTTTGCCCGCCTGGGTGAAGACACTGCCAAAGCTCTCGCGGCTGGCGCGGATGTCGTCCATTTCGACGTTATGGATAACCACTACGTTCCCAACCTGACCATCGGTCCGATGGTGCTTAAAGCGCTGCGTAACTACGGGATCACCGCGCCCATTGACGTGCATCTGATGGTGAAACCGGTTGACCGCATCGTGCCTGATTTCGCCGCGGCGGGTGCCAGCATCATCACTTTCCACCCGGAAGCCTCCGAACACGTTGACCGCACGCTACAGCTGATCAAAGAGAACGGCTGTAAGGCGGGACTGGTCTTTAACCCGGCGACCCCGCTGAGCTATCTCGACTACGTGATGGACAAGCTGGACGTGATCCTGCTGATGTCCGTCAACCCGGGCTTTGGTGGCCAGTCGTTTATCCCTCAGACCCTCGACAAACTGCGTGAAGTGCGCCGCCGTATCGATGAGTCTGGCTATGATATTCGTCTGGAAGTGGACGGCGGCGTGAAGGTCAATAACATCGGTGAGATTGCGGCGGCAGGGGCGGATATGTTCGTCGCAGGTTCCGCCATCTTCGATCAACCGGATTACAAAAAAGTCATTGATGAAATGCGCCGTGAACTGGCGAAGGTAAGTCATGGATAAATTGCAGGCTATTCGGGGTGTAGCATTTGACCTCGACGGCACGCTGGTCGACAGCGCGCCAGGATTAACCCGCGCCGTCGATCAGGCGCTGTATGCCCTTGAACTCCCCGTTGCGGGCGAAGAGCGCGTGGTGACGTGGATTGGTAACGGTGCAGACGTGCTGATGGAGCGCGCGCTGACCTGGGCTCGTCAGGAGCGTGCCTCTCAGCGTTCCGCGCAAGGGAAACCGAGTGTTGACCACGCGGATATTCCCCAGGATGAGCAGCAGCGTATTCTGCGCAAACTGTTCGACCGTTTCTACGAAGAGACCGTCGAAGAGGGCAGCTTCCTGTTCCCGGATGTCGCTGAAACGCTGAGCGCGCTACATGCCAAAGGCATCCCGCTGGGGCTGGTGACTAACAAGCCGACACCGTTCGTTGCGCCTCTGCTGGAAGCGCTGGATATCGCGAAATACTTCTCCGTAATTGTGGGCGGCGATGACGTGCAGAATAAAAAGCCGCATCCGGAACCGCTATTGCTGGTGGCAGGAAAATTATCCTTAGCGCCTGCGGAGCTGCTCTTTGTCGGGGATTCCCGCAATGATATTCTGGCTGCCAGAGCGGCAGGTTGCCCGTCGGTTGGGTTGACCTACGGCTACAACTACGGTGAAGCCATTACGCTGAGTGAGCCGGACGTTGTGTTCGACCACTTCAAAGATTTGTTGCCCGCACTCGGGCTCTCGCACAGTGAACATCAGGAATTGAATAATGACTAAGCCCATCGTTTTTAGTGGCGCACAGCCTTCAGGTGAACTGACCATTGGTAACTACATGGGTGCGTTACGTCAGTGGGTGAGCATGCAGGATGACTACCACTGCATTTACTGCATCGTGGATTTGCATGCTATCACCGCGCGTCAGGATCCCGAGAAGCTGCGCAAAGCAACGCTCGATACGCTGGCGCTGTACCTGGCGTGCGGTATCGATCCAGAGAAGAGCACCATTTTCGTTCAGTCTCACGTGCCAGAGCACGCGCAGCTTGGCTGGGCGCTGAACTGCTACACCTATTTCGGCGAGCTGAGCCGCATGACCCAGTTCAAGGATAAGTCTGCCCGCTACTCTGAAAACATCAACGCCGGTTTGTTTGATTATCCGGTGCTGATGGCGGCCGACATTCTGCTGTACCAGACCAACCAGGTGCCGGTGGGTGAAGACCAGAAGCAGCACCTGGAGCTGAGCCGCGATATCGCCCAGCGCTTCAATGCGCTTTACGGTGACGTGTTCAAAGTGCCTGAGCCGTTTATTCCGAAATCCGGCGCGCGCGTGATGTCCCTGCTGGAGCCGACCAAAAAGATGTCCAAGTCTGACGATAACCGCAACAACGTTATCGGCCTGCTGGAAGATCCGAAATCGGTGGTGAAAAAGCTCAAGCGTGCGGTGACCGACTCCGACGAGCCGCCAGTGGTGCGCTACGACGTGCAGAACAAAGCGGGCGTGTCAAACCTGCTGGACATTCTCTCCGGTGTGACCGGACAGAGCATTCCTGAGCTGGAAAAACACTTTGAAGGCAAGATGTACGGCCACCTGAAAGGCGAAGTGGCAGACGCCGTTTCCGGCATGCTGACCGAGTTGCAGGAGCGCTATCACCGTTACCGTAACGACGAAGCTTTCCTGCAAAAAGTGATGAAAGAGGGCGCGGAAAAAGCCAGCGCGCGCGCCTCCGAAACCCTGAAAGCGGTGTACGACGCGATTGGGTTTGTGGCGAAACCTTAAGCCGCTTTGCCGGGTGGCGCTAACGCTTACCCGGCCTACGGGACCGTGCAGGTCGGGTAAGGCGGAGCCGCCACCCGACAAAACTGACGAAACAAAAAAACCGGGACATCCCCGGTTTTTTTACGCCTGAAAAACGCTTACTGCTGTGCCGCCGGGCCGCAACCGCCAATGATCTTCGAAATGGAGATCGCCGGGTGAAGCAGGTAATCGTAGCTGCAATTATTTTTAGTATTTTGAACGTGACCGGTGCAGGCCGTCAGAGTTGATAACAGGCCGACCAGTACGGCAGCTTTTGCCAGTTTGAACATACGCATTCCTTGTCAAAAAATCGAAAATTGGATGTAACACGAGGGAATAAATGGAAAAGTTCCATTATGCGGGCGGTATGTTATCGACTGAGGTAAGAAGGGAGTAGTCCGCTTAAAGACTACTCCCGGGAGAGATTATGCGTTAGTGGCTGGAGAACCAGTTCAGTTTTTCGCGCAGGGCTACCACGCGACCCACCACGATCAGCGCCGGGCTTTCAACCTGCTGCGCCAGCTCGCCCAGCTGCGTCAGCACGCCATCGACCACGCGCTGGGTAATGGCGGTGCCGTTTTCCACCAGCGCGACCGGCATATCTGCTTCCATGCCGTGCTCCAGCAGTTTCGCCTGAATCGTGGCTGCCTGATTTAGCCCCATATAGAAAACCAGCGTCTGCTTTTCAGCGGCCAGATTATGCCAGTCCAGTTCGCTGCCGGTTTTCAGGTGGCCCGTCACCAGGCGCACGCTCTGGGCATAGTCGCGATGGGTTAACGGAATGCCGGAATAGGCAGAACAGCCGGACGCCGCCGTAATGCCCGGCACCACGGAGAACGGAATACCCGCGTTGCACAGGGTTTCCAGCTCTTCGCCGCCGCGACCAAAGATAAACGGATCGCCACCCTTCAGGCGCACCACGCGCTTACCTTTTTGCGCTTCCCGTAGCAGGATCTGGTTGATCTCCTCCTGCGGTACGCAGTGATAACCTGCCCGTTTGCCGACGAACACGCGGTCAGCATCCCGGCGCACCAGATTCATGATGTCATCAGAGACCAGACGGTCATACACCACGATGTCCGCCTGCTGGATCTGCTGGAGACCCTTCAGCGTCAGCAAGCCCGCATCGCCGGGACCAGCGCCCACCAGTACCACTTCACCGCGATGGTCCAGCGGCTCGCTCAGGAGCTGTTCGGTCGTCTCTTCAACGGCTTTGGTGTCCTGATTGGCAAGGGACTGCGCCAGCCTGTCGTTGACAAAGAACTTCTCCCAGAAGCGACGGCGTTCGCCCACGGTTGCGAAGGTTTGCTTCACGCGGGAACGCAGCTGCCCGGCGTAGTGGGCAATCTGACCAAGATGCTGCGGCAGCACGGCTTCCAGTTTTTCCCGCAGCAGACGGGCAAGAACGGGTGAGCGGCCACCGGACGACACCGCAATCATCAGCGGTGAACGGTCGATAATCGACGGCATGATAAAGCTCGCCTCTTTCGGCGCATCCACCACGTTACAGAAGATGCGGCGCGCTTCGCAGGCGTCGCTGACGCGCTGGTTAACGTCATCGTTATCCGTTGCGGCGATGGTCAGCCAGCAGGTATCCAGCAGGGATTCATCAAATTCGCCCTGCACCTGGGTGAGCATCCCTTCCTGCGCCCAGACGTCAAACTGTGGGGCGAAGGTGAGGGCGTTGACGGTCAGTCGGGCGCCCGCCTCTAACAGCAGGCGTGCCTTGCGTTCAGCCACATCGCCGCCGCCCACGAGCAGGCAGTCGCGGTTGCGTAATTGACAAAAAATCGGCAGGTGATCCACGACGTTACCTCACAGCATTCATGGCGGGGGAAGAATTGACGTCAGGATAACAGCAGGAATCGTACAGAACATACGGTTTTTCCTGCCGTTACCCATAAGGGGTCATAAGCCTTTCCTATTGAAAAGGCGAGGGGTTACGCTTTCAGCTGCACCTCGCCGTCCTTCACGCGGACGTCGTAGTGTTTGACCGAGAAGCTTTCATCTTCCATGCAGAGTCCGTCGGTTAAGCGGAAGCGCTGCTTTTTCAGCGGGCTGGCAACCCACAGCTCGCCCTGGTGCTCCGCAATCAGACCGCGGGAGAGCACGCTGGCCTCGAAGAACGGGTCGATATTGCTGATGGCATAAACCTGTTCATCGTGGCGAGGGCGGAAAATCGCCACCTGCTCGTTACCCAGCAGGGCACAGACGCCGGTTGCTGGCAGAATGTCGTTAATGTTGCAGATGTTTACCCACTGGCTCATGCGTTTTCCTCCACCAGCATCACCGGAATACGTTCATACGGGGTCGCTGGACGATGCTGTTCGCGCTCCGGCACCACCTGCACGTTCGGGTCGCGCTGGGTGCTGTTGATAAAGTGTCTGAAGCGCGTCTGCGCCGCTGGCGTGTTCACGGTTTCGGTCCACTCGCAGATCACCGCCTCGCGCAGGCGAGTCATCTCGAATTCCAGCTGTTCATTCAGGCCCAGCTTGTCGTCGATAATGACCGACTTCAGGTAGTCGATGCCGCCTTCGAGATTATCCAGCCAGGACGCGGTACGGGTCAGCTTATCGGCGGTACGAATGTAGAACATCATGAAGCGGTCGAGGTATTTGATCAGCGTATCGCGATCGAGATCGGCGGCCAGCAGATCCGCGTGGCGAGGTTTCATCCCGCCGTTACCGCACACGTACAGGTTCCAGCCTTTCTCCGTGGCAATGATACCCACGTCTTTCCCCTGTGCTTCCGCACATTCACGGGTACACCCTGAGACGCCGAACTTCATTTTGTGCGGCGTACGGATGCCTTTGTAGCGGTTTTCAAGCTCTACGCCGAAGCCCACGCTGTCGCCCACGCCGTAGCGGCACCAGGTGCTGCCCACGCAGGTTTTCGCCATGCGCAGCGCCTTGGCGTACGCGTGACCGGTTTCAAAGCCCGCTTCAATCAGCTGACGCCAGATTTCCGGCAGGTCATCTTTCTGCGCACCGAACAGGCCGATACGCTGGGAACCGGTGATTTTGGTGTACAGGTTAAACTCACGGGCGATACGACCCACGGCGACCAGCCCTTCCGGGGTGATTTCCCCTCCGGCAGAACGCGGGATCACCGAGTAAGTCCCGTCTTTCTGAATATTCGCCAGGAAGTTATCGTTGGTGTCCTGAAGCGGAGTGTGTTCTGGTTTGAGCACATATTCGTTCCAGCAGGACGCCAGCAGGGAACCGACGGTGGGCTTACATACTTCACAGCCATAGCCCTGGCCGTGTTTCTCCATCAGTTCGTCGAAGGACTTAATGCCTTCCACGCGGATCAGGTGATACAGCTCCTGGCGAGAGTAAGCGAAGTGCTCGCACAGGTTGTTGTTCACTTCAATGCCCTGTTTTGCCAGCTCGGCGTTCAGCACCTGAGTGACCAGAGGAATACAGCCGCCGCAGCCGGTCCCGGCTTTGGTTTCCGCCTTCAGCGCCGCAACAGTGTGGCAGCCTTTGTTAATGGCGGAGATCAGCATGCCTTTGGTCACGTCGAAGCAGGAACAGATTTGCGCGCTGTCCGGCAGTTTATCCACGCCGATGGACGGCTTACCGCTGGAGGCGTGCGCCGGGAGGATTAGCGCGTCCGGGTTCTCCGGCAGCTCAATGGCGTTCAGCACCAGCTGGAGCAGGTTACCGAAGTCGCTGGTATCACCCACCAGCACCGCCCCGAGCAGGGTTTTGTTGTCCTGGCTGACGATGAGACGTTTGTAGACTTCTTTGCTTTCGTCCAGATAAACATAGCTGCGGGAGTTCGGGGTGCGGCCATGCGCATCACCAATACCGCCCACGTCCACGCCCAGCAGCTTCAGCTTGGCGCTCATGTCTGCGCCGGTGAAGGCGTTTTCGTTGCCGAGGATATGGTCAACGGCGACCTGCGCCATTTTATACCCTGGTGCAACCAGACCGTATACGCGGTTATTCCAGCTGGCGCATTCGCCGATGGCGTAGATATCCGGATCGGAGGTCTGGCAGGTATCGTTGATCATGATCCCGCCGCGCTGCGCAACGGCCAGACCGCACTGGGTGGCCAGCTTGTCGCGCGGGCGAATACCGGTGGAGAAGACGATGAAATCCACTTCCAGCTCGCTGCCGTCTGCAAAGCGCATGGTTTTACGCGCTTCGGTGCCTTCCTGCACGATCTCTTTGGTGTTCTTGCTGGTGTGAACCTTCACGCCCATGCTTTCGATTTTACGGCGTAGCTGGTCGCCACCCATATGGTCCAGCTGTTCTGCCATCAGCATCGGGGCAAATTCGATGACGTGGGTTTCAACGCCGAGGTTTTTCAGTGCGCCTGCCGCTTCCAGACCCAGCAGACCACCGCCGACAACCGCGCCGCGTTTGCTTCGACGTGCGCAGGATTCAATGGCGTTGAGGTCTTCAATGGTACGGTAAACGAAGCAATCCTGGGTTTCCGACCCTTTAATAGGCGGGATCCACGGATACGAGCCCGTCGCCATGATCAGCTTATCGTAAAAAACCGTACGTCCGGCGCTGGAGTGGATCACTTTCTCCTGACGGTTGATGGTGATAGCACGTTCGCCCACCAGCACTTTTACGCCATGCTTCTCGTAGAACCCTTCACGCACCAGAGAGAGCTCTTCGGCGGTATGGTGAGAGAAGTAGGAAGACAAGTGCACACGGTCGTACGCCTTGCGGGGTTCTTCACAGAACACGGTAATATCGAACTGCTCGGCATCGGCTTTATCGAGAAGATCCTCAATAAAGCGGTGGCCGACCATGCCGTTACCGATGATAGCGAGTCTGACTTTGCTCATTTTTGCCTCGATTTCTTTTCTATTACTGCCTACCTTAACGATTCAGCAGGGGCACTTATTGATGCAAATCAAATACGCCTTCACCTACCCCTTAGGGGGTATATCTATGATTTGTCAGGATTTTTATAAGTGACGGATATTGTTTGATTTTTATGCTTGCTCGTTTTTTGCACAAAATTAGTGGGGTTTTTACCCATCGGCGGGCAGGGCGGGTGAGCAGGGAGAAACCCCTTTGCAGCACGCAAAGGGGTTATGGCGATTAGTGGGTAGCTGTTGCCGGGTTGTGTTGACGGTGACGGGTCACAAAGCCCAGCACGAAGCACATGATGAACACCACGGCATACAGACCGTTAGCGGTATGCAGCGCCGCCAGCGGGCCGCTGTGCGCAACAATCGGGCCCGTGACCACGAAGGTCAGCATGGTGCCGATGGTGCCGCAGGTCAGCACGAAGTTCACCAGCTTCGGCGAGGCCACTTTGGTCTGAAGAGAGCCAAGGGTGATGATCGAGGTATAAATCGCGCTGGAGAAGAAGCCCAGGGTCAGGATGAACCACGGCATATGCTCCGGGGAACCGTTGATGAACAGATACATCAGCACGGTCGCCAGACCCGCCAGAACGGTCAGAATACGTTGCAGGTCGAAGAAGCGCAGGATAAAGCTAAACGCCCACATGCCGAACATGTAAGACATCCAGAAATCGCTCACCAGTTTACCCGCGTCGTTCAGGCTCATGCCCAGTCCTTTCGCGTATTCAGGAACCCAGGAGATAAAGCCCAGCTGGCCGAGGATGTAACACAGCGCGGCGATGGAGAGGAAGAGTACGCCGATACCCCATTTTTCTTTCGCAACCGGCTCAGATGTGGTCTGCGCTTTTTTGCCCAGCACCGGGAACTCGCAGCCGAAGGTGAGAATAAAGATCGCGACGTAGACCAGACCAATGCAGGCGTACACCCAGTACCACTCAATGCTGCGCGCCAGAAGATACGCGGCGACCATCGGGAAAATCATCCCGGCCATGCTGAAGAAGGAGTCGGTGAACAGCAGACGCGCGCCGCGCTGGCGGCCTTCATACATGTGCGTAATCAGGAACGTACCGATCGACATGGTGATCCCGCTCACCAGGCCCAGCACGAACATGGCGGCAGAGA
>ERZ773242.3225-NODE-3225-length-12024-cov-23.319492_pt1 | contig 12024 bp, 3 predicted proteins | sample MGYA00511077_ERZ773242 | MGnify/ENA primary metagenome ERZ773242 (study PRJEB29015, sample SAMEA2737754) | human gut metagenome | biome: human gut; feature: human-associated habitat; material: faeces | place: China | collected 2012 ... | reverse complement strand
AATCTAGCGCGTCTGCCAGTTCCGCCACATCCGCTTATTTTGTTTGGCCGCCTCACCGGCGACGAATATTATTATAACCAAGTATCCCCCTTTTGTCAACACTTTTTGAAAGTTTTTTTATTATTTTATGCCTTTTTAGTTTCGTCAAAATACCGTTCGTTTCATCGTCATTTATTTCCCATATCTTACAAAGTTTTTCCTGTTTTTGTTTCCCGAACTCCCCTTTTTCATCCGAAATTCCTCTTTCCAAAAGAAAAACACAAAATTTCCTTTGTGATTTTTTCAAAAAAGAGTAGCGATATTTTTCTTTTCCCCGTAAAAGGTTGACGTTTTATAAGGCTGCGGAACGGTCAATCCCGTTCCCTACAGCATTTTTTCAGCATGTGGCTAATGATACAGTGCCCTATCGTGCTTTTCATCCGCGGATGGATTTCAAAGTTTTATTTTAGGCAACACCGCACAATTCCCGCCTGACGGCTTAAGCACCGCTCCGACGGCTGCGGCACGGCATCTGCGTTGCCAAAATGCTCGATAAGACATCCAGTATTATCTGCGCTTTTGGCTTAGCATCTGCCGCACCTCGCTCGCCGTATCAGCACTTAGAATTATGCGGTATTGCCTTTACAACTTCACAAGTATCTCCCCCGCACCGGAATCCGATTGCCCTTCTCCCCTATCCTCCAACCGCGCGTACCGTTCATCTTCATCCGCTCCCCCACCCCAAAACAAAAGGCATGTGCCCCCTTATCTCTATCATAAGGTGGGCACATGCCGTTACATTATCATGATTTTATCACGCCAAAGTCATCAGGCAATGCAGCCATCGGCAAAGCTGTTGCGCTTGGCTTTCTCTTTCTGCTGGTTGCGCTTGGCGATGATTTCTTTGCTCAGGCCAATACGGTTGGTCTTGAAGTGGAAGAACGGGCGTTCCGGTACGGTGAAAATCTCCACCGGACGCATGTAACGTTCCGGCAGGCAGGCATTGATCTTATCGCGCACATCGTCCAAGGTGTAGCCATCTTTGAGCTGGACGTACAGGTACGGCAGGAAGCAGCCCTCGTGCTCATCATCCGGCACGATAACAAAGAACTCGTCCTTGATGCCCTTGATGTCGGCATCAGCCACGATGTTCTCCAGCGGCTGCACCATCAGGTCGCCGCCGCCAAAGCGCGGGGATGCGCCGCGGGTCATCGTGTAGAGCACACCGTCCTCGGACATATAGCCAATATCGCCGGTGTGCAGCCAGGTCTTGCCGTCTGCGTGGACCTGCAGTGCCTTGGCGGTTGCTTCGGGGCGGTCATAGCCCAGCATCACGCCGGGGCCCGTGATGCAGATCTCACCGGGGGTATTGTAGGTCAGCTCTTCCTGGGTGCCGGGCTTGAAGATGCTGATGACGCTGTGGATCATCGGCACACCAACGTTGCCGTCACGCACCGGGAACGGAGCCATGGGCAGAGTGGCGTTGGAGCCGGCCTCGCTGCTGCCGTAGCCGGCAGTAAAGCGCAGGTTGCAGTTATGCTGCTTGAGGAACTCCTCAACATTGCGCAGCTGCTTGTTGTTGAATGCCTCGCAGCCGGCGCCGATGGCCAGCATGTGGGACATATCATAGTCAGCCGGAAGACGCTTGCTGCGGCGGATAACCTCCACAAACATGGGGATCAGGGGCCAGTTGTTGGGGCGGTAGCGCATCATTTCCAGGTCAACATCGTACACATCCACAAACGGATCCAGAATGAGCAGCATACCGCCGGCCAGGGGCAGCAGCATCATGGAAACCACAACAGCGATCAGAGCCGGGGGCAGGATGGTCAGCAGCCAAGTGGGGCGGAATTTATCCGAAGAGCCATAAAAGTTCATCTGGGTCAGCACGCCGATGATGCTGTGTGCAGAATGGATGACCTGCTTGGAAGGGCCGGTGGAACCGCTGGTGTAGGCGCGCAGCAGCGGGCGGTCAATGTTGACAGGAGCGGGCACAAAGCCGCGAAAACGCTGGCCCATGTTACAGAAATCAGCCCACATCATGGTATCAGAGCCACGGGCGGGAACATCCGGATACAGAGCATCCAGGGAATGCTGCAGGTAAACCGGCATAGCGGCGCGGTCGCCGCTTTCCAGAGCGGGAACGATAACATAGGTATTCACGTTGGTCTGCTCACGGTAGGCTTCGATTTCGGCCTTGGAGAAGAAGTCGTGAACAAAAATCACCTTGGCATTGGCTTTCTGAACAGCTTCAATGTTTTCTTCCAGGGTGTTGTCACGGCACAGCAGCGAAGCGCCGATGCGCTCAGCTGCCAGCAGCAGATAAATGAATTCCGGCACAGAACGCAGGAACACGGGGATCTGGTCCCCCTGCTTGATGCCAAGCACCTGCAGAGCGCGGGCGGTGGCGTCTACCTTACGGAACACGGTAGCCCAGGTGATATCCACGCCATAGTAGTGCATGGCAATCACGTTAGGGTCTGCAGCGCGCACGGAGAGGTACTGCTCCACGGTGCAGGCCGGAACCTGGATACCGCGCAGAACATCTGGATAGAACTTCATCCAGGGGCGGTCAATGCTGGGCTTGCCAGTCAACATCGCGTTTTGATTCATTGCAATTTCCTCCAAATGTCTTTCCCTTATAGTTGCAGGGAATTAAATTATCCAAATCAAATCACGCCAAACCTTTATGGCGCTTTCCCCTGCTGTGCACATCGTTGCACAGCGTCGCCGAACCATAATGCTATAATTATCTTCGGTGCTGAACATAGTATACCATTCCTGTTTGCGGAAAGCACGAGAATCCCATGGCACAAATTTCCAGAAATTGATTCCGCGTGATTCACTTTTTTCACATGAATTTTCACGCTTTTGGCATGGAGTTTTCTTGCAATTTCATTTTCCTCGGTGCAACAAAAGCCCCAGCTACCGCAGCAGCCAGGGCTTTATGTTTATGCATATGTATGTTATATTTTTAGATTTTGTTCATCCAGTTCTCTTGCAGTTCTTCCATTTCATCACTTTTGGCGCGGGTAATCAGATGGATTCCCTGCAGGACATGATGGATGTGCTCCGCAATGGCGTTGCGCTCTTTTGTCACGTTCTGGTCATCCAAATTCCAGACCTGATCAAAATATTCACTCAGGCGGTCTTCCATCACACTGTTGTTGACCATTGCAATCCGGTTGATGGGGCAGTTGTTATCCAGCCGAAGATACGATGCAGCGCCAGAAAGAAACACATTGGGGTCCGCCACATACTGGAAATCGTTCACAATGCGGCCGCTGATCAAGCGGAATTCAAGTTTTTCACGCTGCTTGCAAAGCTGCAGCACATAGCTGATGCACCGGCTGCGCTGATCCGGGGTAAGGTTGACCTTGTAACTGAAAAAGTCCAGCTCGCCGGAAACCGCCATGGAGGAAAATGCAGCTTCATAAATCAGGATGCGGATGTTTGTTTCCTCCACCACACCTTTGGCAAGGTTGTGTACGCTACGCAGCTCCGCAGGGGTAGCACCCAAAAAATCTTTCAGCTCGGCCTCGTGGGCGGTCAGGATCTCTTCAAACAAGTCATCCGGCAGCAAAAGCTCATTCAGGTGGCCGAACATCCACCGCAGATTGGAGGCCAGCAGCGTGTGCATATAGTCGTACTGGCTGATCAGCTGGCGCATGCTGGTATCGTGGAAAAGCTGGTCATCCCGCACGCAGAGCTTGGAGAAGTTATCATACAGGCTTTCGCAGTTCTGCGGGTCCTCGGTGGCGGTAACGGCAGCGCAGCGGCTGTGGCTGACCAGCAGGCCGGTAATGGCAAAATCGCCCTTGACCACAAACACCGCGCGCCCGGCAGCCGCGGTGCTGCCAAACAGCTTGAAATGAATATGGCTGAAGTTGGTCAGCACGTTGATAATGAGCGCGGCATCATAGATGGGGTCCCATTTTTCGCGGCTGATATCGATCATCAGCTTGAAATAGACGTTATCATAGCAGCGCTGGTCCACCAGCTGGCCGTTTTGCAGGTTGGCAACTTTCAGGCGGTATTCGCGCGCCATTTCCATCAGGTCCATCACAGCCACAATGTCCAGCTGGCTGACGCGGCGCAGCACGGGGTGCGCCATTTTGGTCAGGTATTGCAGCATGTTCAGCTCGGCCCAAAAGTCCGTATAGGGGCCAATGCGCGCCTCGCCGCTGTCCAGCTCCTCTTGCAAATAATCATATTCAGCAATCAGGTTATCATAAATGGCGGCTTTCAGGTCACTGGGGATGCTAACGCTGTATTCCCGCAGCAGCAGGTTACGGCCATCATCGGTGGCTTCATCCACCACGCAGGCACTGATGCCCTCCATCACGCGCTTTTCAGTCTTTTTGGCAGGCAGCATGCGGCCGCTGACCCATTTGCTGATATAGGAAACATCGTATTGCAGGCGCTTGGCCAGGGTATAGTTCTTGACCTCCGCAACTTCCAGCAAATGCTCCAGCAGAATACTGAATCTATTTTTATCTTCCATTACACCAAATCCTCTTCACCCATTTAGTTTGCACTTTTCTTTTATTCTATTATACAAGTTCCATATTTCGATTGCAAATTCAAATGATAACAGGTAAGGAGAAAACGAAGAAAATATATTAAAATCTTTCACAATTCGCGGCCGCATTCTTTGGCATTCATGCCAGTTTGTTGTTTTTTTGTTGTTTGAACTGACAAAGTTTGTTTGTTCTGCTTGTGATATCCTCCAAAAATTATACTTCGCGCGCCATATTTGCCAAATTTAGCCGCAGCTTTTTAGTAGGTTTTGCCCTTGCACCGGCCTGATGTGTTCGCCATGTTTTTGTGTGTTGCCTTTATTATGCGGGTAAGGTAAATTGCGATTTTTTAATCGTGTACTATTTCTAGCTTTCGGCAGGGTGGGGTCCCCCGCCCTACTGGCCTGGCAAATATTTCACCGAACCTATGCCCACAAATACAAAAATGCCGCAGCAGACTGTTACATCTGCTGCGGCATTTCTATTTAGGGGTTAATGGGCTGGGTTACAGCTCATTGTTCCGGCTGTGGGATTACTGCCGAATGCCGGTGTTCTTATCGAAATGATAAGTACGGCCGTCGATGACTGCATCGCCCTTAGCCATGGTGCCATAGATCGGGTCGAAATAGTAACGCTTGTCCGCGCTCCAGCCCTTGATCATGTGGCCCTGTGCATCGTAACGGACCCACTTGCCGGTGCCATCGGCGCGGTCAGCCCACTGGCCAGCTTTGGATTCCTGATAGACATCCTTGCTGGTGGCTTTCTTGCCCTGGTCAACGGCGTCCAGCCAGTACCAAGCGTCGGAAGCCGGGTCATAGATTTCCTTGCCGCGGCCATCCAGGCCCTGGCGAACGCCCTTTTCGTACCAGAAGTCAGCGCCTTTGATGGTCAGCCACTGGCCGTCCAGAGCAATACCGGTGTACTCGTCAAATGCGCAAGGTACACCGTCAATGTCGCCTGCGCCCTTAGCCATAGCGCCGGTGATCAGGTCAAAGTAGTAGGTGCCCTTATCGGTCGTCTGCCAGCCCTTGACCATGTGGCCGTTCTCATCGTAACGGACCCACTTGCCGGTGCCATCGGGCTTATCAGCCCACTGGCCGGCGGCGGATTCCTGGTAAACGTCCTTGTTGACGGTCATTGCGCCGCCCTGGACAGCATCCAGCCAGTACCAGGCGTCGGAATCGGGATCATAGATCTCTTTGCCGCGGCCGGTGGTACCCTGCTTCACGCCCTTTTCGTACCAGTACTTCTTGCCGTTTTCTTCAACCCAGCCGTTCTTCTCGCCGAACTTGGCGGTGTAGTCCTTGCCGTTGAAGGTGACAGCAGCGGTGGTAACGCCGCTGGTCTGCTTTACAGTTGCATCTACAAACTGTGCGCTTGCGCAGTTCTTATCGGTGCAGGTAAAGACAGCCATTGCGGTAACGGTGGTCTTTTCAGCAGCGCCGTGAGCGGTGCGCTCCTCGGCTTCAATAGCCTGGGTTTCTTCGCTGGGGTTGGTGGGTTCAGTGGTTTCAATCTTCTTGAATTCTGCAGTGATTTCAAAGTTACAATCGCTCATGGTAACCGTATACGTACCACCATCTTTGACTTTATCGGTGATAACGGTCTGACCATGGGAAGCCTGCTCCAGTTCATAGCCAGAATTCGGCGTAACCGTTACAGCCATTTCAGCGCCCTTAGGTGCGCGTTTCAATTCAGATTTGCCATTAACTGTAACAGTAATCGTGCCACCTTCAGCCGGGTCTGCCGTAGTTACAATGCTGTACTCAACAGTCGTGAACTGTACGCTGATGGTTACATTATCGGCAGGCATCTCGAAAGTATAGGTGCCATCTGTGGTGCCAGCCTTGTAATCAACAGCAGTACCCTTGCTATCCTTAACAGACAGGCCATTTTCAGCCAACTTGGTCAGAATAGTAGCTTCGTTCTTCGGGGTAACGGTAAAGGTAACAATGTCGCCAGCCTTCAGGGCAGTGGTCTCGGTAACAGCTGCATCATTAGCTGTTACTTCTACCGCGCCTTCGCCCTTCTTGTCAACAGCAACGCTGTAAGTTTTAACCTCAACGGCTTCAAACGCAGCACTAACGGTAACATTGGCAGCAGGCATCTTGAAGGTAGTCTTGCCTTCAGTCAGGGTCAGCGTTTTGGTCTCGGTCTTTTCACCGTCTTTGTAGCTGTAAGTCAGGCCGTCATCCTTAAGCTTGTAGCCATCCTTAATGTTCTTAACCTCAACGGTGATTTCGGCATCCTTCGCAGCTTCCTTCGGGGTTGCGGTAACTTCAGCGGCTTCGCCTTCAACAGGGTCAACCGTAACCGTGTACTTCTTAACCTCTTCAAACTCTGCGCTGACAGTTGCATCACCAGCGGGCATTGCAAAGGTGTAAGTGTTGGCCTTTTCTGTGTCGGCAGTTGCCGTAACAGTCTGCTCTTCACCCTTAGCGTCAGTATAAGCAGCCTTTACACTACCTGCTTTCACAGTATAACCGGTTGCCGGGGTAGCCACAACGGTAACGCTGGTGCCCTCAGCAACCTTATCCAGGTCAGCTTCGGGGCTGGTGATCTTCAACGTATCCTTGTTAGCATCGGCCACCTTGACCGCATAGGTCTTAGCGGCTTTGGTAACACTGATGGTCACATCGCCGTCCGGCATGGTGAAGGTGTAAACCGTCTTCGCCTTTTCGGTGGTAGCCTGGGCTGCGGCTTCGTCCTGCGCTGCTTCCTGAACTTCAGTCAGAGCAACATCGGTATTGCCGTTCTTTGCGGTAACGGTAACGATATCGGTGCCTTCCTTTTCTACGGTCAGGGTAACGGTATCGTCCTTGATGTAGGTGTTGCTGGTGGTGCCCAGGGTCAGGGTAACGCCTGCAACTGCATCGGGCAGGGTAACGGTGTGGGGGGTGCTTTCGGTTGCGGTATGGCAATCAGAGCACAGGTACACATTGTTGCCAACGGACTTGGTTTCCAGCTCGTCCAGAGCCCAGGTATGGCCCTTGGGCAGTGCGCCGTCAGCGTACTTCTTTTCACCCTTGGTCAGGCCGTACTTGTTGGTGCGGGCCTGGGTGTAAGCGGGGGTATCGCACCATGCTTCAACGGAAACATCGGTGGTTGCGCCGCTGTTCAGGTCGCTGACCATGTCGGACATCGGCATGGTTTCAACCAGGTTAGCGCACCACATGAACTCTTCGTTCTTGTTCTTCTCGTCAGAGCTGCCCATGTTCTGGTTGTAACTCGGGTTGTAGTTCCAGGACTCGGTCTTGTAGCTCTTACGGTTTGCATAAGAAGTGCCGGAGGCATCGGTCTTAACAACCGGCTTGCCATCGGAACCCAGCTCGTCCAGGCTCTTATAGGTGTTGGACAGGTTGGTGCCGACAGAAACGACCAGCTGATCCTTGGTGGTGTTGATGCCGGTGATCACAGTCTGGCCCTGCTGGGTGGTGGTAGCAAAGCTGTAGCTGTCACGCAGGGTCAGGCCCGCCAGAGGATGGTTCATGAAGGTCTTCAGATACTGCACACTGTCGGTATTCTGGGGGCTGTCCATGATAACCATGCTCATGCCGGGAAAGTGGGTATCGGGAACCATGTTGCCGTCCTTATCCTTGGTCAGCTTAATGCCGCCATAGACGGTGTTGTATTCCTTCACTTCTTCCACTGCGCCGGTGGTCGGGTCCATACGGTAGATGGCGTTGTTGACGTTGAAGTACAGCATGCCATCATACAGTGCGGTAGAGTGTACCAGTGCGGGGTAGATCCGCTTTGCAGCAGCGTCTGCCAGGCACTCGGTGTTCAGGTTGTTTTCAACCTTGGTATGCTTATCTTTTGCACTGGTATCGATCTTATAGATGGTGCCAGCTTCGGCCAGAACCTTGGCATTGCTGTCGTCATCATTGAAGTTGCTGCTGGTTTCCTTCAGATCGTTGTAGTACATCAGGATGATATCAAACGGGTCATCCGTCTTGGTAAAGCTGCTCATGCTGAAGCCGCCGGGTCTGCTGCTGGAATCCTCTTTGCGGATATAGTAGTTCGCATTACGCGGACGTGCTTCCAGAGTATCGGGGCCCTGGTTCTGCATCTTCTTCATGAACTGCTGCATCTGGGAGTTGTTACCAGAGCTGCCGGAACCAGAGTTGCCGTTGTTGCCGTTCTCGGACTGCTGGCGGCGCATGTTGTTATACAGGTTCTGGTTGGTCGTGGTATCAACGTAATAGAAGTAATTATTGTCGAAGTAGATGGGGCTGCAGATAGAGGTGAACCAGGTATCCTCGTAGCAGGTATCGGTGTAACGGGTCTCGTTCTTGTTCTCCGCCTTGGTGTAAGAGTAATGCGGCTTGCCGTTGTTCAACACAACATTGCCGTCATCATCCACATCGGGATTCTTGTTCTTGGTGTAGGTGTAGCCATCGTACAGCGAGTCAATGTAATCATAGTACTTGCTGTAACGGCCTTCCAGACCGGAGGGAGAAACCAGGAAGTTGACATGGCGCATGTCGCCTGCGTTCTCAACGCGGGTCTGGGCCATGCACTCGGTGTTCACATCGTCATAGCAGACGTCAACATAGTACCAGTTCTTGTTGGGGTCGCCGGTGGTCATCGTAGCAGAGTTGCTGTCGCCCTGCAGCTTGTTGACCTTGACTGCGTTGAAGTAGTGGACGTTGTTGAACATGCCGCCGCCGAACGCATTACCGGCAATACTGGTATCAGAAGTATCGCAGTAATACAGGATCTGGGCAAAGTCAACAACAGCGTTATCGCCTACTTCATCGGGGGTCTTCCAGCTGCCGTCATCATTCTTATAGATGCTCTTGTTGTCAGGCAAATTCTGGACCATGTAGTTAAATGCAGATGCATAGCCCAGGCAGATGCAGCCATACTCAACGCCCTTAGCGCCGATCTCGCCGCCCAGCAGGGCACCGAAAGCAGTCGTCTGGATGGGGTCGTTGTTGCCGCCGCCGGTGATATCGCCCATGGAGCCCATATCGAATTCTGCAACCTGGGAGATCCAGTCGTGCAGGATCAGCAGCTTGGTGACATAGTCAGCGTCACCCAGCTTGGCAACCTGTGCCAAGCCTGCATCACGGATGGCTTTCAGAGCTTCGCCATAGTTCATGACGTAAGACATGAACGCCTGCGGCAGCATGTTCAGCATGAATGCCATGGTGGTCGGCGGGACATCATCGTTCGGATCAATGCTGCACAATATCTTGATTGCGCCCATGGTGCCGGTGATGCTGCCATCCTCGCCCTGCTTCTGAACGCCCTTGGAGGTCCAGAACGGGGCAACCACGCCGAAGTACTCTGCTTCGTCCTGGTTGAACTGCGACAGCTGGAAGTAGTAGTAGTTCATCTGCGCAGTCGAGACATCGTAAGTATTGGTGACCTGGTTGCCCTGGTCGTCCACATACACGGCAGTCTTCTGGCTGTCGTACAGCAGCAGGCTGTTCTTGCCCTTGTTGTCGCCGCTCTGATAGGTGAAGTTCACCTTGCTTGCGTCAACCGGGTTGTTCTGCATATCGTACCAGTTGCCGTCCTTCATTGCGGACACCAGGGTAACGCCGGTGCCGCCGGAGGTGGTATCCAGGGTCGGGGTGCCGCCCACATTGATGTAGACGGAATTGTCATTCTGGTCTACCACAACGCTGACCGGCATGGTCATTACCGGCTGGGTTTTGATTTCTTCGCCGCAGACAGCGCACTTGAAGGTGACGCTGGTGCATTCCCAGTCAATGGTAACGGGAGCGCCGGCAGAAATTTTGCCGGTTTCGCTGTCATAGAACAGCTGGGCGTTGCTGTAGTCAGCGGCCAGCTCGCCCTCGATCTTCTTCATTTCCCAGTTGAAGGTAGCAACAAAGTTGCCATCTGCATCCTTGGACACGACATGGCTCTGGCAGGGCAGGGCGGCAATGTCGTCGGTGCGGGTGGTGGGTTCCTTGTATTCCTTCTTAACCGGGCTCTTGTCAGCGGGCACGCTGGCAGAGTAAACGGTCTTGCCGGCAGCGCCGGGCTTTGCCTCGGTGGTATTCTTGGTTACGGTGCCTTCTACCTTCTGGTAGGCATCGCCCTTTTCACAGGTATACACAGCGGTGTAAGCCCAGCCGTCATCGGTCTTGGTCCAGTAACCATCGGGGGTTTCCTTCCAGGTATGGGTGTGGCCATCCTCCGGGTTGGTGTCATTCCAGTACCATTTCGGCTCGCCATAGGTATGGCCGTCTGCAGCGGCGCTGGCAGCAAAGGTATCGGAGTTTTCAGCAACGTAAGCCTGTGCGTAGCTGTCAGCCTGCTGCGCAATCACTTCATCATCGCTGTTGGTCATGGACTCCATCGCAGAGGTCATGCCGGAGCTGCCGGTAAAGGTAACGGCGGTCACAACGCCTGCGGCGTTCGTCTCATAGCCCAGGTCGGTAACGGCGCTGGACAGATGATACGTTTTGATGGTGGCAGCCATCACCGATGCCATCTCGTCCTTGTTCAGGCCATAGGCTTCGGTGTTGATCTTGCCGGCTGCGGCGTTGGCGTACATGGCATCGGCCAGTGCATTTTCCAACGCTGCAAGGCTCATGCCCGCCTTGCTCTGTGCAGTCGCTTCCATCTTGGCATCGTCCTGCTCCAGTTCATGCACTTCACCCTGGGCAGCCAGCGTTTGGGCTGTCTGCTTGATCAGGTCTGCGGTGCTGGTGAACTTGGGCAGGGACTGCACAGCGCTGGCCGCGCTTGCTGCGCTAGCTGCAACAGACTGCGCTACCGAAGAATCAATCTTGGTAGTTTCGGCTGCTGCGGGAAGCGCCACGCTCTGGGCAACCATGGCTGCTGCCAACACGGATGCACCAAAACGCTGAAGGTTTTTCTTCATAGTTTTATCCTCCCTTAAGTGTTACTACTTTCCCCTTTTGTGTGAAAAGTGGTACGGCAGATGTGCGGCACTTTGCAGGTGTTGATTGCAAAACGCCTGGTTGTGCTCCCCTCGGTCTGGCGATCCCCTGCCGGGCTGCGGCCTGCTTTTGGGGCTTTTGGCCCCGGCACAGCGGCTGACAAAACGTTGTACCGGCTGCATGCCTTGATCCCGCAAATGATAACCTTTCCGACACATCTAGGTATATACATTATATCACAGTTGCCAGAATTTGCATAGTTCATTAGAGCGGTTTCTATCTAAATTTTTGTCCTTGAATCAACTGAAACCTGTTTTTCGCACATTATTTGCGCTGCGGTGCGGTGACCCTTTGGCGGTATTTATTAACATTTTTGAATGGTTTATTCCTGATTTTATCAAATGATTAAACATTTACCCTGATAATGTTCTTTGCAATCTCTTAATACAATCATCCGGTATTGTGATCGCGCATTTTTTGCCATTTCGGTTTGGCTTGTTGTTGAGAGATTTGGCAGAGATTGGAGGAAACTTGAAGGGAAAATTGGAGGTTGAGAGTTGCCCATTATAAATTGTACTGTAGAGAGCGTTCCTGACCGTTCCGAAAACTTAGGGCAATACCGCATAATTCTAAGTGCCGATACGGCGAGCGAGGTGCGGCAG
>ERZ773242.3219-NODE-3219-length-12048-cov-2.952639_pt1 | contig 12048 bp, 10 predicted proteins | sample MGYA00511077_ERZ773242 | MGnify/ENA primary metagenome ERZ773242 (study PRJEB29015, sample SAMEA2737754) | human gut metagenome | biome: human gut; feature: human-associated habitat; material: faeces | place: China | collected 2012 ... | reverse complement strand
TTTTAACGGTCACGTCCCGGCTTTTTATCCGGGTACAGACTTCCACAGCATACGGCGGCATGGCTACGGATTTTGGCTTCTCCCCGCTGTTCGCTTGCCTTTGCGTTCTTGTAGCCCTCGTCAGAGAGGAAAATCCCCCTTGTACCCAACGGGGCTGTCATTGCTCAAAATATCAACCATAATCATGTGCCGGTTCTGTGGCAGATAGCGTTCAAAACCCGTAAGGTCATGCCCCTGCATAATCGGCTCTTTCGCCTGTGCCTTTGCTTCGGCAAGCCGCCGGATAGAGTTGTCGGATATATCCTGCTCGGTCAGGCTCTCGGGTGTGCGCTCCCCTCTTGCGCACTGCTCAGCAAGACGCTTGCAGGCGGACAGTATCTCATTTCTGCCGCCGTAGTTTATCGCGATGTTTACAGTCGTTCTGACCTTGTCTGCAGAACCGCGCTCAAGCTCGTCAACAAGCTCGAGAATATCGTCCGCAAGACCTTCGCGCTCTCCTATATATCTTATTCTGAGACCTTTCTGTGCATTCTCCTGCTCGCGCTCCTCAGCCTCGCGCAGGTACTCACGGAAAAGATCCATTATGCCGCTGACTTCCTCGGGCGGTCTGCGCCAGTTTTCCGTGGAAAAGGCGTAGAACGTCACATAGCGTATGCCTCTGTCTGCGGCGTATTCGCATATTCTTTTGAACACCTTCGCGCCCTGTTTGTGACCCTCGCCGCGCGGGAGTCCGCGCTGCTTCGCCCAGCGGCCGTTGCCGTCCATGATTATGGCGACATGCTTTGGAAGATGTTCGTTTTCAGGTGACTTTGTCATAGCAAAAATCCCTTTCTGTATTTAGGCAAAAAGGCATGACCGCCCGAAGCGCCCAGCCTTTTTGCTTCAAGGATCCGAAACAAATCAGATCGCCATTATTTCCTTTTCTTTCTCTGCAGCCACAGAGTCCGCTTCTTTGACGAACTTATCGGTTATATCCTGCATTTCTTTCTCGCCGTACTTGAGATCGTCCTCGGTTATCTCACCGTTCTTCTGCATCTTCTTGAGCTTATCCATGCAGTCTCTGCGGATAGAGCGGATGGCGACCTTGCAGTCTTCGGCAAGCTTTTTGACATCCTTGACTATCTCGCGGCGCTTATCCTCGGTCAGAGGCGGGAAGGTCAGTCTGATAACCTTGCCGTCATTCTGCGGGTTGATACCGAGATCGGAGGTCTGGATAGCCTTCTCAATGGGGTGAAGGGTCGAAGCGTCCCAGGGCTGGATGCAGAGGATTCTCGCCTCGACCACGGAGATAGCCGCAAGCTGATTTATCGGAGTGGCGGTGCCGTAATAATCAACGGTTATCCTATCGAGAACCGCCGCGGTAGCTCTGTTTGCTCTTATTGCAGCATACTCGCCCTTGAGGGAGCTGATGCTCTTACCCATTTTATCGCGTGCTGTTTGAAATACTGTTTCCATAATTTCAATCCTTTCTTGAAGAGAAGATCATATTTTCATCGGTCTTTCGCCGATCATTTTACAACTGTTCCGACATTTTCGCCTTTTATCGCCTTAACGATATTCTGAGGATCGTCGAGGTTGAAAACGAGAATCGGGATAGAATTGTCTCTGCAGAGAGATGCCGCGGTGCCGTCCATGACCTTGAGGTCGTGGCTGAGAATCTCGTCGAACGAGAGGGTATCGTACTTCTTCGCATCCTCGAACTTGTGGGGATCTTTATCATAGACGCCGTCGACATTCGTTGCCTTGAACATGATATCGGCATCTATCTCGAGCGCGCGAAGAGCGGCGGCAGTATCGGTGGTGAAGAACGGATTGCCGGTGCCGCAGCCGAAGATAACGACTCTGCCCTTTTCAAGGTGGCGAACTGCCTTGTTGCGGATATAGGGCTCGGCTATCTGCTGCATGGCGATAGCGGTCTGGACTCTGACGGGCACCTTGAGATGCTCAAGGGCATCGGCGAGAGCGAGGGAGTTCATGACGGTGGCGAGCATACCCATATGGTCGGCTCTGGTTCTGTCCATATCACCGCTCGAACGTCCGCGCCAGAAGTTGCCGCCGCCGACGACAAGACCGACCTGAACGCCCATATCGACACATTCCTTGACTGCGGAGCAGATATTGAGAACGGTATCGTAGTCAATACCCATACCCTTTCCGCCGGCGAGCACCTCGCCGCTTATTTTCAGAAGTATACGTTTATACGTAAGCTCCATGTTACTGCCTCCATTCAAAAAAACATAATTTTCCGCTACTATTTTACTTTATTTTACGCAAGCTGTAAAGACAAAAAGACAAATTCACAGCAATTTAACAAAAAAAGAACACGGGAGACAAGATTCGCTTTTGTCTCCCGTGTTTAAGTTCGCGTTACTGCCTGCCGAGCGCCGCCTGAGCTTCGGATGTAAGCTTCGAAGTCTGGCGCTGAGCCATGACAAGATTGTAATAAATGCCGCGCTTTTTAAGAAGCTCCGTATGCGTGCCGACCTCGGCGATTCTGCCGTTTTCGAGCACAACGAGCCTGTCCGCATGGCGCAGGGTCGAAAGCCTGTGGGCAATAGCTATTGTTGTTCTGTTCTGAACCAATCTGCCGAGCGCCTCCTGAATATGACTCTCGGTCTCGGGGTCGAGCGCGCTTGTCGCCTCATCGAGAATGAGTATCTTCGGGTCGCGCAGTATCGCTCTCGCTATCGCCACGCGCTGACGCTCGCCGCCCGAAAGATTATAGCCGTTTTCGCCGACGACGGTATTATACCCGTCTTTTAGCTCCATTATGAAGCCGTGGGCGTTTGCCGCCTTTGCGGCAGAGAACACCTCTTCCGGGGATGCGTCCGGCTTTGCATAAGCGATATTGTCATAGACGGTGCCGGAGAAAAGATATGTCTCCTGAAACACGACGCCCATATTCTCGCGCAGATAATACTGGTCATAATCGCGAATATCCCTGCCTTCTATTCTGAGCGTTCCGCTGTCGACATCATAGAGGCGCATGACAAGGTTTATCATAGTGGACTTGCCCGCTCCCGAATGACCGACGAGACCTATCATCTCGCCAGGTTTTATCTTCAGATTTATATCCTTGAGCACCGGCTCGTAGCTTTTATAGCCGAAGCCGACGGAATCAAACTCGACTTCGCCCGTTATCGGATATTTGCCGGCGTTTCTTGAATCGCCGACCTGCGGCTTTTCATCGAGAACCTCATAAATTTTTATAAGGCTCGTTGTGACCTCCGCTATCCAACGCGGCATATTGGCAAGCCAGTCGAGCGGCTTGTAAATATACGAGAGCAGAAGCACAAAGCTCCACAGCTCGCCTGCGGTCATCGTGCCGTTTATAACCATTCTGCCGCCGAAATAGAGCACAAGGAAGTTGCCGGAGTTCATAAAGAAGCCTATTACAGGAAAGATAATCGCCCACATTCGCTCGTTACTCACGGAGATATCGGCAAGAGCCTTGCTCGCGGAAGAAAACTTTGCAACCTCGCGCTTTTCGCTGCCGAAGGTTTTGACGACACGAATGCCCTTGATTATATCGTGAAGAATCGAGTTCGCGCGGCTGTCATACCGCCACTGCTTATCATATCGCAGATGGATATAGCGCTTGAAACTGTTGAGCGCGATAATGCAAAGCGGCGCGGGCAGGACTGCGAGAAGAGTCAGCAGCGGGCTCATGCGCAGCATGAATATGCCGACGACGATAAAAAGTATAATCTGTTCGAGCGCATAACGACCTTTATCGACAAAGAAGTTCTGCACCGTGTTTGTGTCGCGGGTGACGCGTTTTATAAGATCGCCCGCAGTTTTGCGCGACATGGACGAAACGGACATACGCTGGACTTTATCATAGACAACGGAGCGCAGGTATTTTGAGAATCCGAGTCCTACGCTGTTCGCTGTGCGCCCCGAAAATATCTGAAAGATGTTTTCGAGCAGATAAGTCAGCGCCATGGCGACGCCGATAATAATAACATTCTGCTTTGCGGAGAGTCCGCCGGACGAAAACGCCGACGAGAAGCTGTCAACAAGCTTGCCCTGGAGCACGGGCTGCGCCGCAGACATAAGATTCGCGAGAGTGACGAGCACGCTCGACACGATAAGAGTCGGCATAAACTGCCGAAGCATTTTAAATGTTCTGCGCCATATGTAGCTCTTATCAACGCAGAACATACAGACATCGGTACCCTTTGGATAGCGCCTGCCGCATACCGGGCATCGGTCGGTATTGTCGACGCTGAGCTGCGGTTCTTCGCCTGTTTTTATATAGTGGTTGACTGCCTTGCAGAATTCGCCTATATCCTCCGCGGCACTCATGGAGAAGCGGCAGACGGTGATATTCTCGGCACTGTCATAATCAGAGCCGAGCTCATCCGCAAACGGCGATATCTCGATGCTTCCGCATCCGACATCGGTATACTGCACAAGCTCGCCGACATTTTCAAGCGAATGCGAAAACACCTCTCTGCCGTCTTCGAGCGCATAGACTGCGCCGTTCTCATACCGCAAGACACCGCGGCACGGCTTTGAATTCAAGTCAAGGTCATATTTTACCTCGGTCATATTTTAAACCATACGGCGCACAGCCGCTCCTTTCTTTAAAATTCATGCAAAAAATCAATACAGAAACGGTTCGATTTTCCTGCGCGTTCTCGGTTTTAGGGCGTTGATATTCGGAATTATAAAACGGTTGCCGTCGGCATCGGTGAGCATGACCGCACCGGAATCGAGCATCTTGATGTTGCGGCTGATATCCTTGACGCCGAAGGTCTTTTTGAAGCCGTCTATCGACACATCGAAATAGAACGAGCCCATCTTCTCATCTATCGAATATATCTCGGATATCTGCGGGCAATAATAGCGCGCGGCGAGATCCTTTTCGATTATTTCTCTGCTCTCCGGCGGAAAATCGGCGGCGTTTCTTATTATGCCTATCTCATTCTTGTCCATATCGCTGACGCTGATATATTCAAACGGTCTGTGCAGAGGCAGAGTGCGCAGAAGGCGCACGAGGCGATAGTCTTTGTCCTCGGTTTTGAGGGCGGTAAAACCGTTCGGATTTATATAGAATCTGCACTTTTCGGGGTCGAGGAAGTTTATTGACATAGTATTGAGTTCTCCCATTTTAACACTCCTCAATCGATTATGCCGACAGCCTTTAAGGCTTCGGCCTGTATTTTATAGAGCTTATAGAACTCGCCGCGCTTTTTGAGAAGCTCGGCATAGCTGCCGTATTCAACCACTTCGCCCTCGCTTATGACCGCGAGCATATCGGCATCGCGAAGAGTCGAGAGACGATGAGCTATGGCGACAGTTGTTCTGCCCTGCATAAGCTTTGTGAGCGAATACTGGATATTGCGCTCCGTTTCGGTATCCATTGCCGCGGTAGCTTCATCGAGAATAAGGATACGCGGATTCTGGATTATCGTTCTGGCTATCGATATTCTCTGGCGTTCGCCGCCGGAGAGGTCGTGGCCGCCCGCTCCGACGCGCGTCTCATAGGCATCGGGCAGTTTCATAATGAAATCATGCGCGCTCGCCGCCTTTGCCGCGGCGATTATCTCGTCCATTGTGGCATCCGGCTTTGCGTAGCGGATATTATCGGCTATTGTGCCGATAAAAAGATAGATATCCTGCGAGACCAGACCGACATTCTTTCTGATAGTATCGAGCGGCAGGTCGCGCACATCGACTCCGTCGATTTTGACGCACCCGGCTTTCGGGTCATAGAGACGCGCTATAAGATTCGCTATTGTCGTTTTGCCCGCTCCGGTTTTGCCGACTATTCCGAGCATCTGACCCGCATTCACTTTGATGTCGAGATTCTTTATAACAGGCTGTGCGGGCTCATACTCGAACTCGAGTTTTGATATTTCAATATCTCCGCGCACCTCGCCTATTTCTATCGGGTGCTCTTTTTCGACTATCTCGGGCTTTGCGTCAACTATTTCAAACACGCGCTGAGCCGAGTCGACACAGCGCGCCCACCAGTTGGACACCCACGAGAGGAAATCCAATGGTCCGACGAGCATGGTAAGATAGACGGTGAAATTGAGAAGCGTACCGACGGTCATCTCGCCGTTTGCAACCATGAGTCCGCCGAAAGTCAGCATAACCACGGCGAGCACGGAGAGCAATATGGTGAGTACCGGAAAGAGAGTCGCTTCGGAATTGTTGAGCTTCAAATCAGCTTCATAGAGATCGCTGCTGACCGTATCGAAGCGGTCGAGTTCTTCATCTTCTTTTGAGAAAGCCTTTATTATACGCTGGCCGTTGATATTGTCGCTGACCATGGAGGTGAGTCTTGCGTTGCGTGCCCAGCTTCTGTGGTGCAAAGTTCTGAAAAATCTGCCGCCGAAGACGAGCAGCACAAGAAATATCGGAGCTGCGGCGCAGCAGAGAAGCGCCAGTTTCCACGACATGACGAACATTATTATCAGAACGCCTATAACGGTTATAACATTCGTTATGACATACGGCAGACCGTCGACAAAGAACCAATAGATGTTATTGGAGTCCCTTGTCACGCGCTCCATGAGCGAACCCGTCTGTTTGGACGAATAGAAGCCGACGGACAGTCGCTGCATGGCGGCGAAAATCTTGACTTTTATATCATATATGACTCGCGGCATTATACTGCCCATAAGGAACTGGAAAGACACGGTCATAAGCAGTCCCAAAAGCTTCATGCCGACAACTGCGCCGATAAGATATCCGAGCGTGACGAGCAGCTGCTGCGTGGGCGTTGATCCGACCTTGCTCAGCACATCGTCAAAGAGCGTCTTTGTGCTTATCTGCGGCATTGCCATATTCATGGCGGTGCTTATAAGTATAGCTGTGACAATAAGCGCCATCTGGAGCTTATAGCCGCCGAAAAAAGAAAACAGGCGTTTGACGGTCGAGCCGTTTTTATCACATTTCGGGCAGGAACTGCGCCCGGGCGGATACGGTCTTTTGCACTTCGGGCATACTCCTCCGCTCGGCTTTTCACTGCTCTGCGGCATCGGCTCGCCGGTCTTGAGGCTGTTGAACGCCTTGCAGAATTCGTCATAGCCGCCGAGGAAATTGAGGCTGAATTTTATCAGGCCGATATCGTCGCCGTCCTTTTCGGCTATAAGGCGTCCTGTTGAAACATACTGCTCGCATTTGAGAGAATCAAAATCCGAGAGCGGATAAGAGCGTATCTCCCTGAGTTCATACTCGGACTTGATTTTCTTGTTTCCGCGCTTTTTGGTGACTTTCTCATCGCCGAGGATAAAGTATATGCCCTTGTCGTCAAGGGCTGTCCACGCAGTGAGATAACAGCCGTCGAAGTCCATATCGCTTTCAACAACTCTTATAAAGCCGTCGGTCTCAAGACCGTTTTTTCTGACCGCCGCATCAATATCGTCTGGCAGTCTGTTTGGAGCCTTTCGCATCGGCGGTTCGGGTCTGCCGAGCATACGGCGCAATATTCTTTTTATTTTTTTCTTGAAGTTATCCATGGTCACTCCGAAAAAATAATCAAAAAAGCGGACAGCCGGCGGCCGTCCGCGAATCACCTTATAAAAGAATACACGGGGCGCAGCAAATATGATAATTTATTTTACGCTCTGTCATAAGATGCGCTCCCCTTTCTTTGATATAGCTTTTAAATGATAGCATGATAAAAAGCGGATGTCAACCGAAATATCAGTCGATATAATCGAGTATCATCGGCTGCTCCGCAGGCTTTTTATCGCCGATTGAAACAGCGAAAAGATAGCGCGACTCGGCACCGTCGAGGAGGCTCTCGTCGTCCGCAAAAAGCGTTGCGAGCAGTTCGCCGCGCTTCACAAAATCGCCCGTCTTTGCGGCTATTATAATACCTGCCGCGTGGTTTATATCATCATCTTTTTTCTCTCTGCCCGCTCCGAGCAGAACGGCGGTCAAGCCTATCTTCTCGGAATCCATGTGGGTTATATATCCGTCCGCCGGTGCATACACCTCGCGGCTGAAAGAAGCTTTTCTGAATTTTGAAGTATCTTCGATATACGAGACATCGCCGCCCTGCAATTTAACCATCATTTCAAAACGCATGAGCGCTTCACCGCTTTCGACGGCTTCATCAACGAGCCTACCGCATTCATCTTTGTCGCCTATTCCAGCGAGCATCAGCATCCTGCACGAAAGCTCGCGGCAGACAGTCCAGAGATTGCCCGATGTTTTGCCCTTGAGTATCTCAACGGACTCAATGACCTCAAGCGAGTTGCCGACCGCACTTCCGAGCGGTGAATCCATATTTGTTATCAGAGCGGCAGTCCTGACGCCCGCTCCCCTGCCGATATCGACCATCGTGCGCGCAAGCAGACGGGAATCGTCGAGCGTTTTCATAAAAGACCCGCTCCCGGTTTTGACATCGAGGAGGATACAGTCCGAGCCGTCGGCGAGCTTCTTGCTCATGATGCTCGAAGCTATGAGCGGTATGCTGTCAACGGTTGCGGTGACATCGCGCAGGGCATAAAGCTTTTTGTCGGCAGGGCACATATTCCCGCTCTGTCCCGTGACGCTCAGGCCGCAGGTTTCAACAGTCTCGCGCATCTCCTGCGGAAAGCCGGGTATGGACTCAAGCTTATCAACCGTTCCGCCTGTGTGACCGAGTCCCCTGCCGGACATTTTCGCCACTTTCACGCCGCACGCCGCGACTATCGGAGTGACTATAAGCGTGGTTTTATCGCCCACGCCGCCTGTTGAATGTTTATCGACCTTGACGCCGCTTATCCCGCTGAGATCGGCTTTGTCGCCCGAATCGCGCATTGCAAGAGTCAGCGCGACCGTCTCGGCATTTGTCATTCCGCGAAAAAACACTGCCATGGCGAACGCCGAAAGCTGATAATCCGGCACTTCGCCCGAGACGCAGCCGTTGATTATATAAGATATCTCTTCGGCGGTCAGTTCGCCGCCGTCACGCTTTTTGCGGATAAGTTCGGGCATATACATAAAAACACCTCAGTTCGTGAAGATAAGTACATGGTTGAGTGAGAATATAGACGACAATTCCTGATCATCGCCGAGGACTATGTTCTTGGCATCGTCGGCAGTGACGAGCGAGGATATCATTGTCGGATCAGCTTTGACGCGCTCGATTATGGCGTCGTAATCCGACTGAGTGAACAGAGAGAACAGCGAACGCTGAAGATCGAGCCGCACACCGTCGTCGGCTATGCCGTAAGTTACCAAGCGTCCGCCTTTGAAGCTGCCGCCTTTTACTTCGGCGAGAGCTCTGTAAACGCTCGTTGAGACCGACTTTTCCGCGCTGGTCAGGACGGAATCGGAGGCATAGGACTTATCCGTATCGGCACCGATAACCCAGCTTCCGACATTGCGTTCCGCAACGCTCGCGACGGTTGCAAATGTCTTTGTCCCGCAGGCGAATATGACCTGCGTACCTGTTGAGAACCACGACTTTGCACGTGCTTCGACATCATCCTCATTCTCGTCGGTCTTGAGGAAATTCACTTTTATCTCGACCGACATAACTTCGAGCATCAAATCTTCGGCGGCGCGCTCGGCACCCTGAATGAAGCCGAAGCAGTAATTGACATAATCATCAGATGGGCTGCTGCCTTGAAATCCGAGGCGCTGAAAACCGTTCGACACCGAGGCATAACCCGCAAGATATCCCGCATCGAGGGTGGAATAGCCGACAGCGAGCACATTTGAGGGCAGATTTTTCTCCTTGCAGTCGATGATGATAAACTTTACATCGTCCCAGCGCTCAGCCGCCTTTATAACGGCATCGCAGAATTCGTCGCCGTGGCAGACTATTGCTCTCGCGCCGTGGTTTATTGCTTTCTTAATTGCTTTGGAGAAATATTTTGTGCCGCGCTGAGACGGTCTGTAATATTTGCAGTTAACGCCGTAATCGGCGGCGTAGCTCCTGACGCCGTCCCACACGGCGGAATTATATGATCTGTCATAGATATCGCCGACATCGGTGATGAACACCGCGTCATACTTTTCGCGCTTTGAGCAGGCGCAGAGGCTCAAAAGCATCGCCGCCGCACAAAGGACAGATATTATACGCCGAAAGTTTTTCAAGGCTGTTTCTCCTGTTTCAGATTTGCCGGACCGAACGAGCCCGGCAGAAGCTCTTTGAGCCTGAACGAATGGAGTCCATGCTCTGTGTTGCAGATTATTTCAAAATTTTCACAGTCGCAGAACTCCGCCATCACCTGGCGGCAGACTCCGCAAGGCGTACACGCATCGACTCCGTCTTTTCCGCCCGCGACGGCTATTGCGCAAAAATCGCGCTTACCGTCCGACACGGCTTTGAAAAAGGCGGTGCGCTCGGCGCAGACGGTCGGAGTATATGCGGCATTTTCGATGTTGCACCCGGTATATATCAATCCGTCGGAGCAGAGAAGCGCCGCACCGACGCTGTAGCCGGAATAGGGCGAATATGATTTGAGACGGGCTTCGGAGGCTTTTTTGAAGAGTTCGCCGCGCTCGTTATCGGTCATATATCCGACACCTCCCGCAGAAAGCTCTCGCCGCTTTGAAGCGCAGGCAAACCGAAGCAATCGAGCACAGATGCCGAGATATCGGCAAAAGTCGCGCGCGTTCCGATATTCACCCCGGCTTTTATCTTGTCGCCGCAGACAATTATCGGGATATATTCGCGCGAGTGGTCGGTGCTCGGGGTTGACGGATCGCAGCCATGGTCTGCGGTTATTATGAGCACATCATCAATACGCATATTTTCGAGAAATCTGCCGAGATATCCGTCGAACTCGGTCAGGGCTTTTGCGTAGCCGTCAACATCGTTTCTGTGTCCGTAGAGCATATCGAAGTCGACGAGATTGACAAAACAGAGGCCGTTGAAATCCTCTTTTTGGAGTTCGAGCGTTTTTTCCATGCCGTCGGCGTTATTTTTGTTGATACCTCTGTGATCCGTAACGCCGCGGGAAGCGAAAATATCATTTATCTTGCCGACGGATATGACATCGAAGCCCGAAGCTTTCAGGCGGTCGAGCATTGTCTCTCCTGTCGGTTCGAGAGAAAAATCATGCCTGCCGGAGGTTCTGTAAAAGTTCGGATATTCGCCCTTAAACGGGCGGGCTATGACCCTGCCGACAGCAAGTTCGCCTTTGAGCATACCGCGGGCAGTGCGGCAGATACCATAGAGCTCTTCGAGAGGAACTATATCCTCGTGGGCGGCTATCTGAAAGACGCTGTCCGCGGAGGTATAGACGATGAGGTCGCCGGTCTCCATATGCTGCCTGCCGTAGTCGAGAATGACCTGCGTGCCCGAATAGGGCTTGTTGCAAAGCACGCCGCGCCCGGTAAGGCGCGAAAACTCGTCAATAGCATACTGCGGGAAGCCGTCCGGGAAAGTCGGCATAGGCTTTTCGGACACAACTCCGGCTATCTCCCAATGACCTGTAGTTGTATCCTTTCTGGCAGAACGCTCGGCGGCTCTGCCGAATGCGCCGCGCGGCGACTCAACTGCACCTTCTGGCGAGACTCCGTCGATATTGAAAAGGCCGAGGGAGCGCATATTCGGCACGTCAAGATATTCGGAGCGGCTGACCGCACCGAAAGTGTCACTGCCGCAGTCGCCGTATTTCGCGGCATCGGGCAGTTCGCCGACGCCGAAAGAATCGAGAACTATAAGAAAAACTCGCTTTGTTTTCAAAAATATCACTCCGTTTAAAGAGTATTGAGGGCTATTTCTATCATTTCATTGAAGCTCTGCTCACGCTCTGCGGGCGAGCACTCGCCGCTCGTCGGATCCATGGGCAGGTCGGATATAGTGCAGATGCACAGTGCGTTCTTGCCGGAGCGTGCGGCGTTCATATAGAGCGCGGCAGCCTCCATTTCAACTGCCAGAACGCCCATTTTGCGCCACAGCTCAAAGCTCGGGATATCCTCATAAAAAGTATCGGAGGAAACAATATTGCCCACCACGGGCTCTTTGCCCATCTTTCTCGCGGCGGCCACCGCCTTTTCGAGCAGAGAGAACGACGCTATCGGCGCAAACGCGCCGGGCAGGCCGAACTGGTGGGCAAAATTCGAATTGGTGCACGCGCCCGCTCC
>ERZ773242.3214-NODE-3214-length-12061-cov-5.433367_pt1 | contig 12061 bp, 9 predicted proteins | sample MGYA00511077_ERZ773242 | MGnify/ENA primary metagenome ERZ773242 (study PRJEB29015, sample SAMEA2737754) | human gut metagenome | biome: human gut; feature: human-associated habitat; material: faeces | place: China | collected 2012 ... | reverse complement strand
CGGAGGCGCGGATGCCGTCCTCGTCCGTCATCTCGTCCTTGGCGTAGATGGCGTCTTTCTCCTTGCCACAGTCATACAGACGCTGGTTGCCCATGATGACCGTGTCCATGACGGTATAGGCATCGTACATCGTCTGATCCTGCTTGAGGACGGACATTCTGGCCTTGGGGTCAATATAGACGCTGCCGGTGCTCGGCTCGAGCTGACCGGAGAGGATCTTCAGGAACGTGGATTTGCCGGCGCCGTTGGCGCCGATGATGCCATAGCAGTTGCCGGGGGTAAACTGCAGGTTCACCTTGGAAAACAGCGGGGCTCCGCTGTACTGCAGCGAGAGGTCATCAACAGTGATCATTTTGGAAACTCCTTCGTAACAATAGATAGTAAATTAGTTTATCATATTTTCCCGCGCTTGAACAGCACAAATAAACAGAGTCGGCGATTTTCCGCCGACTCTGCGTTTCGTTTATTCTGTAAGCACCTTTTTCAGCCGTGCATAGCGGGGAAGGCCATTTTCCAGCGGGATCTCCGGCACACCCTGAATGAGCGGCAGGGCATAGTCGATAAAGTCCTGCGTGACGTTGTTGCCCTCCGGCACGATCCATTCCACCGGGACTTTCTTTTCATAGTTTGCGACATCGGAGAGCGGAATGAGCTTCATGCGGCAGGCATACTGACCGCCTGCCATGACGCGCTCAAACGCGACCATCTTGCCGGTCTCGCCGGAGAGCGCCGCCTCGACAGCCATCTTACCGGCGGCAAACGCTTCGTCGATATCCGTCTGAGAGGCAAGATGCGCGCCCGCGCGCTGCAGCAGCGACAGTTCAATGCCACGCACCTTGGCGTGTTCGTGTTCTTTGATCACCTGCGCCAGACGCGCCGCCAGACCGCCGAGCTGCGCATGGCCGAAGCCGTCGGTCGCGGAGGCCTTGGCCTCGGAAACGAATGAGCCGTCCGCGTAGTGGATGCCCTCGGAAACAGCGATGAGAACGTTATTTTTCTCCTCGTAGATGCGGTGCACATCCGCAAGGAACTGCTCCATGTCAAAATCGACTTCCGGCAGATAGATCAGATCCGGACCGGAGCCGCAGGCCGATGCCAGCGCGGCGCTGCCGGCCAGCCACCCGGCGTGGCGGCCCATGATCTCCATGACCGTGATCGTGCCGGTGTCATATACACGGCAGTCCTTGGACACTTCCATGCAGGAGGTCGCTATGTACTTGGCGGCGCTCGCAAAGCCGGGGCAGTGATCGGTGCCGAAGAGGTCGTTGTCGATCGTCTTGGGCACGCCCATCACGCGGCAGTCCCAATCGTGCGCCTGCATATAGCGGCTGATCTTGTTGCAGGTATCCATGGAGTCGTTGCCGCCGTTATAGAAGAAGTAGCGCACGTTGTATTTCCGGAAGATCTCCAGAATACGACGGTAATCCGTATCGTCCGTGTCCGGGTCTGCCATTTTGTAGCGGCAGGAGCCCAGCTCCGACGACGGCGTGTGCAGCAGCAGGCGGAGCTCGTCCGGATCCTCCTGAGCGATATCATACAGGCGGTCATCCAGAACGCCGCGGATGCCATGGGCCGCACCGTAAACGTTGGTAATGGCATCGGATTCCAACGCAGTCTTGAGCACTCCGTAGGCGCTGGCATTGATGACTGCAGTCGGCCCGCCGGACTGCCCAAAGATACACGCGCCTTTTAATTCACCGGACATAACGTACCTCCATAAATTCAAAGAATTGATAGATTTTACTGAAACATTGAATTCCACTATTGATATTATCTAAAAACATGTGTAAAATAAATTGAACCGATGATTTGTTTTGCATCATATTGACATTCTACATAATATATGAAAGTGAGTTGACTTGTCAATGTCGATTGTAACTTCTCAGGAAATGTTTGCAAAAGCTTATGCAGGCGGCTATGCCATTGGCGCCTTCAACGTGAACAATATGGAGATCATTCAGGGCATCACGGAGGCTGCCAAGGAGTGCAACGCGCCGGTGATCCTGCAGGTATCTTCCGGCGCGCGCAAGTATGCCAACCGTACGTACCTGGTCAAGCTGGTGGAAGCCGCCGTGATCGAAACCGGCCTGCCGATCTGTCTCCATCTGGACCACGGGGACTCGTTTGAGCTGTGCAAGGCCTGTGTCGATGACGGCTTTTCTTCTGTCATGATCGACGCTTCCTCCAAGCCGTTTGAGGAAAATGTCGCGCTGACGCGCCAGGTCGTGGAATATGCGCACGCACACGGCGCCGTCGTGGAGGCAGAGCTCGGCACGCTGGCCGGCATTGAGGACGATGTCAAGGTCAAGGCCGAGGATTCGTCCTATACGCGCCCGGAGGATGTGCAGGAATTCGTCGAGCGCACCGGCTGCGATTCGCTTGCGATCGCCATCGGCACGAGCCACGGCGCTTACAAGTTCAAGCCCGGCACGAAGCCGCAGCTCCGTTTCGATATTCTTGAGGAAGTCTCCGAGCGGCTGCCCGGTTTCCCGATCGTGCTGCACGGCTCGTCGTCCGTGCCGCAGGAATACGTACAGATGATCAACGAGTTCGGCGGCGCTATGCCCGGTGCGATCGGTGTGCCGGAGGATCAGCTGCGTCAGGCAGCGCGCCTGGCCGTGTGCAAGATCAATATTGACTCTGACCTGCGTCTGGCCATGACCGGCACGATCCGCAAGTATCTTGCCGAGCACCCGGCAGAGTTTGACCCGAGAAAGTACCTCGGCCCCGCGCGGGAAAACATCAAGCAGCTTGTCAAGCACAAGATCGTCGATGTGCTCGGCTGCGACGGAAAAGCCTGAGCTGCTGTCTGTATACGGCTCAGTCAGAACAGGGGGAACTCCCATGAATTTTCAGGAACTTCTGATGCGGCTGTCTGCGAGCTGTTTTGCTGCCGACCGGCCGGATTATGATTGGAAAACGCTGCGCCTGTTTCCGGAAACGGGACTGTATCTTGTGCTGATCGTGCGTCTTGCTGCGGCGCTGATACTGTGCGTCATCGGCGCACTGGTGCACAACACGGTGGTGCAGTATATCCTTTTGGCTTTGTCCGCGCTCGCCGCCGGGTATGACTACCTTGCATCTGCGATCGCCTGCATTCTGGACCGGCAGGTGTTCCGGCCCGCGGTGATCGTGATCGTGTGCGTGATCGGTACGATGGCGGTCGGGCAGCCGGTGGATGCCGCCGTTTTCCTGCTCGTGTACCGGGTCATGTCGATACTGATCGCGGTCGTTACGGTGCATGCGCAGAAAACGCTGGAAGCCGCCGTCGGCGGGGAGATCCATTCTCCGGCTGAATTCGCCGCCCCGAAGTGGATCGGCTATCTTGCACCGGCCGGTCTGTGCATTGCGGTGCTGGTGGCCGTGCTGGAGATCGTGCTCAAGGTCGCAACGGTTTCCCGGGCAATTCATGCCGCCATGATCGTCCTCTTTCTTTCCACCCCGTGTGCGCTGCTGATTTCTGTGCCGCTGGTGTGGTACAGTGCCGTCAACGGTGCATACCGCTGCGACGTGCTGTTTCGCAGCTGCCGCAGCATGCGCGCGCTCAACGCCGTGCGTGCGGTTGCAGTCGATGAAGGGAAAGGGGACAGCCAGCTTCCGAAGGTGATCAGCGTGAAATCCAGTCAGCTGACGCCGGAGGCCCTGCTGCAACTGGCGGCCAATGCGGAGTCCTGCTCGAACAGCCGCACGGCGCGCGCGATCTGCGCTGCCTACAGCGGCCCCATTCTCACGCAGTATCTCTCCCGCGCGGTGGATATTCCCGAGAGCGGCGTGGAGGTTTACATTGAATCGACCCGCGTTTGCGTCGGCACGCGTGAGCTGATGATCCTCAAGGGTGTGGACATCCCGGATGCAGACCTGACAGACGGCTATGTGGTCTATGTATCCGTTGGTGAGCAGTATGCAGGCAAGATCCTGCTGCAGGAAGTTGTGCAGTCGGACACGAAGCCCGCGCTCAAAGAGCTGCGTGCGCTGGGCGTGCACACGATCACGCTCTTCAGCAATGCCAGCAACGACTCCGTTGCAGAGAATGCAAAAGAGCTCAAGGCGGATCACCTCTATTGCAAGCGCAGCGGGGCGGAAAAGGAACAGATCCTGTCGCAGCAGGTGGAGAACCTGAGCGACGGGGAACTGCTGCTGTATTATGACCGCCGCTGCACGGCACATCCGGAGCACTCATCGGCAGATCTGGACGCCTGCGTGATCCCGGAGGAGAGCGACGAGCGGTTTGACGCCGATATCCTGCTCACAAGCCAGGATCCGTACCTGTTGCCGGAGGCGATCGAGACGGCCGGCTGGGTCGAGGGCATCTGCCGCGAGCATCTGGCGATCGGCGTGGTCGTGAAGGTCCTGCTGCTGGTGATGGCAGAGCTCGGCTATTGTACGCTGTGGTTCGCCGCCGTTTTGGACGGCGCTGCCGCGCTCGGCACGCTGCTGATGGCGATCCGTGCGTTCGGCTTCGATAAGCCGCATCATCGCGTCCGCGATTACCTGCCGAAGGTCAAATCCAAATAAGCAAGCAAAATCTCCGATCCCTGTTTTCAGGAATCGGAGATTTTTTTCGCCGTTTTCTCGTCAGGAGAGAATTCTCCCAGCGGATTTGCCGCTGCAGCCGTGCGCAGCTGATCGTTGTCTACGTGGGTGTAGATCTGCGTGGTGTTCAGGTGCTCATGGCCGAGCACCTCCTGCAGCGTGCGCACATCCACGCCGTTTTGCAGCATCAGTGTAGCGGCGGTATGCCGCAGTTTATGCGTGGAATACTGGCTGGCGTCCAGGTTTTTCTTAACCATGACCTGTACGGAATCGCAGCTGATGCGCGTGCGCCGGTTGGAGAGAAACATGGCCGTCGTGCGCGGCGGCGCGATTTCGCTGCGCACAGCCAGATAGCGGTCGAGCGCCTCGCGGCAGGCGTTGTTGAGGTAGACAACACGCTCTTTGCTGCCCTTGCCAAGGATGCGCAGGCTGTCGCCGTGGTCATCCTGCAGGTTCAAGCCGACCAGCTCCGAGATACGCAGACCGCAGTTGAGAAAAATACACAGAATGCAATAATCGCGCTCCTTGTTTTTCCCATCCACAACGGACAGCAGCCGCTTGCTTTCTTCCAGTGTGAGATAGTGGGGGAGGGTTTTTGGTATCTTCGGGGAGTCGAGATCCTGCACCGGGTTTTCCTCCAGCAGCTTCGCTTTCACGGTCAGGTATTTGAAGAAGCTGCGGATCGCGGCGATCTTGCGCGCACGCGAGCTGGCGCTCAAGCCGTATTCCGGCTCGTGCGCATTCGGCTGCCTGACGCGGTCGCGCGACAGATAGGCCAGAAAACTGTAAACCTCCGTGAGCGTTACGGCACGCAGGAAGGAAAGATCCACATCCGCAATGGAGATCTCGTCCAATTCCGCCGTGCGCGGCGCGAGCCCGCGGTCGAGCTTCAAAAATCGCAGAAACATCCGCAGGTCGAGATAATACTGGTCGACCGTCGCCTTGGAATGCCCGCAGATCGTTTCGTGATAAATCAAAAAGTCGCGCAGCACCTGCGGCGCATCTGAATAATCCATAGCCAACACCTCAAATTCTAATAAGAGCATACCAGAAGTAAGGGGCAGTGTCTATTGACGAAATCCACAAATAATTCGGCAAAATAAAAATTTTGCCGAATTCAGAGGAGGAGAAAACAGCCGAAAAGCACGATAAGCGTCTTTCGGCTGTTTTCTGCGCTATTTTCTCATTTTTTCATCGTGCGCTTTCTCGCAGCTGAAATCGAAAGATCTACGCACCGAACACAGCCTTGAGCGCTTCCCGGATGTTTTTGACCGGGATCGTCTGCAGGCCGTTTTGCTTCTGCACATCATCGCGCACGTGCGCCGGGATGATGCAGCGCCGGAATCCCAGCCGTGCGATCTCCGACAGGCGCTGATTCAAATGGCTCACGGAGCGGATCTCGCCGGACAGGCCGACCTCACCGACGGCGGCCAGATCGCTGCCGACCGGCAGATCCTTATAGCTCGATGCGATTGCCAGAATGACCGCCAGATCCGTGGCCGGCTCGTCCAGCCGCAGACCGCCGACGACGTTGATGTACGCATCGCAGCTCGACAGCGAAAAACCGGCACGCTTTTCCAGCACGGCCAGCAGCAGCATGGCGCGGTTATAGTCGATGCCGTTGGCGTTCCGGCGCGCGCCGCTGTAGCCCGACGGCGTGACTAGAGCCTGCACCTCGGCCAGCACCGTGCGCGACCCCTCCATGACGCCGACGACGCAAGTGCCCGGCGTGTTGGTCGGACGTCCGGACAGTAACATTTCCGATGGGTTTGTTACCTCTCGAAGCCCGGAATCTTCCATTTCGAAGACGCCGATCTCGTTGGTTGACCCGAATCTGTTTTTTGCCGCGCGCAAAATGCGGTACGACATACTCTGATCGCCCTCGAAGTACAGCACGCAGTCGACCATGTGCTCGAGCACCTTCGGGCCGGCGATGCTGCCCTCCTTGTTGATGTGGCCGACAACGAATGCCGTATAGCCGCTGTCCTTGGCCGAGCGCATGATGCGCATCGTGCACTCGCGCACCTGACTGATGCTGCCGGGCGTCGAGGCCGTCTCGGCGTCGTACATAGTCTGAATGGAATCTACGATCAGGACGGTCGGCTGCAGGTCGTCGATCGTGGCGAGAACGGTGTTCAGGTCCGTTTCCGCCAGCACATAGATGCTGCCGTGATCAACGCCGAGGCGCTGCGCGCGCATTTTCAGCTGGCGCTGGCTCTCTTCGCCGGAGACGTAAAGGATCGTTTCCTGCTCGCTGATGCGGCCGCAGAGCTGCAGCAGCAGCGTGGATTTGCCAATGCCGGGCGCGCCGCCGACCAGAACCAGCGACCCACGCACGGCACCGCCGCCGAGCACGCGGTCAAATTCACCGATGCCTGTAGAAAACCGCAGTTCCTCCTCGGCATCCAGTTCCGAGATCAACTTGGGCTGCGCGATGCGCTTGGCGCGCGTGCCGAGCGCAGTCTTGGGTTCTTTCGGTGCTTCCACAAGCGTGTTCCACGCGCCGCACGCCGGGCACTGCCCCATCCATTTTGCCGTCTCGTTGCCGCATTCCGAGCAATAAAAGACGGTTTTTGCACTTGATTTTGCTTTCATGTGATCATTCCTGTTTGCGGCAGAGACTGCCTGTATTGTAAGTAAGACGTGATGATAACGGTCGCAAGCTTCACCTGATAATCAGCGTCCTTGAGCTTTGCGCATTCCGAAGCATTGGACAGAAAGCCGCACTCGACCAAGACAGCCGGGCACTGCACCGCGTTCATGAGGTAGATCTTCTCCGAGATCGGCGCCGCAACGCGCCGGTTTTGCGGGTCAAGATATGTGACCAGATTGTCATGCATTTGTATCCCGAGCGTGTTGCTTCCGGGGCTCGCCGCATACAGCACCTGCGCCCCGGATGGCTTTCTGTCCGGATAGCAGTTCTGATGGATGCTGATAAGCACTGCGTTGTCCATCTCACGCACCAACTCGGCGCGTCGGTGCTGGTCGGCTTTTTTCCGCTGCGCGACCGTGGCAGCGTCATCCGGGTATGCGATCTGCGCGCTCTCACGCGTCATGATGACCCTGACGCCCGTTAGCTCCGCAATGGCGCGTGCACGCAGCGCGATCTCCAGATTGATGTCCGCCTCTACCGTCCCGTCCGGTGCCACTGCCCCACCGTCTTCCCCGCCGTGACCGGCGTCAAGGATCAGAACCTGTGTTTGCTCGTGCCAGTTTGCGGCTGCTTCTGCCTGTCGGAGCTGCCAGTCAGCTGCAAACCAGCCGCCAAACACCACAATTGCGGCCAGCAGTATGACCAGTAGCCGATGATACAGCAATCTCGTCACGGCGCTCCCCCCTCCTGACAGAATATGCAGCGAGGACGGGCGCTTATGACATGCTCTCAGGATACCATTTTGTGCCCGGCGCGTCAACCAAGGCACAGAAAAAGAGGCGCGCGGTCAACCCACGCGCCTCACAAATATCGGTTTACTGAAGCTGCTTCAGGAACGCCTCCAGACGATCCATGCCAGTCTCGATGTTTTCCGTCGAGATCGCATAGCTCAGGCGCACAAAATTCGGCACGCCAAAGCCGCTGCCCGGCACAACCGCGACCAGAGACTTCTCCAGCAGAAGCTTTGCAAAATCGTCGCCGTTGTGGATGGTCTGGCCGTCGATCTGCTTTCCGATGGCCTTCTCGAGATTCACCATGACATAGAACGCGCCGCTCGGCTTCAGGCAGCTCACGTAGGGCATCGCATTGATGCGGCTGACGATCAGATCACGGCGCTGCTCGAACATCTGCCGCATCTGCTCCACCTCATCCTGGGGTCCGGTGAGCGCCTCAATAGCCGCGCACTGACACATCGTGCCCGGTGCGCCGGTCGAGTGACTGAGATAATTGGCCATAGCCTTTGCGATCGGCGCTGCACACAACGCATAGCCGATGCGCCAGCCGGTCATGGCATAGGTCTTGGAGACACCGTTGATGAGAATGGTGTGCTCCTTGATCTCCTTGCCGAGCGCCGGAACGCTTGTGAATACAGCACCGTCATAGATGAGCTTATCGTAAATCTCGTCCGAGATGATGTACAGATCGTGCTTGACGCAGACGTCCGCGACTGCCTTGAGCGCTTCTTTCGAATAGACAGCACCGGTCGGATTCGAGGGGTTGTTGAGGATGATGGCCTTGGTCTTGTCCGTGATGGCAGCCTCGAGCTGCTCCGGCGCGAGCTGGAAACCCTGCTCCTCGCTGACATCAACAACGACCGGTACGCCGCCAAACAGACGTACCATTTCATAGTAGCTGACCCAGTACGGGGACGGCACGATCACCTCATCGCCCGGGTCAACCAGCGCAGCCAGCGCGATATAGACCATGTGCTTTGCACCGCTGGCAACGACCGCCTGCGTCGGCTCATACTCCAGACCATAATCCGCCTTCACGCGGTCGCAGATCGCCTGACGCAGCTCGATCATACCGGCTGCGGGCGTATATCTCGTTTTTCCGTCGCAGATCGCGCGCACTCCCGCATAGCTGATGCGGTCGGGTGTGGCAAAATCGGGCTCGCCGGCGCCAAAGCCGATAACGTCCTTCCCTTCTGCTTTCATCTTCTTCGCCAGTGCGCTGACAGCCAGCGTTGCGGACGGGCTCACTCCTGCGGCAATTTTGGACAGTGGCTTCATAGACATCCCTCGTTTTCATAAATTCATGTCCGTAGTTTACCACAACATTGTGAAGAAAACAACGCAAACCTTACACAAAACACCAGCCGGAATCCGCGTCATTTTTGCCGGTTTGAGAAAAAATCTACTGCACCGTCCGCCGATATACACAAAGACGCAGCGTGATACAGCAGACAACGATAATGATCTGTGGTTGTGTGCTGACGGTTGTACGCATCATAATGACCACTTATCCATCTTTCTGGATTACTCGTGCATGCTTTGAATGCGGAAGATATTCAATTTGTATGTATTCTCCTGCGTCTATCTCACCATGGAAAAGGTACACTCTAAACTCCGTTTCATCTTCTACATTTTGTACTCTCACCAAAGGAGGTAAAACAGCCTCATTCTCTTTACTGTAGTCATACCCGCTTACAATAATAACTGTCGCACGCTCTTCCGTTCCCGTCAGTAGACGTGGAATATCCAGCGTAAATGGAAGCGTGTAAGTGATGACCAAGAAAGCCAACCCCGCAGTTATAATCACCTTCGCTATCAAATCGTAAGTCTTCCAATGCTTTGGCCTGTCTTTAATCTTCCACGCGAAAATACTGCTTTCTTTTTTTAGAACAAATTGCATACCCTTAATCGCCATTATTACAATTAAGGCTTGAATCAAGAGTAAATAAAAAATCCATGCTGGTTTGCTTCTGATAATTGAATCAATATTATATTGCATCACGTTCACCATGGGCAAATCCCGCGCCATGCACTCATGTGCACACCGCCTACGACGAGAGAGAAAAAGCCTTTCCGCATTACACGACTAGACATACGTTTAGCCTGATGCCTTTTGATCTTTGTAAGGCCAGCCATGAAGACTGCATTCATATTACCACGGCCAACCGTAACTTTTGTCACTCTGACTGAGTTGCTAGTCAATGCAGAACTGCCAGCATCGAACAAAGCTGTACCGACTATATGCCCCCAAGACTTATCATATGAATCGTCAGTATATTTTGAAATCACCCCTGTAGTTAACGTGCTCATTCCGACAGTAACAGCAGAGGTCGAGCCGTCGTTGTAGATCATGGCGAACGGCTGGTTGCCATCGTCATAGACAAACTCGAGAGGCTTCCATGACCACAGTTTACCATTGCATCAGTGCAAATTCAAGAATCATCATGATTCTTGATTTCAAGACACAAATCCTGAAATCAAGGACAGGGACAACATAAACAGGCATCCGGCAAAACGCCGGATGCCTGTTATAACGATTTGCTATTCTCAAAAAAAGCGTCTGCAAGCCGGTTCCCGGACACCAGACAGAGCTCCTGTCACAAAATAATACAGATCAGTGTTCCGCTGCCCTCATTGACCACACGCTGCAAAGTTTCCTGGAGCTTTCCGACCGCTTTCGTCGGCAGGCAGCTAAGCTTTTCCTCCACGCCCTCCTGTGCGATCGTGTAGATCGGCTTGCCGAAAATATTGGACTGCCAGAGCTGCTCGACATCCCCGTCAAAGCCCTGCAGCAGGAAGCCGAGGATCTCGCTCGATGCGTTCTCTCCGCCGATCTCCGGCGAGACCTCTGTCTCGATCGTAGTCTGGAACATGTGAATGGCTTTTGCGCTGGCCTTGAGCCGGACGCCGTAGCGCCCGCCTTTGCGGACGATCTCCGGCTCTGCAAGCTGCAGATCACCGGCCGACGGCATGACGACCCCGTAGCCCTTGCTGCGCACGTCCTCCAGTGCGCCGCGGATGTGCTGATAGTCAGCCTGGATACGCCCCATTTCCGCCAGAAACGAGATGAGCTCCCCATCACTGCGCAGGGAAACGCCCGCCTGTTCGCTGATGATGCTGTAGTACAGCGCGCGCGGAAATGTGAGCACGTAACAAACGGCCCCGGTGTCCACAGAGACGTTTTCCACGTCCGCCGCTTCCAATAGTTCGCTGTCTGCGAGCACTTGCGCCGCGCGCCGTGCGTCACGCAGGCGGTGCAGTGACGGCATCTGTTCGCGCAGCAGTGCATAGAGCTGCTGCTTTGTCTCATTTTCGGGTGCCAGGACGTCCATCCACTCCGGCATACGGAAGCAAGCCTCTGTGACCGGGAATTCATACAATACCGAGCGCAGGATCTCCAGAATATCCTGCTCCGTCAGCTCCAGACAGTTGACCGGCAGGCAGGCGGCATCGTACTGCTCGCGCAGCTGAGCCGCCAATGTCTGTGCGGCCTCCCCCGCCGGATCGGCCGTGTTGAGCAGGATGAGAAACGGCTTGCCGATGTCCTGCAGCTCTGCAACGATGCGCGCTTCTGCCGCGGCATAGTCCTCCCGCGCGAGCTCGGTCACGCTGCCGTCGGTCGTGACGACAATGCCGATCGTCGAGTGCTCGCGGATAACTTTGCGCGTTCCCTCTTCCGCCGCCACGCGCATGGGGATCTCGTGATCGTACCACGGCGTTTTAACCAGCCGCTCTGCACCATCCTCCAGATGCCCTGCAGCGCCCTCGACCATAAAGCCTACGCAGTCCACCAGACGAACGCGGATCGTAACCTCTCCCGCAAGCTTTAACTCTACCGCCTCCTGCGGGATAAATTTCGGCTCCGTCGTCGTGATCGTCCGTCCGCCTGCGCTCTGGGGCAGCTCATCCTGTGCCCGCGTTTTCTGTGCTGCATCTTCCATATAAGGAAGCACTGCAACATCCATAAAGCGTTTAATAAAAGTCGATTTCCCGGTACGCACCGGCCCTACCACTCCTATGTAAATCTCCCCGCCTGTCCGCTTTTGCATATCGCGGTATAGATTTTGTGTATCCAAATGATCCGACTGCAGATTTTCCATATAAAAAATCCCCTTCCGTCTGTGCTGTTACATGATATGCA
>ERZ773242.3207-NODE-3207-length-12081-cov-23.048645_pt1 | contig 12081 bp, 7 predicted proteins | sample MGYA00511077_ERZ773242 | MGnify/ENA primary metagenome ERZ773242 (study PRJEB29015, sample SAMEA2737754) | human gut metagenome | biome: human gut; feature: human-associated habitat; material: faeces | place: China | collected 2012 ... | reverse complement strand
CAGCCGCCGGAGCGGTGCTTAAGCCGCAAGGCGGGAATTGTGCGGTGTTGCCTAAGTAATAAAGAATAATGAATCATTGCAGTGTGCCACCCACGGCGCTTTTTAATCAGGTATGCAGCCCCGGCGGGATTTTTCTCTCGCCGGAGCTGCATTCCTGTTTTTATTGTGGTACTGCTGGCACCACACCTGCATTATTCTTCTTTATTCTTTTAGGTTCTTACTGCTGGGTGGTAACTTCCACAACCTGGCTGGCCATATCGCTGAAAGCGGCGTAATCAATGCCCAGAGCGGCGGCAGTTTCGGTGTTGACGGTGATGATGCCGCCATCCATTACATGGTATTCAGGAACGTTGCCGCTTTCCAGGATATCCAGCACCATATCAGCGGTGTAGGTGCCAAGTTCGGTATAGTTGACTCCGCAGGTTGCAAAGGCACCGGCGGTAACAAAGCTGTCGGCACCGGTGTAGAACGGGATACCCGCTTCGGTCAGCGTCTCGGAAACAGCAGCTGCGGCGGCCATAACCACGTTATCGGTCGGGGTAAACACAGCGTCAGCCTTGCCCACCATATTGGCGGCGGCGCTCATGACTTCATCGTTGGTGTTGCCGGTGCCTTCCACATAAGCAATGCCCTTTTCATCCAGGTAAGCCTTTGCTTCGGCAATGGGGGTGGTGGAATTGGCTTCGGAATTGGAGTACAGCAAGCCAACAGTCTTGGCATCCGGGTTGATTGCCAGCATCATATCCAGGATGAACTGGGTGTTCAGCGCGTCAGAAGTACCGGTGACATAATCCAGGCCGGTGAGGTCTGCAGCGGCAGGGTCGCTGATGGCGGCGTACACAACAGGAATCTGATCTTCGGCGCAGGCATTGGCCATGCACTGGGCTGCCAGGGTGGCAATGGGCACCACCGCATCATATCCATCGGAAACCACCTGGGTGCCGATCTGGTTCAGCGTGGTAGCGTCGTTCTGGCCGTTAAAATCTTTGTACTCAATGGTAATGCCCTTTTCGGCGGCTTTGGCGTCCAGCTCTGCTTCCACAGCGGTGCGGATCTCATCCAGGCTGGCGTGGTCCAGCTGCTGGACCACCGCAATTTTGTAAGACTTGGCGGTATCATCTGCGGCAGCAGCTTCGCTGCTGGTGGATGCAGCGGTATCGGCGCTGGAGGCAGCGGTAGAAGTGGTGGCGGCGGTGGAACCACAGGCGGCGAGGGTGGCGAGCATAGCGGCGGCGGACAGAACAGCAACAAACTTTTTCATGGTAAAAGCTCCTTTTTATCATTCACATTTAAGGTGTATCGGCGGTTTGTTCCCGGCAGTGCCGGGGCGGGCAATCAGTCTGCCCGGCGCCATCGCTCCCGCATGGTGGTAATGCTTTGCTTTTTCATGGTGTTACTCCTGTTTGTGGTCTGTGCCGGGTATAACAAAAGCCCTTGCACAGAAATAGCTTTCTGTGCAAGGGCAGATCAATCAAATAATCTGTGGTGCCACCTTGCTTGCTGTGCCATAAACTGCACAGCCACTCTGCGGAGAACTAACATTCCCCTGCCCTGTAACGGAGGCTTCCGTCAACGGATACTCAGCCCAGCTTTTCCCCGTGCCCTCGGCGAACCATTTATCCACTCCGCTTACCACCCCGTTCCCAGCATCGGGGGCTCTCTGTGCGTGCGCCTGTGGTTTTACTTTTGCTTCATTGGTTTAAAGTATTTATAGCACAAAGGCGCGGCCTTGTCAACGGGGAATTTTAATTTTCTGTGTCAAAAAGTACAATCAGTTTTTGGCAATAATCCACAAGCGGCTTTTCTTCGGCCTGCACTTCGGGCTTGATCAGGCCGTTCTGCTCGGTGTAAGGGGTGTCCTCGTTGTCCAGCGCCAGGAACAAATCCGCCCCTGTGGCAATAAATTCTTTGCCCGCAGCTTCCGCCAGCGCGTTCAGGTCGTAATAGTCGTTCTCGGCATCATCGCCCAGCAGGCCGCTGCTGCCGCGCTGGGTATAGATCGTCAGCATGGAGCAGACTTCGCCCTGCACGGGGGAGCCTTCGCCGTTCAGCAGCATACCGAAACGGCTGTAGTTGGCAATATAATTGCCGTCCTTCCAGGCACTCTGGGTCACATGGCCGTTGCTCAGCTGGCCAAAGAATTTATCGTCCGGGTGCTGGCGCAGCACAAAGTTCATGTTGTCCATCATGGCAAGGTCGTCGCGGTCCAGCCTGCCCTTATAGGTGGTGTTCACCTGCAGGCTGGCATACAGCTGCTGTACCTGGGCATAGGCATCGCCAAAATAGTCTGCCATTGCATCGGGCTGTTCCTCCATAGCGGTCTTGAACAGCTGCAGGGCAGTCGTCATATCCTCATCCCGCAGGGCCTGCACAAAGTCCGCAATGCTCTCTGCCGGTTCGATCTCCGTATCTGCCAAAGCCAGCAGGCCATACATCGAAACTACAGTATTGCGCTCGGTGCCCAGCCCTGCCACATGGATAGTGCCGCCCTGCTGGCGGTTATACTGGTACAGCCAGCGCCAGTATTCGGCTTCCGCATCCGCACAGCTGCCCTGCAGCTTCAGGTAATGGTTCAGCCAGTTTTCATCGCCCGTGCGCAGGTACTGCTCCAGCACCTGGGTTTCGCCCACGCCGGTTTCCACCAGCTGAACATTCACCCCCTGCTGTTCGTGCAGGTACTGGAACAGCGCCTTGCGCATGGCAGTGTTCTGCGGCTGTCCGCGGGTCTCTCCGGCCAGAAACACGCGGTAATCCGCATTACCAAAATCGGCATCTTCCAGCGGGTAATCCCAGTAAATGGGTGTCGTGTTGTCTTTCAGGTAGGTGTGGACGGTGTCATTCTTTTTGCTCTGCACTTCCACGGTTTCGGGCACAGCGGTTTCCTCACCGTCAGCCGTTTCCGGGGTAGCGGTACCGGCGGCAATGGCTTCCTCTGCCGTCATATCAGTATACAAAAAGTTCTGCAAAACCGCAATGTTGGCAGCCCAATCAGGATCCATCATGGGGCGGTCATCCATGCCGTTGCGCACGCCATAGGTGCCCTGCACCGGCATGGTCATCTGGTCTGCTGTCACGCCCAAAAAGCTCGGCAGCTGCACCATCAAGGCAGCGATCTCAGTTTTTGTAAAGTTGGTCTGCACCACCGGCAGGGCGGCGTCCAGCAGGTCGTTCAGCTCGGTGACTGAAGCGCTCTTGATCCGGTCCAGCACCGCCTGGATGACGGTGCGCTGGCGGGCCACGCGGTGCCAGTCATCATCAATGGCGCGCAGGCGGGCATACTGCAATGCGGTATAGCCGTCAAAGTGGTTCCAGCCTGGTTCCACCTTCTTGACGATCAGCATCGAGTTGGAGGGAACCTCCCAGTTCAGCGCCTTGGCTTCGTCCTCAGTCAGGTTCAGGTCGATGCCGCCCACGGCATCCACAATCTGAACAAAGGAGTTAAAATTGAACCGCACATAGTGGTCCACCTGCACGTTGAAGCAGTCTTCCACCGTATCCATCGTCAGGCGGGCACCGCCGTAACGGAAGGTGTGGGTGATCCAGTCGTACTGGCCCTCGTACCCATCCAGCAGAATCGGCACACCGGTGGCGCGCTCAATGGAAACCAGTTTGATGGTATCGTCCTTGATGTTCAGGGAGCACAGAATTAAACTGTCCGCGCGGGCATCGGAGCTGAACTCCGTGGTGGCTTTTGTTCCGTCCAGCTCGTTCAGATGGGTAAATGCATCCCAGTCGTTCACGGCATCGGTGCGTTCATCAGTGCTGATCAACAAGATGTTCAGCACATCTTCGTCCGCAAAGGGGCTGCCCTCCGGCATCTCCATTTCGTCATTTGTGGCCTGGGTCAGGCCGGTGGTATCCAGGTTCTGGTCCTCCTCGGCATCAACGGTGCCAACGCTGTCCACCGTGCCGTCATCGTAATGAATCAGATCCAACTTGCCGTTAATGTACAGCACCGCCAGCAGCACCAGCACCGCCAGCGCCGCAGCAAACACCGCCAGCAGTTTCAGCCACAGGGGACGTTTCTTTTTGTCCGGCGTTTCCAGTGCTGTGGTTTCCGCCTTGGGTTCGTTTTCAGTTCCCGGCTGGGCCGCATCCGCGGCCGGTTCGCTTTCCGGCTGCGTCTGCTCCGGCTGGGCCTGCTGCTCCGGGGCAGCAGACTGCATCTTGTTTTCTTCGTCCTTCATAACTACTTTCACCCCTGTTGTTTTTGGCCGCGCAAACGCCGCAGGCCCGCCCGTATCCCACAGGAATAATAGAGAAAAGCCAGCCCCGCAAAAATGCTGACCGTTAAACTGCGCCAGGTAAACCACCCGTGCTGGATGGAATGGGTGCGCAGCAGCGCCAGCCACACCGGTGCCATCAGGGCGGTAAGGCCAATGGGCAGCGCGCGCAGCAAAGCTTCCTTATTGCGCAGGCAAAGCAAAAACGCCGCAATGCACAAAATAACCACCAGCACCACCGGCCACAACAGCCCGCGCTGGCTTAATGTATCCCCCACAAAGCGGAAGATGTTCCCCCAGCTCAGCTCCATGCCGTGCCAGGTATCCGCCGTGGTGCGCACCCCGGCCTGGTGGATGGCATCGCCGATGATATCCTGCCCGGTAATCAGGGTGGCCAGCACCCATTTCAGGCCCCAGCACATGGCATAGCCTGCCCCCCAGCACAAGCTGCCACCGATGACCGGCAGACACTGCCTGGCACCGGATGCCGCCCGCTGCGGCAGGCAGCACAGCCACACCGCCACCGGCAGCCCCAGCGTGATGATGGGGGTGACCAGCAAATCACAGAACGCCGTACAGGTACCCAGCACCACCAGGGCAATGCTCAGCTGCCCGGCGCGGCGCGGCCTGGCCAGCACCCACGCGCAGCCCGCATACGCAATACAGAAAGTGGTAAAATACTGCACCTGATGCGGCACCCAGAACACGGTAACCGCCAACTGGCTGACGGCAAACCACACCATGGCCCGCAGCCCACACTGCCGCCGCAGCTGCCACAAAATAACCGCCAGCAGCGCAAACAGCACCAAATACTGCACCACGCGCACACCGGTGATGGACATAACGCAGAGCAGCGGCCGCAACCAGATCAGGTAGCCGTGCCAGTACCGCGCATAGGAGAACGGCACCAGCTGCACTGCCTTTTGGGCACCGGTGGCCAGCGGAATGGTGCGCTCGCAATAGACAGCAAGGTCACCGGCCATCGTTTCAAAGTTATCCACGTTATAGGCCGTTGCGGTCATCATGGCGGTCAAGGGATCCTGCTCGCCCATGGCGGCCGCTTCAAACAGCATGATGGTATCGGTATAGTTATCCATCTGGAACAGCTTAAAGCCGAAATATTCAGGGTAAAGCCCCTCCTGCTGGATGGTTTGGGCTGAATCATACACATGTTCCAGCACCGGCTGGGCCGGCAGCGCGCACGCCCCCAGCAGCAGCACAAACAGCACTGCCACCGTGGCTGCAAACGCCGCCAGCAGCTGCAGGGGCGTGGTGTGCCGCACCGTTGGGTTTGTTTTGATTTCCTGCATAGCATTCCTTTTCTTTTGGGAAGATTGCAAAAAAGTTACAAATCTTTTTTGGTTATTATACCGTATTATTCCGCCAGTTTCAATAGCGCAGAACTGCCGAAAGTTGTGAAATCCCCATCACAAAATTTGCACATTCCCGTTACCGGGCGTCCGCCTGGCGCGAAACGGAGAGCACAATGCCCATTTCGCCCAGCAGCATCATCAAACTGGTACCGCCGGAAGAAAAAAACGGCAGGCTGATGCCGGTGTTGGGGATAGTGTTGGTAACAACGGCAATGTTCAGCACCGCCTGCAGCACCACCTGCACCACAAAGCCAACGGCCAGCAGCGCACCGAATTTATCCCGCGCGCGCACTGCAATGGACATGCCGCGCAAAAACAGCAGCAGGAACAGCACCACCGTCAGAGCCGCGCCCACAAAGCCAAGTTCTTCACACAGAATCGAAAAGATAAAGTCGTTCTGTGGTTCCGGCACATAGAGGTATTTCTGGCGGCTGTTGCCCAGCCCCAGCCCGGCCGCGCCGCCAGATGCAATGGCGTACAGGCTTTGGATGGTCTGGTGGCCTTCGCCCAGCGGATCGGCAAAGGGGTCCCGCCAGGAGGACAGCCGCCCCATGGCATAGGGCACCAGCTCTGGCAGCAGCACCACCGCCGCCGCAATGGCCCCGGCCCCGGCAATGCCTGCCAGGGCAAACCACTTTAAGCCCGTGCCGCCCACAAACATCAGCACCGCGCCGATGCCCAAAATCAGTAGCGTGCCGGACAGATGCGGCTCCAGCAGCATCAGCACCGTAACCGCCCCCAGGATAACCATAAAGGGCAGCACCCCGGTTGCAAAGGTCTGCATCCTGTCATGGTTGAGGGAGATGATGTGGGCAAACACCAGCACTACCGCAAACTTGGCGATCTCGCTGGGCTGCAAGGTGCCCAGCCCCGGCAGCACGATCCACCGCTTGCAGCCGTTATATTCCGGCATGAACAGCACGATTGCCAGCAACGCCAGCGATACCCCCATGATTGGCCACGCCAGTTTGTGCCAGATGTGGTAATCCACCAGACTGGCCGCGTACATGGCCGCCGCACCAAACGCCGCAAACAACAGCTGGGGGCGGATGTAGGTATAAGCATCCCCGCGCCGGTACAGCGCCACCGCATACCCGGCTGAAAACAGCATCATCAAACCATAGCACACCAGCAGCATCAAAATGATCAAAAACCAGATATCCGGTGCCGGCTGCCCGGCCAGCCGCTTTTTGATGACCGTACGGGCCAGTGCCGCTTCTTCTTTCAATCCAAAAACCCCCTTCCCCATCCAGCTTGCAGCGGTTTATTCCGCCACACCCTAGTATATGTACGGGAACGGGGGCTTAATCATTCCTGGGTATATCCAAGCTTACTGGGCCTGATCCGGCAACAGAACAGCGGTCACACAGACAAACGTGCCGTTTGTGCCGCCGGTGCTCATCAGGGTCAGGAAGGTTTCCTTATCACCGGGGGTATTGCCGGTATCAAACAGGCTGCGTTCCTTAATGCTCTGGCTGAACTCCGCATAGCTGTAATAATCCGAAAGTTCCCCATAGCTGGCGGGGGTAAAGGCATTCTCGGTGCCTGCGGCATCGGTATTATACACTGCCACAGCACGGAAATGGTAGGTCACATCACTCAGGTACAGGGTGAACTCGGCATTCTGGCTGAAGTTTGTCTGGTCCGTCAGGCTTGCCAGCGAGGCATCCGCGCAGGAAAGCACCGTGTTGGACGGCATGGAAGCGTTCAGGTAGTTGGTGCCGCTGATGGCAGCGCCATCGCCCGGCTGGGAGCCGCTGTACACCAGCTGGCCGTTCTGGCCGGGGAACGCAAGATAACCGATAATTTTTTCGTTTTCTGCCGCAGCGGATTTCAAATATGCCTGCGCCTGGGTATCAAACTGCTCTGTGCCGTAATTTTTATAGGCAGGGGCTTTCACGGTGCATCCACGGGTCAGCCCCAGCAGCACCGCAGCACCCACCAGAACCAGCAGGGCAATAACAGCCACTGCGGCAATCGCTTTGCGGCGGTGGCGGCGCTCGGCACGCTCGATCATGGCAAGGCTGCGGTTGTGGATGGCATCCTGTTTGGGTTCCTGCTTTGCTGCCAGGGGGCGCGGCACTGCCGGTTTGGCTTTGCTGCGGCCAGGGAAGGTAATGGTGGGCTCTTCGTCCTCCCCGTCATCCTCATCGTCTTCAAACAACTGGCTGGCGGCGCGCTGGAATTCATCGGTGCTGCGCGGCGGGGCTTTTTCGTCCGCCTTGCGGGCTGCTTCCAGCGCGGCGGGATCCAACCCTGCCGAAAAATCCGGGATATCATCATCCAGGATAGAAGCTTTTGGTTCCGGCTCCGGCAGGGGTTCCGGCTGCGGTGTAGCGGGCGGTTCCGGGTTGGGCTGCTCCTGCTGCTTTGCTGCCTGCTGAGCCGCCATGGCCTGCTCCAAATCTGCACGGGAAATTTTGATGGTGCGGGTGGCACACAGTTCCAGGTCCGGGTCCAGCTCGCTTTCTGCGGCGCGGCGGGCGCGCGCTTCGGCGGCGGCCTGCGGGCCTGCGGTGCGCAGGTCCAGCGGATCCGGTGTTGGCTGCGGCGCGGCAGGCTGGGCGATGGGACGTTCAAAGGTAATGGTCCCAGTGGGGGTAGCCTGCGGTTTGGGTTCAGTGGGCTGCGCATCGTAATCGGGGACCGGTTCTGCATCGTAGCTGTCCGGGGCGTTGGGCTTAACCGCCGGTTTGGCCGGGGCAGCCTTGCGGCGCAGCGTAAAGCGGAAACCTGGCCTCGGCTGGCCTTCGCCGCTGACCAGCAGCAGCGGGCGCTCCCGCCCCGGCTTGAAGGTAATAGCGGAAGGTCCCAGGTGCATCCCCAATGCACGGCGGCGGGCCAAGTCCAGAATATGGTTGGCGATTGCCATATCGGAGATTTCGGGGCTCAGGGCACAGGCTGCCGCGCCGATGCGGCTGCACAGCAGCACAAAAGGCGCCTGCCCCACTGTTGCGGGCATATACACGGCGGCATAATCCGCATTGGCCAGCAGCAAAGCGCTTTGAGCGCGGCCTGCAGCGGCCTGAACCATATCGCCGGGGAACTTTTTGAGCAGAGCTTCCGGCGCGGCAATGCGGCGGGCGTTCGCCGGGTTCAGGTAGGTCTGGTTGCCAAAATCGAACGCTGCTTCGCTGTGCTGCAGGCCGCGCAGGGCATTGCCCAACAGGCGGCCGGTGGCTTCGTCCGCCGCAACAAGCAGGCGGCGCTTTTTCAGCAGGGCATCCAGCGCGGCCTGGGCCAGGGTGGTATCCTCAAAGCCATAGCAGGCATCGCCAAAGCGGGTGCGCAGTTTCTGCACCCACTTTTCGCAGTATTCATCCGCCATTGCCTGGGTGGGGGCTGATGCCTGCACGCAGACAAGGTATTCACCATCGCGCTCCTGCAGGCGCAGGCTGGGGCTGCCCTCGGCCTGGGCGTTCTCAATGATGGAGTTCATCTCCGCTTTGGAAAGCCCAAACACACGCAGGATTCGCATTTGGATTTGCAGCATTAAAACACCCCTTTGGTGGAAAGTTGAAGTTAGGGCAACACCGCACAATTCCCGCCTTACGGCTTAAGCACCGCTTCGGCGGCTGCGGCACGGCATCTGCGTTGCCAAAATGCTCGATAATACATCCAGTATTATCTGCGCTTTTGGCTTAGCAGCTGCCGCACCTCGCTCGCCGTATCGGCACTTAGAATTATGCGGTATTGCCTTAGGAGTCAGGAGGGAGGAGTTAGGAGTTTTGCCGTGCCACAAAGTTGGCAGAAAACAAATTAGAAATTAGGAATGAGAAATTAGTAATTGGTGGGTGGTTTTTGCTTTCTCATTGCCTATTAAAGTTATTGTTAAATATCAAGGGTTTCGGGTTTGACATCTTTGGAGGGGACGGGGTGGGCGTTTTCGGGAGGGATATCAAGGGCCATGCGGCGCAGAAGGTCCAGGGCGTACAGGGCGGCGCGGGTGCGGATGATGCTGCGCTCGGCATAGCCGCCGAGTTCCAGGCGCATCAGCCAGGCTTTGCCGCTGCGGGCATCCGCACCGGCCAGGTAGACGGTACCTACCGGTTTGCCCGGCAGTGCGCCGCCGGGCCCGGCAATACCGGTAATGCCCACGGCCAGATCTGCTCCCGATGCCTGCAAAGCGCCGTAAGCCATCGCCACGGCCACCGGGCCGGAAACCACGTTATACTGTTCAATCAAAGTCGGGGCAACACCCAGCAGCTTTGCCTTGGCAGCTTCGGCATAGGTCACAAAGCCATAGCCGAACACCTCGCTGGAGCCGGGCACATTGATGATTTTTTCTGCCACAAGGCCGCCAGTGCAGCTTTCCGCGGTGGCAGCATGCAGCCCTTTTTGCTGCAGCAGGTGCACCACAGTGTATTCCAGCCCCGGCACATCCACATCATACGCATTGGGGCCCAAAATCTTGCGGAACTCCGCAATGCGGGCATCGCAGGCCGTTTCGGCTTCCGCCTCGGTTGCAGCGCGGGCGGTCACACGGATCTCGCTCTCGCCGGTTTTGCAATAAATGGCTGCCGTGGGGTTTTCGCTGGCGAACAGCGGGGAAACCTTGCTGGCAATGCTGCTTTCGCCTCCCAGCACCCGCAGCGTTTTGGAGTGGATGGTACAGTTCTGGCGCTGCAGCAGCACCGGGCGGATATCCTCCGCCCACATGGCTTTCATCTCGCGTGGAACGCCGGGCATCAGCACGGCAATGCAGCCGTCATCCTCGAACCAGGCACCGGGTGCGGTGCCATGGGCGTTGGGCAGCTTGTGCCCCTTGGTGGGCACCATGGCCTGCTTGCGGTTGTTGGCCGTGGGGGTGCGCCCGCCGCGGCCGGTACGGGCAAAAAAGTCTACGATCTTCTGCCATTCTGCTTCATCAAAGTGCAGGGTATCGCCAAAGGCTTCGGCCACGGTCTCCTTGGTCAGGTCGTCCTCCGTGGGGCCAAGCCCGCCGGAAAACACCAGCAGATCGCTGCGGCTTTTGGCTTCCTTTACCAAATCACGCAGGCGGCCAGGGTTATCCCCAATCACATGCTGGTGCAGCACGCTGATGCCCAGTTCCGCCAGTTCGCGGCTCAAAAACTGGGCGTTGGTATTGACAATATCGCCAAGCAGCAGCTCGGTTCCTACACAAATGATCTCCGCAGTCATGGTTCGTTCCGTCCTTTATCCAAGGGTAATTTTTATCTGGCGCTGTTAAAACTCCGGGTCATCCCCGATGCGGATGGGGATTTTCTCCACAGTTTCCGCCGCAATCCGTTCCAGCTCTGCCAGGCCGGGCATTCCGGCTTCGGCGGCTTCGATCTCCGCCAGGCTGGGCTTGGTTTTGGGGTGCGACGGGGTAAAGATGGTACAGCAATCCTCATACGGCTCAATGGAGGTATCAAAGGTGCCGATCTTGCGGGAAATAGCGATGATTTCGGTCTTATCCATGCCGATCAGCGGGCGCAGAATCGGCAGGTTCTGCGCGGCGTCGGTGCAGGCAATGGCCTGCATGGTCTGGCTGGCAACCTGTGCTAGACTTTCGCCGGTAATCAAAGCTTCCATCTCGCTCTGGTCGGCCACCAGTTTGGCAATGCGCAGCATGCTGCGGCGCATGAGCACGGTAAACAACACATCAGGCGCATTATCGCGGATATACTCCTGCGGCTTGGTATAGGGCACCACAAACAGCTGGCAGTTGCCGGTATATTCTGCCAGTTCGCGGGCCAGGGCGCGCACCTTCAGTTTGGCGCGCAGGCTGGTGTACGGCGGGCTGGCAAAGTGGATGTGGTGCAGTGCAAGCCCGCGGCGCGCCATGCAATAAGCTGCTACCGGGCTGTCGATGCCGCCGGAAAGCAGGTTCAGCGCACGGCCGCTGGTGCCAACGGGCAGGCCGCCCGCGGCTTCCACCTTGGGGCCATGGATATATGCACCTTTATCGCGGATTTCCACCATGATTTCCAGCTGCGGCTCATGCACGTTCACCCGCAGGTGGGGGTGCTTGCCCAGCAGGTAAGCGCCCAGTTCGCGGCACAGCTCCGGGCTTTTCATCGGGAACGTTTTATCCGCGCGCTTGGCTTCCACCTTAAAGGTACGGATGCCGCACAGCATTTCGCCAAGATAAGCTTCCGCCGTGGCGCAGATCTCGTCAAAATCCTTGCTGCAGCAGGCAGCGCGGCTCATTTTGACAATGCCAAAAATTTTGGAAATACGGCGGAACGCTTCGTCCATGTCCAGGTCATCTTCCAGTGGCTCAATGAACACGGTGGACTGCGCCTGGGTCACCTTGAATTTGCCCAGGTCTTCCAGCCGGTAGCGGATGCTTTTGGCCAGGCGGGCTTCAAATTTGCTGCGGTTCAGGCCTTTCAGGGTCATTTCGCCCTGATAGGCAAGGATGATTTCTTTCATGTTTATGGCAAACCTTTCGTGTCTGGTGTTATGGTTTCATTCAATAGCGTTATGGCAATACCGCATAATTCTAAGTGCCGATACGGCGAGCGAGGTGCGGCAGA